>Ga0315279_10003060_pt1 | contig 24002 bp, 19 predicted proteins | sample YL17G06_20_MG_FD_203694 | JGI IMG/M metagenome (GOLD analysis project Ga0315279, IMG submission 203694) | Sediment microbial communities from Yellowstone Lake, YNP, Wyoming, USA - YL17G06_20 | ecosystem: Environmental > Aquatic > Freshwater > Lake > Sediment | place: USA: Wyoming | collected...
CGGCGCGCCGGCATCCCGCTGGAGTTCGACCGCGAGGTGGTGCGCCGCCGCATCCGGACCGCGGGGCGCTCGTATTTCTCCTACGGCCGCGTCGTGTACCAGGCGCCGTCCTATCCGTTCTTCGGCCGCTGGCACCTGGACTCGCGGAACTCCTTCATCCTGAAGGAGACCGAGGTGGCGGGCCTCCTGGAGTTGAGCCGCCTCTCCAAGGTCCCCGTCCAGAAGATGGCCCGCACCTCGCCCGGTTCGGCCATCAGCATGATGCAACTGGACCGGGCGCTCACCGACGGCATCCTGGTCCCCTGGAAGAAGGGCGAGCCGGAGCGGTGGAAGACGGCCTGGGACCTTTTGGTCGCGGACAAGGGCGGCCTGGTCTACCAGCCCATCACCGGCCTGTACGAGAACGTGGCCGAGATCGACTTTGCCTCCATGTACCCGGCCATGATGGTCCACCACAACATCTCGCCCGAGACGGTGGACTGCGCCTGCTGTCCGGACAACGCCGCGCCCGAGATCGGCTACTCGACGTGCCGCCGGCGCGACGGCCTGGTCACCCGGACGCTTCGCCCGATCCTCGCGCGCCGGCAGGCGCTGAAGCGCCTCCGCAATGGCGCCTCAGGCGCCGCCCGGGCGCGCTACGACCACCGCCAGACCGCGCTCAAGTGGATCCTGGTGACCTGCTTCGGCTACCTCGGGTACAAGAACGCCCGGTTCGGACGCATCGAGGCGCACGAGACGGTGACCGCCTACGCCCGGGAGAAGCTGCTCACCGCCCGCGCCCTGGCCGAAGAGCGCGGCTTCCGCGTCCTCCACGCCATCGTGGACTCCATGTGGATCGTCAAGGCGGGCGCGACCGAGGCCGAGGTCCTGGACCTCTGCCGGGCCATCCGCGAAGCCGTGGGGATCGACATCAACCTGGAGGGCATCTACAAGTGGGTGAGCTTCCTGCCCTCGCGGGTGGACCCGGCGGTCTCCGTGGCCAACCGGTACCTGGGGGCCTTCCGCTCCGGCGAGCTGAAGCTGCGAGGCATTGACCTGCGCCGGTCCGACACGCCGCCGCTGGTCGCCGAGGCGCAGCAGCGCATGGCAGAGCTCCTGGCGCGGGCGGAGGATCTCGCCGGGTTCGCGGCGCGCATCCCCGAGGTGCTGGAGATTTTCGTGGAGTATGCCTGGCGGCTGCGCGAGGGGCAGGTGCGCATGGAGGACCTCGCCATCAGGCGCACCGTGTCGAAGGAGGCGGGCGAGTACAAGGGGAACAGCCAGATCGGCCTGGCCAGCCGCCAGATGGCCGACCGCGGCGTCCCCGTCCACCCGGGGGAGCGGGTGCGCTACATCATCAGCGACGCCGACGCGGGAAACGCCGAGGCGCGGGTGCGGGCCATTCCCTTCCTCGCGCCCGACACCCCGTATGACGCCGGGACATACCTCACACTGCTCTGCCGGGCCGTCGAGACGCTCCTCTGGCACCACGGCTACGACTGCCGCCGGCTACTCCGCATCCTGGCCGAACGGGGAGCGATCCCCAGGGGGTGAATAGACCAATCTGGCCATGCGTCGCGTCCCGCCCCCGAGGGGCCCCCTCGGGGGCGGGGTCGAGACCGAATTATCTTAGCGGCGATGGGAGTAAGCGATCAACGGTTGGAAGGTGGCGCTCGCCAAATACCAAGGGGGAAGCCTTCATCAGGCTTCCCCCTGGATCTTGCGCCGAAAGGAAATACCGCCGGCTACTGGATCGGCTGCACCCGGACCACTTCGCCCCACCACTTGCAGGTCTGATTCGGCAGACACTGGTCGGCCTGGGACCTCTCGATATCCCGCTTGGTGGTTGTTTCGGGGGTTCCGCGCTTGACGGAATAGCCCATGTGTCGCCACGTGGCAAAGTGCGCCCCGTTCTTCTGCTCCTCATCCAGGGCCGCCATGGTGCGGGCCGAACACGCGGAAAACGTCAGTAACATTGCGACCGCCAAAAGCCCCATCCACACGTCCTTGCGCATAGCACCATCCTCCTTTCCGTTGGCAGAATACCCCGCTCGTTCATGGAGTGTCAAGCGATTCCTGCCCTTGCCCTTGTCCCGCGAAGGCCACCAGCCGCTCGGCCAGGCGCGAGCAGCGGCGAAGCGTCGCGTCGTTTCTGACCGCGATCGCCAGGGCCTTCTTCATCCCCACCAGAACCAGGAGACGTTTGGCCCTCGTCACCGCCGTGTACAAAAGGTTGCGCTGGAGCATGGGGTAGTGCGTGGTGTGCACGGGCAGGATGACGGCCGGATACTCGCTCCCCTGGCTCTTGTGGACGGTGGCGGCGTACGCCAGCATCAACTCGTCCAGCTCGCTGAAGTCGTAGGTCACCGGCCGGCCGTCCACGCGGACGACCACCTCCTGTTCTTCCAGGTCGATCCGGGCGATCCGCCCGATGTCGCCGTTGTACACGTCTTTGTCGTAGTTGTTCCGGACCTGCATCACCCGGTCGCCCACCCGGAAGATCCGGCCGCCCCGCATGACCTCCACGGCGCCGACGCGGGCGGGATTCAGGGCAGCCTGGAGCGCGGCATTCAGTTGCGCGGCCCCGATCACGCCCCGATGCATCGGGGTCAGCGTCTGGATGTCCTCGATGGGATCGAGCCCAAAGCGCGCGGGGAGGCGGCGTGAGGCCAATTCCACGATGAGCTGCTGGAGGCGCTCCGGCTCCTCCTCCGGCAGGAAGTGGAAGTCGCTGTCCTGCCCCGCGGGCGGCCGGGAGAGGTCTGGGAGCTCGCCCCGGTTCACCCGGTGGGCGTTCAGCACGATGCGGCTCTGCTCCGCCTGCCGGAAGATCTCGGTGAGCCGCACGGCCGGGACCCGGCCGGAATCCAGGATGTCCTTGAGGACGGCGCCCGGACCCACCGACGGCAGTTGATCCGCATCCCCCACCAGGACGAGCGTGGCCATCAGGGGCACGGCCCGAAGCAGGCCGTTCATGAGGACGACATCAATCATGGACGCCTCGTCCACGATGACCAGATCCGTCTCGAGCGGGCGGTGCGCGTTGCGCTGGAATCCCGCTACAGCGGGACTCCACTCCAGCAGGCGGTGGATCGTCAACGCCTCGTGGCCCGTGGCCTCGGCCATCCGCTTGGCCGCCCGGCCCGTGGGCGAGGCCAGGTGCATGCGGACGCCCTTCTTTTCGAGGATCCGGATGATGCACTGCAGGATGGTGGTCTTCCCGGTGCCCGGCCCGCCCGTGATGACGAGGGCCTTGTGGGTGATCGCCATCCGGATCGCTTCCCGCTGCTGGGGGGCGAGATCCAATCGCGTGGCCCCCTCGACCCACACGAGCGCCTTCTCCACGTCGATCCGCACGGGCACCCGCGGCGCACGGAGGAGATCGTTGAGCCGACGCGCCACCTGCTCCTCCGCCACGTGCAGGGGCGCGAGGTAGATGCACCGGCCGCTGTCCGGCGATTCCTCTGCCACCACCACGCCTTCCCGGGCGTGGTCGGCGATCGCGTCCGCCAGCAAGTGCCGGGGGATCTCCAGGGTTGTCTCGGCCTCGCGGAGGAGATCGGCCTCCGGCGCGTACACGTGACCCTCGTCGGCCAGCGCGTGCAGGACGTGGATGATGCCCGCCCGGGCGCGAAGGGGCGAGTCGCTGGGCACGCCCAGATTCTGGGCGATGTGGTCGGCGGTCTTGAACCCGATCCCATAGATGTCCTGGGCCAGGCGATAGGGGTTGGCCTTCACGGTGGCGATGGCCGCCTGCCCGTACGTCTTGAAGATCTTCACCGCATAGGTCGAGGAGACCCCGTGACCCTGCAGGAACAGCATGACCTCCCGAATCTCCTTCTGCTCCGCCCAGGCCGAGGTGATGCGTTGCAGGCGCAGGGGGCCGATCCCCTCCACGGTCCGGAGGCGGTCCGGCTCTTCCTCGATCACCCGCAGGGTGTCAAGGCCGAAGGCGTCCACCAGCCGCTTGGCGAAGACGGGGCCGATCCCCTTGATCAGGCCGGAGCCGAGGTACCGCTGGACGCCGGTGAGGGTGGCGGGGGCGACCGTCTCGTACTGGTGAACCTGAAACTGGTCGCCGTACTTCTTGTGGTGGGTCCAGGTGCCCTGGAGGCGAAGCGTTTCGCCGGGAGTCAGCGAGGGCAGGTTCCCGACGATGGTGGCCAGGTCCCGCGATCCGGGAACGTCCAGGCGGGCCACCATGTACTGGGTCTCTTCATTGACGTAGGTGATCCGCTCGACCGTCCCTTGGAGGGTGGTGTAGGACCGACTCATCGTGGTCGTGCCGCCCGACGCGAGCCTATGGCGGAGACTTCAACGAGGTCGCCACCCCGAATCCGACGGGCGCGGTGGAATGGGGCCGAGACGCAAGTCTCGTGGAAGCATCCGGGCTCACTCGGAGGGAGCGCGGGTCGCGTGGCGGAACCGCAGATAACTGCGGAGGCCTTTGCGCCTGACGTCTCCGTCCCTTCCGCTGATGGCCGGGTGCCCCTTGGCATATTTCTGAAGGTAGTATTCGGGGTTATTCAGGAAGCCCTCGAAATCCACGCCGGCCCCGCGGATCGCGCAACGGACGTAGAGATCTCCGTAGTACTCAAGCTCCTCATCGGAGGGGCGGAGTGATGACCGGGGGTTCTGGGGGTTGGGCATGTCCCTCTTTTCTCTTCTCTCGCCCGCGCTTCGTGGCGGTTTCGCGTGGAGCACAATATAACACCCTGACGGGGGGGCCACAATCTCAATTCCGACGGTTCGGCTTCCCAGCGCTCCGAGGAACTGCCGGGACCCACGGCACCGCGGTGGATACCCACCGCCGTGGCGTGGGTGCCCCGAACGGCCGAACGATTCTGGTTCTATAGGGTAGTTGCTCCTTTGAACCTTGGGGAGATATACTGCGGTTCCTTGAATGGAGCATCGTATGGCCCGGTTGGTCGTCGCAGATTCCAAAGGGCAGATCCTGGACCACCCATCCCTCGGGATGGCCGGCCGCTCGGGGCCCGATGTCGTCGAGGTCCCCGCCGAGGACCTGCTCCGCGTCCCCGAAGGGACCAAGCTGTTCAGCATGCCCGGGAGCCGTCCGGTCGCCTGGGACAACCGGCGGCGCGGATTCCGGGCCGTGTCGCGGGTCCAGATCGCGAGGCGCACGTTCGCGTGCACCACGGTGGCGGCCTTTCTGCCGCCCGGCTACACCCGGACCCTGCTCCCGGCCGCGTCGTATCCCGCCCCTCAACCGCCCCTCCCCCTCTGGCCCTATGGGGCGGTGGGCTGGGACGGAGAGGCGTTTGTGGCTGCCGCCATCCGCACCGATCCCATGGACCACTCCGCGGCCCGGCACTACGACGATCGGGAACTCTTGCCTTTGATCGAGAATCGCCTGAGCCAGGCGCCCGAGAATCCGATCCTGAGGCAGCTCGTGCGCTGCGCCACCGAGTATCACTGCCTGGCGGCCAAGAACCTCTTCTTGGGCCGGTGGGAGGCCCCGCTTCCCGTAGCCAATGCCTGCAACTCCGCCTGCGTGGGATGCATCTCGTGGCAGCCATCCACCGCCTCGCCCGCCTCGCACGAGCGTATCCGCTATGCGCCCAGCGCCCAGGACATCGTGGAGGTGGCGCTGCCGTTTCTCACCAGCGTCCCCGAGGCCATCGCCAGCTTCGGCCAGGGTTGCGAGGGAGAGCCGCTCCTCCAGGCGGATGCGATCGCCGAGGCCATCCGCCGGATCCGGGCGACGACCGACCGCGGCACGTTGAACTGCAATACCAACGGCAGCCTGCCCCAGCGCGTCGAGCAGATCGCGCGAGCCGGCCTGGACAGCATCCGGATCAGCGTCAACAGCGCCCAGGCTCCGACTTATACCGCCTACTACCAGCCCCGCTACTACCGGTGGGAGGATGTCCGCGAATCCATCCACAGGTCCAAGGCCCTGGGCCTCTATACCACTGTCAATTACCTGGTGTTCCCCGGCGTGACCGACCGGGAGGAGGAGCTGGAGGCATTGCTGGACCTCACCCGCGAGACCGGTCTAGACATGATCCAGATGCGGAACCTCAGCATCGACCCCGAGCTGTACCTGAAGACCGTTCCGCCGGCGCACGGGAAGTGCGTGGGCATGCGGACGGTCCTCCAGGTCATCCGCCGGGAATTCCCCCGCGTGGAGATCGGTTACTTCAACCGGCCCAAGGAACTCTTCGGCACCCGCCTCTGCGAGAGCCTGATCTTCTGAGTCCCCGGCTCACGGTTCTCGACCCTCGCTCACCCGCCTTCGGCGGGTACCCGACTCTCGGCTCTACCCCAATCGGCAGTTGGGCCTTGACCTGGCGGGGTAGCCCCTGTACACTCCGCCCCGGTTCTGACGGGATTGGACAGACACCTGATGCCGCGAGGACCATGCCCCCTCGCGGCGTTTTGCTTTCTCTGGTCCGCCGCCGATCACCCGACCCTGGATCGAGGCGCATCGGCTCCGGAGGCACGGATTCATGCAGCAGGAAACCCGGAACGACGTCCGCAACCTGGCCATCATCGCCCACGTGGACCACGGCAAGACCACGCTGGTGGACGCCATGCTGTGGCAGAGCGGGATCTTCCGCGCGAACGAGTACGTGGTGGAACGGGTCATGGACTCCATTGATTTGGAGCGGGAGAAGGGCATCACCATCATGGCCAAGAACACCGCCATCTCCTACCGCGGGACCCGCATCAACATCGTGGACACCCCGGGGCACGCCGACTTCGGCGGCGAGGTGGAGCGCACCCTCAAGATGGTGGACGGGGTCATGCTGCTCGTGGACGCCAGCGAAGGTCCCTTGCCCCAGACCCGTTTCGTCCTCCGCAAGGCCCTGGAGCAGAACCTGCCGCCCATCGTGGTCATCAACAAGATCGATCGGTCCGACGCGCGGCCCAAGGAGGTGCTGGACGAGGTCTACGACCTGTTCATAGATCTCGACGCCACCGAGGAGCAGCTCGACTTCCCGGTCCTCTACTGCAACGCCCGCAGGGGGCTCTGCCGCGTGAGCCCGGACGGCCCGGACGAGCCGCTCATCCCCCTGTTCGAGGAGATCCTGCGGACGGTCCCTCCACCAACGTACGTGCCGTCGCATCCGCTGCAACTTCTGGTGACCACCCTCGACTACGACGACTATGTCGGCCGCCTGCTGATCGGGCGGCTCTTCAACGGGCAGGTGAAGAAGGGGCAGGAGGTGACGTTGTGCCGTCTGGACGGGAGCCGGGTGACGGCCAAGGTCACGAACCTCTACGGGTACCAGGGTCTGCGCCGGATCGAGATCGACGAGGCGGGCCCCGGCGACATCGTCGCGGTGGCGGGTCTGGATGCGGCGAGCATCGGCGAGACCCTCTCTGACACGGAAGATCCCCGGCCGCTCCCGCCGATCACGGTAGACGAGCCGACCATCGCCATGATGTTCTCCGTCAACAATTCCCCCATGTCCGGGCGCGAGGGGCAGCACGTGACCTCGTCGAAATTGAAGCAGCGGCTCGCCAAGGAGATCCTCACCAATGTCTCCATCCGGGTGGAAGAGACCGACTCCCCCGATACCTTCAAGGTCTCCGGGCGCGGCGAGCTCCAGCTCGCCATCCTGATCGAGATGATGCGGCGCGAGGGCTATGAGATGGCGGTGGGCAAGCCCGAGGTCCTGACCAAGGAGATCCACGGCCAGCGCCACGAGCCCATGGAGTCGTTGGTGGTGGACTGCCCCGAGGAGTTCATCGGGGTGATCACCCAGAAGCTCGGGGTGCGCCGCGGGCGGATGACCAAGATGGTCAACCATGGGACCGGCCGGGTTCGTCTGGAGTTTCGGCTCCCCTCTCGCGGCCTGATCGGCTTCCGAACGGAGTTCCTCACCGACACCCGTGGCACCGGCATCATGAACCACCTGTTCGATGGATACGAACCTTGGCAGGGGGACATCCCGCACCGCGCCACCGGCGCCCTGGTGGCGGATCGGCCCGGGCGCGCCACGGGCTACGCCATCGGGCATCTGCAGCCCCGCGGCATCCTGTTCGCGGTACCAGGCGACGAGGTGTACGAGGGGATGATCGTGGGGGAGAACTCTCGCGAGAAAGACATCGACGTCAACATCACCAAGGAGAAGAAGCTCACCAACATGCGGGCCTCGACGGACGAGGCCTCGGTTCAGCTCGTCCCGCCGCGGGCCATGAGCTTGGAACAGGCCCTGGAGTTCCTCCGCGAAGACGAATTGTTGGAGGTCACCCCCAAGGCCTTTCGCCTGCGTAAGAAAATCCTCCCCGCCTTCAAGCGAAAGGGCGTTCGTCTCGACTGACCTCCTCCTCTTCGCCTCGTCTCTTCAATTTCGCATTCCGCATTCCCCATTCCGCATTCCGCACTCGATATCTCCCTGCTTCCCGCGGATCCGACCCGGTTGATCTCACTGCATCAGATGCTTGTCAGTTCAAGCCCTGCGTGGGGAACCAACCGGGACTCGAACCCACAACCGAGCGGTTGGTGACCGCCATGGTTGTTTGAGTCCTGTCCGAAGAACCAAGTGGGTCCTGTTCTGGGAACGTGGTAAGACGGGTACTCCGGGCCTTGTCTCGTACCAGTGCGGCGATACCGGGTGATCCTGGGGCGACCGCATCGGGGATCAGCGACTCAAGGCGCCCTTCTGACGCCTACCGGGGCCTGCGCCGTTAAGTTAAACACGAGAGTTTCACTCTCTTACTGATCACAAAGAGTAGCCATTTTCATGATCGAATTAACTTGACATCAAAATATTTTGAAATAAACTATAGTCGATTGTTGATTGTCAACTATCCTACAAGAGGATGTGATGACCGATCTACTTTCGCTGCACACCCTTCCTACGATGCTCCTTGGCTATTTGAGGGGGAGAATAATCAGCGGTGAACTGCCCCCCGGGCAAAAGATCCATGAGAATGAGTTTGCCTCCAGGCTGCAATTGAGCAGGGGTCCACTTAGAGAAGCCTTCAGGATTCTGGAGCAAGAGCGTCTTGTTGTGAACCTTCCAAGGAAAGGGACTTTTGTTACTGAGTTATCGCGAGAGGACTTAGAGGAAATATATCAGGCTCGGAGGATGATAGAACTCACCGCTCTCGATCTTCTTCAGGAAAAAGGAATCACCGAACTCCCCAGTGTAGCGAAGGCCCTGCGGGAAGCTGAGGCCTTAAGAACTCCGAATGATAGTGATCAAGATGAGTTTCTTGTGTTCAGAGAAAAGATAACTGACTTTCACACACGCTTGGTCATGGAGGCGAACAATTCTCGCTTGAGCCACTACTACCAGACTCTCTATTTTAGCCTTGCAAGGTATCAATACTTACAGATACAGCTTAACATACCGGAAGGTTATGAGCGACCCACTGAAACTCATCATAAAATCCTAGCGCTGGTTAACGCCGGCCGCCATCAGGATGCCAAGGTGGTTTTGCTGGACCATCTACAAAATGCACAACGCACACAAGAGGATGCATTGCGGAAGCGCTTAGTCCAACAGCTATGAACTCTTCTCCTTTTCAGGGCTGCCCCTATGTCAGCAATAATCCGACCGGGATGTACTCTCCCGCAGCGTTTCCCAACGCATCTGCTCCACCGTAATGTCGCCTTTCCTCCTAACCTTCATCACACGCGTTATAGCCGACTCATTCTCCCATTGCCTCATGGGCGCGCGTACAGCCGACTAGTCCGGCGGATCCGGTGGTCGAAAGGTGACCTGCCCCGGTGTGGGTAAAGCCGAATCCGGCGAAAGGGGGAGGAGGCTCGAGGAGGCGAACCACGCGGGACCCCCAAGGAGAAAGGAGGTAAGAGTAGCTGTCGTGATGACTGGACGTAACTCTTGCAATGCAACGGGGGTATGGAGTGCGGAGCACAGAGAAAGGAAGGGAATGCATCATGTCTATTCAGTCCTTCTCTCGGAGAACGTTTCTGAAGGTTACCGGCGCGACGATAGCGGGTGGTGTGGTTGGTGGTGCAACTGCGCTTTCTTGGGGGGGAGAAGTGCGGCGCATCCGGCTTATGCATACACAAGCTGGCGACCCGGCCATGAGGAACTTCTACGTCGATGCCATTCAACAGTTCAACAAGTTGAACCCGGGTGTAGAAATAGTTCCGGAGTTCATCGGATTCTCCGACGCATATCCGAAGATCCAGGCGGGCATTCAGGCAGGCACGCCGCCGGATATTGTTCACTCGGATGCGCCTGCGTATGCCGTCCTGTTGCAAGAGGGTCTCGTCATCCCGGTGACGGGTATTATCAAGGATCTCGGCTGGGATAAGGACCTTCTTCCCAATCTCCGGGTCACAATGCCGGACGGTAATATCTATCTACTACCCACATGGATCGAGCCGTGTTTCTTCTACTATCGAAAGGACTGGGCCCAGGAAAAGGGGATCAGCACTCCTCTCAGGAGCTGGGACGAGGTGGTCGCAGCTGCCAAAGCCTTTACCGATCCGAGCAGGGGGCGATGGGGCATCGCATTGCCGCTCAAGAGGTCTGGTCGGTTGGGATTCGATTTTTACGCCATACTGGCCGGGCTGGGCGGTCACCTCTACAATCCGGATAAGACCCCGGCCGTAAAGACCCAGATCTTTAGAGACACCCTAAACATTGTGAAGCGACTAGTAGAATATGCTCCGCCGGACGCAATTGAGTGGGAATACAGCGGGGTCCGCACTGGATTTAAAACAGGAAGAGTCGGTCTCCACATCTATCAAGGCCGGACCATGTCGGAGATCCTGGGCGAACCCTTTGGAACTTACGGGTCTGGTTTTCCGCAGCTCATTGATGTGACAGGGATGCAGCTGCTCCCGCCCCTCAATTCGAAAGATTGGCCGCGAAAAGCCATTGTGGCGGTAGGGATTGAAGGCTTCACTATTCTGAAGACCTCGCCGTATCACCGGGAAGCAGCGAGTTTCTTGACATGGCTCATGGGAGACCGGAGGCGGTACATTAAAATGCTCAACACCGTCCCGTTCATGGAAGCCCCGGTTCTGGCCTCGGTCGTGGAGGATCCAGTGTATTGGGACAACCCTGCCTACAAACGCCGACCGGACGCGGCCGCCACGCTCAAGGAAGCCGTGCATCAGGCGGGACGAGGTCCCGAAATCAATATCTACATGGACTTTTACCAGAAGCAAGGCTTGCTGATCCCAGAGTCTGCCACCGCTCAAGGGAGCCTCGTATTGGACGATGCCATTCTGAGCTATGTCCTCGAGAACAAACCAATCGATCAGGTTCTGGATGCGCTGCAGGAGAAACTCGCCAAGCTGGTGCGGGGGTCTAAGTGAGCAAGCGTACGCCCGAGGGGAAAAATATGGCTCGAATCAAGGACCATATTTTTCCCCTTGCACTCCTCGCGCCTCTGATCGGCTTGATTGGGCTCTCCTTCGGATACATGCTCCTAAGGAGCTTCCTGGACCAACGGATGTTCAGGCTGGGTGGATGGGTCGGCCTGTCCAACTATTGCGAAGTTCTTTCATCTACCCATTTCTGGTCCAGCATGCGGTTTGGCTTGACCTGGGCGCTCGAGACGGTCGTCCTGCAAACCGTTGTCGGTCTCGCTTTGGCGATATTGCTAAACGAGACATTCCGGGGGAGGGGGGCGGCGCGCGCTCTCATTTTTCTGCCTTACCTGCTGATGGTCCCCGTGACGACGATTTTGTTTCTTATTCTCTTCAGTAGTACGTTTGGTGTGGTGTCGGTTTATCTCCGCGAACTGGGAAGCAATATTTTTTGGTATGACAAAACTCACGCGCCAATCCTTCTTACCATTGCGGCCGGGTGGCAATACGCTCCCTTTTCCATGCTCATTCTCTTGGCAGGCCTTCAGAGCATCCCGGCGGATCTTTACGAAGCGGCAAAGATTGACGGGGCAGGTTCTTGGGGGCGGTTTGTCCATGTGACACTCCCAGGCATCCGGGATGCCATTTTTGTCGCAGTGGTGCTCAGAGTCATTCTTATGTTCAATAAGTTCGACCTCCCCTGGCTGATGACCGCAGGAGGCCCAATGAGAGCGACGGAAAATGTGGCTGTCTATGCTTATAAAGAGGCATTCGAGAGTTTCAACCTCGGCACCGCCTCTGCCGCCGGCACGATAATGCTCATTACCGTCGGCATCCTTGTCTTTGTGCATTTTAAGGTGTATGCCCGAATTGCTGGGAGTCACGAATTATGAGACCACGACTTCTCGGTTATTCCCTTTTGATTGCGCTGCTAATGGCCGCGTTCCTATTCACCGTTGGCCCGGTCTGTTACATGGTGCTTTCCTCGTTGAAAACCGAGATGGAGCTCTTAAACTTGTCCCCGACGCTCCTTCCGCGGTCCTGGTCTTTCAACAACTACTGGCAACTATTCAAGATTACGCCCATCCTAGTGGGATTGAAGAATAGTGTGATCACTGCCGTTCTGGTGACGGTTATTACGCTTGTCTGTTCTAGCTACACGGCCTATCTCCTCACGCGCCTGAAGCTGCGAGGGCTCGAGTTCATTAGTAAGCTCTTGCTTTTCTGTTATGCGCTTCCGGATGTCATTCTGGGGATTGGATTCTACCTTGCCTTTTCTAAGGCCGGCCTCCTGAACAACTATCTAACCTTGGCATTGGCTCAATCGACGATTACGATTCCTTTCGGGATCTGGATGCTCTGGGCCTATTTTCGGCAGATTCCGGTAGAACTCGACGAGGCGGCGGCCATTGATGGGGCGGACAGATGCCAGATTCTCTGGCAAGTGATATTTCCACTTGCGATGCCAGGTGTTGGGGCTGTGGCGGTGTTCTCTTTTGTTGTCTCCTGGAACGAATATACGTTTGCGAACATGCTCAGCACGGCCGACGCGCTAAAGACCTTACCGGTAATGATGGCACAGCTGGTGAAGGCTGAGGGTGCTTTTTGGGGATTGAGTTTGGCAATGGCCGGTGTCTCCCTTATACCCGCGGCCACATTCGTCTTTTTCCTCCTCCAACCTTTAATGGCAGGACTGACCGCGGGAGCATTGAAGGGGTAGAAACATAGTGCTCGAATATTGGAAGGGATCTCCAAGGTCAGCCAGACGAACGTAATGCTCTCTTCTACATAAGGTGCACAAAATACGTTAGGGCGCCGAGTGCGCCTCGAACAGTCCATTCCACGGATTGGGCACCGCCCGAATGAAAACCGGTTGAGGGCGGGGCGACGGACCAGGACGCATGGGGAGAAGCGATGGAAGAGTTGGGAAGAAAGTATTCAATATGCATCCCTGAAAGCTTAGTCGGTGTCGGTTCGGCAAAGGACATTGGGCCAATCCTGAAAGAACGCGGCTTCCTGCGCCCGCTGATTGTCACGGATGAGAACATAGCGAAGAGCGGGCTGCTGCTTGAGATCGAGGATACCTTTAAGCAAAGCGGCATCGACTCTGTGGTCTTTGACCGGGCCGAGCCGAACGGACCGACGCAGGTCATCGAGGAATGCGCCGCGGTCTTACGAGAGACGCGCCGAGATGCGGTAATTGGTTTCGGGGGCGGAAGCCCCATGGACATCGCCAAGGTGGCCAGCGTATTGGTCACGAATGACGAGAAGGTTTACGAATTCATCGGGCGAGACAAGATCAAGCGGCCTGGCCTATTTAAGGTGTTGATCCCCACGACTGCCGGAACTGGGAGTGAGTGGTCTCAGGCGGCTATCGTAACCGATGCAAGAGATTCCCTCAAGAAGCCAATTTTTAGTCGGTTCATGTGGTCCGACGTGGTGATCCTTGATCCAGTTCTAACCCTAGATCTGCCGCCACGTGCAACAGCCGATACAGGGATCGACGCCCTGACACACGCGATTGAGGCGTATGCCGCATGGAAGTCGACGCTCCTGTCCGACATGTTTGCTGAGAAAGCAATCGAGTTAGTTTCCGCGAGCCTCCGAATCGCCTATGCCAAAGGCCGAAAGCACATAGGGGCCAGGTATAAGCTCCTCCTTGCCGCATCCCTCGCCATGGCAGCCCATACGTGCTCCTCAGCGGGGCTCGTGCACTCGATGAATTACCCATTGACCGCGAAGGCCCACGTGACCCATGGTACCGCCCTTGCGCTCCTCCTTCCCCACGTTATGGAGTTTAACCTCATCGGTGCCCCAGAAAAGTACGCCAGGATCGCTCGACTCATGGGTGAAGATGTCCGGGGTTGTTCGACTATGGAGGCCGCTCGAAAGTCGGTGGATGCCGTCCGGAAGCTCTGCATTGAGGTCGGAATGCCCCGACGGCTGAACGAGGTAGGGTTCACAGAGCAAGATATTCCGGATGCCCTAGACTTCCTTTTCAAGTACCAAGTGTATGGAATGGAGAACAACCCCCGGGACGTATCGAGAGAGGATTTCGTTGCCATGTACACAGCTGCCCTCTGATGCAAGACGGGTCGGGAGCGGGGGTTCCCATTAATCGCAAGGGCGCCTTCATGGGCGAAATACAGACTGGGGATTCAATAAAACCGGAGGGTGCAAATGGACATGATGGATCCGCACGTCCACGTGGACGCATTGAACCACCACGCGTTGGAGCTCATGGCGCTGGCTGGGGTCCGCGCGCTGATCTCTATGGTGGCGATTCCGGAGGTACACGAGAACATTCCCTCAAGGGCGATATTTGAACATTGTGATCGCGTCAGATCGTATCATGCGTGGAGGACAGACAATTTCTTCCGGATGAGGACATTTGGCTGCGTTGCCGTCTCTATGGTTGGCGTCCCGATCGATTACGAGGAGGCTCTCGCCCGGCTGAGGATCTATCTTCGAGAGCATAGGGAGGAAGTACTGGGCATAGGAGAAATTGGATTAGAGCCAAGCTCCGCGACCTGTCGGGATATGAAGACGCAGGAGCGGATCTTTCGAGCGCAGCTGGAAATCGCGAAGGAGTTTGCAAAGCCGGTGATAATGCATACCCCACCGAGTGAGAAGCGAACGTGGGTCGACCAGTATATTCCAATCCTTCGTGAGGTCGGATTGAGCCCTGAGCTGGTGATTTTCGATCATTGCAATGAATCAACCGTCAAGATGATCACGGACCTGGGCTACATTGCAGCCATCACTGTCCAGCCTTGGCGGAAGGTCCGGCCGGCCGATGCAGCGCAGCTCGTGAAGGACGGAGACAAAGAGCGGATCCTGATCGATAGTGATTCCTCTCTCTTGGAATCGGACCCTTTGGCGGTACCAAAGTCCGTACTGGAAATGCGGAAGTTGGGCGTGAATGAGGCGGACATCCGGCAGGTTGTCTGGGAGAACCCGAGGAGAATATACAAACTGGCTATATGAGGAGATGTCCCATACCGCAGCGCTTGAGTAGATTGATCAGCTGAGAACAGGATTGACTTGATGGCGGGGTGTGCGGTACACAGGAAGGAAATCTGCAGTGCCGTCGACCAATAGAGGTTGCGTGATGATGATCCCGAGGGCACCAACAGTTATTCAATCGCCGACTCTTATCCCGGAGTCGGCGTTTGTTGTTTCGGCAGCATCATTCCCTGAAGAGAAAAAAGAGTCAAGCCCATTCTTAGTTGAAATTCTGAAAATGGGTTAATCGCTAGGTTGCAAGTTCGAGCCCGGCCTGGGGAGCCAGCCTGTCAGTGCTTGACCAGTTCGTAGGTGCGTTGTACTATCGGCATACGATATCGCCATTCTATAGAGGGGCATGTAGGTGCTGCGCGAACTACTCTTGGGGTTCATCCGAACGCACATCCTGTTCCACGCGACCGAGGAGCCGGTGTATGGGACCGCTCTCATGGCCGAGCTGGGGCGGCACGGCTACCGGGTCGGGCCTGGGACCCTCTATCCCATTCTCCACCGCCTCGAGCAGCAGGGCTTTTTGCGTCGAGAGGGGCAGGTGGTGAATGGTAAAGTTCGAATATACTACCGGATCACCCCCGCCGGGCGACGGATCCTAAGCCGAGCCCAGGCGCAGCTTCAGGAGCTTGTGGCCGAGGTTCTCCCGGGAGCTGGACCGACGGGGACGAGGACGCGCCACGGAGGTCAGAGGAAGGCGCGCTGACTGGGGCGCCCAATCGCCCCTCATCAAGGAGAGGAGGTGAGAAGAAACAGGGAAAAGTCTCACGAGAGAGGGAAGTCCGTACCAAATGGAAAGACGTGTGGATACGCACAGCAAGGTGCGCGTTCCAGGGGGGAGGGTTTCTATGTCTAAGCGACTGAGCGTGATCGCCGTGATCGTCAGCGTCGCCATGTTGGGCACGAGCGCTGTCTCGTACGCCGCCGACCTGAACGACGTGATCGGCGCTCTGCCCAAGTTCGCCATCCCCATGCGGGAAGTCGGGGACCGGTTCCAAAACATGTATTTTGCAGCGAAAGGGGGGAACTGGGGCTTGGCGTTCTACATGTCCAAGTACATGAACAACGCCATGAATCCCGCGAAGGTCACAAAGCCCGATGAGTATCCGCTGTGGAGCAGTTTCTACAATGAGAAGTTCGCCCCGGTAAACAAGGCGATCTCTGCCAAGGACCTCGCCGCGTTCGAGAAGGCATACACCGCCGTGATCAAGGAGTGCAATGCGTGCCACACGGCGATGGGGTACGGGTTCATCAAGGTCGTTAAGCAGAAAGCGCCCTCGGATCAAGGCATCGACTACAAGGTGCCCTCCAAGGCCGAGGACGTGCCCAAGTAGGCGCGAAGAGAGTCGCTCGGCGCCGTACCAAGGAGCCGCAAGTCCTGCACAAGCGGGATTTGCGGCTCTCGTTCTTTCTCTGGTGTACCACTCATAACCAACTCTCCACTCTTCACACCATTAGCGGCCTCTCCTCCCAGTGCCCAGGTTCGGTCTGCTTGGGGAGCCGTGCAGCACTCGAACTGGGGACGCAGCCCGGCGCCAGTACGCCTAGAAGTGCTTGAGGAAAAGGCCGACGCCGGCGTGGATCATGGAAGCACTGGGGACATCCAATCCCAGGCCCGCCATCTCGGCCCGAAGGACGGTTCGGGCCTCGGTGACGCCCGGGGCTGCCGGATTGCTGAAGAGTGAGCCAGAAAGTCGCTTGAATCGCGCGAGCCACTTGCGCCAGGCGGGAATCGCGCCCATCCGGGCACGAACCTCCTCGGCGAGCCCGGTGAGGTCGCGCCTGAACAGGCTCACCACCTGATAGATGTAGGCCATGTCTTTCGGTCGCTTGTCCTGGCGATTTGCTTCCTCGGATATAAGGATCTTCTGCACGATGAATAAGCCGGGGTGTGGTAACCGAACTTCGATCGTCCGAGCCTCCTCGGGGATTCCCGGCAGCCCTGCAAGCGAGACGCGCCACGGGTTCTCGAGGAGGAGATCGAGGTAGCGCAGGCGTTGGGCAGTGACCCCTGCCTGGATATCGCTCGTCACGAGTCCCTTCCCACTACGGCTAACCGGAGCCCCGGTCATTGGGGTCAGGAACTCGATCGTGTACTGGTCCACTCCAACAGGCTCAACGACGGCGCCCTTGGGGACAAACTTCATGACTGGGGGAATATTGCCGCCGCGAAAATCCGGCTGAAAGCCGGCAGCCTCGGCCAGTTCGGCTAGGCTCTTGCCGGCGATGGGAATTCGAGCGATCGGCGTGGCAAGGTCAGCGTCGAAGGTCCGGAGCACGCGAGCCACCGAGGGAACGGCCCGAGGATGGAACTCGTAGAGGCGCACCGCGAATCCGCCCACGAGGACAAATGTGTTGAGGTACTGGCGGAAGGTCTTCAGGACGTAGGCCAGGAAATCATCCGGCGAGTCAAAAGTCATCCTGCGGCTCCGCGGCATTGCGAAGCAGGGGCCCGAGCATCCGCTCATGCACAAAGTCCGCCTGCTCGCGACCCCGGTCTGGGAGGTGGTAGAGGTCGAGGTAGACCTGGAGGATATCGCACACGGACACTCCATCCAGGGGCGAGATGCCGCCGAAAACACTGCGCGGATGTCTCGGGCGAAGGAGGACGATCGCTGCCCCGGGATCAGCGCTCGGGACCAACTGAAGCGCCTCCATCAAGGCTGAGGGTTCTCCCGAGAAGTAAAGATTGATCGAGCGAGCCTCCGAGTGCTTGAGACGGTAGAACCGGCATGCCAGGTGTCCCGTGAGTGCACAAGGAGGCGAGTTGTCTGGCAGGTGGCGGAGGCGGTCCAGGAATTCCTCGCGGAAGGGCTGATCCACGCGCTCGCCAAACACCGGGCTGCACGGTATCGGGTCGTTGTCGCTCACGCGGTACCGGCCGCGCCATTCCCCAAGGAGTGCGTTCAGGTTTTCGAGGACAGGCACTCTTCCCATCCTCTTCACCAGGTAGCCGCTGCGCTCCATCGCGGCTGCCCACCTGTAGACCAGGGGTGGAGACACCGCTGCGAGCTTGGCGAGCTGCGCTATATTCCTGATCGAGCCCCGTGGTCCACCCCACCCCGCGGCTTTCGATCGAGCGAAGAGCAAGACCTTGAGGAGCCACTGGTCGAGATCGCTGAACGAAAGCTTTGCCGAAGCGTAGCCGGACCGGGGCGAATGGAGCAGCGAGCGCGAGGGTCCCTCGGAATCAACCCGCGAGGCCGGCCCGCGTTTGCGTCCCCGGAAATCACCGATCTCCTCCTCGTCGCCACTCGGGAGGTGCGCGACAAGGCTGCCGTGCGCATCGGCCACCAACCACCAGAGGTCGGGTGCGTAGAGAGCGATCTGGCCCTTGAATCGCTGAACAATCCGCTGGTCAATGGAATCCACATAGATGGCCAGGAGCGGCTCCCAGCCCTTGAGTCGTCGGGCTGCCTGGAGAACGAGGATGGGGTGGGCCATCCAGTGGAACAGCCAGTCTGCCAGCTTTCGACCGACCTTTACCTCAACGCCGAAGCTTCGCCCCCCCCGACTCATAAGGAAGTCAAGCTGTAGTCCGCGACTCACGCCTTCAGCCGGGACACGGACCTCCAGCTCACGCACCCGAAATCCTCGCTTCTTCAAAAGATGGAGGATTCGCTTGACTCCATGGACTGAAGAGTTGTGGCTGAACAGTCCTGAAGAATCGCCTTTCGACAGCAAATTTTTCCTCCGGGTTACTGTTGTGATAATGGATTGTTACACTGTGCTATTAACATGTCAAGTTATTTTTAACATTTCATGTTATTGTTACTTGCGCGCACCCGGAGCTCCAGGCTTGATCTAGGAGTAACAGGAGTGACATGTGCTCCTCAAATGGGTATATATACCCAATTGAGGAGCACATCCGCATGGAGGAGATATGATGCACTCCGCCGGCTTGCAGGACATCATCGCACAAGCCTCTTCTCGAGTTCTCCGGCCCAACCAGCTCGAGTCGTTGATCGACCGTTTTCAGAGACAACGGGAGGCATCAATGCGCGAACCGCGCGAAACGGTGAAGGAACGGCTCATGGAGCAAGGGCTTGTCCGATCGATCATCCTCAGATCGAGATACGGCAATGTGCGCCTCTTCGCCCACGGAAAAGTCTCCCCGTACCAGTTGGCTCTCTCCATCGCACCGCATGCGTATCTCTCACATGGAACAGCCGCGTCTATACATGGCTTGGTAAAACGAGCGGCGAATCCGATCTATGTGAACAAGGAGCAATCATCGAAGCATGCAACCCAACAAGACCTGAGCCAGGGGGCCATAGATCGCGCTTTCGCTCGGCCTCAGCGGGTCTCGAACTACGAACTTCGCTACGCGGCATGGCGATTCGTGCTTCTCAGCGGAAAGGATACTGGCCGCCTCGGTGTCGTTCGCCTTTCCTCCGACACGGGTGAATCCTTGGAGGTGACGGGGCTTGAACGGACACTCGTCGACATAGTGGTGCGCCCGGTCTATGCAGGAGGAGTACTCCAAGTCCTGACTGCCTTTAAGCGGGCTCGCAGCCGAGTCCGACTTGACATCCTCCTCGATACTCTCGACTCTCTCGAACATGTGTACCCGTATCATCAAGCTGTTGGTTTCTACATGGAAAAAGCGAACTACCCCACGCGTTGGCTGAACGATTTCCAGGGCATGGGTCTCAACTACAACTTCTATCTAGCTCATGGAATGGAGCAAAAGGCATTTGACTCGCGTTGGCGCATATTCTATCCGGCGGGCCTCGTCTGATCGGCGGGTCCTGTCCGAGGCCTAGCGGGGACCGCTTGACGCGGGGTTCCCGCTCAGGTAGCTTCTCCGATCACGGGCCTTCCGGTTGTTCCCATTGCAGGTCCGCCGCCCTACACCTGAAGGGCCGGTTGGCCGGCGCATTCCAGCGCCCATCTTCTGGAGGAGACCGATGCTGCAGTGGAACGATTTTGAAGTGCTGACCTTCGATTGCTATGGCACATTGATCGATTGGGAAACCGGAATCCTGGACGCCTTGCGGCCCATTTTCGCAACTCATCATGTCGACCTTATACCCGACAGGGCGCTGGAGTTATATGGTGAATTGGAATCCGCGGCCGAACGGGGGGAGTATCGCGAATACAAGACCGTCCTCCGATTGGTCCTGGAGGGGCTGGGTGCGCGGCTCGGGTCTGTGCCCACGACAGAGGAGCTCCAGCGGTTCTCGACATCGGTGAAGGACTGGCCGGCGTTTCCGGATTCCCCCCCGGCGTTGCAGGCGCTGCACCGGAAATACCGCCTCGCCATCATTTCCAACATAGACGACGACCTCTTCGCCTTTTCGGCCCAACGGCTTCAGACCACGTTCGATTGGATCATCACGGCCCAACAGGCGAGATCCTACAAGCCCTCGTTGAACAACTTCCGGCTGGCCTTTGACCGAATTGGGGTGCCGCAGAATCGGATCCTCCATGTCGCCCAAAGCCTCTTTCACGACATCGCGCCGGCGAATGTGCTGGGGTTGTCAACCGTGTGGGTCAACAGACGCCAGAACAAGGAAGGATTTGGGGCGACGCCCGTAGCCCATGCCCACCCGGACTTGGAAGTGCCAGACTTGCGAACCCTGGCTAGCAGGATAGGTTTGATGTAAACTGCTGCCACCTTCGGTTTGAGCGCTGACCTGACTACCTCAGCGGCGGGAATCCGACCGTGACCCAGCCGCGGGACCGTTTTCAGATTTTGGAAGGTTCTCCTCCCAGTGCCCAGACTTGCCCTGCTTGGGCAGCCAAGTAGGGCTCGAACCCGCGAACTTTACTGAGAGATTCGCCTCCCCCCTAGCGGAAGGGGCTGGGCCTCTCTCCTCCAGCCTCATCCTTCCCCCGGCACCAGCCCTTCGAGCCGATACCGAGCTACTATTTTTTGCTATTGCTCTTGCGGCAGGGGGAGGGGTAGCACTAAATTATATATACCCCTCCCGGGAGGTAAGCCTCGGATACCATCTCGGGAGCGGCAAAATATCCGCGGGCCGAATTGCCTGAATACCACTCGGCCCGGAGGGAGGGCATATGGCAGTCGAAAGCGGGTCGCCGAAAGCACAGCCGACAGAAATAATTCGAGCCCTGGTAGTCGTGGCGCGAGACCAGCCAGATCTTCGGCAGTCTCTGACGCGACATTTCGCGGCAAACGAGGATGTGCAGGTCCTCCTAGACCGACGCCAGGGGGAGCGGCGGCAGCGGGTCCAGACGTATGAGCAGGACCGGCGTGGACCGGACCGGCGCCGTCCGCGGAGGATCGAGAGTGATGTCTCCCACCGGCGGTACGTGATCGCCCGCCCACAGCACTGAACACTCCTGACCTGACTGTCCACGCCCGACCGGCCTCGCCAGCTTGTGGAATCGGGGACCCGAATTCCAGCGCCGGTTCTCCGTTTCTCCGATGCTCCCCTGCTCCCCTGCCATTCGTGCCCCCCGGCCCACTCGTCCCACTTTGGCATTGACAGTCATATCGGTAGTGATACCATCCGCCCGCCTAGGCAGCCTTTGCCGGAGGCTCTATACACGTCCCAGAAGCACAGGAATCCTACAGGAGGAGGAGACGGGTATGAAGAAAGCGTGGATCGTGGGGATGATGGTCTTGGCGCTCCTGATCGGCGGGTCCGCCTTTGCGGGCGAGCCGATCAAGCTGGGGATGTCCACCTGGCTCGGCTATGCCCCGTTGTACCTGGCGAAGGAGAAGGGCTTCTTCCAGAAGCGGGGGATCGAGGTTGAGGTCGTCGTCATCGAAAGCCCGGCGGATCGGCGGGCCGCCTTTGCGGCCGACAAGATCCAGGGCATGGCCACGACGGTGGACACCCACGTGATGACGGCGGCTGCGGAGAACCCGATCCCCGTCAAGCAGGTCCTGGCCCTTGACGATTCCCACGGCGGCGACGGGATCGTGGCCAAGAAAGAGATCAAGACGATCAAGGACCTCAAGGGGAAGACGGTGGCCGCCCAACTCGGCGCGGGGGCCAGTTATTTCTGGCTCAACTACGTCCTGAACCAGAACGGCCTGAAACTCAGCGACCTCAAGGCCGTGGACATGAAGGCGGGCGATGCGGGCGCGGCCTTCGTCGCAGGCAAGGTGGATGCCGCCGTGACGTGGGAGCCCTGGCTCTCCAAGGCCAAGGAGACGCCCTTCGGCAGCGTCCTGCTTGCCAGCGACAAGACGCCCGGGATCATCGTGGACTCGCTGGCCTTCAAGCCGGCCTTCCTGAAGGCCCGCGGCGCCGACGTCAAGAAGATCGTTGCCGCCTGGAACGAGGCGGTGAAGTTCGCCGCGGAGAATCCGAAAGAGGCCGATGCCATCATGGCGAAGTTCACGGGACAGAAGCCCGAAGAGTTCACCAAAGAGAAGACCGGTGTGCGGTTCTACGGTGACAAAGAGAACAAGGAGTACTTCGGCACCGCGCAGAAGCCCGGCCTGCTTTACACTGTGACTCAACGCGCCGCCGACCTCTGGTTCAACCTGAAGTTCATCAAGAGCAAGCCCAAGGCGGCCGATTTGATCGACGGGTCGTTCCTCTAATCGCTCGGATCGCCGGGCGGTGACTCCCGGCGACGCGGAACGCTTTACGCTGCCGGCACGTACGGAGGTCGCGGGGAAGCAACTGGCGGAGAGCCGATCCTCGACAGTTCTCAGAGTCGCGGCGTTCGTGCGTGCCGGCAAGTCGTCCTGCTGACACGCTGGAAACCAATGGCCGGCAAGAACCAAGAGCAGTCCGAGAGAGCCCCCCGGAGACTCAGCGATTTCTTCAATCCGAAGGAGCCCATCCCCCCGGGCCTCTACCTCAGCCTCAGCCTCAGCAGTTTCATCTTCTTCCTCGTCATCTGGTCGATCCTGACGTACGGCGGGTTCGTCGACGCCCTGTTTCTTCCCTCTCCGGGACGCGTTTTCCAGGCAGGGGTTGACCTGTTCCTCGAATTCGGCTTCACCGCCGACATCTTCAACAGCACCTACCGCGTGATGGTGGGCTTCATCGTTGCGGCCATCATCGGCGTTCCCCTGGGACTGATCATGGGGACATTCCAGGTCGCAGAGGCCCTGACCGAGCCGATGGTCGGCTTCATCCGCTACATGCCGGCCTCTGCCTTCATCCCGCTGTTCATCCTCTGGCTGGGGATCGGCGACGTCGAGAAGATCGCCATCATCTTCGTCGGGAGCTTTTTCCAGTTGGTCCTGATGGTCGCGGTCGTCGCCAAGAACGTGCACACGGATATGCTGGAGACGGCCTATACCCTGGGGGCCAAGCGCTTCCAGGTCATCCGGAAGGTCCTGCTTCCGGCGAGCCTCCCCGGAATCCTGGACACCCTGCGGATCATCATCGGGTGGGCCTGGACCTATATCATCGTCGCCGAGCTGGTCGCCTCCGCCTCCGGGATCGGCTACATGATCATCAGCGCGCAGCGCATGCTGCGCACGGGAAGCATCATCTTCGGGATCCTCACCATCGGGATGATGGGCCTGGTCACGGACTACTTCTTCAAGTGGCTCTACAAGAAGCTGTTCCCGTGGGTGGAGTGAGCGCGTGGAAGAACTGACCAAACTCCACATCCAGAATCTCTCGAAGGTCTACCGGTCGGACGGCCGCGAGGTGGTGGCCATCGCCGAGATCAACCTCGCGATCCGGAACAAGGAGTTCGCCACCATCCTCGGCCCCTCGGGCTGCGGGAAGAGCACGCTCCTTCGGATCGTGGCGGGGCTGATGAAGCCCACGCGCGGCGTGGTGCGGCTCGACGGGAGCGC
>Ga0315279_10003061_pt1 | contig 24001 bp, 16 predicted proteins | sample YL17G06_20_MG_FD_203694 | JGI IMG/M metagenome (GOLD analysis project Ga0315279, IMG submission 203694) | Sediment microbial communities from Yellowstone Lake, YNP, Wyoming, USA - YL17G06_20 | ecosystem: Environmental > Aquatic > Freshwater > Lake > Sediment | place: USA: Wyoming | collected...
CACTGGATTTCCGGGCCCAAGAAGAGAATCAGTAGAGAAGGTCCCAGGACCCAAGATTCAAGGAGGACCCTCATTTCCTTCCCCATTCTTCCGACCCCGAAGACCCCGACAACCGCGAGACTGATCATTAGCCAGTTGGAGAAGAGGCCCTGCGTGGAATAGTTGAACAGGGCTATCTGTACGTCCCTGAGGAAAAGGTCAGGCGGCCTCTGAAGTCGCAGGTTCTCGACCAACCCAAAATAGTAGGCCAAGTTCACTACTCCTTGAGAGACAGCTAGCCCGCTGGCCACCGAAAACACAACCAAACCCACGAGCATCGACCCGGCAAGGATTCTCAAGCCCACAGAGCGCCGCATAGAGTCCCACGAGCGGTCACGCAATGCTGAGAGCGCTACGTAGATTGCGAGGATCAGCATCAGGATTGGCCACGTCCACGGGTGCGTAACGATTATGACTAACGAGACCGCAAGGCTCGCGGCGAGCCAAGACTTGCCTGAAGTCTTTGCGGCGCGTAGAAGAAACGCGAAGAAGAACAAGATTTCAGCCATCGCCAACCAGTTGCTGAAGATCGACGCAAGTGTTCCCACAAGCATTTGCGGCGAGAAGCTCGCGAACAAAGCTGCAAGCAGGGAGGCCAGATCACTTTGCCCCATCTCCTTCACAAGGAAGAAGCTGCCAAGAGCACAGAGCACGGAGACGATAATGGCGCCTGCCATCGCTGTCTCACGAATCGGAAGTTGCGTCGCCAATCGTATGCCATAGAGCAAGAGCAGGTATGCAGCTCGCGGCTCCTCGAGCAGCAAGTTTGGGATTGAGACGCCTTCGCCCAGCGTCCCTAGCCTTTCGTAGTACCAATGTGCATCGATTCCTACCGGAAAATCACTGAAGGAATACGGCAGATACGCCATTAGACCAGCAAGCACCGACACAGCTACTAGCGCAACCCCAACGGTTGCCGCTCTCATCTGAATCGGTTTGCCGGCTAGCTGAGAGGTCACAGACACGATTCGCCTGGTCCAACGATAGGATCCTTCGAGGAGTATCGGTGAGACCATTAGAAGAAGAATCAGCCAAACCGCGACCCCGTATCCCGCATTGAAGAAGGCTAGTTCGACTTGGCCAGCAGCAAAAAGAAGGCTCGTAGGGTTCGTATGCATCCTCAGAGCCGCAGATGGATCGATCAACCATGCGAAAAATGCAAGCAGTTCCACGACGACCGCGAACCCAAGCATCACTATCAGTGATAGCGTGATGATTCGCGACCGCGGAGTATCGAGGAATATTCTCAAGGATACCCCTCTGCTAGGACAACTTGTGTTGTCATCTGTCTAGGCTATTCATCAAAGTATCGCACGATAACAACGTCTCAGTCTGGTGGGATGATAGAGCGCTGCACAGTCATCGCGTGGTCAGGGCACGCTTGTACAGTTCTTCGGTTTGCTTGGCCACAATCGACCAGTCGTGCCGTTCGGCGAATGCGCGTCCATTCCTGCTCATCCGTTTGAGCAGGTCGTCGTCCGAGAAGGCTTTCTTGATGGCCTCGGCCAGTGCATCAGGGTCGTTTGGTGGGACGAGCAGGCCATTGTATCCGTCACGGATCACGCTTGGTATTCCCCCGACCGTGGTTCCGATGGCCGGTTTTCCTGTTGCGTTCGCCTCAAGTATTGTGAGTCCGAAACCTTCAGACCTGTCCTTACTGGGCAGGGCCAACATGTCGGAGCAAGCGTAGTACTTTTGCAGCTCGTCGTCAGGAACGTTTCCTGCAAAGATTACCCAGCTTGTCAAACTATGCCGACTTACTAGTTGTCTGTATTCGGTTTCAAGTTGGCCTGCTCCGACGATGAGCAATCTTGCCTCGGGGACCTGATCCCTCATGAGGGCCATGGCTTGGATCAACACGTCGAGGCCTTTGTACCTGTGCCACTGTGTGAGAGCGCCCACGAAGAGCACGATCTTCCCTCGATCGACCCCGAGCCTATGGCGCATCTCTTCGCCGGGAATATCAGGGTTGAACCTTTGCGTGTCAACTCCGTTCGGTATCACAACTACGCGGTTCCTGTGTGCCTCCAAGATGTGGGAGGTCTCCGCATAGAGTTTGGATGTGGCGATTATGGAACTGAATTGAGGCAGGTAGAGCGGCAGAACCAGTCGGTCGTGAACCGTGACGAGAACTCGTGCCATCCGCGTTACTGGAGGCAGGTCGTTGTGCCAAGTCAAAACCGCGGGTACTCCTCGTACACGAGACACGGTTGAGGCAAGGTATGCAATGTATGGGCTGGGGAAGTTTGCATGTATGATGTCTCCTTGTTCGCCCATAAGCTTCTGGAACAGCTCGGGCATGATGGGGGTTCCGTAGAGCTTTCCACACATCCTCAGGCGCTCGACCTTCACCCCATCGACGAATTGCATGCCCGGTTCAAAGGGAGGATTGCTACAGATTACCGTGACTTCGTGGCCGCGTTCTTTCAGGTGCCTGGACAGGTTGTAGACGCATGTTTCGGCGCCTCCGCGCCAAGGCGGAAAGAAACTGTTGACGATAGTGATTCTCATGGGACCGATTGCCCACGCACTCTAGCCTTGCATATTGGCTCCCGATCAGGAACTTATGTCTTTCACATACCGACGATCGCTCCAAAGATTCCAAGTCTGGTAATAGTCTTCAGTGCTAGGTCGGCGAGACGATCACGTCCTGCACGTACCGATTGGTGACTTCCTCGCTCGGCCCAAACGCTCTTGTCTCGCCATTCGTGAGATACAATGCCTTCTCGCACAAGGCTCTCACAAGATCCATGCTGTGCGAAACAAGCACTATCGACTTGTTCATCCTCTTGAACGCATGAAATCTATCGAGGCATTTGTTCTGGAACTCTGCGTCGCCGACTGCTAGGGCCTCGTCCACTAGGAAAATGTCAGCTTCAGTCTGGATCGCAATTGAGAAAGCCAACCTGACCTGCATTCCCGATGATAGATTCTTGAGCTTGGCATCCTGAAATCTGGTGAGACCCGCAAAATCCAGAATCGAATTCATACGTTTCCTCACCTCAGCGCTTGGTAGCCCCATTACCACGCCGTAGATTAGCGCGTTCTCTTTGACGGTGAGGTCGCCATGAAACCCGATTCCCAACTCCAGGATCGCTGCGATGGGCCCTTTCGTCTTGATGGCGCCCTTATCGGGCCTCATTGTGCGGGCGATGATTTTGAGCAAGGTGCTTTTACCGCTTCCGTTGGGACCGACTATACCCAGCGATTCCCCAAGCTCGATCTTGAAACTGACCTGCCGTAAGGCCCAAAACTCTTCAAAGCTGTATCGTTCCCCCCCGATGACTGAAAGCGCCCCCGCAATGTGGTCGACTACAGTGTCACGCCTCTCGTGTGGAATCTTGAATCGCTTCCAGACATCTTCGACCTCAAGAACGGACACTCTTAGAGTTCCTCCGCGAATCCCCTTTCGAGCCGCCGGAAGATGACGAATCCTATCAGCATCAAAACTGTGACGCTCAAGAAGATCACGCCGTTGTCAAATGCAGACGGCAGCCGGTCCGAGAGAAAGATGGTTCTTGCTGATTCGATCAGCCGCGTGATAGGATTCAGCGAGTACAACTGTTGAAATCTCCCGGGGATCAGACTCCCGTTATAGACTATAGGTGAGAGGAAGAAACCTAGCTGGAGAGCTATGTCCCAGAGTTGATAGAAATCGCGGTACTTCACGTTAAGTGAAGAGAGAGAAAGGGAGAGCCCGAAGACGAGGAGGAACTCCAAGACTAGGAGCACAGGCAAGAACAGAGCGTATGCGGTTAGGTTGACACCCAAGAGGATGAGAAGCGGCAGCAATGCGAGGAATTCAAGAGAGGAGCCGAAAAAGTTCGCTAAGTTATTTGATAGGACGATTAGGTAGCGAGGAACGTACACCTTGCTGACGAGCGATGGATTCGCCAATATGCTCGACAGACCCTGGCTAGTGCCAGTGGAGAAGAACCTCCAAATCAGAAGACCGATCAGCACCCAAGCAGCGAAATTCGGAATACTGACTCTTAGCAAGAATGAGAAGACCAACGTGAGTATGACCATGTAGGCAAGGGGATTCAAGAGAGACCAGAAGAACCCAAGGACCGAATTCCTGTAACGAACCTTGAAATCTTTCTGTGCTAGGACCGCGATCACGTCCAGCCGATGGCGTGCTGTGGGTGTGATCAATTGAACATTCACGCAGTTCCTTTCAACTACCACATGAGGAGATAACAATTGCTGCATCTTGATCGCTTGATACATGGCTTGAGCATCTCCTCCCCGCGGGCAAATTGTGAAAATCGAGTAATCGCGGGTCGAACGGATGAGGACAGTACTCACGATGTCCTCCTTGCAGCTGAGTCTTTGGGTTGCCGCAGGATCAACCTTCATGTATTGGGCTCGACACCATTTCAGAAGCCTTATCGGAAACGAAACAGAGATCTGAAGTGATCAGCATATGTTTGATTGGGCCCGAGGGTCACTACTCAAGAAGATGATTCAGAACAAGATCCCGTTTGCAACCTATGACCCTTGGCTCAAAGGATGGGCCTATGCGTGGCCGCTAGCATTACTTAGTGTTCCGTCCGGAAGTCGTGTCCTAGACGTGGGATCTGGCAGCAATCCATACTACGCACGACACTTTGGGGAGAAAGGTTGTGAAGCACATGTCATGGACGCAAAGTACGACCCAGCAAAGATGAAGCAAGGGTGGGGAATTACCCCGGAGACAATGAAACAGAATCCTGACGTGCGCTTTCACTTGGGTCTCGCAGGTGACGAAGTAGGACCGGCAGACTACTTCGACTTGGTGACGTGCGTGTCCACTCTCGAGCATACTTACGACTCGGATTTCGTGTTGGACCCAAGAAAACCGATACGTCACATGGACGCGCTCAGGGACATGCTCAGGATGCTAAAGCCGGGGGGCCTGCTTGTCTTGACAATTGACTTCTTCTTGAATGACATGCCTCATTGGCGAGGCTGGGACTACCTCGCTGATATTCAAGCTCTCGAGCTGAATGGAATCCAATTGCTTACTCGCGAGCGCATACTTCGCACTCGCACGTACATCTACAACTGCGAGGACACGCTCTTCATGCAGCCGGACGGCATTCTTTCCTTTTCAGACACGTACTTGAGGTCCACGAGTATCGGTGTGATCTTTCGCAAGCCAGGTCTACTGGACTCACCCGTGGTTCTGTCACCGCATCCCGCCCTAAGGGACCTCCTGTTTCCCCAGTCGGAGACAGTCCGGTCACCCGAACCACCAGAGCTCAGCGACCGGGCTGACGAAGCGAAGAGCATTGAAGACTGGACTCGGATGTTCCGCCAAGGACTGAAGCGACTTTCCGGGAAATGACCGAGCCGGGGGATTGATGGTAGCAAATGGACTATTATCAATAGTTCTCGTGCGCACCTATATTGGGTGCAGCCGGAGCCGGATTACGATTTCAGGAGCGCTCTCTTGAGAATTGCAGACTCATCGGTCTCCGAGTCCGCCTCGCCCCTCGACTGCAACTCTGTCAAAGTCAGCTCGTTTACTCGGAATGGAAAAAGGTAGATGTAGAGCATGTTCCTGGGATAGCCTTCATGTTCCAGGAATTCCTTGAATCTCTGTGCCTTCTCATTCACACTCTCATACAACTTGAAACTCATGTTGCCCCGATACATCCGTCTGCCACCCTCCAGCGCAGTGAAATCTTTCGATAATACTATCCACGGGAACTGGTCAACCTCGTTGGATCGCATGATCACGTCTCGTTGGACAGCCCATTCGGGACAGGGAACCATCTTGACCTCTTCATGTCTTAGACCTTTGAGCTTGGCAAGCATCTCAAAGTAATCAACTGGAGTCCCATCACCATTAGCGATCGAGACATCAAAGAGCACGTCTTCTATTGAGAGAATGCGTCTGCCACCGTGCTCCAGACTCACCAGCACTACCACATGCGTCTCGTACTGCGGTTTTCCCATGTCAACGATGTAGGCCTCGTAACCAAAGTCGTGATAGAGCTTCATGAGAGCGTACGCCATCCCCCCGCACATTGCGCCACCTTGCTTGTTTCGGAACGCTCGGAATATTGAGGACGCGCTGAGTCTATAGAAGCCGAGGGAGGAATCGTTTTCGAGTAAGCAGCTTTGTGAACTCCACACGGCATGCACGGCAGCGCAATGCCGAAGAAGGTTGGCCTTGTCCCAGTCTGACATGTCGTCCATAGTCGGCATTGAAGAGATCCAATCCATAGTCACCTTGGGGTTGTCGTGTTCACACATGGTATCTGCATCGACCCGCGATCCGTCTATGCTTGGATGCATTGCTACGATTCGCTTAAATCTTTCAATCCCACCGATCAGGTGGAGATTCAGGCTCTGTATCATACCTCTGGCCGGTCATAACCCGGGAGTCGTGGGTTCTGATGCACCAGAATGCACTCCCTAGTTCGGGAAGACCCAGAGACCCCACGTCTTGCATGACAAGAAAGGGGACGAACTGATCAACCACTTGGAGAAGAACTACTACGGATCGTCGAACACCAACCCTCTCCGATTCGAGCGTAGACAGATTACGTTCAAGCCCACAACTGCCAGAGACCTTTCACGCCACTGCTCCAAAGAGAGCGAGGCGGTGGGAATTGATTAGTCTTGAGATTCGCGTTCATGCAATCAACCGAACCCCATGACAACTGTGCGATACTGGTTCAAGATTCAGTGACTGTTATCGCCCGCATGTCCAGCGCAATTGGGTTGCGCACCCTGCACTAGCGGGAGAGTCACTATATGCCGATTGGGATTTTCTGAATCAGATATCTGTGTTTTCCTCTGGAAGTGCGTGGAATCTCGTCGACTACGCTCACGCTCAGCTTGAACAGTGCTCCCAGTTTCCTGTTGAATGTCGTAAGGAGGTACCGCACAATCTCCGCATCAGAGGTATATCCTCCTCTTGCCGCCATGATGATTAGCTCGCCCGCCTTTTCTTGGATGAACTGAATTTGCTTGACTGCGGCGAATTTCGCATCATGAATGGCAAATATCGCAGGTCCCAGAGGAATGAGGCTACCGTCCGCAGCCACGATATATTCATCAGTGCGTCCCTCGACTCTCGTCAGAAGCGGATAGTTTCTTCCACAGGCGCACCTCTTCGAAGAATAAGCTCCCATGTCTCCTGTTTCATATCGAATGAACGGCATTGCCCAATTTAGGAAACCAGTGGCGACAATCTCCCCTATTTCGTCCTCACGTTCTACCGGCTGCCCCGATTTGTCCACAATCTCTGTTATGCCGTACTCTGGAAACAGGTGATAGTAGTGACTATGCTCGCATTCCCCGCCGAGAACGGCTCTCTCAGTGTGTCCGTACCAGCTAAACACCCTGCACTGGAATACTTCCTCAAGCAAGCTGCGTTGGAAATCGTACACCGTCTCTGACGCAAGTAAGAGCGCCTTCACTGTCGGAAATGGATCGACATCATTCTCTTTCATGTATCGGGCGAGAACCATCGCGCTCGACGGATAGGCGAGAATGAACTTTGGCGAAAACTTTCCAACTAGGTAGACATAAGACTGCATTATGTCAGCCGTCATATGAAACGATGAAAGGATCAATTGACGAGTCACATCGTCGTAGCAGTGCGACCCAGTCGGTGGTACGTTCCCTCTGAGCACCACGGACTTGTCTCCAAACCGATAACCGACCCGACGCCACATCGAGATGAGGAACGCCCATTCGGTCGGGTTGAACGTCTCCTCGTCAGCGTAGAAGGCAAGAGGATTGCCAGATGTGCCTCCTGTTGCTATCATTGTAAGGCGGGATCGCTCGACGTTATCAGCGATCATCTGGTCCAAGTTGTGTCTCACGAGATCTCGTGTCAAGTAAGGGAGCGCGTGAAGATCGGTTAGGCTCTTGGCATTTGTTGGAGAGAACCCGCGCTCTTGGAACATTCGATGGTAAAATGGTACGTGGGAGTCTGCATGCTGAAGCAAGGCACGTAGTTGACTCAACTGTTTTGTGCGTACTGATTCGGGGTTCTCCCATTGCGATCTCTGTAGCGACAAGTACTGTTGTCTGAAGAGTGGGCCATATCTCACAGGGTAGCCCGACTCGCCGTAGCGAAAGGAACTGATGTATGGAGCGGAGGCGCGATTCAGGGCTTCCTGGATTTGCAGGGGGAACGAGTAGAACGCATTTCTACCAACGTTCATGATTAACGGCTTAGACAATTCCGGGCTCATGCCTTCAGGGCTCCTCTCCATCGCGATGCTGTTCTGGAGGCGAAGTTCCATCTCATCTCAGCAGGACTGGCAACGGTGGACGGCTTCTCCTGCTCACCTGTTTGCATCTTCCCCTGCTTGCCCTGCCACAGACTACGACGTATGTACATGCTAACCCTTCTCTTTGGTTTTCCTAGTCTCTGTTTGTGGGGCGCTAACGTAGGTGAACTGGCCTTGTCTTAAGGACTCGTTAACGCCGGATATTGGATCTGCCGGCGGCACGGTCGGATTCCCCGAGTCGGTCACAGTGCCAAATGGCAAGGATAGAAACGACAAAGAGGTTAATCTACATCGAGGGAACATCGTGTTTTCAGAAGAAATCACTTCAGGTCGCACCAAATGCATGTCTACCCGGGAGGGTGCTCATAGCTGGAGATCCCACCATTCAGCATCGTAATGCCGGTGAGGTCAGAAGCTCACCTGCTAAGGAGCAGTCTCCCATCGTGCTACGCTGTCGATCCTGATGAGGTCATAATCTGCCTCGATGATCCTCCAGATGAGGAGACACTGTGTGAAGCAAAGCGAATATCCGGCGCACTGGGATACGCAAACAAAACTCGGATCCTGCCTGTCGCGAGAAATCGTCAGTATCGCTTCCATCAAGCCTGGGTAAGACGACGAGGCTTCATGCAGGCGAAGCATGACCGAATCCTGACAGTTGATGTTGACCTAGTCATAGGGCGAAATGTCCTCAAGGCCGTATCACTCGTGGGAAAAGACGACATCGGCCTGGCCTCGTGCATGACACTCCACTCTGTTCAAGACGCCCTAAGTCTGTGGAGAGCCGTCGGTCATCAATTGGTCAGACTCTTCATTCCCCCGAGCTTCACCGGCCTGTACGCTCTTTGGAGGCCGTTCTGGTTGGACACGGAGGATGAAGGAATCAAGGATCTGGCAGATCCACGCGCAACCGGAGCGAAGGGTGACCCTGGACTGGTGGGAGAAGACGCATATCTGTTCAACTGCATGCGTCTTAGACACAAATGCGTTCACCTTCCAGACATCGGCGGGCGCAGCCTGAGAGACGACTTCAATGACCGTCCGGAGGTGCAATTCGAAATCGGCCGGTACTATGCCACCAAGGGCGATAGTCTTGGGCTGGTTCTAATAAGAAGCCTTGGACTAGCAAGAGTCCACTACCTGCGGGGGTACGTGTATCATATGACGCACAAAGAGGCGAATTCAGCGCAAACCCCAAAGACCAAGAACCACTCGGAACCGATTCCTCAAGGCAAGACTCGGAAATTCTGGTCACGAGCCGTACCGATGACATTCGACGATCAACCGAAGACATACGACGAGAAGCGTCGATTTCGCTACGAGCTGCAGGACTACATGCACGAAGTGTTTCGATTTGATAGCTTTGCGGACAAGCGGGTCCTCGAAATAGGTTCGGGGGCGGGTATCGATTCTGCGGAGTTCTTGCGCAACGGGGCAAGAATCGTTAGCATGGATTTCAGCCCGATGTCAACTCGGTCCACAAAGTCGCTTTTCCGGGAGGCGGGAGTCGACGGTGATGTCGTCATGGCCGACGCGAGATTTCTTCCCTTTAGGGATGAGAAGTTTGATGTCGCATACAGTTTCGGCGTGATTCACCACATCCCTGCCGTTTCTGCTGTTATCGATGAGGTCAAGAGGACATTGCGGCATGATGGCCTATTCATGGGAATGGTCTACAACAAGGAAAGTCTACTGTATGCCTACAGCATCATGTATCTTCACGGAATCAGAGACGGGCTGCTCGCCCAAGGCAAGGGCGAATTGGAAATAACATCAGAATTCTCGGAGAGATTCACAGGGAATGCCTACACGAAGACATACACCAGAGACGAGATCACAAGTCTGCTTCGAGCGCACTTTCGGAGCGCTACCGTAGAAACAAGATACAACGCCATCGACATGGTTGGCAGACGGAAGGTCAAGTTTCAGATTGAGGATCTGCAAAACGACTTGGGCTGGCACCTGATATTCAAGGCGACCAAATGAAACGAGCCCCGGCAGATCGAACGACGCATCGAGTGACCGGGAGAGAGACCAAGGCGCGGATCTCTTTCCTCTTCAAGAAGACCAATTGCCTACATCGATTTCCGACGGTTCGGGCTCTACGGCCTTGTTAGCCAGACATCACGAATGTGATCATTTGAGGACAACAAAGCCTACGGATGTGAAATGATAATACTCGCTTGGAGCCACAACACAGTTCAGCAAGAGTTCGCCCCGGTCGCGCATCTGTGCTATTTCCATGTCGGAAGGAATCTTGACGCTCGGGTCCGCAAGTGGCCTGCCGGCATGTGCGATATGCTCGCGGAAGTCATAGTCCATTGTACGCGTACAAGCTTTCATTACGCCAGGAACTGGCTTGATCGGCATAGGAATGTAGTCTTCAGTTACGACAAGCGGTCCTCTTGGTTTCAGGACTCTGAGCATCTCGCAGAGTCCAGCACGTCGAGTGGATTCGTCGCAATGTTCCAACACGCTGACAGAGTACACAGCGTCGAAGTAGTCGTCTGGGTACGGTATGTTGGACATGTTTGCTTCGCAGAATGTCAAATACTCGCTTTCGAGTTTTCGATTGAAGCCCCAACCTGGACGAGGGCTGCGCAAATCATCGTCGGCGAAGAGGTCAAGCCCTACGATATGAACTCGACGGCGCGCAAGCTCGGTCATAAAGGGATTGGTCCCGCAGCCCACATCGAGCACAAGGTTGCTCGCTTTCAATCCGAGGCGGATTAGGCGGGAGTAGCACCACGGATACTCCCACTGCCTCGTACTGAACGGAACGGGGATTCCTGACAGTGGAAGAGAAGTATCAAAGAACTCAACAGTCTCCTTAATCGTGGCGATGCCAAACAAACATCTCACATACCAGTTGACTTCAGTCAGGTCCAATAAGTTATGCATTCGCGTAGGACGAGCAAGCAGACTGCTCTATCTTCAAGGAGTTGGGTATGTACGTGGGAGAACCGTCCCACACGGAGATCACCACTCTGAGACGCTGAAGCCCCTCGGGCAACGCTATGTATCGAACAAGCGCTCCAGTCTCATTTGATTCATTCGTTTCTCCCGAGAGCAGGTTCCTGGATATCTGGCTGAATTGTTCATCCTGCAAGTATACCGTGCAGTTCGCTCCTGGACTGCCGCCGCCAGCTGGCGACAGCGTGATTTTGAGCCAACGCCCAGCCCCTTTCGCACTTGGCAAAACGTCAAGGTATGGTGTCGTCAGACAGTCGTTCTTCGTTGATGGATTGAAAAAAATGCCAGGGCTTCTTGACATCAGTATGTCGTGCACATCTCTATTTCCATAGGAATAGGTTTCTAGTCCTTCGAGTAGGCTTTCGTTTGTCTTTTCATAGAGCACATGGGGGAAGTTCACCTTGCCCTGCTTGACATCGTCGGCGAGCAACTGCTTCGTTTTCCCATATCGTTCCATGATCGCCCAGTACTTCGCCTTATTCTTGCGATACAGGTCTTCATGCTCTAGCCTGAGGTCGCCTCGCCGACTCTTTCCCTCTCCCAATTGGCGCCAGTACCCCCAGAACGCATCATCATATGTGTTGAGCTCGTCAAGCTGAAGCCCGCATCCGCAGAATCTTACGGGGCAAGGCATTGAACGTGAGTGTCGTCGTTCAAGCGGGGCTAAGCCGTATAGGCACCGCCTCATCTGTTGCTTCTCGTCCACGTAGATGGTTCTGAATCCCGCAATGCATGGAATTCCGGAGAAGTCACGGATCTTCATGTCGGATGACAATCGATAGGCCCAGTTCCAGATGTGTGGGAAGACACCCTCACAGAGGCTATGCTCGAAGATCTTGCGTTCATCTTCGGTGTAGCTGAGAGGGTATTCCTTTCCGCTGTAATAGCCATGAAACGGAATGGGCTGCATTTCAACCCCAAGTTTCGAGAAGTACTCGTCAAAGTCCTTGATCTTCGAGAGCCTAGCTGGGTGTGCGACAAATATCACGACCACGTGAGCACCCCCATCCCGGATCTCAAGCAGGTTGTTGGCAAAGGCATCTACCTTGCCTTCGCCTTCAGGATGAAGCGCAGCTCCCACAACCAATCGCTCAAGGTTCTTTCTTGGCAACCATCTCTCGGGTGACACGGAGTTGTTTGTAGGGAAATATGCGGCCCCGAACTCGAGGGCGAGTTCCAGAAGTTCTCGCACTTGGGGATGTAATGTCGGTTCACTACCTCCACAATCGAAAAAGGTTACTGCGAATGAATCGAGTTGATCGTACACGGCGCGAAGCCTCGGAACAGAGTGCAGCGCCAAGGGTTCCCGGATGTTCTGTGAGACACAGTAGTCGCAAGAGTAGTTGCAGGGGCACCTTATTTTGACGGTGACGTTCACATCGCCTTCAGTTGAGTGCCCCAAGTCCACGCTCACGACGTGAGAACGTGACAGGTTGATATAAGGATTGAAATCTACCGTGAACGCCTTGTCGATCTTTTCCACGGATCAGTCGAATCGCAAACATTACGTAACAGTAACATGACTGGAATCACCAAGAGCTCATTGCGTCAGACGAGCTGAATCGATGCATGCTCTACGACATGTGCAAGACAGCGGAAGGCCAGCTGAGTCCAACCACTCGTGAAATCCTCGACGAGTTTGGTCTCCTTGATGGCCATCCGTGGGCTGATACTGCACGAGACCCCATGACTACATACTACGCATGTCTGCACACCATAGTACGTCAGGAGCGACCCCGCAATGTCCTCGAGATCGGCACAGCATTCGGAATGGGCACTGCCACTCTGTTGAAGTCCATGACCGATCGGGACCTGCTCGTGAGCTTGGATCTCGGAGTATACGGAGCCAAGCTTGGCTGGCCCGAAGACAACATAGAATTCGCACGGAGCCGGCTTTCCAAATGGTGCGAGCGTCGACATCTGCCATCCGAGCGAATCCGTCTCTATCGCGCAAACACACAGCCTCCTGGAAAGGGAGACAATGACGGACTTGGTGTAGATGTGTCACATTGGAGTCGAAATCCCGAACTGGTGCGCCTCCTGCAGTGGCACGATTTTGACGTGATATTTGTCGACGGCAAGCATACAGAAGATGGCCTAATCAATGACCTTGAGACGTTCTGGCCATTTGTCGCTCCCGGAGGACTCATCATTTGTGACGATATCCATGACCCGGCTGAGTACACAGGGCTTTTCTCATGGATTGGTGACACGTGGAAATCGTTTCACTCCTTTATCGATAACCATCGTGCCGAGATCGCAGACCAATACATCTGGGAGTTCCCTCGCACACCACCCGCGGGTAAGGCAGGTGTGCGTCCATTCGGTCTGATCCGAAAAACGGCGTCAAGATATCCCACAGCTGTCAGTCCTGGGTTTGAGATGTTTGACTCGGAAGGAGCCATGAGAATCAATCGTGCGCGCCAGGATCACCTAGCTTCTCTGGGCTTGGAGTTGGTGAAGAAATCCGTCCTAGAAGTCGGGGCAGGCGTTGGATGGCACACAGGTTTCTTAGAGAGACTCGGTTGCAGGGTTGTTTCCACAGACGGACGACCGGAGAACGTTCGGGAGCACCTGATCCGCTTCCCGTACCGTGAGGGAAGCGTGTTCGTGGCAGATCTGGCAGTCGAGGGAAGTCACGGAAGGCTCGGCGATTTCGACATAGTGTACTGCTATGGGACTATGTACCATCTCGGCGATCCCGGCCTGTGTATTCGACAGTTGGCAAAGCATTGTGGTGAGCTGTTCTTGCTTGAGACATGCGTGAGTCCCATTGATAACGGTGAGATCAACTTGGTGAAGGAGGATCCCACCAACCCGAACCAGAGCATCCTCGGCATCGGGTGCAGGCCGGGACGAGACTGGGTAATGACAGAACTGCGGAAGCACTTTCCATTTGTCTATGTCACAGTCACACAGCCGAATCATCCTGATTTTGATTTGGACTGGCCCGCCTCCAAACCCAACAGATTGAGTCAGCTTTCCCGCTCCGTGTTTGTGGCTTCACGATGCGAACTCGCATTACCTACGCTCTCAACCTCCTTGTTGTCAAAACAAGCATGCCTAGCACAGGTCCTCCCATAGTTCCTGAACCCAGCAGGCTCAGTTCTGAGCGAATTCCGTTGCAGAACTTGGGCGCGATGCAGTCCCAACGAGAGCAGTCGTCCACCGGCTCGTTCAAGGAAGCAGGACATCGGCACATGAAGGGACCGAGATCCAAGTAGCTCTTGGCATCCGACCAGTTAAGGGGAAGTGCTTGTGTTCTTGTCAGGCGGTAGTTAGATTCTCTGTTCCCTCATCCAGTTCATTGCGAGTTCTAGGCCTTCTCTCAGGTCAACTTTCGGAGTCCAACCTAGGAGTCTCTTTGCGAGCGACATGTCAAGAGCCCGGCTGAATGGCCCCTCAGGCTTTGACTTGTCGAAGAAGAGCTTTGGCTTGTAACCAGCGATCTCGATTATCATGTTCACGACATCCTTTATCTTGTACCGCTTGTCCCACCCGAGATTCACGGCAGTCCCGTCCCTGATCTTCTCTGCTGCCAGAATCTGACCGTTGACTATGTCTGTCACATAGGTGAAACCGCGTTCTTGTTCGCCGGATCCCCAAACGAGAAATGGGTCTTCACGCCTCAGGGCCCGCTGGCAAAGGACGCTGATTGCATGTGTGCTTGGGAATTCCCCGGCTCCGTAGACTGTTAGGAAACGGCAGGAACTTGTCTTCAGACCATGCTCCTTGTGGAAAGTCTGCAGTGTCAGTTCGGTCATGAGCTTCTGGAAGCCGTAGAGGTTGTCACTACTCGCCCAACCTTCTCCAGTGGATAGAATGTCCGTCTCCTTCAGATCATGATCAGGCTTGTTGAGTGACGGAGGATACACACAGGCTGAGCTGCTATGACTGATCGTGTCGACCGTTCCAGCTTCATGGCAGGCGCGGATTGTGTTCTGATCTATCGCAAAACCGATACTACATAACGCCTGCTGCTCGTCAACGAACCCTCTTCCCCCGAAGACTGCACTCAGCATAAACACTGTATCCACTTTGTTCTTGGTGAGGATGCTTCTCAGACGCTCGCGTTCCACCGAGAGGTCTATGATCTCAAGTTTCGGTTGCGTTCCGTGCTTCTTGCATATCTCGTTGTACCTGTCAAGCCGTCGCTTCCAGAGTTCGGGGTCTGTGTTCGGTGCGATCAGTTGGTCAGCAACGGTGACTTCAAGCCCTCTCGCTAGTAGAGCGTCGACCAGCGTGCTGCCTATGAAACCTGTTCCTCCCGTCACGAGAACTGACTTCAATCTTCGATTCCGACTCCTCTGCCTTCCTCAGGCGCCATTCTCATCCGGTAGTCTAAGAGCTTTGCGTTAGGATTGCGTCTCCTCACGTCGCCGACTATCTTGTCGAACGGTGGTTCGTCTGTTGTGACTATGATGGCATCGTATGTTTGTGCGTTGACTTTGGCTTCCTCTTTTGGATTGATGTTCGGATCATAGCCGAATGCGTCGTATCCTTTCTCTTGCAAGTATTTCACGAGTTGAGCGCTCTTGCTTCCAGACGTCATATTGATTCCAGATTTGTAGGCGAGACCAAGTACTAGTATTCGGCCGCGTTCAATCCCTTGCTTCTGGAGTATGAGGTATGGTTCACGCATTCGGGCCTCGTTGAGTTCAAGGGCCGCCCTGAGGATTCCACTATCTTGCTCGTTCTCTGTGTATGTGTCAACGAGTGACTGCGTGTCTCGTGGAAAGCAGTTACCACCCCATGCAAAGCCAGGCCTCAACATCTTCTTACCAATGCGCCAGTCCGAGCCCACTATCTCCAGAAGCTCGGCTGAATCGACTCCCACTTTCTTGCAGAGGAGGTCTGTCATGTTGGCGAAGCTCATCTTCGTCGAGAGGAATGCGTTTGCCGTTAGCTTGGCTAGTTCTGCAGTCTCGGGAGTCGTCACGAACATGGGAGGCAGCTGTTTCCGCCAGATAGATGAGGACCGAATAAATTCCTCATAGAATTGCAGGGCAGCCTCGCCGCTGGCGCGGGAGTAGGAACCGAACGCTACGAAGGGGGGGTTGACAAAATCTTGGGCTGTGTTTCCTTGGGCAATCATGAGAGGCATGTGAACATATAGGATATCTTCGTCACATCTCAGGTCGTTAGATTCGATAATTCGCCTAATCTTCTTGGAGCTGCCGAATGGTAGGGTTGAGTATACTATCATGCTAGTCCCGCGTTTCATTACCCGGCAGCATGAGCGAACAGCGTCCTCGACGTGCCCCAGAACCAGCTTTTTCTCGTCTCCCGTGCTCACGCAGACTGTGACGTATTCGCAGTCGGCCAACGCATCATAATCTGTTGTGAGCTGAAGGTCTTTGGCGATGTTCCTCCTGTGTTGGGCATCATACTCTAGCAGCCGTCTTATGGAAGGATCCATTCGAGGCTCCGCAACAACTCCGGAGTCAATGTCGACTCCCACAGTCCTGTAGCCCGCTTCGGCCAAGCAACAGGCAAGCGCGTAGCCTACACCGAGACCCACTACACCGATTTTGGCCTTCATGGCTCTATCCGCTCCATGACATGAGGTTTCACTACGCTTGATAGTGATCTCGTTCTCCGCTATTGAACGGTTCTTTTATCCCGTCGCTAGTCTCGCCTTTAACACCTTGCAGAAGATGGCCGCGGGGTGTATCATGCCACGACATCTAGGGCGGATGCGATCAAGCCGGTGACTCTGACCCGGTGAGTAGGAGTTCGTTTTCTGCTTGAATCTCTCGTCTAGGATCCCTTTTCGGGGGCTGGTTCTGTCATCGCTGGAGTCTGTTCTCTGGACGCGGGTTCCTTGATTTTCGGGGTTTCCTTGAGCTGGCCGGAGCTGATCATCACAGATAGCAGTGCCCTGCATTCTGGACAACGGACATCGCCATTGTATTTCCAATATGTCTGCTGGTCGAGCGTGATTTCGCAGCCGCACGCCATGCATCTGATTACTGGCAAAATGACCGCTCAACTAGGCATACTCCTCGCTAATCTCCTTTTCCCAATCGTGAGGCGCTCATCTATCGAACATCAGCATCACAGGATGGCTACCTGTCGGAACAGCCCGTTCCAAGAAGAACCAGAGGCGGCTCAAGGCGTCCCACAGGTGGCGTCTATCACAGTCTCGTGCAGGTTGTACGATGCTAGCCCCCAGTTCTCGTCGGCGAGAACCATCGGGCGCCTGTTTCGCTGCATTTGGGTTGCCCACAACTGGAATTCCTCGAAGCTCAACAGGGGGATTCTCATGCGCCGCAACCACTTCACCATCTTTCGCTCAGCCTCTGGAGTCCAGCCGGAGGAGTGCTCAACATGATAGATGCGCATGGGATCCTGGAGCACCTTCTCTTTTAGTCCGTGTTGGCATGCCATCTGGCATAGCACCGAATCCAAGTTGAAAGAGAACATTTCTAGCTCTGGGTATCCTCGCACGGCATTCCAGTGCTCGCTAGTCATCAAGGTGAAATCTCCGCACCCATTCATGTGCAGCCTAGGATACTTCGGAAACAGGGAGTTCTTGACGATATTGAATCTTGTGATGCAAGCACTTGAAAAACTGAAAAGGCGAATCGATAAGAAGAACCCTAGCATCTGAAGATACGCGGTCGCTAGCGACTTCTGCACCCTGAATGATACACGGACTCTATTCAGCAGGATAGGGCTCACGCTCAACAAGATCTGACTTGAAAGAATAGCAGTGGCAATTCCAATCGCGAAACCAGCCTCCGAGATTCTCCGCCATCTCTTCCTCTTCGGACTAATCCTTTGACCGATCCCACGAAAACGCTGCGCAATCTGTGAGAGAATGCGGCGAACTGCTGTGTTGCCTTTGGCCAGACGGGTCTGTAGCCTCTGGCGCAATAGTGAATTCCTTCTTCTAATCTTCCAGAGCGAGATGTTGCTCAACGCTTCTCTTGGAAAAGTGCCGTCTCGCCTATTCAGACGGATCACATTGTTTCGGCAGTATTCCAGTTGATCTTCCACCGACGCATCTCGAGGCACGTCCGCAGGAACATCGTAGCGGTCGATTCTATACATGAAATCAGGTGAAAGCTGGTAAGATGCGAAGAATTTCACCAACTGGTCTGAGAAGAGCAGGTCTATATTCGTTGCGAGTATGAAGCGACCTCGTGCTCTCCGAATGCCAACATTCTTGGCAATCATCTGAAACAAGGGAAGCCGATCAGAATGTCGGAAACGTGCATGCAGGTCCGAAGGAACCTCTATCACTTTGACATCACAGGGCCCTTTCTCCCTCGGCCAATCCAGAACCTCATGTAATCTTGGCTTATCCAGCGGCGGATTCCACTCGACCAGGATGAGTTCGGACCTGAGGTTCTCCTTCCTTGCCTGACATAGAAGTGCTCTCACGAAGAGATTCATGCGATACAGGAGGTTCCCACCATGATCGTCGTTTCGAGCCGTAACGACGAAACTGATGTACGGGTCGTTGGAACCCAACCGGCATTCACATTCGCTATCGGGCTTCGATCGCTTAAATGCCCCACTGGTGAGGCGTCCCAGGTCGAGCCCTCCTGATGGAGGGTCATACTGTGGTTCGATTTATCTTGTACTCTCACGGCTCTCGATTGCCCTGCAAGCTACGCTCTCACGACCTAGGTCTCAAATGCATCGGGCTCACTCACTGAAGCTCACTTCGCCCAGAATTGCAGACTAGATCCTGTCGCCTCGTGAATTGGGTGCTTGTGCAGCAGAGGGTCAGCGATAGGAAGCGGTAATGTGCCCGAGCCTCCCCGGCGAATCCGGGTCTGCAATCTGAGACCCACCACTCTGAACAGTCTTAAGAGGCGCAAGTGGCCGACGGAACCGTAGAACCCTTTGATACGGGCTGGCCGTCACCAGCGCCAGATCTGACTTGAGCGGTGCCTTTTGAATGTACCACCGAACCATGCTCAGGAATGGACCGTTGAAGCCTCAGAATTGTGCTCAAAACGTGTTGTCATGACCCGCACGACGTTAAAAACAGATATACTCAATGATGCGATTTCTGATGACGAGGAAAATTGATTCGACTACATAGGATTCCACACGTTATCTTGGCTCTTATATTTGTCACACTTGTGCTTCTTCCATTCACTAATGTTTCTGGTCAGCAGACTTCCGGCTCGAAACTGACGCCACCAAGTCCCATCGTCGCTCCACGTGACACCTTCACGAAGATCGATGACGCATACCAGATGGGGGAAATCAGCTATGACGAGAAGGGGAGGCTTTTCGCATCCGCATTGTTCCAGAGGGATGAAATGCCATCAAAGTACGCTCCTGAGATAGTGGCTGAAGACATCACAACTCATATTCTCGATTTGAGCCACAACTGGGACCGGCTTAGCCCTGAGACACAGTCACTGCTCAGGGGTCATGCAGGATTTCCGGGTGCCCCCGACTGGGGAGCTTCCATTGCCGACTGCGCAACAGGTGCGGGCGTGATCTCATTCAATGCATACGTGGACACGTTACACTTCAGAATCCACTATCATACGAGCACCACTACGGCATCCTATGCGAATACCATAGGTTCGAGTGCCGAAGTCGGTTTCACTGTCCGCAAGAGCATGGTCTTCAATGACGCCCGGCGTGATGGACTTGTGGGTGGCGGTATCAACCTATTCGACATATACCTCGAAGACCTGCAGGCTTATGGGTTCTACGGCGTGGCCTTTGCAGATGCTACTGACGATAGTTCGAGTAATCCGAATGACTACATCGGCTATGTGTGTGTCGACAGGAACTTGCCGGCTGATAGACTTCAAAGCACGCCTGTTCATGAGTACCATCACCTAGTGCAGTTCGCCTACAACGGCTGGCAGTCTGGTTGGCTCATGGAGGCAACCTCCACATGGTTCCAAGAAAAGGCATTCCCCAGCAACACTCAATACTACTCGCGGATCGCGACGTTCATGCAATATGCCGACTATGAATTGACGAGCACAATCTCCGACCGCGAATATGGTGCTGCTGCCTTTCTCCTCTACTGTGACACCCAGATGGGCAACGATGTTGTCAGGCTAATGTGGGACAAGTCCGTTAGAAACACGTTCAGCGAATCCCCTGGCTTCCAAGCAGTGAAAGACGCCCTAAAGCTTTCGACTTACGGATATGATTGGATAACCTTCATATTCGACTTCTGGGCAGCCATGCAACTGAATTATGCCTATGCTTCGCGATATTCCCGGGGATACCACTTGTACGTCGTCGATCAAGCCAGTTGGAGTTGGCCCCAGTATTATGGCATTGGCGCTTACGGCGGGACTACGATAAGTCAGAGCGACACGAATTTCGTCCTGAGGTGGGGCGGATGCGATACTGTTGCCTTCTCCAGCTCCTTGAGCACATTCAAGATCACGTTTGACGGAGACGACGCAGGCAACTTCATGGTCGCGGCAATCCTATTGCCCAAGGAAGGTCTGGGAATACAAGCGTCAGTTGTCCGCCTCGGTCCGGGGGGACCCGGCACATCGAACGTTGCCACCCTGAAGATCATCAACGGCCTCAACTACAACGAAATCGACTTCTTCATCGTCAACAGGTTCTACGACACAGGTACCACAAGCTACGGCTGGACAGTAAGCGTCGGGCCACCTTAAGTCCCATTCTGCACTTCCTCGCTTCCCCTTTTCTTACCGCCGGTGACTGACCCACGATACTATACCATGATTCCCGGAACGCCGGTGACAAAGGTTGACTGGCTAAGCACCCTTATCTCCCCGTTGACCTTGACTTCCATCAGCCAATATTCCAGTCTCTCAAGCTCGGAACGCTTGAAGAAGATCCGATGTACGAGAAAAACGCCATCTTTGATGACCACAGTTGAATGGTTGAATGGGGGAGTCTCTCCGTACTGAAGTGTGTAGTTCTGTTCTCGGGCGCGCTGCTGCATTTTCCCGAGGATCTCTTGAAAGTCCGCGTCAGTCTTGACCTCTTGGTGCTCTCTGTCGTAGAAGCTGATCTGCGTGTCGTGACCCATGAACTCAGCATACTCCGCGACCATTGCAGCGCTCGTAATAGGGCCGAATACGAAGCCTCCTTGTGTGCCATTCATCGGCTCGATAGCAAAACCCCTTCCTGACGACTCGCACACCGCGAAGACAAGGGCCCAAGCGTCGCCACCCTGTCCCGCGAAAGCAAACCGTTCCAGGCGATAACCCTGCCTCACCACGAGATCAGGATAGCGGGACAAGTCGACCGGCATTGTTGACTCAACGGGGACGACAGAATTGTTCGAGAGATTGCGAAGTTCGCCGTCCACATACTCAAAATTGTGACTCGGAAAAACGCACGCGACCTGAGTAGGTGTGCGAGTCAGAGTCTGCGCTCGGGTCTGGGTACCGGGCGGTTTGCTCGCGAGCCCAAGGGATGATACAATCGCCACTATTGCCACCGCTGCCAAAACCGCAGTTAAAACTATGGCTTTACGCCTTTGGAGGGTCATGAACGGCTTCTACGGTAATAGGGCTAGGCCCCTCCTTAATGCTACACTTTGGAACAGAACTACGCGTGAATTCGTCACACTTGCCTGTCAGCGAGCCGTCTCCTCAGCATAAGCCTCCACGGCCACTCGATGAACGTCGAGGCCCTCTGGCATGGCCGGCATCATCGAACTCTTGACCGACGCCGTGTTGTCCAGAACAGAGCGAAGATTGACGTCGCAACGACGGCCCCTGCTGGGAAAATCCAGATCCACAACGCGAATCCGTCAGTCTTTCCTTCAAATCTGCCAGTGGCGATGTCTACTGCTGTTCTCAGCATGTCCAATCCGGCTGCGTTGCTCGCACTGGAGTCAACAGAGAGGTCATTCAAGGTGTACACGTCCACTTGGTACGGATAGAGGTGGATGTATAGGAGATTCCTTGGATATCCATCATGAACAAGCAATTCCTTGAAGTTCTGTGTGCCAGCGTGATACTTGTCAAACGAGTCCAAGCTGAACGTGATCCTGTACAGCCTCTTTTCACCGTCTAAGGGCATATAGCTTCGGGGAAAATTCATCCACCGAAATCTCTCCCATTTGGCCGTCTCGTTGGCCCTGAGAATCATGTCACGCGTGACTCCCTCGTCAGAGGAAGGAACGATTTTGACCTCCTCATGCCTGTGGTCCCGCAGCAGGCGAAGCATTTGGAAATAGTCGAGTGGATAACCGTCTTTCTCAGTGTATGAGATGTCAAAGTAGGCGTCTTGAACCGATAGGACTCTGCGACCGTTCACGTCTATGTACACAAGTGTTTCCGCGTGTGTCAAAGCCGGGTATGACGAGTTGCCGGGCTCTCCGATCGCAAGATAGTAGGACTCGTATCCAAAGAGCTCGTACAGCCTCTTCAACGTCCACGCTGCGCCCGCGCACCATACTCCTCCCCAATTGCGCTCGAACGCATCAAGTATGACTGAGACGTTTTGAAAATAGAAATGGAAGGACGCGTTGTCATGCAGGAATAGTGTCGCCGAGCTCATGTCAATGCGCTCAGCCGCCCAATGTCGAAGAGTGCTTACTCTCTCCCAATCTGAGAGATGATTCCATGCGGGGAACTCGTTCACGATAGATTCCTTCAGGGCGTCGTCAGTGAAGAACATTGCGTTGGCAGACGGCAGAGGGTAGATCAGAAGCCCGACAAGCAATGTGACTATTATGAACAACCCGAGCATTCTGGATTCTCGCAAGACAACAACATCTCTATGTGAGCTTCACGGAGTGCTATCTAGATGCGCTATTCCCGTTTCTGAGTATCGCCTTTGAAAAAGGAAGAGGAACGGTCTTCGCCGAACAACGTTGCCTATTCCTCGAGCAGAATTGATATTCGTCATGCGATCCTCGTGACCCAAGAGCCAGGCAACATCCGCCTCTTTAGGTCTTTTGATGTTCTTGACTTCTGCAAGCTTCTGCAAGCTTCTACAAGCCGAGCACGCAAACGCCTTGCTGCCTGCAACCGATTGAGCCTACCACTCTCGAACCATTGGGGGATAGCAGCGTTTGTGGGCAGAGGAACGATGTCTCCTCAGTACGTCCAAGACAACTCTGATATCGGCTTGTGTTTTCTCTGCAACTTCTGGTGGAGCAAGTTTTTCGTCAAAGAGCATTCTCTCAATAGGGTCCAGTTTGTCGTAGTCTATTGGGATTTCATCCGTGGCTTTGTGTCCTGGGTAGAGTTGAGGGCTACTCGGCTTGAAGGCCATTCTTGATGGGATCCCTAGATGCTCAGCGAGTCGCCTAGCTTGCGTCTTGTAGAGGTGACTTATCGGAAGTAGATCGGCTCCTCCATCCCCGTACTTTGTAAAGTATCCGATCAGATCCTCGCTTCGGTCACCGGTACCAGCCACGAGGTAGTTGTGGGTATTCGCGTAGTGGTACAGGATTATCATCCTTGTGCGACTGACTATGTTTCCTAGAGGAATTCTTAATCGCGAATCATCAATCTCTACTTTGAGAGCTTTGGCGAAAGAAGCCGTGATCGGCGTTATCATGATGCACTCTGTTCGTATTTCGAATAGTTCGGCCAGGTCCATTGCATCTTGTATGTCTTGACCGGGCGTGAAATCTGTTGGCAGCAGGATGCCCAGAACTTTCTCCTTCCCGAGCGCTTTGGCAGATAGCGCTGCTACCAGACTGCTGTCGACACCTCCGCTAAGTCCGACCACGACCCCTTCAGCCTCGGCTTCGGTAACGATTCTCCTGATGAAAGCGACTATCTCTTGGACTGTCGCGTCCCAGTCAAGGTCAAATC
>Ga0315279_10003062_pt1 | contig 23994 bp, 16 predicted proteins | sample YL17G06_20_MG_FD_203694 | JGI IMG/M metagenome (GOLD analysis project Ga0315279, IMG submission 203694) | Sediment microbial communities from Yellowstone Lake, YNP, Wyoming, USA - YL17G06_20 | ecosystem: Environmental > Aquatic > Freshwater > Lake > Sediment | place: USA: Wyoming | collected...
CGCCGAGCCCTACTGGCCGTCGACCAGGCAGCCGACCGCCTGATCGCCGAAGCGAAGGTCGCTTGAGAACGTGGACAGAAACATGCAGAGTCATCTCGAGAAGCAAAGCTAGGCCGTTCGCTACTGGAGCAGCCGCAGGTCCCCGGCGGTCAGGCGTACCCGCAGCGTGTACTGGCCCGGTCCCTTCCAGGTGAACGAGCGGAACAGGCCGCCTTTGGAGACGTTCAGCGACCTGGCATTGATCTCACCCGCCTTGACGGCCGTGTCGATGCGCGCGTAGTCCTCGCCGCGGCCGATCTCGACGTCGATGTTGCCCGCCCACGATCCCAGGTCCTTGTTGCCGCTGATGCCGTGCACTCGCAGCTCGCCAGCGCTGAGGTCCACGTGAAGATCGGCGCGCGCCGGCACTTCGATCAGCACCCGGAAGTTGTTGTGCGGTCCCCTTGTCGTGATCGTCGCAGCCGATCCCTGGCGCTGGATGTCCACTTTCACCCGCGCGGCGTCGTCGGCCGAGCGCATGTCCCATTGCACCAGGATGCGGTCATCGCGGCCCGCCTGGATGGTGTAGTCGCCAGCCGACAGGTCCATTCGGACCTGCCCGCCCGCGGCAAAGGGGCGTTCAGCGGATCCCTGCTGGGCATCGGCGGCAGCGGCCGCAAGCGAAAGACCTGCGAAGACAGCCAGCGTCACGGCGACTCGTCCGGCACCCTTCATTGCGCACCTCTCTCCCACAATACGTGCGGCGGGCGGAAAGGGTTCGGCCAGGCGCGCCCTACTTTTCCTTGTATTTCGCCACGATACCGGCGAGGTGCTCGTACGCCTTCTTGACGCGCGGTGCGCCCGGACCAGGCAGAGGGTGTCGGCGGAACTCGATGGCGGCTTGACGCACCTTGGCCTTCAAGCCCCGAAGCGATGGCGCAGAGTGGGCCGCTGCGATCCATGATGTGCCGCGCTCCACGTGCCCGGCGTACGGAGCCTGCATGCCCGGACCCCCGGAGAGCATCGCATTGAGGATGGTCGACAGGTAGGCTGCGATCGCGGCAATGAGACACTGGCGCTCCCGGGTGTGCTTCGGCCGGTTCCTGTACCAATAGGTCGGGCGCCACCAGTAAAGAAGGGTCGGATCATCCAGGTCCATCCAGTAGTAGGCGCTGCTCGCATCCGACATCACCGATGACAGCTTGCGGCCCGGATCGTCCACCTTTGGTCTGAACCGACGCCAGCCCGTATCCCGGACGTCGGCAGGGGTCGGCCTCCGTGCATGAGGCACGAGCCCCGTACTGCACGCGCCGAACTTCTGAAAGTTTGCCTGCGCTTCGACGAGACTCTCCAGGTTGGCGCCGCCGCGATAATAGGGATCCTTCGCCTGAACGTAGTCGTCTTCCCAGCGGCAGATCGGGCAGATGTCATACGAGCCGGGCGGCTCGCCCATCGTCAGGTACCCGCAGCACAGGCACGGATAGCGATTCACCTGTCCGCGTTGATGCCTCTTCACTTCCGCATGCTCCACGACGCGAGCGGCGCCGAGTGAGGCCGGTTGGCAGGCGTGGCTACGCACTGCGATCAACTTATCGATCCTTGGAAGGTGGCTCGACAGGCCCGTTCACGAAAGTCCAGCAATCCCAGGTATTTGGAGGCGGGAACTCCGAAGTGCTATCGTACCGGCGACAACGGGGCGGCTGGGTGTCACGTCGCGCGGAGGTCAGGTTGCTGGAGGACGCTCATGATCAGGAGGGCGTTCGTAGGGCTTGGCGGCGCCGCGATTGGCGCGGTGCTCGGCTGGACGATTGCCGCGTTCACGGGTTGGACGCTGGCCATCCCGATTGTCGCAACGCTGTTCGGGCTGCTTGCCATCTGGAGCGCCGAGCAACAGGGCACGGTGGAGAGGACTGACGACCTCAACCGGCCCACGACGCTCTTCCCCCCGCCGGACGAACGACGTTGACCGTCGGACCTCCGGACGTAGTCCCTGGGCCTTCGGCGCTGACCTTCGGACTTCGGACTTCGGACTTCGGATCGTTTCTCCCGTCATCCATGTGCTATGGTATGCCGGTCCGTACAGGCCCTCCCCCCCGAGCGTGTGGGAAGACGCTCCCAAGGGCCGGCTCCGCCGGCCGAATTCAACCAGTAGCGAAGCGTCGCTCGACTCTCGCGCAACTTCCGGCAAAGCTTCCTTACGATCGGAGGCGCAATGCGCACGAAGCGGCTGTCCTTGTTCGTGGCGATCACCCTGCTCGCGCTGATCGCGTTCGCGCGCGGCGTCCAGACGCAGGGGTCGGACGATCCCGTCGTCCAGAAAATCATCCAGCTTGGCACGACCGACAACCAGGTGATGACCTGGAACGACTACGCGAGCAACCGGTTCGGCGGACGTGAAACGGGCACGAATGCGTACACCGACGCCACGCAGTGGGCGGTCTGGCAGTTCAAGCAGTTCGGGATCGACGCGGAGCTGGACGAGGTGGGCGACGTGCCGGTCGGCTTCAACCGCGGTCCGTGGTTCGGAAGAATGCTCAAGCCGACCGCGAAGGAGCTGCGCTTCGGCACGCCGACCTACACCGCCGGTACGAAGGGCGTGCAGCATGGCGGCGCCGTCAGCCTCAAGGCCGATCCGTACACCGCTCCGCAGGCCGGTCCGAACGTCAATCAGGACGAGGTTGCGCAGAAGCGCCAGCAGGCCGTGCAGGCGGCCATCGCGGAAGTCAGTGCGAACAAGGCGGCGTTCAAAGGGAAGTGGGTGTTGATCGGCGGTCAGAGCCGCGGCTTCGGACGCGACGGCCGTCGCGCCAACTCCGCTGAAGCCAAGCTGTTCCCGCCGCTGACCAGGGCGCTGGTCGACGCCGGTGCGCTCGGCACCATCCAGTCGGCAGCACCGCCGCAGGGTTCGGCGCCGTCGGCCACAATGGCCGGGCAGAGCGAGCCGGTGCTCCAGATGCTGGACGGTTACACGGAATCGTGGGACAAGCTGCCGGTGCTGCCGGACATCAAGCTGCTCAACACGCAGTACGACGAAGTCAAGGCGATGGTCGAGAAGAACCAGCCGGTCGAACTCGAGTTCGACATCCGCAACTGGTTCAAGATGGGGCCGATCAAGTACCACAACGTGGTGGCGACCATGCGCGGGACGACGTACCCGGACGAGTACATCGTCATGGGCGGCCACTTCGACTGCTTCAGCGCGGCCACCGGCGGCATCGACAACGGGTCGGGCTTCGCCACCAGCATGGAAGCGATGCGCCTCATCAAGGCGGCCGGCGGGCGGCCGAAGCGCACGATCGTGATGATCCTCTTCGCGGCCGAGGAGAACGGCCTGGTGGGCTCGCAGTCGTGGCTGAAGAAGCACCCCGAGCTGCAGGCGAAGATCCTGATGATGATCAACCGCGATCACACGCCGGGCGCCGTCACCGGCGCGAACGTGCCTGCCGGCTGGTACGCGGACTTCCAGAAAATCTCGGCGCCGTTGACGAACCTGAATGCGAAGTGGCCCTTCAAGCTCGTCAAGAGCGACCTGCCCTCCGCCCCACCCGAACGTCCCAGCGGCACCGACTCGTCGTCTTTTGCGATGCTGCGCGTGCCCACGCTCCGCTTCACCGAGGCGACCGATTACGCCTACAACTACGCGTGGCACACGCTGAACGATCTCTACAGCGAGCTCGTTCCGTACACCGAATACCAGCAGCACACGGCGCTGGCGACGGCGGTCCTGGCGTACGGCGTCGCGAACCTCGACAAGGGGCTGGCGCGCGCCGGCGTGTACCTGGACAACGGCCTCTATGCCACCATCACGACGGCGTCCGGCCAGCAGATCATGACGTCGCTCGACTACGTCAATGCGCCGCTCCACACCGCGAACTTCCTCCGCATCGTCGAAGGCAACGCGCCGCCTGCGGGCGGCGGTCGTGGAGGCGGCGGCGGCCGCGGCGGTCAGGGCGGACGTGGCGGGCAAGGGCAGCCGGAGCCGCCGCCGATCGGCACGGTTCTCCAGGTGACGAAGGACGCGGCAAGCGGCGTCATCGCGTCGGACATCCAGAAGAAGTTCGCGGTCAAGACGCTGCCGAAGCAGCCAAACGCCGCGGTGAAGCACGACGCGGCGGGCGTCCTCGGCATGACGACGCCGAGCGGCTTCTACCTGACGCTCAAGGCGGACCAGGGCTTCGACAAGAAGTACACGGCGCTCGGCAGGGTCATCGCCGGCGGTGATCTCCTCGCGCAGCTCAAGAAGGGCGACGGGATCAGGAGCATCCGGATCACCCGGGTCGGCCAGGCCGCGCGCGACTTCAAGACCGACGATGAGTCGTTCAAGAAGCTGCTCGAGGCCGCGACGGCGAAGAAGAAGCCGACGCGGCCGTAGTGACGGGAAGATGGCTCATGGCTCAGGGCTCAAGGCTCAGGGCCACGAGGATACCGCTCGTTGGGGCACGGGATGTCGTCCCCAACGGGAGTGGGTTCCGGCCTTCAGGCCGGGACGAACGGCCCGGGGCGACTCGGGGCAGAGGGGACACGGCAGGTTCGTGTCCCCTTTGTCGTTTCACCGTCGCTCAAGTCGTTCAGTGCCTTGCCCGGCCCGGGCGTCGCGACCGGGTATTGACACCGCAGCTTCAGGGGCACACCATAATCCCGCCCTCGCCCACAAGCCCTCCCACGCAGGGGACATTTCTGCGATCCGACCCCTTTCAGGAGGGGGTTCAACTCTTTCAGCGGGACGTGTGTACGGCCGCCCGGCGCGGATTGGCGGACGTCGATTCGCACGCCTGACCCGCAGGTGAACGTACGGATGACCGCGATCGATATTCCTCCAAGCGCCGGGGAGATCGTTCGGGTACGGTCGCGCCGCTACCTGGTAGAGGAGGTTGTGCCTCCGCCAACCCCTGGCGACCAGTCCCTTGTTCGCCTGTCGTGCCTTGAAGATGACGCCGAAGGCGAAGAGCTCGAGGTGCTCTGGGAAAAAGAGATCGACGCGCGCCGGATGAACGAGGCGGACTGGTCGAAGCTCGCCCGGGGAGAATTCGATCCCCCGCGCTGGTTCGCGGCCTACTACCGCACGCTCCGCTGGAATGCGGTCACCTCCACCGACCCCAAGCTGTTCCAGGCGCCTTATCGCGCGGGCATCCGCATCGACGCCTATCAGCTGGAGCCGCTGCGCAAAGCGCTGCTCCTGCCTCGCGTGAACCTGTTCATTGCAGACGACGTCGGCCTCGGCAAGACGATCGAAGCAGGTCTGATCGTCCGCGAGCTGCTTCTCCGCCAGCGCGTGCGCCGCATCGTCGTTGCTGCTCCACCTTCCGTCGTCCTGCAGTGGAAGGAGGAACTCGACGCCAGATTCGGCCTGACGTTCGTCGTGTTCGACCGCGATTACGTGCGCCGCATGCGCCAGGAGCGCGGCTACACCGTCAACCCCTGGTCGACGCATTCGCGCTTCATCGTGTCGCATCGCCTCCTGCGTGATGAGGACTACGCGTCGCCTCTTCGCGACTGGCTCGCGTCTTCGGTGTCGGATGAGCACCAAGCGCGAGGCAACTGTGTCGCACCCGGCAGCCTGCTGATCCTGGACGAGGCCCACAACGCCGCGCCGGCCGGCGGCGCGCGCTACGCCATCGACTCGCAGTTCACGCGTGCCGTGCGCGAGCTGGCGCCGCGCTTCGAACACCGCCTGTTCCTGTCGGCCACGCCGCACAACGGGCATTCGAACAGCTTTTCGGCGCTCCTTGAGATCCTGGACCCGCAGCGCTTCTGCCGCGGCGTCGCGGTTGAGACCGTGAAGGAACTGGAAGCCGTGATGGTGCGGCGGCTGAAGGACGACCTCCGCAAATTGCAGGGTGGGTTCCCCAAACGCGAGATCATCGAAGTCGAAATCAGCGACCTGCGGCCGGATTGCGCGGAGCTTGTCCTGCCCCAACTGCTGGACGATTACCGGCAGGCCCGGGACGAACGTCTGAAGAGCGCACCGAAATCGGTGCAGACCGCAGCCGCGCTCGTGCTGTGTGGGTTGCAGAAGCGCCTGCTGTCGTCGATCGAGGCGTTCGCATCGACTCTGCACGTGCACCGCAAAGCGTTCGAAGCACAGCTCGCCCGTGCGTCGGCGGATCACGCCGCCACCGTTCAGGCTTCTCCTTCTCTGTCCACGCTCCGGCTGCTCACCCAAACGCCCGATGCGGACGACGACCGGGCGGAGGCCGGGGAAGAAGAGGTACGGCAGGAAGATGACGTGGCGATGGAGGTGGCCACGGCGAGCTCGCTCGGCAGCGGATCTGTTGACGCGTTCGCGCGCGAGCGCGAGTTGCTGGCGCGCATGACCGATGTCGGCGAAGCGGCGCGCGGTCTGCCAGATGAGCGGGTGAAGCACCTGATCGCCTGGGTGAGGACGCACCCGCAGCGCGTGCTGATCTTCACGGAGTACACCGACACGAAGCGCTACCTCGAGAAGCAGCTGCGTGCCGCTCTGACGCCCGGACGCGACTCCGATCCGATGATCGCGACCTTCCACGGCGGCATGCCGGAGGACGCGCGCGAAGAGGTGAAGCGAGCGTTCAATGCGGACCCCGCGAAGCATCCGCTGCGCGTCCTGATTGCCACCGACGCGGCCCGCGAGGGCGTGAACCTCCAGAACCACTGCGCGGACCTTTTTCACTTCGACGTGCCCTGGAATCCAAGCCGGCTGGAGCAGCGCAACGGACGCATCGATCGCAAGCTGCAGCGTGAAGACGAAGTGCGTTGCTACTACTTCGTCTACGCGCAACGGCCCGAGGACAGGGTCCTGAAAGCTCTCGTCGAGAAGACGAAGATCATCCGCCAGCAACTGGGCAGCCTGGCCCCGGTGCTCGAGCGGCGTCTCGAAGAGCGCCTTGCCTCGGGGTTCTCCAGGCGCCAGGCGGATTCGCTGGCGAAGGAAATTGAAGACGAGCAGCTCGATCCCGAGCGCGAGAAGGCGACACAGTCGGAACTCGAAGCCGGTCGCAAGCGGGACCAGGACCTGAAGCGGCAGATCGCCGATCTGCAGACCCTGCTGGGCAAGTCGCGCGACTGGTTGCGCCTCGACACGCTCGACCTGCAGCAGACGATCTCGTGTGGCCTGGAGCTGATGGGCGAGCCGCCCCTGCAGCCCGGGCCGATCGCCGGCAGCTTCACGCTGCCGGACCTGGCCTCGCGCGGCCAGAGCGATCCGTCGTGGATGCACACGCTCGACACGCTGCGCGCGCCGCAGAAGCGCGGCCAGGCGGTCTGGGACTGGCGTCGCGAGCAGGCTGTTCGCCCGGTCGTTTTCGAGGACCAGGGCACCCTTGACTCGCCTGCCGTGCACCTTCACCTGGAGCACCGGTTCGTTCAGCGGCTGCTCGGGCGGTTCCGCTCGCAGGGGTTCGTCCACAACGACCTCGCACGCGCGTGCATCGGGATCACCGACGATCCCGAGCCGCGCGTGATCCTCCTCGGACGCCTGTCGCTCTACGGCGAACACGCCTCGCGGCTGCACGACGACATCCTGGCGGTGGCGGCGCGGTGGACCGACGCGGACGTCCGCCAGCAACCGCTGAAGCCGTACCAGGAGCGGACGCTCGACAAGACGCTTGCCCTTCTCGAAAAAGCGATTGGCGGGCCGGCACCGAAGGAGCTTCCGCCGGCCGTTCGCCGGCGCCTGGCTGCGGCGGCCAAGCGGGACCTCGATGAACTGCGGCCGCACCTGCAGGCGCAGGCGCAGGAGTTGGGCGAAGACGCAACCGCCAGGCTGGCCGTTCGCGGCGTCGAGGAAGCGGCCGACATGCGGATGGTGCTGGACACACAGCGCGCACGCATCCTGGCCACGGTGGCGAAGTACGAGAAGCCCCAGGGCCTCCTGCCGTTCGACTCCGCTGAACTGAAGCAGATCGAGGCCGACAAGCGCCGCTGGGGCCGCCGCCTCGACGATCTGGCGCGGGAAATCGACTCGGAGCCCGCGCGCATCCGGGGCAGCTACGACGTGAAGGCCACGCGCTTCGAGCCCGTGGGGCTCGTGTATCTGTGGCCAGTGACGGGGTAGTGTTCAGCGGTAGGGCAGTCGTAGGGGCCGAGCTTGCTCGGCCCAACATCTAATGGCACAAATCCCTCCCGAACTCCTCGCGCACCGCGAATGGCTCGGCCAGATCCAGCCGGTCGGTCTCGTCGTGTCGCCCGCCGTGCTGGTGCGGCAGGGCGTCTTCGTCGATCGACAGAAAGGCATCGAGAAGCAGGCCCGGCTGCGCGAAATTTCCGATTCCTCGGTCGATTTCGCGACATTTGCGCGGGACGTCCTCGAGTGGCCGGATGGCCTGCTTGCCGGTTCGCCTGGCGGGCCGGAGCTGCCCGACGCGCTGACGGTGGCGCTGCCGGAGTACGAGGACCGGCTCTCGCCCACTTACGCCGTGCCCGCTCCTTCAACCCCAGTCGTAGGGGCGGGGCTTCAGCCCCGCCCAGGCGACAGCCAACACGGCTGCGGCGACACTTGGCTCGCGCTCATCTCCGTCGTCGCTCTCGACGTCGACCTCGACCGCCCGCCGGCAGATCACACCGGCTGGCGTGCCACGCCGCACGCTCGCCTCGAGCGGCTGCTTCGTGAGACAGGTACTCCCGTCGGCCTGCTGTTTAACGGCGCATCCCTCCGCCTCGTCTATGCGCCGCGCGGAGAATCGTCCGGTCACCTGACCTTCCGCTTCGCGCACCTGGTTGAGACGCTCGGCCGGCCGATGGCCTCGGCGCTGTACGCGCTGCTTGGCGTCGTGCGGGTCACCGATCTGTCGCCGGAAGACCAGCGCCTGCCCGCCCTGCTGCACGAGAGCCGGAAGTACCAGAACGAGGTGTCGACCGAGCTGGCCGGGCAGGTGCTGGAGGCGCTGTGGGAACTGCTGCGCGGCTTCCAGCGCGCCGACGACGACAGCAAGGGCGAGCTGCTGCGGGGAGCGCTGCGCGACGACCCGCACGAGGTGTACGGCGGCCTGCTCTCCACGCTGATGCGCCTCGTCTTCATCCTCTATGCCGAGGACCGCGGCCTGATGCCGCAGAGCGAGGTGTACCAACGGCACTACTCGGTGTCGGGACTCTTCGAGCGCCTGCGCGAGGACCAGGCGCGCTATCCCGACACGATGGACGCCCGCTACGGCACGTGGGCGCACCTGCTGGCGCTGTTCCGGCTGATTCACGACGGCGCCGGCCATGGCGACCTGCGCTTTCCCGCCCGCCACGGCCGACTGTTCAACCCCGACGCGTACCCGTTTCTCGAGGGCCGGCCACCCCGAAGCGCGCGGCAGCTGGGCGAGGTGCTCGAGGCGCCGCAGGTGCCCGACGGCACCGTCTTCCGGGTCCTTCAGAACCTCCTGGTGCTCGGCGGCGAACGGCTGTCGTACCGCGCCCTGGACGTCGAACAAATCGGCTCGGTGTACGAAGCGATGATGGGCTTTGCGCTGGAGGTGGCGAAGGCGCCTTCGATCGCCGTCACCCCCAAGCACATCGTCATCAACCTCGATGATCTGCTGGAGCAGAAAGGCAAGGACCGCGCGAGCTGGCTCGGCGAGCACGCGGAGCTGAAGGTCGCATCCGACGCGATCGGCAAGGCGGCCACCATTCCCGATCTCGTCGCAGCGCTCGGATCGCGCGTGTCGCGCTACACGCCGCAGGCGCTGAAACCCGGCGCGATGTACCTGCAGCCGACCGAGGAGCGCCGCCGGTCCGGATCGCACTACACGCCGCGCTCGCTCACAGAGCCGATCGTCCGCACGACGTTGCGGCCGATCCTGGAGAGGCTGGGAGAGCAGGCCGCGCCCGAGCAGATCCTCGATCTGAAGGTCTGCGATCCGGCCATGGGTTCCGGCGCGTTCCTCGTTGAGGCGTGCCGTCTGCTCGGCGAGCGGCTGGTGCGGGCCTGGGAGATCCACAAGCGGACGCCGAAGGTCCCGGACGACGAGGACGCGCTGACGTACGCGCGGCGCCTTGTGGCCGAGCGCTGCCTCTACGGCGTGGACAAGAACATCTTCGCCGTGGACCTCGCGAAGCTGTCCCTCTGGCTGGCAACGCTCGCTCGCGACCACCCGTTCACGTTCCTCGACCACGCCGTGCGAAACGGCGACTCGCTGGTCGGCCTCTCGCGCGAGCAGATTGCCTGTCTCCACTGGAATCCGGGCAAGCAGCTTCCGCTGATTCGCACGTTCCTCGACGCGCGCGTGGTCGAAGCGCAGCGCCTGCGCGAGCAGATCCAGGGCATGGGCGCATCCGACGACGTGCCCGAGAAGGCGCGACTCCTGAAAGATGCGGAGGACGCGATCGACGACGTGCGCCTCGTCGGCGACGTCATCGTTTCGGCGTTCTTCGAGCGCGAGAGGCCGAAGGACCGCGAGACACTGCGCGTCGCCTACGCCGGCAAGATCGAGAACTGGCTTGCCGACGCGGAATCCAGCGTAGGGCGGACCTTCAGGTCCGCCGTGGCGGACGGGCCTTCGGGCCCGTCCGACAACCCCGCCCTCGATCTTCTCGCCATCCGCGCCTCGCTCCGCGAAGGCGATCGCCCTATCCCCGCGTTCCACTGGGAGATCGAGTTCCCAGAGGTTTTCACGCGCAACAACCCCGGCTTCGACGCGTTCGTCGGCAACCCGCCGTTCGCCGGCAAGAACACCATCTCCGGCGCGAACCGGGATGCCTACCTGCCCTGGCTCTTGCAGACTCACGAGGAGAGCCACGGCAACGCAGACCTTGTCGCGCACTTCTACCGGCGCACGTTCAGCATGCTGCGGCGCGATGGGACCTTCGGGCTGATCGCCACGAACACCATCGCCCAAGGCGACACGCGCGGCACCGGGCTTCGCTGGATCCGGAAGCACGGCGGTACGATCTGCGCGGCGCGCAAGCGGGTGAAATGGCCCGGCGGCGCAGCCGCAGTCATCGTTTCCGTCGTGCACGTCGGGCGTGGACCTGTGGTCGGTCCGTACGATCTCGACGGGCGGTTCGTCGATCGCATCACCGCGTTCCTGTTTCACACCGGGCCTGATGATGATCCATTGTGCGTTGCGGCAAACGAGGGCAAGAGCTTCATCGGCAGCTACGTGCTGGGCATGGGGTTCACCTTCGACGACACCGACAAGAACGGCGTCGCGAATCCCATCTCGCTGATGCACGAGCTGCTTCGGAAGGATCCGCGCAACGCCGAGCGCATTTTCCCCTACATCGGCGGCGAGGAAGCGAACGATAGCCCGACGCATGCACACCACCGATACGTGATCAACTTCGCTCAAATGCCATTGCGTCGCGAGGCTCTCGACGGCACGTGGGGCACCGGAGACGAGCGCAGGCGTGAGCGTTGGCGCCGCACAGGCGTCGTGCCGCTCGACTATCCCGACCCGGTTGCCGCCGACTGGCCGGATCTCCTTGCGATCGTCCAGGAGAAGGTCAAGCCGCAACGCGATGTCGACAACCGCGGCGGGTATCGGAAGTTCTGGTGGCAGTACGCGGAGAAGCGGGTGGACCTGACTGAAGCGATTCGCGGCCTCGAGCGCGTGCTGGTGATTTCCAGAGTCGCAAACGCATTCGGCTTCGTCTTTTTACCCGCCGGAACCGTCTACTCCGAGCAGTTGGTGGTCATCGCAGACGCCTCCGAGCGGCGTTACGCTGTATGCCAGTCCAGGGTGCACGAGGTCTGGACGCGCCTGCTGGCGTCCTCGATGAAAGACGACCTTCGTTACACACCGGCTGACTGCTTCGAGACCTTTCCCTTCCCAAGCGCTTGGGAGTCGAACCCAGCCCTCTCGCAGGCCGGCCGCGCGTACCACGAGTTCCGCGCCGCGCTGATGGTCCGCAACGACGCGGGCCTGACGAAGACGTACAACCGATTCCACGATCCCGACGAGCGCGATCCGGACATCCTGAAGCTGCGCGAGCTGCACGCCGTGATGGACCGCGCCGTGCTGGACGCGTACAGCTGGACCGACATCCAGCCGACCTGCGAGTTCATCCTCGACTACGAAGACGAGGAGGACGACACGCCCGGCAAGGCGAGCAAGCGCCGCAAGCCATGGCGCTACCGCTGGCCCGACGACGTGCGCGACGAAGTGCTGGGACGGTTGCTCGAGTTGAACGCGCAGCGGGCGAGCGAAGAGGCGTTAGCGCGCGCAAGGGCGAAGCCCGCTGCGTCGCCCAAGCGCCCGCGAGGCCAAAGCTCTCGCCGTGCGGCGGGGACGCCCCTCCTGACGGGTCGTCCGGCCGACGACAGTAACGAGCAGTAGCGGAGCCATCCGGCCACGCAACGTACGCTGTTTATGCGCCGCGTACGGAGTTCCTGATTCCGGGGTGTGCACGATGACCGTTCGATGGCGGTTGGTCGTCTTCTTCGCTCAACTCGTCGCCATCAGCTTCATTACATGGCTGGCAACAGGGAAACCCTGGTCCCTGGAGGCATGGTACCAGGCGCTAGTGGCGTTTGCGGTAAACGGGCAACTTCTCGAGCCGTATTTCGCCCGCCCCGTCAATGTTCTGGCCAATGTCGTCTTTGCATTCGCGTTCTACTTGGGTTCGTCAAGGAGCGTGGCTGGTCCCGGCTGGAACGCTTTGATCGCTGCCCTGGGGTTCGCAGCTGCAGCTTCTGTGGTCGCAACTATTGCTGGAGCTGGCAGGGCCGGAGGTCGGTTCGTACGGTTGGCGCGCGCTTCTCGCGCAGTTTCAGCGCCGTTCTCTGCTGCCGCAATATATTCCGCAGTGTTTTGGTTGGGACTTCTCGACTGGGCAGGTGGGATAACGCCGCAATTCTGGCTCCCGCCCGGCGCATGGCTCACCTCAATAGCGCTCGCTGCTGTCAACTGGCAAGCGCTCTGGACCACGACGCGCGGCGAGCAGTCCTCCGTCATCGCCGAAGCCCTGGTCGCACCCTCGAAACTGCTGATTGTGGGACCTGCCTTGCCGGGGCCCGGCTCGTCTCTGTCCCTTGAGGGCGCAGGTCGGTCTGCCCAGGGCACCGTGCTGGCGCGCATCCGCAGATCCGGTGATGTATGGGCCGCGGTGCACGTTGACGATGCGGATGTGTGCGAGGCCATGGTCGGTGCCTCGGATCTTCGTGTCACCCCCGGAGCAGATATTGGGGGTGAACCGGTACTCGGAATCGCTGATGCGTCCTCGACCCACGAGAAGCTCGTATTCTCACCGACACGAGGGCTGCAGGTCGGTGACGTCGTTTCCGTTGGGCTCGGTGACAGGCCGGTCTTGTATCAACTCGCTGGAGCCAGCGTCGTCGAGGTAACGGTAAAAGGGGGAGGGTGCCTGACCACGAAGGCCGAAGCGATACAGTTAGGGCGCTTCGATCCAACGACGGTCCGGCTTTCGCGACATCGCTGGGTTCCCGAGCCTGGCGCGCCGGTGTTCGGACCCCCACAAGTGGAAGCCGTGCTGACCGGCGAGCAGTTCCTTCTCGGCCATCTCATCGGCACGAAGATTCCGGTGGCTCTGGACTGTGACCTACTGTGTGAAGGCCACCTCGCGATTCTCGGGATGACGCGAATGGGCAAGACAACGCTGGCGCTGAGGCTAGCCGAGTTCCTCGCGACGAGTCGTTCGGTGATCGTCATGGATCAGACGGGAGAGTATCGAACGAAGGGCGGCCTTCCGCCGTATGACGCGACCCAAGACGGTACGACACCCAGCCTGTCGGTGTTCGAGCCGGCCGCAGGCAAGTGTGTCCCTGATGAGGGTCTGGCGCTGCTCAAGCAGCTCGCGAACAAGGGGTACACCGAGTACAAGACGGGGACGCCGTTTCGACGGGTCTTGCTCATCGATGAGGCGCACCAGTTCGTGCCGGAACCTGCATTGTTGGGGTTCGGCGCCCCTGGGCGCGACAGCGCGATCGCGTTTGGAATGTACATAATGCAGGTCCGTAAGTACGGCATCACAGCGATCATGATCTCCCAGCGGACAGCAGTGCTTGCCAAAAGCGCTCTGTCGCAGTGCGAGAACCTGATTGCGTTCAAGAGCGTCGATCAGACCGGCCTCGATTATCTTGAATCGGTTCTCGGTGCTGGCGCCCGGGGCATTCTTCCGACTTTGCGCCAAGGCGAGGCCCTCGTCTCTGGTCCCGCCGTGTCGTCCGACGGACCTGTGGCTGTTACGCTTGCCATCCAGTAGTTAGGCGAACGAGGCCAGCACCACGTGCTCGGGTGGTCGTAGCGGTTGGCTTGTTAGCATCGGGGTGGCACCACGCTGGATGGCAGAGGGGCGGGATCGAGGGGCGCCTACCCCTCGACGACTCCGACCGCCGGGGATCGAGCCGCGGCGCTAGCTCCGCGCTAGCTCGCCGAGCGCCTGATGACGAACAGCGTGTGTAGCGGTAATACGAGAGCCCTTATTGGATGACGCCAAGAGCAGACAATCGTATCGTCATCGCCTGTTCGCTGACTTCATAGCGCCTTGCCAACTCCGCGATGGCCTCCTCGACGTCCAGTCCCAGTGGCAACTTCGCCACATCTCGCATCAGCAGCTTCTCGGGCATCAAGAGTTCAGCGGCGAATTGGTTTGCCTCGACCTCGAACGGACTATGTGCCTTGCTGGAGTCCTCGCTTCGGAACGCAACCGGGAACTTCTCATCGACGTGGAAGAGGTCATCTCGTTGAAGCACGAGATGACCAAGCTCGTGCGCGATCGTAAAGCGGCGGCGTACTGGCGCGTGCATCGAATTGACACCGATGATTGAACCGCGTGATGTCCGATGAACGACACCACTCAGTTGTCCCGCGAACGGTTCGTAGCGGATCGTCGCGCCTGCGAGCTCAACGATCCTTTCGACTGGCACGGGTGGTCGATGGACCCGACTTGCCCTCAGGAACTCGGCTGCCCTCTGCTTCGCGAGTCGAAACCTTGGACGCCGTAGCAGTCGTGTTCGTGTCTTCATTGGCTGGCACCTCCGTGTGCCCGGAGGTCAGTGTGAGTACGCGCTTGACCCAGTCTCGTTGGCCGGGATCAAGGCGCTGCATTTGTGGTGCTTCCGCGGATGTGTCTTCAACAGTGGGACCCAAGGGGACAATGGCGTCCAGTCGGGCTCCTAAAGCATTTGCCATCCGGGCGACCACGTGTACAAACACGGATTGTCGTCCCTTTTCGATGTTCGTAATCGATGTACGGGAAAGGCCGACTGCGCGTCCAAGTTCGGACTGTGTGACGTGAGCCCTCCGACGCGCCTCCCGCAATTTAGTACCGAGTGCCTCGTAGAACGACCCCTTGACCATCGCCACAGGACTTTTGTACTCCGAACTGCCGAAAAAGTCAATACGCCAAACATGTTTGCAAGGTAAACATTTGTGATAGGGTGTGCGCTTGACATCTGCGCCTCGCTTCGGTTACTGTTCAGAACAGCGACGGACGGGCTGCACCGATGCGTTGGCCCGCCGCCAGAAGTCACGGAACGCGACACACAGCGGGAGGCACGATGGCAAGCGTATACGGGACTCTGCAAGGCGGCCGGGAAGTCGTCCTGACTTTCGATGACGGTCCTCATCCAAAATACACGCCGTTCGTGCTCGACGTTCTGAAGGATGCCGGCTTGAAGGCGGTGTTCTTCGTGTGCGGGCAGAGAGTGGCAAACCCCGGCGTACTTGAAATCGTGCGGCGAGCGCGCGACGAAGGGCACCTGATCGGCAACCATACGTACAGCCATCCGGATCTCACGAAACTCACTGCGGACCAGGTGCGAGACGAGATCAAGAAGACTCACGATCTGATTGCCGAGTTCGAACCGGACCATCGGCTCTGCAGGCCGCCGTACGGCGCACACAACGCGACGGTCGACAACGTTCTCCGGGAGATGGACTACCACGTCGTTCTGTGGACAGTGGACCCCGAGGATTGGAAAGCGGCCAACAAGCCGGACAAGTGGATCGACGTTGCCGTGAACCAGATCCGAACGCGGGGGCACAGCATTTTCCTGTGCCACGACATCCAACCGACAACCGTCCAGAACTTCGCGGCGTTCATCGAGAAAGTCCGGGCGATCCCAAAGGCGACGTTTATCAGCTATTCGTAGTCGATGGAAGCTAGTTGGGGAGGTGGGAATGGACGAGCACCGTGAGACTGAGGCATCCGCGACGAACGCGACGACGGCCGGCAAGTGGATCGTGGTGTCCCTGCCGACGCACGAAATCTCCGTAGTGGACGGAGGGGCGGTCGTCCGGACGATCACGCACTTCTCGACCGGGCGGCAAGGCCACCTCACGCCGCTGATCTCAAACGGCGCAATCGATCCTGACCGTCGGTACCGCACCCACAGAAGTTCGATCTACAAGGACGGGGCTGGGCAAGGCGCATCGATGCCATTTGCGCTGTTCTTCCAGGGCGGCTGCGCGTTTCACGCCGGTGACCCGGACGTTGAATCGCACGGCTGCATTCACCTTCAACCGGAGGACGCCGAATGGCTCTTCGGGTGGGTGGGTCGCGACACCGTGCACGTCCGGATCTTGGGGCCTCGGCCGGCCACTTCGGTGCAGCGAGTGTAGCGACCGAAGCACTGCTGGGAGTTGTTTGACTCGCGCGTCAAGAACCGGTAATGGAACGGAGTGCACCCATGGCAGTCTCCTTTTCGGTTCGATTGGAAGACGTGGACGGCCAGCGAATACCGATCATGGAGTACACCAAGCCTCAGCACATCGTGCTGGCCGGCGAGGTGGATTCGTGGCCTCGCGCTGTCGTCCTCGGCTTGACGGCCGCCGATCCGATTACCGAGAAGCTGCTGGAGCAGTTTTTTCAACGGGAAGGCGGTAGGGGCTTTCACTTGACCGCGATGCACGCTGGTGACACGTTACGGCTGCGTGGGGATATGCCCAATGGCTCCTACACGCTGCAGGTCGCAATCCAAGACCTGAAGCTGCAGACAGAACGGTTCACTATCAAAGTTCAAGAGGGCCACGAAGACACTGTGACCGCCGTCGTTGCCGCCGACCGCCGAGGCATTCGACAGGTGGACGCATTTGATCCGCAGATCGAGCAGGTGTTGAGGATTTCGACGCTGGAGGGCGAGAACGCACTCAACTGGCTGGCTGACCTGAACCAGCGTACCAGCCGACGCGCCTGCCTGCAGAACATCCTCGCGAAGCTGCGGTGTGCGCCATCCGTCAACGACCCCTTCCTGCCGCTCATCAAAGACGTCTTCTTGGCCGCGCCCGATCGCATCTATGCAACGATCGATCGCCGGCTGCATCAGAGGCTGCAGGAATTGGCTGCAGCAGGCCAGTGGTCTCATGAAGGCGTGCCGGAGTCGCCATGTCACGCTCGGCTTCTGCAGCAGTTGACCGAACGAAACATGGTCGCCGACTGCACCAGGTACACCCTCGATAGCTTCCGGCAACAGACCGTGCCGAGCGTCCAGATCGTCGTCGCGGTGCCGCCGGAGCCAACCGGGAACTACTACGCTGACATCGACATCGATCTCGGCAACCCGTTCATGGACCTCCGCGGGCTGGTCGTACATGCTGCCGAAGTTGCCAGCGGGGAGACCACGGATCACCTCGCCATGTGGAAGACGCTCGCCGACGATCCGGAGGTTTCTCCCTTCCTCGCGTACGAGGTCGTGCACCCCGCCATTACGTAGAGACGGCCGCAAGGTCGATAGTTGAGCCAGACGGCGTCGACGGCAGATCGTCGACTTGGCGGCCCTCGGAGGGCCGGATGCGACCCGCCGCCAACCCTGCCGGATCGGGTCCGAAGCGCATCGGGGATTGCGGGGGGCGATGCATCCACCACGGCAGCCGGCCCGGAACTGGTTCGACCGCGGTTGCGACGCGTTCAAGCTCGCGTTCCCGGACATCGCAACGAAGATTCCGTACGAGCGTTTCTACGTCTGCCCGCTCTGTCTGCATGCGTTCGATGAGCAGGCGCTTGCGCATCGGGTCCTCACGCGCGAGCACGTGCCCCCTGAGAGCGTCGGTGGCCACCGTTTGGTCCTCACCTGCCGTCGATGCAACTCTGCCGGTGGCCACGGGTCCGACATCCACGTGCGGCGCGAGGCGGACATCTACGACTTTGCGAACGGAGATCTAGGCGAGACGAAGGCGATCCTCTCGTCCAAATCGGGCCGGGTTCCGATACGCTTGTCCGCGTCAGGTGAGGGCCTGCTCGCCTCTTGCATCCCGGAAGCCACGTCGGCGGCCGTGCACGCGGCCGTCATCGAGGAGTTCGGCAGAGCGGCGGCTGATGGAACCTGGGGAGAGTTCCGGTTCAAGTTCGACTTCGCGCCCTTCTCGAGGAAGCGTGCAGCGGCCGGTTGGCTGCGCAGTGCCTACCTGGCGTTCTTCGCAGCGCTGGGGTATCGCTTCATCGTCCGGCCCGAGATGTCGGTCGTCCGGACACGGATCGGGAACCCGGAATTGGACGAGCCCCGGATCTTCCGGATCATCCGAACCCAGACCTCCGAGCCGCAACTCGTGCGGATCGACGCCCCAGAGGTGTTTCGCAGCTTCGCGATGTTCTATCGCAGGAATGTTGTGCTGCTGCCATGGTACGGGGACGCGACCTTATACGAACGGCTTGCGCAAAAGCCGGATACCGCGGCGAATCTGTCCGGAGTCCAGTTCCCGTGGCCGCGAGGCCCCATGTTCGAGCACGATCGGGCGTCACCGTGAGGGTTCTTCTCAAGAACCTGGCGTGCACCGCCTCGGCGACGCGACGAGGTTGAACATCCCCAGGATGATCAAGCCTGCATCGCGGTTGATCTTGGCGGCCGACTGTACAACCTCTCGCAGCGTAGCGGGGGGATGACCCAACTCGTCGAGACTGACAAACGTTCCCCACCTCGGCATTGCTGCGATCCTCGCCATCGGAAACGTCGAGCAAGCCGACGTCATGGGCTGGCGGCGACCGGCCTGTCGCCGTCGGACCCGACTGCGGCGCGCCGCCGTCGGGCCCTTGCGGTCGTTCCCGCTACTTGCCGCGTCCGCTGTCGTTCTTGGTGCGGTCCGCGATCCGGTACGTCGAGCCCGGCGTCGGCGTGGGCGGCAGCGGCTCGCCGCGAACCGCCGTCACTTCTTCGCCGGTGCGCCGGCCGCGTGGGCCGACGCGCTCGTACTGTCCGGATACCGGTGCTCGTTGACCAGGCCTTAGAGCCATGCTATCTCCTTGCACGAATCCTGCGTCCGATTCCTCGCGGCGCTTGACGCTCCGGGCCGAAGGGACCAGAATGGCACCCGGTCTGAGCACACGATTCCGTCAAGCTATCAAGCGGGACGACCTCGCTCCGGGGAAGCACGGTTGCCGCCGTGTTTCCTCGCCGCCGAGATTGGTCCTCACCGCACGCGCACGGATTCGACCGCTCCCACTCCCGGCCTCGAACCGGTTGTTTACAAAATACCACATTTGAGAGTAATCTGTAAACCGGAGGTGTAAGGTGATTGGTTCGCGCCTGAAGCTCGCACGGGCGGCCGCCGGCCTGTCTCTGCGCGATCTCGAGGACCGTGTGGGAGGCCTGGTCACGGCCCAGGCCATTGGCAAGTACGAGCGCGACGAGATGATGCCCTCCTCCGGCGTTCTCATCGCGCTCGCGCGCACGCTCGGCGTTACGGAGGAGTACCTGCTCAATCCCGCGGACGTCCAGCTCTTGGCCGTCGAATTCCGACGACAGAGGTTGACGAGCGCGAAGGAGGACGCGGCCGTCCGGGCGCGAATCCTCTCCGAAGTCGAGCGATACCTGGAGATCGAGCGGATCCTGCGCCTGGACGCCGATGCGCCCGAAGTACCGAAGCGGTGCGCGGTAGGTAGCGTCGATGACGCCGAGAAGTGCGCAGAGAAGCTCAGAGAGGCCTGGCAGCTCGGGGACGATGCGATTCCCAACCTCTGCGAGCTGCTCGAGGAGAAGGGCATCAAGATCTGCGCCGTCACGTTGCCTGAGAACGTGTCAGGCGTCCAGGCGGAGATCGACACGACGAACAAGGCAAAGCTGCCCGCCATCGTCGTCAACCGAGAGCACGCCGGAGAGCGCCAGCGCTTCACGCTTGCGCACGAACTCGGGCACTTGTGCCTCGAGCCGAAGGCGGGAGTCGACGTTGAACTCGCCTGCCACCGGTTCGCAGGGGCGTTTCTGATTCCACCCATTGCGCTGCTGCGTGAAGTGGGACGCGCGCGTCGCACCATCACTGTGCGGGAGCTCTTCTATCTCAAGTCGCTCTTCGGCGTCAGCGCCCAGGCGATCGCGTACCGGTGCAAGGACCTGGGCATCCTCAAGCAGTGCGCACTCGCGGGCATCTTCAGGCTGTTCAATGCTCGCGGCTGGCGAACGGTGGAACCATTGCCCGTCAAGTCTGAGCATCCGGCGCGGTTCGAGCGACTGTGCCTCCGGGCTCTAGCCGAGGAACTCATCTCTGAATCCAAGGCGTCCGAACTCCTGCACAAGACCGTGAGGGAGGTGGTCGACAGCATGGACGAGCCGCCGGAGGAGAACGATGCCCGTTCTCCTGGTGTCTGACACCTCCGTTCTCATCGATCTCGAACGCGGCGGGGTACTCGGTGCTGCCTTCGCACTGCCCATGGGCTTTGCCGTCCCGGACGTGCTGTACGAACGCGAACTGCGGACGTGGCCAGCCTCCAACCTGGAGCAGGCGGGCCTCAGGATTCTTGCCCTTGCCTCCGAGGGAGTGGAACTCGCACAGGAGTACCGGCGTCGCGAACCGCGGCTATCGGTTCCAGACGCATTCGCCCTGGCGCTGGCGAAAACCTTCGGCTACGTCCTGCTGGCGGGTGACGCAAGTCTGCGGGAACAAGCTGACGTCGAACGGGTGGAATGCCACGGCGTGCTCTGGGTCTTCGATGCTCTATACGACCAGGGGATCCTCTCGGGCGGACAACTGGCGGAGGCGCTCCGGCGCCTGGCCGCACATAAGCGTTGCCGCCTTCCGAGAGGCGAGATCCAGAAGCGCATCGAACGATACGAGCGAGACACCAGCGCGTAGACGGGCAGCAACCTCATCTCTGCTAGAATCTGTCCACCCAAGCCGGGATCATCGACAGGTCGGATCCGACGTGTCGATGTCGCCGACATATGCCAGCGTCGGCTGCCGCACCCCCTTGATTCGACGCAGGCGCACAACGACTTGTTGAGCCCAGCCATGAACTCCTCGGACGTCCGCGCCCGCCTCACGCAGGCTCTCCGCCTGGACCTCGTCGGGCCGGAACCGGACGAGCCCCAGATCGGTGAAGTGCTTGCCGTTGCGCCGTCGCGCTGGTACCTCACGGGTTTTCTCGCGCCGTGGTCCGCCCCGGCGGCTCAGAAACAAGACGACGACGATCAGGGCGAGCTTGAAGTGACGGAGGCGACGACACAGGGGGATGAAGACGACACGTCGGCCGAGCCTCCCCCCGCCCGGCGCGGTCACTTCCCATCGTCGCTCGGCGTCAGCGTGCTCGTGCCGTCCGGCGCATCCTCGCTCCGTATCACAGCTCGTTGGGGCGACTACACGCCGCGCGAAGTGGGTTCGCGGCCGGATATCGAATGGCAGCGGCGGGAGCGGCGCGAGACGGTTGCGGTGAAGCTGGTGGACGATCGCGCCGACCCGCCGATCGCTGCGCTGCCCGAAAGCAACGGGCTGGAGATTATGACGTCGGTGCGCCGCATCCGCCGGCCGGAAGATCTGCCGGGGCTCCCGGCGGGCGCGCGGGCGGTTTCCGTGTTCCTCGTGAACCGCCGGACGCCCATCGAGGGGCAGGAGGCGCTCAAGGACGCGACATTCGCATTCCAGGCGAGCGTCACCGTCGAGACCGACAAGCCGTTCGTGCCTCGGCCAAACCCGCGAGGCCGCGATACCGAGGACCCGGACGAGCGCACCGCCGATCTGCAATACCGCGACGTAATGGAGTACGCGGTCGGCCACGGCACATCCACCCGCAGCACAGTCGCCTCATCGGACTGCTGCCGCGTCGAGACGACATGGATGCCGCAGGCGGAAGTCGAACGGGTGGAACCGGTCCTGATGCCGGGAGTCGAGCTCGGCATGGAGCCGCTGGCGGCGATGGCAGATGCCGCAACCGCCCGCGCAGCGCTTGCGTCTCTCACGTCGCGCTATCGCGTGTGGATCGAACAGCAGCGGGCTGCCGCGCCACGTTCCGGGCCGCAGGCGGAGGTGTCAGCAACGCTGCTGCAGCGGGCGAATCTTGCTGCCGATCGCGTCGACGCGGGCCTTCAACTGCTCGACGACGAGGTCGTCTTTGAGGCGTTCCGGTTGGCGAATCGGGCGATGGCCGTAGCGGCTCGCCAGCGTCGCGCGCAGGAGAAGGGCATCGCGCCTGCGGACGTGCCCGCGCCCGAGTGGCGTCCTTTCCAGATCGCCTTCGTCTTGATGAACATGCGCGCGTTCGTCGCGCCTACTCACGTCGATCGGGAGCTCGTGGACCTGCTCTTCTTTCCGACCGGCGGCGGGAAGACAGAGGCCTATCTCGGTCTTGCGGCATTCGCGATCCTGCTGCGGCGGTTGCGCGATCCCGGCCTCACTTCTGCGGGCGTAACGGTGCTGATGCGCTATACGCTCCGCCTGCTCACGCTCGACCAGCTTGGTCGCGCGGCCACCCTCGTTTGCGCGCTCGAGATCATTCGACAGGAAATGCCGGACCGTCTCGGTTCGTGGCCGTTCGAGATTGGTCTCTGGGTCGGCAAGGCTGCAACGCCGAACCGTATGGGCGCAGTTGGCGACAAGGACCAGACCACGGCGCGCGCGAAAACCATCCGGTACCGCAACAACAGCCGGCGGGCGGCTCCGATTCCCGTCGAAACCTGTCCGTGGTGCGGCAGCAAGCTCAAGCCCGAGTCGTTTCAGCTCACGAAGACGACGGCCGATGGCGGGTGGAAGGTGGACACCGCGGACCCGCAGGAACTTCGCGTCGCCTGCATGAACGCGTCGTGCCCGTTCAGAGGGAAGAACGCGCTGCCCATCGTCGCCGTTGACGAACCGCTGTACCGGCGCGTGCCCTGCTTCGTCATCGCGACGGTGGACAAGTTCGCCAGCCTTCCGTGGACAGGCGCCAGCGGTGCGCTGCTGGGCGGCGCGGACCGGTACGACGCGGCTGGATTCTACGGTCCGTGCCAGCCTGGCGTGGGACAGAAGCTGGCGAAGCCGCTGGCACCGCCAGACCTGATCATCCAGGACGAACTGCACCTGATTTCCGGCCCGCTGGGCACCATGGCGGGACTCTACGAAACGGCGATTGATGCCCTGTGCACACGTGACATCAACGGGCACCGCGTGCGTCCGAAAGTCGTGGCCTCAACGGCGACGGTGCGGCGGGCGGACGCGCAGATTCAGGCGCTGTTCACCCGCGCGGGTGTCGAAGTCTTTCCGCCGCCGGGTCCGGACCGCCGCACGTCGTTTTTCGCCCGCACGATCCCGATGGACGAGAAGCCCGGGCGCCTTTACGTCGGCGTTGCAGCGCAGGGACGCTCTCTGAAAGTTGTGCTGTTGCGAACGTATCTGGCGCTGCTCGCCGCGGCGGAACGGTGCTGGCAGGAAGCGGGCGGCGCGAAGAACGCCTCGAATCCCGCGGACGCGTACATGACGCTGGTCGGGTACTTCAACAGCCTGCGCGAGCTGGGCGGCTCGCGCCGGATTGTCGAAGACGAAGTGGCGTCGCGTGTCATGGCGTACGGCGACCGCAAGCGGGTCGGGGAAGTGCAGAGCAGCTTCGCGAACCGCACGATCTCGCGCGACGTGTGCGAACTGACCTCGCGTGAGAGCACAGACAAGGTGGCCGAGACCAAAGCGCGCCTGGCGATTGGGTTCCCGGAGAAGGACAAGGCGAAGGAGCGCGTGGACGTCGCGCTTGCCACGAACATGATCTCGGTGGGCCTGGATATCACGCGCTTGGGGCTGATGGTGGTCCTGGGACAACCGAAGGCAGCGGCCGAATACATCCAGGCAACGAGCCGTGTGGGACGCGACGAGGCCAAGCCGGGGCTCGTGGTGACGCTGCTGAACGTGCACCGGCCTCGCGACCGGTCGCACTACGAGCGGTTCGAGGCGTTTCACGCGTCGTTCTACCGCGCCGTCGAGGCAACCA
>Ga0315279_10003063_pt1 | contig 23982 bp, 18 predicted proteins | sample YL17G06_20_MG_FD_203694 | JGI IMG/M metagenome (GOLD analysis project Ga0315279, IMG submission 203694) | Sediment microbial communities from Yellowstone Lake, YNP, Wyoming, USA - YL17G06_20 | ecosystem: Environmental > Aquatic > Freshwater > Lake > Sediment | place: USA: Wyoming | collected...
CCTGGAAGGGTGGGGCGGGCGTCCTCGCCCGCCACAACCTGGAGCTGGCGGGCGAGGACGCCCGCCCCACCTTTTGTTTCACAATTTTCTCAACACGACACTAGTTGCCATCGGGCGTCAGAAGGACATCCACGGTGCGGTCTCCGACTTCGACCTTCTTGGCGACCGGCTCACGACCGGGAAAGCGGTACTTGACGATCACCTTGCCGGCGCGGCGCAAGGGCAACAGGCTGCCAGGAGTGTGTCCCACTACTGCCGCGACACCCGTGGCAACGGCGTACTGCTGGTCCTTGGCGTAGGGCGAGTTGCCAACTCGCCCCACAACGGCGGCGGTCACCGGCCCGGCCACGCCCTTGGGCAGGCGGAGCATCACCGCGGGCATGTCGGCCTCATGGTTGAAGTAGACTTGAATGGCGCCATCGGTCAGCAGGATGGCCAGATCGGTCGAGCTGTCGCCGTTGAAGTCACCCACGGCCAGGGCCATTTGCCCGGTGCGCTCGTTGCCGGGTCCGGCATTCACGCCCGGCAATCGGACCTCGCCCTCTTCGCCGAACGAACGGAATCCCCGGTTGAAGTGGTAAAGCAGGTTGCCTGCGGAATAGGTCAAACACAAGTCCATCCGGCCATCGTGGTTGAGGTCCATCGCCTTGGCGTCGCTGGCGCCCGGCGGGCACTTGTAGCTCATGGAGCCGCTGTAACGCAGCACTTCGGCAAAGCCGCCCTTCCCGTCATTTTCCCACAGGCTGTTCTTCTCCGAACCGGCCAGGAAGATGTCCAGGAAGCCGTCCTCGTTGTAGTCGGCCACGGCAGCTTTGGCGGCGCCGGGTCCGGCGCACACTGGCGATTTCACGGGCTTCTCGAAACCGCCGGCCCTGCCTTTCCACCACACGCCGTCGCTCTCGCCCGGTTGAAGGATGTCCACAAAGCCGTCGTTGTCCAGATCGGCGACGATGCAAGGGGACCGCCGGCCCACGTCTCCGTCAAATGCGGGCAGAGCAATCTTCTTCCAGCCTTCCTGTCCGCCAGCCAAGAGAATCGGATCGCCTTGCGTGCTGATGAGTATGCCGGGCTTGCCGTCTGTCGAGCAGGGCGCCAGATCAATGCAATCCTCCACCGGAAACGACCATCCTGCGGAAAAGGGGACATTCATCTTTTCGCCACTCTGTGATCGGTTATTTGGTGAACCGGGCCTAGGCGAAAAGATGAATGTCCCCTTTTCCGCGGCGATGTAAACGTTGATCTCCTTGCCATTGAAGCTGATCAGGTCCGCCAAGCCATCGCTGTTGATATCAACGAAGGTGAACTTCGCGCTCGCGCTGCCGACCTTCGCGCGGGCCGTAAAGTCGTCGAAACCGGCCTCCTTGGGTTTGGCCACAAACAGCCGATCGCCGGCAGTGCTGGCGGCGAACAGGGCTATCGCGCCTGTTCGCGGGTACTCGATGGCCGCCAGCGTCGTTGTAGGTCGAGTTGCCAACTCGACCCACTGAGGATCCACCTTGGCCACAGTGCAGTGATCGGCCCAGCGCACACCTGCCGAGACGGGAGAATCGCCGTTGGGGTCGCGGACCAGATACTTGCTCATGCGCACCAGCATATCGGTGCCGCCGCAGAAGGTGCCATTCATCTGGTTGGTTATGCCGCCGATCTCCCAGCGATCCTTCCCGCTCTCTTTCGCCCCAAGCCACGTGCCTGCCACGTGGAGGTAAACTGTCCGCGGCTGCGCCTGTGGGCCGACAAACAGGATGACCGGATTGGGTTCCTTGCCGGCGAAGGCATCGGTGATCGCCTTGACATGGTCCGGGTTGCACTTGGTCAAGTCCAGCAACCGCGGCCCGGGCAGCCCCTCCTTGGCCTTGCCCTTGATCGCCTCCGTGAGCTTGAGATGCCACTGGTTGGCGTCCTTGTCGTGGAGGATTGAGCCGGCGGCTATAATCTCGGATTCCTCAACCAGGACCTTGGGAGGAAAGCGGACGTCGATTATCCCAAGGCTCAGGCGGCAGGCGGCCAACAGCGCGCCGATTAAAAGAAGTTTTCTCGACACAGTTCATTCTCCCATTGTATCCTACCAACAGAAGCAGAGGGCAACAATGGAAGGATGAAGGCTGAAGGCTGAAGGAGGAAGGATGAAGGCTGCCGCTCGAAACCCGAAACTCCAAATCCCAGATTCCAAACCCCAAGGAACTTCCAAACGGAGAAACTCCAAAACCACCCCAGGCCGCGGCCAGCGGTTTTTTGTTTTTTCCTGCCTTTTCTTTTTCCTTCGGATTTGGTGTTTCGAATCTGGGATTTTCGTTACGGCAGGGCAATGCCAAGAGCCAGGAGCCAAGAGCCAAGAGCTGCCGCAAACGGTCCTCCTCGATCCCAGCGCCTACTGGCACTACTACCTGCACGGCGGGCCAATGAAGATCAACGCCGAACTGCTGAAGAGCGACGGCGAGAAGCTGCTGGGCAAGAAGTACAAGGAGTTGGAGCGCAGCGTTCAGGCCGCGCTGAAGAAGAAGGGCCAGCCGGCGGACAATTGGTGGAACGAGGTCCATTACCCAATCGGGTACTGGAACCTGGAGCGGCTGCAGGACGCGGCAACCTCCGCGCCGCCGGCAGACTTCAGCAAGGTGGAGTTCGATGACAGCGACTGGAGCTGCTACCGCAAGCCCTTCAAGATGGGCAAGGACTTCTTCTGGGACGGGTTCACCAACCCGACGCTGCAAATCAGGACGGTGTACTTTCGCAGCAGCTTCGAGCTGCCCGATCCCGACAAGGCCGGCGAGCTGACGCTGCGCCTTGTCTATCGCGGCGGCGTCTGCGCCTACCTCAACGGCCAGGAAATCGCACGGGGCCATCTGCCGCCCGGCCCACTGAGCGCCGGGACCCTCGCCGAGATCTACCCGGTCGAGGCGTACCAGTTGCCCGAGGAAGACCGGCCCAAGGACGCGAAGCATCATTCGGGCGGCAGCGGAGGCCTGGTGCCGGAACTGACGCTCTACACGGACCGGCCCGACCAGTACGACGCGCTCAAGAACCCCTACGAAGCGGACGGCAAGTCCTACCGGCAGGCGAAAGCCAGCGGATACAGCGGGCGGTGCTGGCTTACCCGCGAGGCGTGGGAACGCGTACGGAATCTTCGCGACCGCGTGGCCGAGGTCAAGATTCCCGCCAAGCTGCTGCGAAAGGGGACCAACGTGCTGGCCCTGGAAGTCCACAGCGGCCAGTTGCACCCGCTGGCGCTCGTGTGGAAGGTGGATTGGGAAGGCGACTACTGCTGGGAGCATGGCTGGCTGCTGGACGTATGCCTCAAGACCGCAGGAGAGGGCCTGCCTGCAACGCTCCAGCGTCCTGCCGGCGTGCAGGTCTGGCCTGTGGATATCCACCATCGCCTATACAGCCCGGAGTTCCAACCGCCGCCCCTCACCCTTCCCTCTCCCCAGGGGGGAGAGGGTGGGGTGAGGGGGGCGCGGTTGCGCGTGGTCGGCGCCAAGAACGGCACCTACGGCGCCCAGGTGGCCATCGGAACCGACCATGAGCTTTCCGAGTTGAAGGCCAGCGTCAGCGACTTCAGCGGCGCCGGCGGGAAGCTGCCGGCATCCATTGTCGAAGTGCTCTACGGCGTGCCCCTGCCCGAGCGCCAACTTCGCACTGCCGGATGGAGCAAAGGCGACAACGTGGCCCCAGGCTTGACGCGGGTGAACTCCGAGGTCGTTCTCGACCGCTTCAGCAAGTACGCGGCCACCCACGCGGTCTCCCGCGGCACTTGGGGTGAGGGAGCAATTGATCCCCAGGCACAGAAACGGCAGGAAGAAGAGATTCAGCGGATCCAGTTCTTTGACCAGTTGTCTCCGCGGCCGCCGGGACGAGTGCCGGCCGACACGTGCCAGGCGGTGTGGTTCTCGGTGCGGATTGGGCGCGCGGCGGCGCCAGGCGTCTACAGCGCCCGCGTCCGCATTGAGGCCACGGGAATGAGTTCCGTGGAGATGCCGCTGGAACTGGAGGTGGCCGACTGGTGCTTGCCGGATTCGCGGGACTTCCAGGCCATCATCGCCCTTGAACAGTCGCCCTACGCCGTGGCCCGGCAATACAAGGTCGAGCCTTGGTCGGAGGAGCACTTCAAACGGGTGGAGAAGAGCATGCAGCTCCTGGGGCGAGTCGGCAATGACTTCCTGGGCATCCCGGTGGTATGCCGCACGGAGTTGGGCAACGGCAACGACTCTCCAATCCGCATCACGCGCAAGAAGGATGGCAGCCTGGCTTTTGATTTTACGCGGGCTGACCGGTACATTGACATGGCGCTGAAATACTGGGGCGAGCCCTGGTGCATCTGTTTCGTCGTGGACCATCCGAACAAGGTCCCTTATCAGCAACTGCTGCCGGTCATGGACGAGGCCGGCGGCGAGGCGCAGTACGTGCAGATCGGCCCCGCGGCTCCCGCCGAACTGCGGCGCGGCGCCTGGTCCGCGGTTGCACGGGCCATCGCCGAGCACATGCGCGCCCGCGGCCTGCTCCAGCGCACCTACTGGGGCCTGCACGGCGACGAAGTCAACGACTCCAGCCTGCTGCCGCTGCTGCGGGAGTTTGTGCCCGAGGTCAAGTGGGCCCGCTACAGCCACCAGAGCAAGTGCGACGAGTTCTATGCCTTTTGCGCCAATGTCCGCTGCGCTTATTTCTATGCCATCGCCAGCCAGAAGGGTTGGAAAGCCCTGACCGGGCCAGCCAACTGCTGGCTGCCTCGGCACTGGAACAGCATCGCCGTCACGGAAGGCGTTTCCGCGCCGCCTTCGTTCCGGATCGGCTTGGAGCGCGCGCTGGTCGCCGGCTGCCCAGGCATGGCCCGCGTCGGGGCGGACTATTGGCTTGCCACGTGGCTGAATGGCACGCCCATGCATCCTTACGCGGGCATGCCCATCTCGTCGGTGCTTTGGCCTGGGGAGGACGGGGCCGAGAGTTCCGTCCGCTTCGAGATGCTCTGCGAAGGCGCGCAGGAGACTGAGGCCCGCATCTTCCTGGAGCAAGCGATGGAGGTGGAAAAGCTCAACGACCCGGAGATGTCCAAGCGAGTGACGGAGATGCTCGACCGCCGGGTGCTCGACACCATCTTCGCCTTGCCCACGGCGCCGCACCTGAAGATCGAGGAGTACCTCAGCGGATGGCAGGTGCGCTCGCGGCAGCTCTACCAGGCCGCCGCCGAAGTGGCCGCGAAACTGGGCGTGGACCTCAACCGCTCCCAACTGACAGCCAAGATCCCCGCCCGCGGCCAGACGAAGGTGGATCTGATCCTGCGGAACTGGTCCTCCCAGGAGCGGGCGTACAAGCTTTCTTCTGAGCAGACCTGGATCAAGCTGCCGGCTCCTGTGGGGCGAGATGGCATCTCGCCCTACGAACGCCGCGCCAAGCTCGGCTTCCAGCCGCTCGCGGTGACGCTCGACGCCGGCACTCTCGACCCGGGCAAGCCTGCCGAGGGAACGGTGGTCCTCACGGATGTGGCAACAGGGCGCGCAGAGCAGGTGCAGATCGCTGCCCAGGTCAGCGACGTGCTGCAACTGACCGCCCAGAGCATGTCCGTGAACCTTCCTCCCGGCGGCTCCTGCCGCCATCCCCTCACGCTATTGAACGGTTCCGGGGCGGAAACGGATTACGCCATTGCGGTCTCCGCATCTTGGGTGAAAGCCGAGCCGGCCAAAGGCAAGCTGGCCGCAGGCGCGAGCTGTCCGGTCACATTGGTGGTTACGCCCCCCCTCACCCTACCCTCTCCCCCTGGGGGAGAGGGTAGGGTGAGGGGGACCGGCGGCCTGTACGAAGCTGTCGTGCAGGTCTCCGAGTCTGGCGGCGCGCGGGTGGAGCGCAAGCTGGCTGTCCACGTCGTGCCAGAGTACCAGCCCCCGCCCGGCCTTCCCGCCGGCCAGCCCGTGGCTCTGGAAACCGTCCTGAAGGAGAAGGGCTGCCTGAAGAGCTGCCGGCTCGGCGGCAAGGACAAGCCGGAACAGAGGCCGTCCTTTCACAGGACGGAGAAGGGCAACGCGGGCGAGCCCATCGGCCAGAAGAGGAACGAGAAGAAGGAAGTCGTGCCCGTCAAGCGGTTTGAGCAGGCCATGACTGTCAAAGTGGCCGGCGACATCGTTCTGAACATCGAGGGACGGGGATTCTCGGCCTTCTCCGCCGAGGTGGGACCGCACTTCGATTGCCGCTTGGGCCAAGGGCTGCCCTGGAAACCCAAGCTGCACTTCGAGGGCTACGTTGACGGGAAGTTCGCCGGCCACAGCGGGCCGATGCAGTTGGGGGAAGGTCCGCGGCTGCTTGTCATCACCGGTTTGAAGGACGCGAAGGAGCTGCGCCTGGTGACGCGCGTTGACCTGGACGAGAACTTCAGCGAGGCCATGTCGGTCAGCGGTGTTTGGGGCAAGCCCGAGCTGTACAAGTAGGGCGTCACCGGCCATCCACCATTTTTCTCATCCCCGCCCCTTCTCCTGCCGATACATGCAACCGAGTCTTTTTGCCGGCGCCCGCGGAGGAATGAGCTGTGGAGTTGCAGCGATTCGCTTTTTCCACAAATGCTTACAGCCGCCATACGCTTTCGTCCGCTCTTGAAAGCATTGCGCGGGTGGGCTTCAAAGGCGTCGAGATTCTCGCCGACAAGCCTCACGCCTGGCTGGACAGCTTCACTCCCCGCGATGTCTCCGCTCTGCGGAAGCAGCTCGACAAGCTGGACCTCTTCGTCTCCAACATCAACGCCAACTGCGCTTGCGGGTTCTGGTCCGATGCTCCGCCCGAGCCCTTCTTTGAACCCTCCCTCGTCTCCCGCAGCCGTGAATTGCGCGAGTGGCGCATTGCCTACACCAAGAAGGCCTTGCGCCTGGCTCAGCAACTCGGCGCCCAGAACGTCTCCATCACCTCCGGCAAGGCCCTCAACGGCGTCCCGCCGGAAAAAGCGCTGGAGTTCCTCGAAGATGGCCTGCTGCGGCTCCTCAAGGACGCCGAGCGCCTCAAGCAGCGCTTGTCCCTGGAATACGAACCTGGGCTTCTGATCGAAAAGACATCTGAGTTGAAAGCCCTCTTGAAGAAGCTGAAATCGCCGTGGCTTGGAGCGAACCTGGACCTGGGCCACGTGGACGTTTCGGGCGAGGACCCTTGCCACGCCATCCGCGAGCTGAAAGGCCACATCTTCAATCTGCACCTCGAAGACATTCGCGCCCACAAGCATTACCATCGCGTCCCCGGCGAAGGCGACCTGGACTTCGACGCCATCTTCAGGCAACTCGACGCCATCCGCTACCACGGCCCCCTGACCTGGGAACTGTACACCTGCGACGAAAAACCCGACGAAGCCTGCCAGCGCACGTTCGCGTTCTTGCTGCAAAAGAATCGTTTATATTCGATTCCCTCCAGGCAGGCAATCGCGCGCCGCGGAACGGTGCAATGACGGCGCCGCACTGGGGAAGAGAAGCGGAGGCTCCTGTGTTTGAGAACATCCTAAAGACGATCGCCGGCGCCATGAGCGGCGAGGAATTGCTGCGCCTTACCGAGACCATCTGGCGTTCCGATCACGAGTTCACATTTCCGGCCTTTGAGCGTACGCAGCGGCAGATAGCCGCGCTTTATGCGGAGGCCGGCGTAAAGGCGGAAATCCTCGAGGTCCCCGCCGACGGCGAGACCTCTTTCGGCGACCTGACCATGCCCCTCGCGTGGGATTGCCGCTCAGCGGTGCTCGAACTCGTCGAGCCGGCGGAGCGGCGCTGCGTGCTGGCGGATCGAAGCCAGGACCCGCTCGCCACGGTCATGTGGTGCGGGCCGACGCCGCCCGAGGGAATCGAGGCGGAGTTGTTGCGCGCGGGAAACGCACCCCTCACCCTCCCCTCTCCCCAAGGGGGAGAGGGTGGGGTGAGGGGGGGCGCGCACGGTCGCATCGTCTATACTCCGGAGAATCCCCACAACCTGAAAGCCGAGGCGCTCCGCCAAGGCGCGCTGGGAATCGTGAGCTCCTACGGGAAGAACGCCGAATTCGCCCCGGATGCGCGCTTCTGGGTCAACGCCTGGTCGGACCCGCCCGACGAATGGCCGTACCGCAAGAACGATCAGCCGCTCCCGGCGATGTTGATCACGCCGCGACAAGGCCGTGATCTAGAGGCCCTCTTGGACAAGGGCCCCGTGCGCGTGCGCATGCAAGTGGACTCAAGGTTGTACGCCGGGACCATAGCCATGGCCTCGGGACTTCTGGAGGGCGAGACAGATGAAGAAGTCCTGGTGCTCGGCCACGCCATGGAACAGGGCGCCAACGACAACGCCAGCGGGTGCGCTTGCATTGTCGAGTCCATCCGCTGTCTGGCGCGGCTGGTGCGTGCTGGAACGCTGCCGAAACCCAAGCGGTCCATTCGGGGTCTGACGGTCAACGAGTGCTACGGGACGGCCGCCTACATCGCGCTGCGGAGGCAGACAATCCGCCGCACAGTCGCGGCGCTGAATCTCGACACAGTCGGCCGCCACCGGGAAGAGTTGGCGGCCATCATCAAGAACACGGGGAACCCCGACAGCTTCCCGGCCTTCACCGACGCCCTTATGGACCGCCTGCTCGCCAAGCACCTTCAGCGGGTGCTCCCCCACTGCCCCGTTCAGGCGACAGCCTGGTGTGCGATTGACAACTTCATGAACGATCCAGTAACCGGGGTGCCTGCGACCACCCTGCACAGTGCGGACCGCTGGTGGCACTGCGGCGCCGACACGATGGAGAAGATTGACCCCCGCACCCTGTCCGCGATTGGCGCGATTTCCGCGACCTACCTGTACTTCCTGGCCAACGCCGGCGCCGCCGAGGCACAGTGGTTGGGGGCGGAGAGCCTGGCGCGTTGGGACGAACGCCTGGCGCGCGAGGCGGCGAAGTGGTGGGAGCGCCTGTCCGCCGCGCCCCTCACCCTTCCCTCTCCCCAGGGGGGAGAGGGTGGGGTGAGGGGGGCGCGTCCGGTCGTTTTGCGGGACGCGCTGGCGCGCCTTGATTTTCTTAGCGTCGTCGGCGGGAGAACGGCGCTGGCCCCTTTGCGGCTGGTTCCGGCCGCGGAGCGGAAGGCGGTCCGCCCTGTGTTTTCGCAGTTGGCGCGGCACGCGCGCCGCCGGGCTGAACTGGAGAAGCGCCGGCTTGTAGCGCAGGCATCCTGCCTGCCCGCCGTGCCCGCGCCGCTGCCCGCAATCCCGGCGGCATTTCGGGGACTGACACCAATTTCCGGCTGTTTGGAAATTGGCTGTCTGTCCCCGAAATCAGACCGGCAAGATGCCGGTCCTACAGCCCCCGATGCCGAGCATCTCGTCCCGCTCCGCAAGTTCCGCGGCATGCTCTGCTACGACACGATTCCGCGGGAGCGCCGCGAAGGGAAGAGCTCGCCCATGTGGAACGCGGCGCTCATGCGCGCGCTGATGTGGGCGGACGGCCGGCGCAGCCTCGCGGAGGTGCTGAGGCTCGGCGCGCTCGATTCGGATCTGCCGCAACAAGGGCTCCTCGACGAGATCCTGTTTCTCTCGAGGAACGGGCTGATCGAGTGGAAGCGGAAATGAACGGATCATTCCCGCGGCGCTTTGCCGCCGAAGGTTTCAAAGAATGCATAGGCGAACATCGCCGGGACGTGGTTGGAGGGGTCTTCCGTCGGAGACAGCGCACTCTCCTGAGCGGCCTGGTCGTCGCGCGTCTGGCGCATGCGCGTGAGGTTCAGCCGCCACGCGCCTGAGAGCTTCTCCTTGTCTGCGGGCTTGTAAAGCTCGCGGAGGGGAATGGCGAGCTCCACCGCCCAGTAGTCTTTGCCCGTGACGGCGGCGAGCTTCAACTCCGACTGCCAGGCATCCGTGTCCTCGCCCAGCGCGTCCAGGTAAGAGCCGGACGGATTCACGATCAGATGGTGATAATCCCTTTCCGGGTCCGCGCCGAGCCTGAGGAAAAACTCCACCGAATCGTCCTCCCAGATGCTGGCGTCGCGAGCGCGTTTCTCGCTGACCAGTTTCCCGGGCTGCGGCTCATCGCAGCGGACCGCAATGTAGAGGGTGTCGTCCGTGGTGAGCAGCTTGGCCCAGGTGGCATACTTCGGCTTGTCCGGGCTGCCGTCGAGGAGACGGTACGGCAGCGCCGGCGTCTGCTGCCAGCATTCGTCGTCGAGCTTGCCGTCCACCATTGGGGCCTTGGCGGCCTTGGGAATCACGACGACTGGCCGGCCCTTATAGGTCTGGCCCTTGCCGCTGGCGCCTGTTGCGGCGGCAGCGGGGCCAGCCGCTTGGGCCTTGGAGAGCACCTTCTGGTACACTTCGTAGTACCTCTTCAAAGTAAGGTAGTTTCGCAGAGTGTAACCGCTGTTCTTGAGCCCCTCCTCGCTGAAATCGTTCTGGTACTGCGAGGGGTACGACGGATGAAGGCCATCGCCGAGAAGAGTCTTGGCGAAGTCCGTGGGCTGGCGGGTCATGATCTCTTTGTAGAAGTCAATCAACGGAATCTTCTTCTCCGCCGCGACAGTGCGCGCGGCCTCAACAAAGGTTTCGACTTGCTGTGTAGCCTTCTGGTTTCCGGCTTGGTCCCCCTTTGGGGGGATGGTGTAGAGGATGGGGACTGTGCCGTTGTCGAGGCATTTCTGGACGATGGCCCGCAGGTTCTCCGTGTATTGGGGCGGCTTGGGGCCTTGGTAGGTGTCATTCGTGCCCCACATCACCAGGGCCACTTCGGGGTTGAGCTTTTTGAGCCAGCCGTCCATATTCTGCAAGGCCCATGCGGTCGTCGTTCTGCCTTCGTTGCCGAATTCGGGCCCTTTCCAGCCGCGCCAGCAGCGCCCCTGGACGTACTTGCGGGCCCAGGCCTGCGCCTCCTCAAGGCCGGCTGGCAGGTTCTTGATGCGCTCCTGCAGCGGCACGAAGAAGGCCATCGTGATGGTGATGCTGTCGCCGAACTGGGCGACCGTGCCGGCTTGGCCTGCGAACTTGGCGTAGACCGCCTTCATCGGCTCAACCCAGGGCTCGGCTTCTTCCGCCGGGACTGCGAGCGCGCAAACCAAACCTGCCAGGATAGGGAGAAGTTGTTTCATGGCTGGTCCTCCTGAATGGAAAGTGCTTCTGTTCTCAATTTTCAAGTATCGTAGCAGTTCCGGAGCAAAAGGAAACAGAGAAAACTTTTGGATTTACAGAAATAATTCATGCAATAAGCCCAGTAATATGGTATTCCTTTTCTGGAATACAAAAGGAGGGAGGCGACTTCCATGACCGCCAGCATTGGGGACCGGTTAAGGTATGCGCGGGAGCGAGCGGGCCTGACGCTTCAGCAGCTTTGCGAGCGTACCAAGATCGGCATCTCATCTTTGTCAGAATATGAATCCGGCAAGCGGGAGCCGCGTCTGGCGCAGCTTCAAGCGCTGGCCGAAACCCTGCATCGTTCCATAGCGTTCTTCCTTGAGCCGGGGGCTTTGCCCAAAGAGATCGTGCTCTGGAGCGAGAAACCTGCGGCGCAGCAGGCGCAGGAATTGGAGGGCAGGTTCCGCCGCCTGTGCGAGCAGTACCACAACCTCGAAGTATGGTGCGGCGAGCGCGGAGCCATGGATCTGCCGTTCCAGAACGGCGCGCCTGAGAACTTCGGCTCTGACCAGGCCGAAGCACTGGCGTACAAGGTACTCCAGCATCTTCAGCTTGGCAGCCGCCCCGCTCTGGCGCTGCTCTCGGTTCTTGAGGAGAGTTGCGGCGTCAAGGTTTTCCATCTTGACTTCGACCCCGCAGGCAGCGCGGCTTGCATCCTCAGCGATACTCTCGGCGCAGGCATTCTCTTGAATGCCAGGAACGTCCGCTGGCGTCGCAACTTCGACCTGGCCCATGAACTCTTCCATCTCCTGACTTGGGCGATCTTCCAGCCAGCCAGGCGCGGCGATGTCTGTGACCAGGACAGGGACGAGAAGCTCGCCACCTGTTTTGCCCGCCACCTGCTCATGCCAAGGGAGGCCGTGAAACTGGCCATCGGTGACATTGAGCAGAAGCGGGCGCTTTCGCATGACGATCTCTTCGACCTGGCCCGGCAGTTCGACGTATCCATGGAGGCGGTGCTATGGCACATTGCCTTCCTCTATAACCGCAGTGAAGAGCAAACCCGCGACAATCTTGCGTGCTGCAAGGCATTGTTCAACGTCTGGGAAGACAGAGAACCTTACCGCCCGTCTGTCCGTCCGGCGCGCTTCGAGGCGCTGGCCGTGAAGGCTCTACGGTCAGGTGAGCTTTCTTTGGGGCGCTTTGCCGAGTATATGGGTATCAGCAGACGAGAAGCGCAGCGTTACGTCCAGCAGGGGCCGGTCAATGAACAAGAAGTTCAGATTGCTTCTTCTTGACGCCGGTATCGTTATCGCATTGCATGAACTGAAGCTCTGGGATCAAGCAGTTGAGAAGTGCGAGATCATCTTGCCTGAGACGGTCGTCAATGAGGCCAAGTTCAGCATGGCAGGCGAATACGCTGAAGACATTGATCTTGAGCCAGACATAAGGGCTGGCCGGATTAAGGTCGTCACGGCAGGAACGGCGGAATTGGACGCTTTCCTGGCTCAGTTTGGTCCGGCGTATCTTGAGCGACTCGATCCAGGCGAAACCGAAGCCTTGGCGTATCTCATCGCCCATGCCGAGACATGCCTGCTGTGTTCGGCGGATGCCATAGTCTTCAAGGTCTTAGGCAGGCTCCATCGGGGAGAGCAAGGCGTCTCGCTTGAGGCAATCCTCGGCCGGATTGGTCTCGGTCGGAAGCTGGAATGGCGCTTTACAGAAGCGTTTCGTCAGCGATACACAAAAGAAGGCCAGATTGACATGCTGAGGGCTCGTTAGGAAATAACTGAGCCAACCGCCAATCTTTTCTGCTTCCGGCTGCGATCTTCCGCGAAGGATTTTGCCTCTGCAAACACATCTAATGATGGGTAAGGTACTGGCGAGGGCAGGTGTCTGTAGCACGGGCGTCCCGCCCGTGAAAAGAGGGAACGGATCACTGGTCGGGGAGGGCGCGGATTGCAGACAAGCTTTGACCGCCACTGGCGTGAGCAGGCCCTGGCTGGCGATGCGGACGCGATTCGGAAACTGACGGATGTTGCGCTGCAAGACCTGTACCCGTTCTGCTTGTACCGCGTGGGCAACCGGCGTGAACTGTGTGAGGAAGTGGTGCAGGAGACCGTCCTGCGTGCGCTTGACCGGTTGGAGGAATATGACCCGCAGCGCGCCGACGGCGACATCCTGCGCTGGCTGACCGGCCTGGCGCGCAACGAGATCCACCGGGTCCTGGCACGAGAGCAGAACACCGTCTCGCTGGAGGCCATGTGGGCGCGCGTGGACGGTGAACTGCTGGAGGCTTACGCGCGGCTGGACAAGGAGGCGCTCTCGCGTGACGTGCTGCGCCGCGAAGAGACGCGGCAGTTGGTCAACGCCACGATGTCGCAGCTCCCGCCGCATTACCGCGAGGCGCTCGAACACAAGTACATCCGCGGCACGAGCGTGCGCGAGATGGCGCGAATGCAAAGCCTGTCGGAAAAAGCCACCGAGTCCCTGCTGTCCCGCGCGCGCGAAGCTTTCCGCGCCGCATTCCTGACGATTGCGCGGAACTTGGATGCGCAGACCTAAGGCCCCTGATGAGGCGCAAAACATGAGTGCCGAGAAGATACCCGGGAATACCCCGCAAGACGGCGAAACCGTCACCGAGCGCAATCTGGAGCGCCTGCTGAGCACGGCGTACCGGCCGGAAGGACCGAGCGAGGAATTCGCGCGCCAGCTAAGAACCGCCGCTCAACAGCACGCGGCCAAACGAAAGGAGAAGTCAGACATGGTTGAGTCTACTGTGAATGTGCATGCAAGCGAAGGGGCAGGGGCAGGGGCAGGTTTGGGTCGTATCGTCGGCTGGAGCCTTGCGGCCGCAGCCGCGCTCATGGCGATCGTCGCGCTCATTCTGTCGCACGGGAGAAGTGAGCCGAAGAGCGCCTACCGGATACCGGAAAGGGCTTCCAAGGCCGTTCCGGGAACGCCTCTGGAGTTTTCAGGCACGCCGCAGGCACCCGCTGTCGTTCAGGCGCCGCACGCGCCCGGGACGAATTACGTACCCCTCCGAGTGCCCCTGCCCAAGCCGCTGTTTGAGGGCACGCCGCCAGCCCTGAAAGGGTTTAACCTGGCGAAACCTCGCGAGCCCGGCGAGCCCTTTATGGTACCGGATGGATGTTCGAACGTGGCGCTTAACAAGCCTGTCAAGAGCAGCGACCCTGAGCCGACTGTGGGCGAGCTGAAGCAGGTGACCGATGGTGACAAAGAGGCAGTGGAAGGAAGTTTCATCGAACTTGGCCCCGCCCTGCAATGGGTTCAGATTGACCTGCAAGGGTCCTTCAACATCTATGCCATCATGCTTTGGCACTTCCACAAACAAGCGCGCGTCTACCACGCCGTGGTGGTGCAGGTCGCCGACGACCCAGACTTCATCACCAATGTGCGGACGGTCTTCAACAATGATGCGGGCAACTCGGCCGGCCTCGGCGTGGGCACGGACCTGGAGTATCTGGACGAGTACACGGGCAAGCTGATAGACGCCAAAGGCGTGAAGGCCCGCTACGTGCGCTGCTACAGCAAGGGCAACACCTCCAACGACCAGAACCACTACACCGAAGTAGAGGTCCACGGCATCCCCGCCAAAGGATTTTAGATTTGCGATTTTCTCCCGGCTTGCCGGGATTCGATTGCATTGGGCTGGCAGTTCAAATCGAAAATCGAAAATCCAAAATCGAAAATCTAAACGGCTCCGTCGTAGACTTTCTCCGGTCCGGCAGGCAAGGCGCCGGACCTGACCTTGCTGATGGCGCGATTGAACAGATCGCTGACGACGAGGACGCGGACTCTGGCCTCAGGGATGGCGATCTTCTCTGTGGCAAAGGCTCGTTTGATGCGCTCGACAAAAAGCTGGCTCACCATGTCCTGCTGCGGGGGCAGGACGCGCAGGTTCAAGCGCAGGAAGACGTCGTGGGTCGAGCTTTGCCGCACGCCCTCGACCTCCGGGACCTCACGAAAGTAGGGCAGTTCGGCGGCCATGTCGCCGCAGACCAAGGCGGCCACGCGCTTGGCTGCTTCGCCGTCCTCGGCCTTCTCCAGCCAAACGTCAACAATGGTTTGCACCGCGCCGCTGCTGTAGTTGCTGACGGACGCGATGTTGCGGTTGAAGATGACATGCTGCACGCCGAGATGGTCGCGCAGTTTGATGACGCGCAACCCGATCTCCTCAACCACGCCGGCCTTCCCTCCCACATCCACGAAATCGCCGACGGCCAACTGGTCCTCGGCCAGGATGGACAGTCCGGTGATCACATCCTGCACCAGACCTTGCGAGCCGAAGCCTATGGCCGCGCCCACGGCCGCGCTGCCGAAGGCCAGCGTGGTAGTCTCCACACCGCCCCAGATGCTCAGGATAGCAAGGATAGAGACGAAAAAGACGGCATACTTGATGGTGCTCAACACCAAGGAAGTGATGGTCTCAATCCTGCGGCGGTGAACAATGCCGCGGACTCTCTCCACCCGTGCCTCCATGCGCCTGAGGAACCGGCGCACCACCCAGAACACCAGCAGGGCGGCGATCACAATACAGATGGAAGCACACAGGCGCTGGACGTGCAGCGACCACGGCTTGGGGTCAACGTATTGGTTCAGGTCCTTGAGCAGATGTTGCCAGAGCTGCTGTAGCCAATCGTACATGGCTGGCCCCCATCTAAATGAGGACACTGCGTCCGCATCACAGAAAACAACTGTTCTTCTATCGCCAACAGCATTCCGCCGCAACCCCAGAGGCAAACCGCTCGAAAGATTCTCCCCCATTTGTGGTTTGACAAATGCGCCGTCGTGCTGAAAATATGCACGGGAATACCAAACAAGACCCTAACATTGCCCCTGGAGGCATGGCTTGCGCGGATTTAATGCACAAACTAAGTCGGCGCCAAGGCATAAGAGGATACCATGTTAATTGAGTTCCGGGTTGCCAACTTCCGATCTTTCCGCGATGAACAAACACTCAGTCTGGTTGCAAGCAACAGAGACAGCAAGCTCCCTGACAACACTTTCCAGGCTGGCAAGGATCTTAAACTCCTGAAGGCCGCCGCGATTTACGGCGCTAACGCTTCGGGGAAGAGCAACCTGCTTAAGGCGTTGGCATTCATGGACCAGTTCGTTGAATTATCCGCCACCAGGATGAACCAAGGGGACAAGATTGAAGGGGTTGAGCCGTTTCGTCTTGATCCAGAGACAAAAAGGAAACCAAGCAGCTTCAAGATCGTGTTTGCCTGCGATGAAGACACCCGTTTTGAGTATGGATTCAGTGCCACCCAAGAACGCGTTCACGATGAGTCCCTGGTCGCCTATACAAGCGACAAGCCCGCCAGGAGCTTTGAGAGACAATTCAACCCGCTCACGCAGACAACACATTGGTCCTTCAAAGGGGAACTCGAGCGCGAAGGGGATTTGCTAAGAGAGAAGACCAGGGACAATGGCCTGGTCTTGTCGCAGGGCGCACAGTTGAATGTCCCACTCTTGAGCAAGGTCTTCCGCTGGTTCAAGGAGAAATTTTATACATACGATTTGTCACAGCCGCCGTTCGCCTTGTGGTACGAGACTGCACAGCGCCTTGAGGAAGACCGCAGCTTTTATGAACGGCTGATGCCCCTATTCCGGGATGCGGACCTTGGGATTGATGGCATCCGCGTCGAGAAAAAGAAGACATCATTACCCAAGGAGCTTCTGGATCTTCTCGGAGATAGGGGGCGAGAGGTTTTCGGAAAAGAGCAACCGGCTGTTCTGGCCGTGCACCGTGTGCAAGAGGCCACGGACGAGGTATTCGATTTCCAACAACACGAATCGAACGGGACACAGCGGTTCTTCGCGCTTGCCGGCCCCTGGGTTGGCGCTTTGGATAACGGCTCGGTGGTGGTTGTGGATGAACTGGAGTGCAGCATGCACCCAAACCTGGTGCGAAAGCTCGTTGAGTTCTTCCAGAGTCAGCGCAACAATCAAAAGGGAGCGCAGTTGATCTTTGCCACACAGGACGCCACACAGATGAACCTGGGTCTGTTGCGGCGTGATCAGCTTTGGATCGTTGAGAAAGATGGAAAAGGCGCTTCTTCTTGCTATTCGCTATATGACTTCGAGAAGAAGCCGCGCAACACCGAGGCCCTGCAGAAGAACTACCTGGCCGGCCGCTACGGCGGTGTTCCGACGTTTGGTCCGCTCTTTGAGAACTTGGAGTCGGAGGAAAAATGAGTCTTTGGAGACGCCGGCCGTCGAAGCGCCCGCTTAAACAGACAATACTCATCGTAGGCGAAGGTCAAGAAACAGAACCAAACTACTTCTACGGCTTGAAGCGCGAGGACGCAGTGCGGCGGAGTTTCACTGTTACTGTGAAACCGGGGCGCGGTTTCACCGCTTTGGATGTTGTTCAATGGACAGTGAAGAAGATGAAGGGGGCGGCGCAGGAAGGCAAAAGATTCGACGAGGCATGGTGCTGCATTGATGTCGAAGAACAGGGCAAAGATCGTAAGATTCCAGAAGCGCGTAAGCTCGCAGAGCAGAACGGCATCAAGATCGCCTGGTCGAATCCTTCCTTTGAGAGGTGGTTCCTGTCGCATTTTGAAAGATCGTGCGGTTTCCTGAAAGATTGCGATGCCGTGATAGCGCAGTTAGATAAGCACTGGCAACCCAAGTTCCACCTTCCATACAACAAGAACGACCAGGAAGTCTACACTCGTTTGCGCCCCTTCAGCGAAGTCGCGATCGAGAATGCTCGTTGGGCGCTGGAGGAGCATTTCCTCGCCAAAGACATTGTTGACGATGGCTGCAACTCGGCGACAGAGGTGTACCGGCTCGTCAGCCATCTCCTTGGGGCTTGACTTCTCCGTTTCGGACTTGATGGCAGGAAGGCGGATTTGATGACGCACCACGAACGCATCGCGCGCATTTTCTCCGGCAAGGCAACGGACAGGCCGGGTTTCTGGCTGGGACAGCCGCACGCCGACTCCACGCCGGCCATCCTGCGGCACTTCGGCGTGGACGACATGGAGAAGGTGCGGCGGATCGTGGACGACGACTGCCGCTGGATCACCGCGCCGGACTGGGCCTACAAGCATCCTGAAGGGCAGCCTGTCTTCAACGTGCTGCACGGGCTGGGGGCGGAGAAAAGGAGCAGCCACGGGCAGGCAGGTTGTTTTGCCGGATGCGAAGACGCGGCCGCAGTGGAAAAGTATCCCTGGCCGGACGCGAAGTACATTGACATGAACGTGGTGCGCGAGTCGGCGCGGGGGAAAGAGGAATACTGGCGTTTCGGCGGGGCCTGGTCCAGCTTCTTCCACAACGTGGCCGATTTCTTCGGGATGGAGAACTACTTCCTGAAGATGTACACCGACCCGGCGGTGGTCCACGCCGTGACGCGGCACGTGGTGGATTTCTACCTTGCGGCGAATGAGCGCATGTACCATGAAGGGCCGGAGCTGTTCGACATCTTCTTCTTCGGCAACGACTTCGGCACCCAGCGGGACACGTTTATCAGCCCGGAAATGTTCAAGCAATTCGTGCTGCCGTATTTCCGCGAGCTGATCGCCCAGGCCAAGTCTCACGGCAAGCTGGTGCAGTTGCATTCCTGCGGCGCGGTGGCGCGCGTCATCCCCCTGCTGATAGACGCCGGCATTGACGCGCTGCACCCGCTGCAGGCGCGCGCAGAAGGCATGCAGGCGGAACGCCTGGCGCGGGAGTTCAAGGGCAAGATCGTGTTTGTCGGCGGCGTGGACACTCAGGACCTGCTGTGGCGCGGCACGCCGCGGCAGATCCACGAGGAAATCGCGCGGCTGCGGGACGTTTTCGGCCCGCGCTGGATCATCTCGCCGAGCCACGAGTGCATCCTGCCGGAAGTCCCGATGCAAAACATCGTAGCCCTATGCGAGGCGGCCACGGGGAAAAAGCTCGGCTGAGCGAGGAGGATTTGCATGGCAAAATGCCACGGCGATTTCAAAAAGAACGTTCTGCCGCGCAATGCCAAGCGAGTTCTGCGCGAAGGCCGCATCCTCCGGTTGAGTGTCCGCGACCACCGGGCATTTGTGGCAGCCCTGGATGCCGATCTAGAGCCGAACGAGGTCCTGAGAAGGGCGGCGCGCCGGCACAACGAGCGCCGCGCTTGAGTTCCCACCAGAATCCGATATGGTTTCATTCCTTTGCTGGACGACCGCCTGCATCTTTACCTGCCGATGGGCGCGATCCGAGAACTGGACCTGCGGTAGTTTTCAACAACAGCCAATACCGCGTCCTGCTCGCCGCCCGAAAGCCTTCTTCCTTGCCTCTCAGGGCTGAGAGAGCCCACTCCACACGGTCGTTGTTCCGGCCTGGCAGAAAGCTCTTCCCCTTGCTCATGAATCCATACCCGGCTTCCACGGCCTGGTAACCGTGGCGGCTGGGCTGCGGGGGACTGACACGGGGAAAAGTTTCCGGCAGTTTGGAAATTGGCTGTCTGTCCCCCGCGTTTGGGGGTAAGTCTTCTCTGACAATTATGGCCTCCAGCCCGGTGTCTGCCTCTGGGTCGACGCGCACGAACTCGAGTCTTCCGCCGGATATGACCCGCAGTTGCGCCGGCAATTCCTGCATCACACGCGGACCTATGCCGACCCGGCCTTGCTCGATGCCGTGGGCCTTCAATTGCGCGAGCACCTGAATGTACGGAGAACGCGAGAACTCGGGCCCCCCCACCCAGTCAAAGACAGAGTAGGCAAGAATCAGGAAGACGCCAGCCATGGCCGCTTGCGCCGGCCGCGTGCCCCAGCGCATTGCCCGCATGGTGGCCGCTGAGCCAATTGCCAGGAAAGCCCCGCACAGCCGCGCGCGAATGCCTTCCGAGCCCTGCAGACAGAGCAGCCCGATTCCCAAAAGCAGACCCAAGGCCGCCAGCGTGAGAAACAGCCAACGCAGGAGACGGCCAATATTCACAGCAGACGTCAGAGCCTGAAAACTTCCAGCCATGAACACGGCCATGAGAGGGAAGACGGGCATTAAGTATCGCGAACGATGAATGTTGGCTGGCAAGTAGAAAATGCACTCCATCAGGCAAGCGGCGGCGATGTACAGCCACATCCGGGGACATGACCCGATTTCCGGCTGTTTGGAAATCGGGATCGTGTCCCCTGATTTCCATAGATGACCCCACAGCGCGGATCGAAAACGGACCGCCAGTGCCAGGAATACCAAGCCCCACGGCAAGAAGGCTTTCAACAGCACCGCGGGATAGTAGAAAATGTTGATGCCAATGTTGCGCACCAGGCCGTACACAAAATGACCGCGTTCGAAACGCCTGCTGGCCTGCTCATAAAGAAAGTCGTTCCAGAAACCACGGCCGTGAATAAAGGCCTCCGTCAATGGCCACCATGCGCACAGCAGCAGGCCCAGGAAGATCGCCGGGCCGTCCAGCAAAGCGGGGACTGACACCAATTTCCGGCTGTTTGGAAATTGGCTGTCTGTCCCCGCCTGGCAACTGCGGTGCCCGGCAAGCCGCCGCTCGTACCACCATGCGCACAACGCGTACAGCCAGGCGAATATCACTGGCAAGACGCCCGGCAATCCTTTGGTTGCGACTGCCAGGCCGGTGCCAAGATAACCATAGAAAAGGTTGCGCCGCTTGTAATCGCGCAACACCAGTACGCGCATGAAGCCGTAGTGTGCTACGAGCACGCCGAGACTGACCAAGCCGTCAGCGATGGAATAGCCGGCATGGTAAAGGAACGTGGCATTGCTGGCCAGAATCGCAGCGGCCAGAACTGCGGCAGGCTTAGCGGGGACTGACACCAATTTCCGGCTGTTTGGAAATTGGCTGTCTGTCCCCGCTTGGCCAAGCAGTATGCTCGCCAGCCTGTACGTAAGGCCGATGAGCACACAGCCAATCAGAAGGAAGGGCAGCCTGGCTGAAAAAGGCGAGACCCCAAAGAGCTTGAATCCCAGAATGACAAGCCAATAGGTCAAGGGCGGCTTGTTGAAACGGAGTTCCCCGTCCGCCGTGTGAGGCGTCAGGTAATCCCCACCCTTGAGCATCTCCAGCGCGCCATTGGTGTAGAAATGCTCATCAAAATGATAGTCGAAGTACTCCCCTATGACCGGACATCTCAACAGGAAGAAGCCGCCGGCCAGGACAAGCAGCCAAAGCAGGCATTTGCGGTCTTCGGTTTCCGATTCTCGATTGAGCATGCCAAGCGTACCGCGGGCGTCTCGCCCGCCTCCCGTGTCGCCTCCATTCACCCATGCTCATAGGCGGGCGCGACGCCCGCGGCACATTTGCGGTCAGGGCTCATTCCGCGAGAATCTCGATGCCGTTGATCTCCACCTTCTGGACCTGTTCGGTGAACTCGATCAGCAGTTTGCCGTCAGGCGCCTTGATCTTCCTGAACTCTTTGACCAGAGGCTTCGCAAAGCCCTTAGCTTCCTTGAACACGTCCAGGTCCTTCAAAACGCTCTGGCCATTGATGCTCACCGAGAAGACCCGTTCGCCCGCGCTCTCGATTTTCTCGTAGGTCTCGGCAAAGTGCAGACGAACCTTGTACTCCCCTTTAGGCACGACAAAGCGGTAGGCCGTCATCTCGTAGCGCTCGGTCAAGTACACCTGCGGCGCTTTGGTGCCCTCGATCGCCTTGATCCCGGTCCGCAGGATGGTCTTGCCGCCCACGGCGCCATAGGTCTTGCCTTCGCTGAACTCCTGGTCTGGCAGCCACTTCTTGCCGCTCTGATCCACGTACTCCTTCTCCGCGCCCGCGTCCACGCGCAGCGCGAAATCCGAACCGCCACCGCCGCCGCCTCCTCCACCGTCATCGTTCTTACAGCCGGCGAACAGAGCCAACAGGCCCGTCACCGCCACTACCAGCGCCAAGTATCGCATGTTACCCCTCCTTTGTTTTGGCCCCAAGGTTCACTTGGGAATACACCGCTCCCCTCGCACGCGGTTCAGTCATCTCCGCATTATGTCGGACTTTGAGCCAAGAGCTAAGAGCCAAGAGCCAAGAGCCGCCAGCGCGCCGCGAGAATTGGGTCCTGTGGCCTGCATGGCAATGCGGCGGCGCTGCGGATCGAGGTGGTCTATCTGCACGCTTATCCGATCCGGGGGCCACTGCAAGTCCGCAGCCCGCTCGGGCCACTCAACGCACACCACGCCCTGGCAGTCGTCGAGGCACTCGTGCAGACCACTGTCCTCGAACTCCACCGCCCCGCCCAGGAGCCGGTAGAGGTCAATGTGGTACAGCGTCAGCCGCCCGCCGCGGTAGATATGCTGGAGCACGTAAGTTGGGCTGGTCACCATCACATCGGGCGGCATGTTCAGTCCGCGCGCCAAGCCGCGCACGAAGACGGTCTTGCCGGCGCCCAGTTCGCCCGCCAAGGCAAGCAGCATCCCGCCCTTGAGCGCGCACGCCAGGCGCGCGGCCAGGGCCTCAGTTTCAGCCGCGGACCGCGTTTCGATGGCGAACGTGTCCCCAGCCATGGTACCCTCTAACCCTAGTCATTCACCACAGCGGCACAGAGTTAGGATTTTCGATCTGCGATTTCCGATTTGAGCTTCCAGCCCGATGCAATCGAAAATCGAAAATCGCAAATCGAAAATCGCTTTCCCCTTAAACTCGATGTTCGTAGCCAACCTTGGGCATAGCATTCCGCGTGCCATCGCGGGAAATCAAGATGCACCCCTCTTTGCGGTCCCTGATAAAGCCAATCCTGGTCAAGGGCACAGGATGCCGCCAGTACCGCACTAGCTTTTCCGCAGCCTTGGGCTCTACCACCAGCAGCAGTTCAAAGTCCTCGCCATCGGCGAGAGCCATATATGTGCTTGCCATGTTCTTATCATATTTCACCTTAGGGCTATGCCTCACATAGCTGCAATTCTTACGTGAAGCACTTGTGCGCGCCTCACATTGCTTCCAGTTTTGCAGGAAAATTGTAGAATTGGCTAGAGGAATCCTGTCCTCAAAAACGACAGCCCCGCAGCGGCTTTCCTCACAGATGTGACGCAGGTCGCGACTAAGCCCGTCCGTGATGTCAATGCACGCGTGCACAGATGCGCCGAGTTTCGCGCGGATCAGGCGCGCTTCTTCCAGTCGCGGCAGAAAATCAAGGTGCTTGCCCGTCAACCACGAACCGCCCAGCGTTCCCGTAACCAACAGCACATCGCCGGGTTTGGCGCCCTTGCGCAGCCACGCGCCGCCTTTGGGGCCTTCGCCCAACATTGATACGACGACGCTGAGTCCGTTCCGAGAGGTGCTCACATCGCCGCCGGCCAGCGCGAACGAAAAACGCTTGCAGACGGCGATCAGACCTTCATAGACGCCCAGCGCGACGTTCTCATCCGTTCCGCGGCGCAAGTTCACTGCTGCGGTTGCGGCCACCGGCCAGAATCCCGTCGCGGCAATGTCCGAACAAGCTTTGGCCATCGCCTTACAACCGACTTCGAATGGCGAAGCGGCCTCACGCCCATCGAGGACGAAATGAGTGCCTTCAACCACCTGGTCTATCTTGAAAGCAAGGTCCCGGCCGCCCGGCCAATCAAGAATGGCGCAATCCTGCCCCGGCCCGACCTTCAGCCAGCGATGCCCAGGCGCGCGCGCGCGAAAACGCCGGATCAAGCTTAGTTCTCCCATGCGCGGCATTGTAGGAGCTGGGACATGAAACGTGAAGCGTGAAACGTGAAGCCTGAATGGAATCCCGCGGCGCGTGGGGTCCGTATCAGTCTGGTTGCATTTCTTGTGGGTCCGGGGATGACCTGGATATGCAGGGCGGCGCCAATCGCGCCTTGCGCCCTTGGGTTTGTGCCACGGATGTGGCCGGGCCGGCTGTTTGGCCCGGCCTCATCCGTGCCGTCACGGTGGGCACGGATAAGCCCTCGCGGTGCGAGGGCATATCCGTGGCACAAACTGATGCAACCAGACTGATGACACAGACCCGTGTGCATGACCGTAACTGCAGGACGTGCCGCAGATCCCTCTCCCCTGTGGGGAG
>Ga0315279_10003065_pt1 | contig 23968 bp, 14 predicted proteins | sample YL17G06_20_MG_FD_203694 | JGI IMG/M metagenome (GOLD analysis project Ga0315279, IMG submission 203694) | Sediment microbial communities from Yellowstone Lake, YNP, Wyoming, USA - YL17G06_20 | ecosystem: Environmental > Aquatic > Freshwater > Lake > Sediment | place: USA: Wyoming | collected...
AAAGACTACCTTCCCACCCGAAAGCACGCTGACTTGATCAACCATATCCTCGCCACGATCAGAACGTCTCCACACGGTACCGCTCTGCTCCGTTTCCCACAGCCTTGCGGTTATCCAAACCTTGACCAGAGCCTTGACGCGTCTGCCTTCAACCTGAGTTTCTCCGCTTATCGGTCTGGGGCCCCCAGGGTAAAGGACGAGCAACGGTTGAACCTCGGTAATCTCCACTTTGCCGGTAAATATTCTGTCCACGTTGTACTTTCGTCCGATTGCCCGGATTGACTCTGTATCTATCTGCTCTGCTTGCACAGATTTGAGAACTTCCTTTTCGCTACCAAGTTCAATGATGTGCGTTCCCTTTTGGTAGGCTCTGATAGTCATTAAGAACCAACGCACTACAAATTCGTCCATGTTTCCCTCGGCATTGCAGTTAAAACCGATCAAGCCGATGTGCTCATATTTTGTTAAATCTATTTCGGGGGGAATTATCACTTTGGGACCGCATGCCAGAAACAACACAATCACAATGCCCAAGAATAACCAAATTCGCAGTTTCATTTAATTGCTTTCTTTTGGGTCGAATGAATCCAACCCTTACAACTTTTAACCTCTCCCCTGTCCTGCGGATCTTCGATATCCCCCTCTCTCCCGCCTCTGGCGGGATGGAGAGGGGGACTAAGGGGGTGAGGTCTTGCTCAGCAAGGATGTTGTCATCCTCGCTGGCCTCTTTGATCCGAACTCTCGTGACTGTGCGAGCGAAGGTTTTACCTTTTCTGACAAGCTATGGCAAGACCGCGCGCTAACCAGATAATATGAAGGCTGTAACTTATCTGAAGTTTTCTGAGTGAACCATGAACTCATCATCTAACTTGTAGATTCCTTCTACCGGAAAGTCCGGCGTTGCTTTAGCCATGACTTTGCGTATAGACTCAGCATCTTTTGCATCCCACTCACAGTATAGTTTGCCTTCCTCGCGTGCATACCAACTTCTAACCCAGTATGCATCGACTGCGTGATTCGCCTTCACGGCCTTAGCAATAGGTGTAGCGGCTTCCAAAGTTAGTTTCTTGCCTGCTGGGTGAACAACTAAAAATTTTGCCATTTTTTGTCACCTCCTTTCTCTTGAGTCTGTGTTATATGCTGTTTCAGCGATTCTATTTTACTTTGTATCTATCTTTTTGGTCAAACAGCGTTAAATCCTTGTAACCTCTTCTAACCCTTGCACTGTGCATGACACCTTTGAGAATATAGTATGTATCTCCCTTTTTGAAAGTGTGTTTCTTGCCGTCAACGGTTAATTCAATCTCACCATCCAGAACAACTGCCCACTGTCCTTCGTGCGAATGTTCAGGAACTTCTGCATCCTTTTCAAAACTCATAAAGATAAACTGCTGGTTTTGTCCTTGAAAAAGATGTGAATGTACTCCCTCGATGGGAATATCTGCTTTTGGTAGTCTTGTAATCATCTCTGGAAAGAAATTTTCCTTTGGCATTTTTTCAAATTCTCCTTTATTCAGGCTTTTCACTCAACGAGGATGTTATCATCACTGCTTATTTCGTTCTTGTGGATGATGGCTTTTATCGGGTCGGATGAATCCTACCCCTACAATCTCTGGGCTATTTGCAGGGGCTCGATTCATCGAGCCCGCATTCCTTCTTTTAATCTCTCCCCCTCTGTCCCCCTCTCCATCCCGCCAACGGCGGGAGAGAGGGGGAACAAAAGGTGGTGAGGTCTCGCTCAGTAAGGATTCGTATGTCCCGCTTTTGGCGGGATCCGCCTCTGGCAGAAATGCATACGCATATTATCACCCTCGCTAACTTCGCACCTATGGATGACTACATCCACAGTTAGCATTGGTTTAGACTAATGAAATAAGCGTCAAAGTTAAGCTATGCGCTGCGCCTTCTTCATTCATAATTTTCTGCAAACCAGCTCACCTCTTCCGATCGGGACAACTAAAGCATCTACACGTTGGTCATTTAGTGCTCTTTTAAGCATTGCTTTTAGCTCGTCCTTATGACTTATAGCATTATCCGCGACCAATAGCCCTCCACTTACCATGTTGGGGACTACTTTTTCGTAACAGTCATAATAAACTTCCTTCTCGGCATCAAGAAAACAGAAAGAGACGTTTCTGTAGTTGTGTAAATATTCTCTGGCATCTCCTGTTATAAGTTCGATAATTTCTTCAACTCCTGCTACTTTAAATGTCTCTTTCGCTAACCGGGCTTTCTCTTCAAGCACTTCAAATGTCACCAGCTTCCTTCCCAGTTCTTTGCATGCCAATGCCAACCAGAGGGTGGAATAGCCGGCACTTGTGCCTATTTCCAAATAGGTTCCTTTTGGAGCGGTGGCGGCAAGTAAAGCGATGAATTTACCCGTCTCAGGTGGGATTTGTCGAAGCCTTTGTAGCGGAGGTTTTCCATCTACTCTATCTTTCTTATCTAAGGATTCTAAATAATGCATTCTTTCTTCAATTGCTTTTGGAATTTTGTGAAGCATCTAATTACCCTCTTATCAGATCAGTTCGTAACCCCGCCGTCGGTTTTCACGGCGGGGGAATTTCTGGGATAACATCCACAAGGAGCATAATATGAGTTTTTCTCAATTTCTCCTGATAGAATCAAGAATACCTTTTCTAAGTTCGTAAGGATTTAAATAGAATGAAGCATATGGTGCATCTACAAAAGGAGAAGTCTCATTGGGAAGAAAACTGTAATAAAGCCATTGTTTCTCATATTTAGGAGTAGCTAATGCTATTCTATTACTGGAATTACGTGAATTTACATATATTTCAACCTTTTCGACTGGTGATTCAAATTTTTTTGCAAAGGGACCAGAGGGTTGCGGATCCCGCTCTATGCCCATAGTAAGGGCTAGTCCGCTTAAATCGCCAATTACTTTTGGTTGCCATATCATTTCTCCCTTAGATCTTTTTATTCCAAAATTATTTATCCATAGAATTATGTGGTTGCTAATCGAAGTGTCTAATTCGACATCATGATTGTAAGCATTACTAATTGACACGTACGATGCTCCACTAAAACGGACTCCTATCGCGCTTGAATAACCTTCACCTGCTATATGTTTAAATGCTTCTCTTTGATATTGACAAAACCATAAAAATCTCAAATTTTGATACTCCGGAACAGATTGGAGTGTCAAATCAAAACCTACTCGTACTACCGGGACATTCAAGGCTTGAATGTATTTCAGATCAGTAATGCGTTGTTGCTCTGATTGTTTTTCCGTATAATTGCCTACAAGCTCAATAGTAATTGCTAATAAGGCACAAATAACTGTTGCGAAAAGAAGGAGCGTCTCCATTTATAATGAGCGGTTATTCCTGAAATTGCAGTCAAAGCAATGAAGATGATTTTCAGCCAGATTAACAACATTTTTCTCCAGTTGATTTGGAATCGGGATTCCCGAACCAAAACCTAAACTGTTTAGCTTTTGATTTTTCGCTCAGCGAGGATGTTATCATCCTTGCTTGTTTCCCTCCTTACTCAAAACTCTAAACTCTCAACTGATTTTTTCTCCGTCTCAGTCTTGTATCACATCATCCACAAATTCCTATCCAAACTCCTATATTGAATCGCTTCGCTTATGTGATGAGGTAAAATATTGGGGACGCCTTCTAAGTCAGCGATGGTGCGGGAGACTTTTAAGATGCGGTCGTAGGCACGGGCAGAAAGACCTAATCGGGTGATCGCCTGCCGCAACAATTCTTTGGAATCTTCGTCAATAGAGCAATATTTTCTGATCTCCTTGGATTCCATGTGGGCATTACAGAAAATGTGCTTTTCTTCTTTGAATCTCTCCAATTGAACTTTCCGAGCAACGTTGACTCTTTCTCGGATGACCGAAGAATGTTCTCCCGTAGGCTGACCGGAAAGCTCTTTGAATTTGACTGATGGAACTTCTATGTGAATGTCTATCCGGTCTAACAAAGGACCTGATATTCTTGACATATATTTTTGGATTTGCAAAGGTGAACAGGAACAGTCATGTGCGGGATCACCATGATACCCACAAGGGCAGGGATTAAGTGCTCCGGACAGCATAAATTTAGCAGGATAGGTCAAGGACATGGAGGCACGGGAGATAGTAACTCTGCCATCTTCCATCGGCTGTCTCAAAACTTCTAAGACGTCTTTATGGAATTCCGGCATCTCGTCTAAGAACAAGACTCCATGATGAGCTAAGCTGACTTCACCGGGACGAGGAATCCTGCCGCCGCCGATCAACCCGGCATCGCTTATGGTATGATGCGGGGATCTAAACGGACGGGTGGCTATTAATGCGGTATCCGGCGGAAGAAGACCAGCCACCGAATGGATTTTGGTGGTCTCTAAAGCTTCGTCTAAGGTCAAATTGGGCAGGATGCTGGGAAGTCTTCTTGCCAGCATGGTTTTGCCCGATCCAGGTGGACCAATTAAGATTATATTGTGTCCACCAGAAGCCGCCACCTCCAAAGCTCTTTTGGCATGTTCCTGACCCTTCACATCTGAGAAATCTATTGGATATTCTAACGCCCTCTCAAATACTTCGGATATGTCGATCTCAAAAGGCTCTATGGTGTCGCCATTTTCCAAAAAATCGACGGTCTGATTCAAAGATTCTGCCGGATAGATGTTCAAACCTTTAGCCATAGCTGCCTCTTTGGCGTTCTCTTTGGGAACGATCATTCCTTTCAGCTTGTTACATTCGCGGGCATGAAGTGCCATGCACAAAGCTCCCCGAATCGGTCTTAAGCTCCCATCCAAAGAAAGCTCGCCTAAGACGATATAATCATCGAAATTCTCCCGGGCTATTTGCCCGGTAGCGGCTAAAATCCCAACGGCCATGGGAAGATCAAAAGCAGAACCTTCCTTTTTCACGTCTGCCGGCGCAAGATTGATGGTCACCTTTTGGTTTGGAAAACGAAAACCGGAGTTTTTGATGGCGGACATAACTCTCTCCTTGCTCTCCCTGACTGCACCCTCGGGTAAGCCCACCGTGGCAAAAGTAGGGAGAACCGGAGTGATATCCGCTTCCACTTCAACTATATAGGCATCTATGCCCAAAACCGCACTGGATAAGACTCGCGCTAACATGGTTCCTAAGAATAGATTTTAAGATTTTTGGTTTTTGTAGCCGCAGACTTTAGTCTGCGAGATTTTTTCGCACTCTAAAGAGTGCGGCTACAAATGTTTTGTTCACCATCCATTATAGCCATATAGTGTAGGGTTTTTGTAGCCGCAGACTTTAGTCTGCGAAAGAATTTTCTGGCAACGCAATCTAAAGATTGCGGCTACAAAAACAAAACTTCCACTCATCGTCCTACACAATTTCAAACGCCCAGGCACAATAAAATTCCTCTGGATGTCCATCCGGGGGACAGGCGATGCAGGTGGTGCGAATTCGGGGATCGATGGTTCGGGCAAATTCTCTGTACTCAACGATGCCGACCGGCTTACAAGGGAAGTCGGGAAGTCCCTTCCTCTTGCGAGCGGATTGAACCCGACAGTCGTTCATCCGAAAAACGAAACGGTTTTGGGTCTCCTCCACGATTTCTTGTTTGTTCAAACGACTGTAAAGCCGATAGTCCAAAGCCTTTTTCAACCCAGCAAGACCGCTTCCTTTAGCAATCTTGTGGCGTTGCATTATCCGTTCCGCTTCAACGGCGGTAAATTTCTCCCACGCCTTCCGATCACACTCGATAGCCTCTTCGATCCCGAATTTTTGCTCCACTGCCAAAAACCACAAACCATCATGCGTCAGCCAATTTTTGGCAAAATCATCCAGCATTCCGATAAGCTGTTCTCGGGAGAGATCATCCAGGTTGGTCATATGTAGTCCTTCTTTGTTTTTTCTCCGCACACAAGGGTAGACCACACAAATTCAAAATCAAAAAAGTAAAACGAAAAACTACAATTCAAAAATCAAAATTAGCTCGCAAGCTCTCTTTACATCTCTTTAATTTTGCATTTTTCATTTTGAATTTTGCATTTTTTTTATGTTGGAGTAGGCGTTTACCCCTGTTCTATTCCCGATAGAACGTCATTCGGTTACCTTGTAGACCTTGTCGTGCTCTCGGACGTGATCTTTCACCCTTATTCCGATAGAGTCCCCAGCTTTAACGGTCGGAACATTCAGATGCTCAATCTGCATAGATTCCACCACTTGAGTTAAGTCGGTGGTGTGCCCTTTGATGCGGATCGTGTCTCCAACAGAGAGCGTCCCTTGGGTGATTTCGATGGCGGCTACTCCAATCTTGCCGAAATATCCCGAAACTCTTCCGATTTCCTCCTCAGGCATTTTTCCCTCCTCTTACATTGGATGATGGATGGTTTATAAATCTAAAATTCCATTTTGATCCCTATTTGCTTTCCTCCTGAATTAGCTTAAATATAAAACTTAAAGGAACATACGCAAGCAAAAAATTCACTTTTTTATTCTTCAAATTATCGTTTGACAAGAATAGGGAATTAAAACTCTGTATTGACAAAATTCACTTTTGTGTTATCTTAAAAATAGAGTGAAAAGAAGACCTGACGCATACAGGCTTAGATGAAAATATTGGAAATTTAACCCAAAACCAAAGGAGACGTTATGAGACCTAATGGTTTCAAATTTATGCTGGTTAGTCTTATAATATGTGTGTTTGCTTTCACCATAGATGGCCAGCTGTATGCTTATCAACACACATCTACAATTTCGTTCTCCAAAGAGAAGCTTTCCTTTGAGAAGATATCTGGCTACGATGTGATCAAGCTTTCTGGCGCACATTTTATGAACAAAATTGGCGAGCCCGCTCTTCCGGTAAGGAATATCTATGTGGCTCTGCCTGGTAATGTCCGAGTCATCGACGTTGAGTTGTCATCTTTTGAGATACAAAAGTTATCTGGGACATTCCAAGTCTATCCAGCTCAGCCTCCTGTTCCTACGAAAAAGGATGCAAAGATAGGTCCCTTTGTCCAACCCAAAGCTTCGATTTACAATTCCTCTGAGCCCTACCCGAAAAATATAGTGGAGTATGTGGGAACAGGACTTTTGGGTGGTCAAAAGATTGCCATGTTGCGGGTCTATCCTGTTCAATACCTGCCATCTTTGGGTATATTGAAATTCTACGATCAAATTGAATTTAATCTTATCACAAAATCCGATGAGCAACCTCCACCGGTCATTCTTCGCAGTCAGAAGGCTCAATGGACATACGATGAACTCTCTAAGGGTTTAGTAACTAACCCCGAAGAGATCGGCAAAAGCACAAATTATGCACTTCCTGCCGGAGAGTTCTTTGAATATTTGATCATTACAAACGATCAGTTGGTCTCTTCATTTCAGCCTTTAGCCAACTGGAAAACTCAAAAGGGAATTCCTGCTGTGATAAGAACCACATCTTGGATAAACTCAAACTATTCCGGCCGGGATTTGCAGGAACAGATCAGGAGCTATCTAAAAATAGCGTATCAGGATTCCGGATTAGTGTGGGTATTGCTTGGCGGTGACACTCCGATTGTCCCATGTCGTTACGCCAAGATTGACTTTGAAACTTATTCTGAAAGCATCCCTTGCGACCTGTATTATTCGGATCTGGATGGTAGTTGGAACTACGATGGCGATAGCTGGTTTGGTGAACCGGAGGACAGTCTGGACATGTTTCCGGATGTTTTGGTAGGAAGGGCTCCGGTGAGCAATGTCCAGCAGGCTCAAAGATTTGTTAATAAGGTGTTTACGTATAGCAGAACGCCAGCTTCAGGCTACGAGCTTAAGGGCTTGTTCTTTGCAGAATATATGGATCCCCGAACAGATGAGGGAATTGCTAAAGACATGATCATCGATAGGTATTTTCCTGAAAGCTTTGATCCAGTAACCAGGCTCTATGCAAGTTTAGGAAACCTGAATAGGGCTGCGGTGATTAACTCTCTTAATCAGGGGTTCAATATCACCAATCATTGTGGACATGCTAATTACAATGTCTTATCCACTGGTCCCGATTATCTTGGAAATTCGGATTTCGATGGCTTGAGCAACGCGCCGAAGTTTACCGGCATTTTATATTCAATAGGATGTTGGCCTGCGGCGATAGATTACGACTGCATAGGGGAACACTTCGTAAACTCCCCCAATGGGGGCGGCTTTTTTATTGGAAATTCCAGGTATGGCTGGTTTACGCCATCCTTCCCCGGATATGGCAGTTCAGATATGTTCGATCAGGGGTTCTTTTCCGAGGTGTTTCTGAATCTTGAGCCTCGTCTGGGGGTGGCGTTAGCCGGATCCAAATTACAATATGCCGCTGATGCGCACGCGGTCAACGACTATCGCTGGATTTGCTTCGAGCTGACTCTTTTGGGCGATCCTGAAATGGCGCTCTGGACTGATGAACCCGGAAACCTGACTGTGCATCATGACGATACCCTTGTGGTCGGGGAGAGCGAATTTTTAGTTTCCGTAATGAACAATGACCAGCCGGTGAAGGATGCCTTGGTCTGCGTTTCTAAAGGAAATGAAGTATACAAAAGTGGCATGACTGGTGCTGATGGGCAAGTGCGATTGAGAATATTCCCGACCTCCGCAGGCAGTCTTTCTATCACAACAACTGCCCCGAACTTCCTGCCTTATCAGGGCTCTGCCGTGGTCGTATCGAGTGGACCCCATATTACCCAGTGCGGTTATGTCATAAACGATGCTTTCGGAAATAATGACGGAATAGTAAATCCAGGGGAGAAGATAGGGATGTTTTTGAACTTGACTAATTCCGGGAACCAGACCGCATACGCTGTAGCAAGCTCTTTATCTACCACCAGCGCCCTTGTGGATTCAATTGAAGATGATCAAGCTGACTATGGTGACATAACTCCAGGTGATACTGCGAGCGGTGAATTCATTTTTGACGTCTCGGGAGCCGCCGCGGATAGGGACGTCATCTACTTTGATCTTCAGGTCACTGCCAATGGCGGATTTAGTTGGAATCCTCAAGTAGCGGTTACCGTCGGTGTTCCGGTGCTGGTTTATTTGAGGAGCGATATAAATGATGGACCGGGTGGAAATGGGTTTGCCGATCCAAATGATACCGTAAATTTGGAGGTGACTGTTAAAAATAATGGTTTGGGCAACGGTATGGGGGTGTCCGGAGTGTTGAGCACAAATGATTCCTATATTGACATTTTATCCGACAGTTCTTGGTTTGGTAACTTTGCACCCGAACAAATTGCCAATTCAGGCATTCCCTACAAATTAGCAATTAACGGAGCTTGTCCCAATGAACACGTGGCCTGGTTATCCCTGAGGCTTGCGGGAGAAGATTATTCAACCATTGACTCTTTCCGTCTTTTCATTGGCGATGTCAGCTTCTCAGACGATGTGGAGAATGGTCAAGGGGGATGGGTTCACTCCGGAACTATAGACCAATGGCACATAACTACTCACAAAAGTTACTCTCAAGATCATAGTTGGTATTGTGGCAATGAAGGGATCTGGCAATACAGCAGTGATTTTACCGCTTATCTGGTCAGTCCCCCCATTGTGGTTGGCGATTTTGCCAGGCTTAGCTTTTGGACTTGGTATTACATTGAGTCGGGCTGGGACTATGCCTTCTGTGAGATAAACGGAGGCGAAGGTTGGAGGAAGCTGGGCATGATGACCGGGCAAAGCGGCGGCTGGGTAGAGAAAACTTATGATCTCTCCGAGTATAGAGGGGACACGGTGCAAATTAGGTTTTCATTTCTAAGTGACAATGATACGTTTCAATTCGAAGGTTGGTATATAGACGATATTGAGGTCATCCCCAACAAGCCGAATTTTATCTGTGGAGATTGTAATGGCGATAGTTCAGTGAACGTTTCCGATGTGGTCTACCTGATTAACTATCTGTTTCTTGGCGGACCAGAGCAGTTTCCACATCAAAGCGGGGATGTCAATTGTAACTCAAGGGTTGATATAAATGACGTAGTATACCTGATCAACTATCTCTTCATAGGTGGTCCTCCCCCTTCTTGCCCATAGAATAATTGAAATACTTGCTTTCAGAAAGCCCCGCCTGTGGCGGGGCTTCTTTGTTTATTCCCCTTGGTTCCACTCTATACTCTATACTCTATGCTCTCAACTCTCCACCCTGAGCTTCTTTAACCTCTCCTTCGCATCCTCCACTTCCGGTATCCCGGAATCTGCATCCTTCCAGAGCTCGAGGAATCGAGCGTAATGCTCTTTTGCTTTTCCTTCCCAACCTTCATCTTGATAGATTTTACCGAGCATATAAATGCTCTTAGCAAACAAGTCTCCAAAAAATAATCTCCCTGTGGTAAGGGAAATTATCTTTTCATACTGTTCTTGAGTTTTCTCCAAATTCCCCGCCTTATAAAAAGCTAAAGCTAAAGGATAAAGGAATAATACATTATCATCTATTTCCGAATGTTGAAAAGGTAACATAGATAAAGCTCTCTCAAAACAAGCAATAGCTTCGGGAAAATTCTGTTTCTCAAGTTCTATCATGCCCATAAGATGGTGGTAATATCTCATAAGTTTCTTGTTCTTTCCTGTTTGAAGGACCCTCTTGAGCTCATCTGCAGCTTTTTGTGCCTCATCTATTGCGGTCATCTCAAGATAAATCATTCCTTTAAGATGTAGATCTAGTTGTCCATTTAGGCTTTCCTCAACAGCCACGTTATGTGCCATTTCCCACTCTTCCAAAGCCGCCTCAGGGCTTCCCGATGCTAAATGTAGATACGCTAAGCGCGAATGTGACCACATTTTTTGTTCGGTGTCTCCAAGTTCTTCTGCCAGAGCAATTGATTGTCTAAGCTGTGTTTTTGATTTCTCAAATCTTCCCTGAGATAAGTACAAGGCAGCTAACCTCAACCATCCGTCATATTGACGGGCTGGCTCTTCTCCGTCTAGAATCCTTTGATATTCTTTTTCTGCCCTAAAAAGATCGCCTCTATAATAGTAAATGTCCCCGATAACATCGGGAGAAATGGAAGTGGAATCAATAGACAAAGCTTTCTCCACCTCCTTTAGGGCAAGATCTGATTCCCCTTGACATAAATAAGCATTGCATAGCATCTCGCGAATCCCAACCTCTTCAGGAGAACTGGTGAGATAATTCTTTAAAACCTCTACAGCTTCATCATACATCCCCTTGGCCATATATGCTTCCGCTTGATTCAAGTAAGGGAGACTATTCTCCGTATGGTTCTGGATAAGCACCCTAAACCGTTCTATGGCTTTATCCCATTGTTCTAAATCGCAACAGAATAGTGTTCCTAAGTCGAAATTCCCATCCCAATCCTCCGGATAAATCTCCAATAGTTTATTATATGCTGCAATCGCTTTATCATAGGTTTTTTCTGACATGGCGTAGAGCTCTCCCTGGATTAAATAAAAATCTCTAACACTTAGTCGGCCTTTTAATTCAAGTGCCTTTTGCAGGCAGCCCCACGACTCGGAGATCAAATCAAGGTCACCGTATGCCTCCGCCATAGTTTTATATGCCATGGCAAATTCTGGATCTGTCGCTATTGCTTTCTCCATAGCTTCAATTGTCTTATGAGAATCGCCCCCCTTCAGGTGATTCTCCCAGCCCTGGATATAATATTTATAAGCTTCAGGAGAACTGGTGATAATCTTTGCCAAACCCATATCCCTATCGCTGGATATCTGCTCTTTGGAAAGATTCAGATCTGATTTGATCTTTTTTGTTAGTTCATCTATCTTGGCGGGAATTTCCTCTTCTTTTTTGCAATCCACTTTTCTGGAACTGATGACTAAATCTCCCTGGGGCTTCCGAACCATTACGATTATGATGAGATCCTCGCCTGAGGTGAAAAAGCTCCCCGTCAGAATGTAATCCACTCTTCCGTGAGTCGCCACCTTCTCTAAATCCTCTGGAGAATATTTCTTTTCTTCAAGAAGATTTAGCTTTTTTAAGATACTGAAAATTTCCTTCTCGCTTAGTATATGGAGGAACCTGGATTGACTCAGGTCGGCAATAAACAATTCAGCCAAGCCACTTCTCCAACTATCCAGACTTTCATCCCCAGATTTGTTTTCAAGGTATAAAATGGCTAAAGAAGGTTTGGACGCTGGTATCAGGACAGTTCCCTTTTGAGGAAGAATTTGCCAGATAATCGCTCCCAGGATGATTGAGGTAGCGACAAGAGCTAAAGTTTTGAAGGAAGGTTTCTTCAAGCTAACCCTAACGGTGAGTTCCTTTGTGGTGGAGGATTTTCTTTCCGCGCGAAGCCTCTCTGTGGTGGGAAACTCTTTCTCAATATTGCTCAACTCAGCCGAAAGTTCTCCAACCGATTGGCACCTTTTTTGTTTATCCTTTTCCAAGCATTTAAGAATCACCCGGGCAAGACTCTCAGGGATTTCGGCATTGATCTCTCTGGGATGTGAAGGAGCTTGAGTGGTGTGCTTGACCAGTATGCTCAAAGGTGTATCTCCCTCAAAAGGGACTTTTCCGGTCACCATCTCATAAAGGATCACCCCCAACGAATAGATATCAGAACGCTGATCTACTTCCTCTCCCTTTACCTGTTCCACGGACATGTACTCTGGTGACCCAATTAGTACTCCTGTCTCGGTTATTCCTTTTGTCTTGATGGAGCGGGCTATCCCAAAGTCCATAATCCGAGCATTCCCCTCTCTATCTATCATGATGTTCTGGGGCTTTAAATCTCGATGCACCACCCATAATCGATGAGCTTCAGCCAACCCTTCGCATACCTGCTTGGCGATGAAGATTGTCTTTCCTATACTCAATGGCCCCATCCTCTTGATGGAGGTCTTTAAGTCTTCACCCGGCACGTATTCCATGGTGATGTAATAGGTTCCCTCCTGGTGGGTGAGGTCAAACATGCGACAGACGTTTTTATGTGAGATCTGGCGGGCGAGTTTCAGTTCGTTTCTGAAACGCTCTAAAGTCTTCTGATCATCTGCGATCTCCGGCTTCAATAGCTTCAGTGCTACCTTCTCTTTTATCTCTTTATCCAGGACCTTGTAGACCGTGGCCATACCTCCTTTACCCAGTTCTTCAATGACCTGATACCTTACAGCAAACACGCTCCCAATGGTCAATTCTTTCCCGGGAGGCTGTAGAGTCTCTGTAGCGCAGACAGTGATTCCCTTTGCATGGGAAAGTTGTCCCCCGCAGTTGCTACAAAAATGGGTGTCGGTGGGATTTTTAAAATTGCATTCTGGACATTTCATAACCAACTATCCCTTTCGTGCATGTGGTCATGAATTACCATACTTCCTTAATCTGTCTTCATGTTTCTTTTTCGGCTGTTTTACGGTATCCTTGAAGGAAAAAGCGGGGAATAATTGAATATAAAGTAAATGTAAGTCCCAGTCTGCGGAAATCCTATACCTTGCTTTTCAATTGGGCCAATCTTTCCTTCGCATCCTGCACTTCCGGTATCCCTGGGTCAGCATTCTTCCAAATGTCCAGAAACTCTTCATATTTCTCAATCGCTTTTTTATTCCAGCCCGATTTCTCATAAGCCAAGCCCAAAAGATAATAAGCTTTCACTGCCATGGTAACCCATACTCTGTCATCATCATATCTTGAAAGTGCCTTTTCTAATTCAGCTACTGCCTCGTCCAATCTGCCTTTCTTCAAGTAAATTTCTGCAAGACGATAACGCAGGTAAAAAGACGGAGTTGGGGATTCCTTATATACTTTTTCTAAATAGCTCAATGCGGTGTTTGTGTCCCCTTTTGCTTCCTCAATTTCGCTTAAAGTCACCCAGTAAGAATGCATCAAGGTTGAATCCTTTCCTTCAAGATCCTTCTTCAAAGTCCGGGCCAGTTCTTCAGCTTCGGCAATTCTTCCACTCTTGACCAGAAAATAGGCGTAACCATCTCTCCCATACACCGGGTCATTAGGTTTAGCCTTTTTGAGAATTTCTATGCCTATTTCTGCATCCTTTAATGCTAAAGCCATCTTTTTCTGCTCTTCATAGATCTCTGCTTTTATGATATATTTAGCGGCATTCGCCTCTCCCTCAGCCCGTTCCATTCTGTCTGCGGCAATACCATCGTCAGAGACCTTGAGGGCATCTTCAAATTTTCCCTGGTATAGGGGAATCAAAGCTAAACAGAGCCTGCCTGCTGACCTGTAAAGCTTCTCATTGCTGGAAGAAAGTATCTCAAAACAGCTTTCTGCTTGAGCATAATCCTTTTTGAAAAGATACATATCCCCCAGTTTGAACAAAGACATATAGAAGTCAGGTTTTATCTCTAAAGCTTTTTTATAAGATTCTATCGCTTGGTCAAGTTTGCCATTGTAGGCATAAAGATCAGCCCGGCTGTCATAAGGATTGGCTTCATCCGGGGCTAAGGAGATATATTTGTTTATTGCCCAGATAGATTTATCGAAATCCCCCATATTATTATAGACATAGGCAAGCGTGTTATACGCCGGCTTGTACAGTGGGTCTATTTCAATGGCTTTGTCAAGGTAATGAACAGCTTCCTCAAACTGTCGCAGATCACCATAATAAATTTCCCCGATCATAAAAAACGCAAACTTCTCATCGGGATAACGTTCTACTATTTTCTGCAGCTCTTTAATCCCCTGGTTATAATTCCCTGATATATTCGCCTCCCAGCTTTTTATATAATACTTTTCTTTTGGGCTAACCTTATCTGAATATTTAACTGCTTTAGCTGTTAATCTTTTCTGCTCCTCTCCTGTCTTAAAGTTAGCTAACATGTAATATGCCATGGCGAAGGTGGAATCGACTTCGAGAGCTTTCTTGAAGCTTCTCTCCGCCTCTGTGGAGTAATACTTGTATCCATAATCAAGACCCTCTAAGTAGTAACGATATGCTTCAGGTGAATGGGTAGTCACATCCGCCACCTTTGGAATTTCTTCTTTCTGTGCCTGGGCGGGAAGGGAAAGATCCTTTTTCACTTCAACCGTCAGCTTGTCCACCATTGAGAATATTTTTTCCCCTGGTTCTCCGGTGATGCGCTCTGATGACAGCACTCTCCCACTTTCGACTTCAACTAACTGAGAGGTTAAAATAACCTGGGGCTCTACTTGGAGAATGCTCCCCAAAAGCATCCATTTTGCCCCAGCCTTAGTTGCCACTTGCGAAGCTACATTTTTGTCTATAGCCTTGATTCCTTCTTTTCCTAACAATTTCAGAATATCATACAGCCTCTGACTGGACACTACATTTAGATATTGTGATTCCGAAAGACCAGTTATCAAAAGATTGGTTACGATCTCACCTAACCTCTCCTTATCCTCTCTATCTACCATATTCTCAAAATACATTATGGCTAAAGAGTTTTCCTTAGCTACTGCTCCCTTTTCCGGAACTACCTCGAATTTGAAAGGCTTGAGAATTAGGAAAATCAAAGCAATGACGAAGACAATCGAAGCTGGAACTATGAAGGGTAGCAGTTTCTTTTTAGGCTTGGGGGCAACAGCCTCTTTAGGAATTTGTGCGGTCTTAATATACTCAAGACTCTTCTTCTCTCTTCTCAAATCCGCTAAAAGATCGTCTATATGTTGATACCTTTCCTCTTTCTCCTTGACTAATGCTTTGGAGACTATCCTCTCCAATTCAGCCGAAACTTGATTGTTGTATCTGCCTACTGGCTGAGGCTCTTCGTTAATTATAGAGTAGATAATGGCGGCCTGATGCTCTCCTCCAAAAGGCAACTTTCCGGTCAAAAGCTCATATAAAACTACTCCAAAAGAGAAAATATCGCTTCTCTGATCCACTTCCTCACCTTGCGCTTGCTCCGGTGACATATAGGCGGCAGTCCCTAAGGTTGAGCGAGTCTTGGTCAGCTTGGTGGCTCCCTTTAGTTTTGCCAGACCGAAGTCCATGATCTTCACTTGACCGCGAGGGGTAAGCATGATGTTGTCCGACTTAATGTCCCGATGCACAATCCCCTTCTCATGTGCTATAGTCAAGCCTTCACATATCTGAATCCCAATATCTAAAACCTTTCTTACCGAGAGCGTCTCTTTTTCAATTATCCGCTTCAAGGTCCTTCCCTCGCAATACTCCATAACTATAAACATCTGCCCACCAAATTCATCAATCTCATGGATGGTAGTGATGTTAGGATGGTTCAAAGCCGATGCCGCTTTGGCTTCCTGGATAAATCTCTCCTTTTCCACAGAATCAAAAGTCAGATGTTGAGGTAAAAACTTCAAAGCCACAATCCGATCCAGCTTGGTATCCTGGGCTTTATAGACCACTCCCATTCCACCCTCGCCTAATTTTTCTAAGATTTTGTAGTGTGATATTGTTTTGCCAATCATTTTTCCAACCCCATTTTCTTAATCAATGCCTCATAGCGGGGATCAGAACGCAATGTATCCATAAAGGGAACAGTCTTAAGAGAAACCATCCAGGACTCTCGCTCATCATAAGCCTTATCCAGGTATTCAAATACTTGATCCTTTTTGCGCAGTCCTAAATAGATCAATGCCTTGTATAAGGACGAAACATACCTTTGCTGGGAAAGCTCGCTTAATTGGTCAAGCATTTTCAATGCTTCATCCTCTTGCCCGGACATACCATAAGCAAATCCAAGATATCCAACTGCAACTGGGCTGCCTGGCCAGAGATTCACGAACTCTTGCCAAGAAACAATAGATTCTTTCCACCTCTGTTTCCCCGCATAGGATAATCCAAGGTAAAAATGGGCAATAGCAAAGTTTGGGTCCATTTCGAGAGTCTTGTGGAGTTGTTCTATGGCTTCATCGTACTGACACCACCAGTAAAAGGTAAACCCTAAGACCGTATTCATGAGAAGGCAAAGCGGGTCTAACTCCACACTTTTTTTCACCTCCGCGATTGCTTCCACACCATTCTCCATTATCCCCAGATACAAACCATAAAATAGGTGGGCTACAGCATAGTTGGGGTTGAGTTTTAAGGCTCGTTTGAATGCTTTTTCAGCCTCTGCCCAGTCCCAATCGTAGAATGTTTTAATCCAGCCCAGCGAAGCATAAGCTTCGGCAAGTGTGTCATCGATCTCCAAGGCCTTAGCGCAAGCAACCTTTGCTCTGGGATAAGCCTCTTTTGGATTAAGGAAGCTCCAAAGTCCAAACTGATTATAACAGTCAGCTATCCCCGCATAGGCCAGTGCATAGAGTGGGTCTTTGTCAATAGCTTCCTGGAAACACTCAACTGCTTTTTGCAGTCCACCTTCATAACGTCTGTTCCAGAAATAACGACCTTTCAAGTAGAGGCTATAAGCTTCCGGATCATCGGTGTAACGCTTTACCAGTTTTGCCTTCTCCTCTTTCATGAGTTTCACTTTTAGCTTGTCCACAATTGCTAGAGAGATTTCATCCTGGATGGCAAATACGTCTTCCATCTCTCGGTCGTATCTCTCGGACCAGAGATGGTATCCATCATCTACATTAACGAGTTGGGCAGTGATACGCACGCGATTTCCAGCTTTACGCACACTTCCTTCCAACAAAGTTTCCACGTTTAGCTTCCTACCGATTTCGCGAATGTCTATCTCTTTTCCCCGGAATGAAAAAGCCGAAGTCCGGGCCACCACACGCAGACCTTCCACCTGGGTGAGGGCATTGATGATCTCCTCAGCCATCCCATCACAGAAATACTCTTGTTCTTTGTCGGCACTCAAATTGACAAATGGCAGAACGGCAATGGATGGTTGAGGTTTTTTTGTGGAAGGTTGCTCCGCCTCGGATTCAAGTGCCCTTTTGAGTTTTCTCACATCAGCGAGCATATCATCCACATGCTGATAGCGCTCCTCCCGATTTTTCTCCATCGCCTTGTCAACAATCCTCTGCAATCCTTCTGGAACATTGGCTTTATACCTTGCCAATGGTTCAGGTGTCTCATTAATAATAGAATAGATTATAGCGGCTTCATGCTCACCTTTAAAGGGGAGTTGACTAGTGATCATCTCATACAAAACTACTCCAAATGAGAAAACATCTGAGCGTTGGTCGACTTCAATCCCCTGAGCTTGTTCCGGGGACATGTATTGCAAGGTCCCCAGAGTTGCCCCGGTTGTGGTTAGCTTGGTTACTCCTTTGAGCTTCGCCAAACCAAAATCCATTATCTTGACCAAACCTTCTTCAGTAAGCATTATGTTGTCGGATTTAATGTCTCGATGAACGATGCCTTTCTTGTGAGCGACATTCAAGCCCTCTGCTATCTGAATGGAGATATTCAAAATTTCCTCTATGGAAAGCGTCTTCTGTTTAATCAGCTCTTTTATGGATTTACCCTCGACGTATTCCATGCAGATGAAGCATTCACCTTCCACTTCATCTATCTCATAGATGGTGGTGATATTGGTATGATTCAACGCAGATGCGGCTTTGGCTTCATGAACAAATCTGGTCTTGGCAGATTCATCACACAAAAGATGCTTGGGCAAAAACTTCAAAGCCACTATCCGATCCAGCTTGGTGTCCTGAGCTTTATAAACCACCCCCATCCCACCTTCACCTAATTTCTCTAAGATTTGATAATGCGAGATTGTTTTACCTATCATAACGTATTACGCTGAGCTATCGAACTCATCCCCTTGCCCCTTCTCTTACGAAGAGAAGGGGATTTTAGTCCCTCTCTTTCTAAGAGAGGGAGATATGGTGAGTTCATTTAGTGAAATGCTCTCTCCTATCATTCTTCCAGCCCCATCTTTTTCAAAAGTGCAACCACTCGCGGGTCTTTGCTATAGTCCTCCCATTCCGGGAAAGTTCGTATGTATGGCAACATAACAGACCGATACTCATAGGCTTTTTCCAAATACTCAATAGCCTTATCCTGCTCACCTAAGGCAAAATATACTACAGCAAAGTCAAAAGGATCTACATACCGACGTTTTGATTCTTCTAGTAAATCATTGAGAATCTTCTGTGCCTCAGTTTCTTTACCTGTTTCAGCGTAAGCATGAGCAAGACTGCTTAGAGAATATCTGAAACCAAGAGCAATTGATTTCCGAAACTGTGGTATGGCTTCGTTATACATTTTCTTAAGCAAATAGGATTCACCCAGTATATTATATGCCAACACAAAAGTGCTGTCAAGTTTTAGGACCTCTTTGGCTAAGGTTATCGCGCTATCGTATTGTCCAGTATACAGAAAAACATAACTCATCATCCAGTTTATGTCAAAAGAAAGGGGGTCCAGTTCCTTCGCATGTTTTGCTTCCCTTAATGCTTCATCCAATCGTTTCATTGCTAACAGGTACATTGCGTACCAGGCATGAGCAGTTGCATGATTGGGATTAAGCTCGATGGCTCGCTTGTAATATTCCTCAGCCCCCTTCCAATCCCATTCGTAAACTGCTTTGACCTCAGCGATAAGCAGATACGCATCAGCCAGCGTTTTGTCAAGGCTTAGTGCTTTCCTGGCTAATGAATCTACTTTAGGCCAGGCTTCCTTTGGCGGCATTGTAATAGAAACAAGATAATCATATCCTTTTGCCATTCCAGTGTAGGCCAAGGCATAGTTTGGGTCTTTGTGAATGGCCTCTTCAAAGTATTTGAATCCTTTTTCAACATCTGGGGGTGAAAATTTGTTGACGAAGTACATCCCTTTAAGATACAGCTCATGAGCTTCAGGATTGACTGTGCGGTAAGTTGCTAATTGTTGTTGTTCTTCAGGTGTTACAGTGATTTTTATTTCACGCGCAATCGCCTGTGCAACTTCGCTCTGGAGTATCAAGATATCTTTAAATTTCTTAGTGAAATCACTTGCCCACAGATGTTTCTCTGGTTCTGCCTTGATAAGTTGCGCGGTAATTCTGACATCATCCTGCACCCGCTGAACTGACCCTTCTACAACCGCATCCACGTTTAAATCATGAGCTATCTCCGGCAACGATTTCTCTGTTTTCTTGAAACGCATGACCGAAGTCCGGGAGATAACCCGGAGTGCTTTGATTTTCGATAATTCCGAGATGAGCGCTTCAGTAATTCCATCTGAGAAATACTCCTGCTCAGGATCAGCGGAAAGATTTTGGAAAGGCAGAACAGCTATTGAATTGATTGGCACTTCCCGTGAAGCGAAGAAATAGAGTTTACTGAGGATAAGAATTGCGATTAGGATTGTAACACTGACATATACATAAATCGGTACCTTCATTAAACGCTTTGGTTTTCTCCTTTCTTGTATTGGCGTCGTTGTTTCAAGTCTTTTCTTGAGATATTTAAGATCAGCCATCATTTCGTCAACATGCTGATAGCGTTCATCACGATTTTTCTCCAGTGCCTTGTCAACTATCCTCTGCAATCCCTCTGGAACATTGGCTTTATACCTTGCCAAAGGTTCAGGTGTCTCATTTATGATGGAATAAATTATTGCGGCTTCATGCTCACCTTTAAAGGGGAGTTGACTAGTGATCATCTCGTATAAAACCACCCCAAAGGAGAAAATATCTGAACGCTGGTCAACTTCAATCCCCTGAGCTTGTTCAGGGGACATATATTGCATTGTCCCCAAAGTCGTTCCTGTTTTAGTTAGCTTGGACACGCCTTTCAACTTCGCCAGACCAAAATCCATGATCTTGACCAAACCTTCTTCAGTAAGCATTATGTTGTCTGATTTAATGTCCCGATGAACGATGCCTTTTTTGTGAGCGACATTCAAGCCCTCTGCTGTCTGAATGGAGATATTCAAAATTTCCTCTATGGAAAGCGTCTTCTGTTTGATCATCTCTTTTATGGATTTACCCTCGATGTATTCCATGCATATGTAACACTCGCCCTCTGCTTCGTCTATTTCGTGAATTGTGGTTATATTAGGATGGTTCAATGCTGATGCCGCTTTGGCTTCATGCTCAAACCTGGTCTTGGCTTCTTCATCACACAAAAGATGCTTGGGCAGAAACTTCAAAGCCACTATCCGATCCAGCTTGGTGTCCTGGGCTTTGTAGACCACTCCCATTCCACCTTCACCTAACTTTTCTAAAATCTTGTAATGCGATATTGTTTTGCCAATCATCATTCATCCTTTGTAGCCGCAGACTTTAGTCTGCGCAACAAAACCGCCATCACTTTTTTCGCCCAAATGGGCGCCTACCTCTTAATGTTCACCGATCACTGAACTTTGACCACCACCAAAGTCAAATCATCCGACTGCGGAACGTCCTCTTGGAAAGCAGTCACATGATTTACAATTTGCTGTGAGATCTCTTTTGCATCCAGATGAAAGTTCTCTTGAACTACCTTAATTAATCTCTCCTCTTCAAATTGTTCATTTTCCTTACTGAAGGCTTCCGTGATCCCATCGGTGAAAAGAACAAGCAACTCTCCTTGCTCTAAAATTATTTTTTCCTCTTGGTAAGGATAATCGTCCAGCATACCCAAAATAAGCCCACCTTTTTCCAATTTCTTAAATTCACCTTTAGCATTGAAAATCAAGGGATAGCAATGCCCCGCATTAGTGTAAGTGAAGCTTTTTTCTTTGGTGTTTAAAATTCCATAAAAAAGGGTGACAAATTTACCCTTTTCCACGCTTCTGCACAAAAGGGAATTAGACTTGGCAATGCACTCACTGGGAGCATGATTCGTTAAAGCTTGCCCTCTCAATGTAGCTTGCAGATTAGCCATCAAAAGGGCCGCCGGCATGCCTTTCCCTGAGACGTCCGCAATTACGATTCCCAAACGATCCTGATCTATAGTAATAAAATCATAGTAATCCCCGCCCACCTCCCTGGCTGGAAGGGAAAAACCAACGATATCAATATCTGGCAAACTTGGGTTTTCTTTAGGTAAAAGAGAAATCTGAATGTTTCTGGCGGTCTTTAAATCCTCTTCCATTTGCTGAAGTTTCTTCTCCTCCTCGTATAATCGGGCATTTTCTATGACCTGCGCAGACTGCATGGCGATGATGGACAAAAGCCTCTGATCATCGGGAGTAAACATCTCTTTTTTCTTGTTGAACAGGCTGATCAAACCTATCATTTTATTTTTCACTCTAAGGGGAACGCAAAGCATTGACCGAATTTTGGTCTCCTCCGTATCCACCCCTTTGAATCTGGGATCGTTTGCCAGATCGTTGGTCAAAAGCGGCATTTGATTTTTAAGCATCCATCCGGCTAAACTTACCCCAAAGCGGTAGGGCACGCCTTTCACTGTGGAATCTTCGATTCTGACAAAAGTCTTGAAAGGATCGGTCACGGTTTCTTTCAATAAGGTAACCGTCCCCTGCTCCGCATCAATCCTTTTGATACATTTGGACAAAATCAGCTTGGTGATCTCTTCCACTTCCATGGTGGAGGAGATAGCGGAGGCAATCTCATTGAGAATGGATAGCTCTTCCACCGCCCTTTTCAGTTTTCTGTTTTCCTCTTCCAAATTGTTCGTCATTTATCATCACCCTCACCAAATTTTATGTTCTATCTGAAGAAAAATACCTGGAGTAGCGAGACTTGTCTCGCGTTCACGCGGAGCAGGCTCTGCTACTCCGAAGCATTGATGTTTTTCAGAATCCTTTGTGAAAAATCCAAACCTTTTATCAACAAGGGGTCTGGATTCTTTTCATATTTGTCCTTGTTCTTCTCCCAATTCTCTATGATCTCCACGATCTCTTTATCTTTCGGATCATTTAAAAGCTCTTTCAATCTTTTTCTGGTTACGGGGAATTCACCAGTTTTCCAATGAACAAATACTTTCAAAGCTATGATAGCCTCTCTAAACCTCCAATATATCTTCCGTGTTATATTTTCGGCTTGTTTTTGATGAGTAAAGAGAAATTTACTCCAGTAGCCGACCGTATTTGCAATCTTTTTGATCTCAATTAACATCTCCTCTCGGGTTGGCTCAGGCAAAGGACACCTGCCATATAATACCTTTGCTCCATAGTAAAACTGATGCCTGGCAAAAGGAACGAAGTTATCCATATCCAATTTTGAAAACAAAAGCACGGTGAATTTTTCAAACTCCTTTTTGTTCAAAATCTCTCGGAGCTTAATCAACTCTTTCTTAGTTATTTTTTCTAACATAACTAACGTATCAATATCACTCTTTGAATTGGCTTCACCCGTAGCCCAGCTTCCATGATGAATGATGAAGACCAGGTTTTTCCCATAGATTTTCTTGATCACATTAACAAATCTTTTCAATAATTTTTGAACTTCAGCTTTGGTCAAATCAGCCTCCTACCTCATCCTCTGTCCTACGGATCTTCGATCTCCCCCTCTCCACACATGTGGAGAGGGGGACCAAGGGGGAGAGGTCGCTATTTTTTCATCTGTTTCATCTGTTGGGAATCTTTTAGCTTTTATTCGTCATCAATCATTCGTCATTTCTTTTTCTGTTGGGAAATTCTTTCAATATGCTCTTTCAGTATTTTAATCTCCCGGGGCATACCTATTTCTTCAAATATTGCAAGAGCCTCCTTATAATATTGCAAAGCTTGATCCAGCTGATCTTTTCTCTCATAGATAAGACCAATACCAATTAGGTTTCGAGCCTCACCCCCCCTGAAACCTATCTCCCTTTTAATCTTCAAAGCCTCCTTTTGATACTTCAAAGCCTGATCCAGATCACCTTTATCCTTATAGATCAGACCAATGTTGCCCAAATCAGTTGCCTCACCCTTCCTGTAACCTATCTCCTTATCAATCTTCAAAGCATCCTGATGATACTTCAAAGCCTGATCCAGATCACCTTTATCTTGATAGATCAGACCGATGTTGCCTAATTCACTTGCCTCATAGTCTTTATGACGTATCTGTCTACTAATCTCCAAAGATTCCAAATGATACTTCAAAGCCTGATCCAGATCACCTTTATCCCTATAGATCAGACCGATGTTGCCCAAATCACTTGCCTCACCCTGCCTGAAACCTATCTCCTTATCAATCTTCAAAGCATCCTGATGATACTTCAAAGCCTGATCCAGATCACCTTTATCTTTATAGATCAGACCAATGTTGCCCAATTGATTTGCCTCACCCTGCCTGAAACCTATCTCCTTATCAATCTTCAAAGCCTCCTCTAAATACTTCAAA
>Ga0315279_10003067_pt1 | contig 23964 bp, 16 predicted proteins | sample YL17G06_20_MG_FD_203694 | JGI IMG/M metagenome (GOLD analysis project Ga0315279, IMG submission 203694) | Sediment microbial communities from Yellowstone Lake, YNP, Wyoming, USA - YL17G06_20 | ecosystem: Environmental > Aquatic > Freshwater > Lake > Sediment | place: USA: Wyoming | collected...
GCGACGAGGCTGTAGGCTGTAGACTGGAGGCTGGAGGAGAAGCAGAAGACAAACAACCCCTCAAGCCCACAGCCTCAAGCCTACAGTCTACAGCCTACAGTCTCCAGCCTCCGGAGTGGCGCACCTTCCGTCCCGGCAGGGTGCTCGTTCTGGTGGTGATTCTGGTTGTGTGGATTCTCGCCGTCGTTCCACTCCCCTATTCGCCGGTGGGTTTCACGGCGCGGAGGCTTCTGGCGGACCGGCTCTTTGCCACCGGAGCCCAATTCTTCTATACCGCAGTGGAATTGGGGAAGCAGCCCGGCCAAAGGGAGGCGCCAAAGACAGAGGCTCAGATCCGCTGTTTTCAGGCCGCTCGCAGGTATTTCCGCGAAAGCTACGTCAGGATGCCATTGGAGCAACTGACCCTGCAGCACCTGGGCCAGTGCGACACAAACCTGGCTTCCCTTTATGCCACCGAAGCGATCCGCGCCCGCGGCGGCAAGGACCTCGCTCGTTCCAGAGAGTTCTACCAGAGATCCTTGATCTCCCTGAAGAGTTCCATCGAGGATATCAAAGCGTTCACTCGGATGGCCGTACCCTCTGTCGCGCTGAAGCCCTTTGACCTGGAAGGCTCGGAGATAGGCCCGCGGCTCAACCACGTCGTGCTCGAGAACCTTGCCGGCGACTACCTTATATTGAGCGACCTTCAACCGGACGATCCCGATGCGGCCCGGCTCGCCTACGGGTATCTGCGTGAGGCGGTGCGCTATTGCCCCGCGCTGTGGAGCGCTTATGAAGGACTGTTCACCCTCATGAACAGGAAGAACCTGGGCAATGCAGGCGACCGGCAGTTCTACATCCGCCAAATGGCGGCGCGGGCGCCGGACGCTTTTCGCGATTACCACCTGCGGCAGGCCCAGAGCCTTATCAATTCGGACCGCGCCGGGCGGGCCGCGGAGCTGCTCATGCTGGCGCTGAGGACGATTCGCGCGCCGGATCAGTTCCCCGATCTGGTGAGCGCTCCGGGCTGGATCTACGTCCGATCCGCCCCGGATGCCGCCAAGCTCCAGGAGTTCGTCGGGTTCGTGAAGTACCGGATCCCTGATTATCCCGATCTGCCCGCGTTTGAGGCGATCCTGTCGGCCATGCAGCACCGTTACGCGGAGGCCGGAAAAGCGGTGGAAAGCCTCGCGCGGGAGAAGAAGGTTGGGGGGGCGTTCTGGGATCTCCTGCGCGCGGAGCTGCTGGCGCAGCAGGGCCATGCGGACGAGGGCCGGGACATCTTCCGGCAGGCGGCGTCCCGCTTGCCTTTCCCGTCCGAGGCATACCGCACTCGCGGGCACGTCCGCCGGGCACTGGGTCTGCCGGGGTGGGAGGAGGACTATGTCATGTCCGTGAGCGCGTTTCCGAGTGAGTTCGAATACCCCGCAATGGTGTTCGCCCTTCTCAAGGCCCAAGCGGCCCGCGGAGACTGGCAAGCCTTCGAGCGGACGCGGGTGTTGGCCGAAAGGCGGCTCCCGGACAATCCCGCCGTTCCATTCCTGGTCCAGCAACTTCGGACGCAACCCGATGCTCACCCGTGATTTCGACTACGATCTTCCCCCTCACCTGATCGCGCGCCACCCCACCGCCAACCGCGAAGACTCCCGGTTGATGCGGGTGGCAAGGGGCGCGGCGTCTTTTGAGCACCGGTCTTTTCGGGATCTGCCGCGCCTGCTGCGTCCCGGGGACCTGCTTGTCTTGAACGACACACGGGTATTCCCGGCGCGGCTCCTGGGGACGCGTTTGCCCGACCACGGCAAGATCGAGGCCCTCTTGCTGAATTCCGTCGGACCGGATGCTTGGTGGGCACTGGTGCGGCCGGGCAAGAAGATCAAGACGGGAGACCGGCTTGTGTTCGCCCCGGGCCGGCTCGAAGCCCGGGTGGAAGCCTACGGCCCCCAAGGGGGAGGGGAGCGCCTCTTGCGCTTCGAGTGGCAAGGGGAGTGGTGGGAGACGCTCGAAGCGGTCGGACATACTCCCCTGCCGCCCTATATACTCAAGGCCCGGAAGCAGCTGGAGAACCAGCCGCAACCCGAGGAGCCGGAAGACCGTCTGCGCTACCAGACGGTTTTTGCCGGGCCGCAACGCCAGAGCGTGGCCGCCCCGACCGCGGGACTGCACTTCTCCCCGGCCGTTCTGGAAGATCTGGACCGCCTGGGTATTGAAAGGGCCTTTCTGACTCTGAGCATAGGCGCTGGGACGTTTCAACCCATCAAGACGGAGCGGGTGGAGGAACACTCCATGCACGAGGAGCATTTTGCGGTTCCTCGGGCCGCCGCGGCCCAAGTCAACCGGGCGCGCTCCGAGGGACGGCGGATCGTGGCCGTTGGCACGACCGTGGTCCGGGCATTGGAGACAGCGGCCCTCCTGGGCGCCGAAACAAAGCCGGACCGGATCGCCGGCGTTCCCTTCCGCCCGGATGCTGCTCCCTCGGATTCGCCTCAGAACGTTTCCCTTGCCACCGGGGAAGTGGTCCCCGCCGTCTCGGGGTGGACGAAGCTCTTGTTGGCCCCGGGGTTCTCCTTCAGGATCACGGACGCTCTTCTGACCAATTTTCACCTGCCGCGCTCGTCCTTGCTCTTGCTCGTGAGCGCGCTCGCGGGGCGCGAAACCATCCTGGCCGCATACCGGGAGGCCGTCGCAAACAACTACCGGTTTTACAGTTACGGCGATTGCATGTTGATCGAGTAAGGGGCGTTGGATTCCATCGGGGATAGGCTGAAGCCTGCGCTACCTTGAAAAGGGACCTCAAGGACAACAGGGACCACAAGGACCCTGTAATCCGCCTGTTCTCATTCGTTTCCTGGTGCCGCGAAGCGCCGTGAGAGACTACGAACGCTTATTGTTTTTCGTGGAAATCAGGCTCCGCTTACCGCATGATAAGCTGGGCGCAGGTGGAAAGCGAGACATGCAATGACCGCCCTCCAAGCTTTTCTACTCAGTATTCTTCAGGGCGCGACGGAGTTCCTCCCCATCAGCAGCTCCGGTCATCTCGTGATTGCCGAAGCGCTGCTCAAAAAGGATGCAACACACCTTAGCGGCGAGCTTCTCTTTGACGTTCTGGTACATGTGGGCACCCTTCTTTCCATCGTTTTCGTGTTCCGGCAACAGCTGCTTCGCTTGATTCGGTATGTCTTTGTGGAAGCGTGGGATTTCTCCGCCCGCGGAGGGCCGAAAGGCGCATGGCTGGAAGACAGCAGGGGCCGCCTGATCCTAGCTATTCTTCTCGCGACCGCACCCACCGGCGTCATCGGCGTGCTGGGGAAACACCGTTTCGAGGCCCTCTTCGGCAGCCCACACAGTGTGGGCTGGGCTTTGTGCATTACGGCCGCCCTGCTGGCGGCGACCCTGTTCGTCAAGCCCAGGCGCGGAGAGGACCCAGAGGGGGGAAATGTCTCTTTCCCTCTCTGGAAAGCCCTGCTGGTTGGGGTGATGCAGGGGCTTGCCATCACGCCGGGAATCTCCCGTTCGGGTTCGACCATCGCCGTGGCGCTGCTGCTGGGGTTTGACCGGCGCACCGCGGGGGAGTTCTCTTTCTTGATCGCCGTTCCGGCCATCATGGGCGCCGTAGTGTTGGAGTCGCTGGAGTTCTCGGCGGCCGACACTGCCCTGAGCCTGCCCGTGGGAATCCTCGCGGTGGCGGTGTCCGCGGCGGCGGGCTGCGTGTTCCTGAGATTGCTGCTGCGTTTCGTTCGCGAGGGGCAGTTTGGCTACTTCACGATTTACTGCCTGGCTGTGGGCATTTGGGCCATCTGCTGGTTCCCGCGATAATGGGGCTTCGTTACGCGGGGGTTCCAGTCATATTCGTTCCGGAGTGAAACATTCCTGTGCCGCCGGTGTCAGAATCTCTGAGAGGGCGTGAAGCGGGGCATTCGGAGACGCCCAGCCACGCCGAGGAGGCGCGCCTGGTCCAGGCCTGCCGGCGGGGAGATGAAGCGGCATTTGAACGCTTGGTGGAATTGCACTTGGACCGGGTGTTCGGCTTGGCTTACCGCCTGCTCCAGGACTACGGCGAAGCCGAGGACACGGCCCAGGAGGTGTTCCTGAACTGCTATCGCCACATTGGGGACTTCCGGGGGGAATCGCGGCTGAGCACCTGGCTCTACCGGATCACCACGAACCTCGTGAAGAACCGGTGGAAGCGCCAGGAGCGCCGCAAGGAGTTGAAACACGATTCGCTGGATGCGCCCCGCTCGCAGGAGGACGCCCGGTCCCTGGACCCGCCGGATCCTGCGCCGGGCCCACGCGAAAGGGCACAGGGAGGGGAAATCACGCAGGCGCTGAATGCCGCCATTTCGAGTCTCGCCCCGGACTACCAGGAAGTGGTGGCGTTGCGGTTCATGGAGAACCTCTCGTATGATGAGATCGCGGAGGCGCTCGGGTGTTCCATCGGAACGGTGAAGTCGAGGATCAACCGGGCGCGCCACCTCCTCCGCGAACGGATAGGATTCTTGCTGGGCTAGAGGCGGCGGAAGACGGAGAGACGGTTGGGCGGTCTCTACATGGATTTGATGGGCCGAGGCCCATCCTACGTGAGGGTGTGACGGGCCGAGGCCCATCCTACGCGAGAGTGGCGGAAGGCGGAGAAGATGGACAAGCAACGATTTCACGATCTTCTGGAAGGCTATTTCTCGGGTGAGTTGCAGGGCTCTCAGCTGGAGGCTTTCGAGGAGGCTCTGGAGCAGCATCCGGACTGGCGGGCGGAGCTGGACCAACACCGCGCCATCGAGTCTCTCATGCGCGGCGCTTCCTCTCCCGCCCCGCCGCCGACTCTGCGCGCCACGATCATGGAGCGAGTCCGAGCCGAGAGAGAATTTCCGGCGCCCACCCACGTGGAGGAGACCGCGCGGTCAAGGCCGTCTCTCATGGACCACCTGAGGAGGTTTGTGCTGGGATGGCAAGCTCCGGCTCTCGCCACAGTCTGTCTCCTAGCCGTTGTGACCTACGCGGTTCTGAACCATCCGTCCCCGCATAGCCGCGTCGCGCGCGGGGATAGTGACCAGAGGTCCCTTTCTTCGGATATCACAAGTGCGCCGGGAAAACCGCCGGCCCCAGCGGATACGGACCGTGCGGGGGGAAGACGCTATGCCGAACCAGCAGCGGGAGAAGAACGCGCTGATCATTATCTGTTCCGCAAGGCCGGGGTCAAAGAGAAGAGCGCGCCCGAGTCATCCCGCGCGCAGCTTGGTAAAGACAAGAGCGCGCCTGAGCCATCCAGTGTCCAGGCTGGTACTGAGTTGCGGAGAACAGCGGCAGACGCTCCCTCGCTCCCCAGCCCCGTCTTAAGGTTTCCGGCGGAGACAGCCGCGAAGAAGCTCGACTCCAAACCCGGTGCTGGCGGGGCAGGGGGCTCTCAGGGGGTGGCGGGAGCCGCGAAGGAGCCCGACTCCAAACTGCTGGGAGAAATGGCGATCTTGCGGATGCGGAACGAGAAGGCCGCGGCCGCCAAAGAGGGAGAGTCCCCCGTCTCGAATACTGTCTCGGAAGAGGTACATAGCCGACTGGCGGCCGTCGCGCCTCCCGCTGGTGACCGACCGGTGGTTGTCGCGCCTCCCGCTCCGGCAGCGCAGGCGGTTCCGGCTCCGGTCACCTCTCCCGCCGTCAATGCGGCGCTGGTTCTCGCCACCCCGGCGACGGGCCAAGACGAAGCCTCGCGGGCCAGTACCAGCGGCTCCTATACCGTCCTTGCCGGACCTAAGAGTACTAACGGACAGGAGAGGCAACTAGCGGCTCGGGGCATGACCAGGTTGGATCTGGTACAGAAACCGGAAGGGTCTCCCGACGGCGGCGCTCCGAGTGATGATCGCCTCAATCTGGCCATCTCTCCGGGAGCGGCCGCACCTACCGAACCGCCGGCGAACGAGAGTCTGGCATACGGGATGACGGGGATAGCGCCCGCTGCCGTCACGGCCTCTCGCCCGGCTTCATCATTCAGAGGGACGGTCAGTATGGCGACGCAGTATGAGAAACATGCGGATTCTCCCCAAGTGCTCGTGGTCTGCCTTGGTCCCCAGACGTCGCCGGTGGGGGGAAGCACGCTGCCGGCGGATCAGTATGCCTGGTGGTCTGGGGGTTTTCGCGCTCTCGGATTCTTCTCTAACACGAATGGGAGCATTCCGGTGGTGGAGCAAAAGCCTCGCGAGGCTGGAGCGCTAGCCGGGTCGGAGAAGAAGGCGGAATCGAAGGACAAAGAGGGTTCTATGAAGAAGGCGGAATCCGAGGACAAAGAGGGGCTCGGGAACAAGGAAAGGTCCAAGGCGCTTGTGTTGGCCGATGCGATGAACCGGCCCGTTGCGGCTCCCGTGGTGGCTCCCGCGGCGGCTCCCGCGGCGGCTCCGGTGGTGGCTCCCGCGGCGGCTTCCGCGGTGGCTCTCCCGGCGGCGGACGCGATCAGGGGCATGGCCGCGAAAACGGAGGCGGCCAAGTTCAAAGAACGTCCCGACACGTCCCGAGCTCTCGAACAGATGGAAAGTTACCTTCGCAGCCGCGGAGTGCGCGTCGTGCGCGTGCCCGTGGATGATGTGATAGCTGACGCCAAGTGGGACACGGCGAATCTAGGCAAGATTGGCGCGGCGCCACAGTCTGGGACATCCCCGGCTGGAAGGAAGAAACTGGGCAGCCTGCTCTGCACGGTCCCCAACCGGGAAATGCCGTGGGTTTTGGAGGAGTTGCGCAAGATGGGAATAGAGTTGAAACCGGTAGCGCCATCTCCCATTTCTGAGATAAGAAGCGGGAAACCCGCGCAACTTGCGGAATCCGGCGGGAAAGAGAGACCGGGCGGCCGCGGCGGGACCGGGCCATCGGCCGCGCCGGTGGCGCTCGTGCCGCAAGCCTCTGCCGCAAAGAAGGTAACGGCCCCGCGGGTCCTCGAGTTCCGGATTGACCTCTACGATCTCCCGTAAGAAGGAAACTTGCGAGAAACTTGCCGCCCGCCTTCTGTTTGCGCTTGCTTTTCCGTTTCTCCTTTGCATAATCAAAGGCTTCTGGTGGTGTTGGCGCCGTGAGAGTTTCGCATTCTCAGGCTGGAGGTCGGAGTTTGCCCGCTCCCCGAAGACCGTTACTCTCACCCGAACGCCCAAAACATACTGGAACATAGTGAAACATAGTGAAACATAGTGAAACATAGTGAAACATAGTGAAACATAGTGAAACATAGTGAAACACACTGAAACATAGTGACAGGAAAGTGCCATCCCATGTTCAACCGCTCCCCGTTCTCGCCCTCCCTGTTCCCTCTCCATCTCTCGGCCCTCTGCGTGTTCTCTCTGCTGGCGTTGGGGTGCGGCCATCCGGTTCGCGCAAAACCCGCCCCGGCCGGCCCATCGGCGGCGCAAGCCGCCTCTCCCACCGCCCAAGGCGTCAAGGAGAACGGAAAGGACACCATTTCCTCCGGGAGCCTCGAGTCAGTATCCCCCCAACCCGGCGGCAATGCTCCCAAGGGCACTCGTACGCCCAAGCCCACTCTGGTGCTGATCTCGGACGCCAACCAAGGCCGACTCTCAGCGACGCCGACTGAGGCGCCGCGGCCTTCGTCCGGCATTGATCCGGCCATCTTGCCGCAGCCTCTGCCGGTGTCGCCCTCTCCGTCCTCGGATGACAAAGTTTCCTCCCCGGCGGCGCCATCGCCCAAGGACATCCAAGCGGCCCTCTTCTCCCCGTCTGGAAAGGAAGCGGGCAAGGGGAAGGGGGTCGCCGCATCGCCGGATGAGGGGAAGAAGGAAACGGGGCTGCCGGAATCTTCCAGCCTTGTCTTGCTGGACACGTTTCCCTATCACTACGCGAATGCCCGGAAGTTTGCGGAAGTGGGGGAGTACGCGCGCGCCTCGGACGAATATCAGAAAGCGATCAAGCTGCAGCCCGGCAGTATGGAGTGTCTTCTGGACTATGGCGAATGCCTGGAGAAGATGAACAAGAACGACCAGGCGCTGGCAGCCTACCAGACGGCGGTGGAACGCCATCCTGAGGAGCCGCGTCCTTACTTGAGGATCGGGAACCTGTTCCTGAAAGGCAAGTCCGAAGCGGACTGGGCGAAGGCCCGCGAAGCCTATGGCAAAGCGCTCGCTATCCGGCCCGACTACAAGTATGCCCTCTACAACCTGGGCGTTCTGGAGAAGACGGCCGGTCGCGCGGGAGAGGCCATTTCCCTTTTCAAGAAGGTTCTCGCCGTGGACGAGTACTATGCGCTGGCCCACCTGAACCTGGGACTGCTCATGCAAACGGCCAAGGAAACCCGGGAGGAAGCTCTTCAGCACTTCAAACGCTACCTGGAGCTGGGCGGCAAGGAAACAGAGAAAGTGCAGAACCAGATCAACAACCTGACGAAAACCCCCGCGATTCAATAAAGGCGATTTCAAGCCGGCGCCATCGAGGCGACACCCCACAAAAGGAGATAGTGAGGCATGATGAAGCACACGCTGTTCACCCCGGGACCAACGAATGTCCCCCCAGAAGTGCTGGCGGCCCTCGGCCGGCCCATTGTCCACCATCGCGCTCCGGACTTCGACCCGGTGTTCAAGACGGCCCGCGAGGGACTGCAGTACGTCTTCCGCACGCGGAATCCGGTCGTTCCTCTCACCTCGTCGGGAACGGGAGGGATGGAAGCGGCGGTCACGAGCCTTCTGTCGCCCGGCGACAAAGCTATCGCGATCGAAGGAGGGAAATTCGGGGAGCGCTGGGGTCAAATCTGCAAGGCTTTCGGCATCAACTGCGTCATCGAGAAGATTGACTGGAGCACCTCCGCCACGCCGGAGCTGATTGAGAAGCTCCTGCGGCAACACCCCGACGCAAAGGCGGTCCTCACCACTCACTGCGAGACCTCCACGGGCGCCCTCACCGATATTGAAGGGATCGCCAAGGTGGTGGCCGGGACCGGCGCCGTGCTGGTGACGGACGCGGTGAGCAGCCTGGGCGCGGAACCCCTCGAAACGGACAAGTGGGGAGTGGACGTGGTGGTCACCGGCTCGCAGAAGGCGCTGATGCTTCCGCCAGGAATGGCGTTTGTCTCCGTGAGCCCGAAGGCCGAGGCCATGATCCAGTCGGCCAAGTCCGCCTGCTACTACTTCAGTCTCAAGAAGGCCCTCAAGTCCCTGGCCGAAAACACCACTCCATGGACCGGTCCGGTCTCGATGATCGTGGCATTGAACGCCGCCATTGAGCTGATCCGGAAGACCGGCCTCGAGAAGATCTGGGAACGCCACACACGCTGCGCCACGGCCATCCGGCAGGGGTGCGCCGCCCTTGGGCTTCCTCTCTTCAGCAAATCGCCATCCAACGTGGTGGTGGCGCTGACGATGCCGGAGGGCGTGGACGCGTCGAAACTGGTGAAGACGATGCGCGACACCTTCGGGATGACGATCACGGGAGGGCAGGAGCATCTCAAGGGCAAGATCATCCGGATCGCCGCCCTTGGCTTTGTGGAGGAGTTTGACGTGCTGGCGCTGATCGGCGCGCTCGAAATGGCGCTGCTGCGTCAAGGCTGCGCGTGCGAGGCGGGATCGGGCGTCGGCGCGGCATTGAAGAGTCTGAACACAACCATGTCCATCTAGGAGGGAACGATCATGAACGTAATGGATGCAATCCGGGCGCGGCGCAGCATCCGCGCATATCTCGACAAACCGGTGGAGGAAGAGAAACTCCAGCGCGTTCTCGAGGCGGCGCGGCTGGCGCCCTCCGCCAAGAACACTCAGGAGTGGAAGTTCGTCGTGGTGCGGGATAAGGCCACGCGGAACCGCCTGACGGAGGCGGCCAAGGGACAGGTCTTCGTGGGCCAGGCCCCCGTGGTCATCGCCGCCTGCGCCACGACCACGGACTACGTGATGACGTGCGGGCAAGCCGCTTACCCGGTTGACCTGTCCATTGCCGTGGAGCACATGGCGCTGCAGGCAGTGGAGGAAGGGCTCGGAACCTGCTGGATCGGCGCGTTCCACGAGGACCAGGCGAAGCGGATCCTGGGGATACCGGCGGAAATCCGCGTGGTGGCTTTGCTGCCGCTTGGCTACCCCGCGACGCAGCCCCCCGCTCGTGGACGCAAGGCGTTGTCCGAGATAGTGGCGTGGGAAAAATGGAACTAGCCATTCATGGCGCCTTGCGGCACCCGGAAACGAATGAAGATGGCCCAGTTATAGCGTCCCTGGGTCCTTATTGTCCTTGTTGTCGTTGAGGTCCTTTTTCGTGAAAGGCGAATAGAACACTCTTGGGAGGTCCAAGCACATGGCGAAGATTCTAGTCAGCGATTCTCTTGCGGAAGAAGGCATCCGCATACTCAAAGACAGCGGCGCGAATGAAGTCACTTACAAGCCCGACATCACGCCGGAGAACCTGGTGGCGGAGATCGGCGGATACGACGCATTGGTGATCCGGTCGCGCACCAAGGTCACCGCCGAGGTGCTGCGCGCCGCGAAAAAGCTCAAGATCGTGGGGCGCGCCGGGGTCGGCGTGGACAACGTGGATATTCCGGTGGCCACGGAGTGCGGGATTATCGTGGCCAATGCCCCGGAGGGCAACACATATTCCACCTGCGAGCACGCCATCAGCCTGATGATGGCGCTGGTGCGGAACATCCCGGCCGGGGACGCGACGATGAAAGCCGGCAAGTGGGAGAAGAAGAAACTGGAAGGGCGCGAACTGTTCGGCAAGACCCTGGGCGTGATCGGCCTGGGCAAGATCGGGCGCGAAGTGGCCAAGCGGATGCTCTCCTTTGGGATGAACGTGTGGGGCTGTGACCCATACGTGTCGTCGGAGGCCTCGGAGAAGATAGGGGTTTGTCTCAAATCGGCGCCGGAGATCGTCGAGGGGGCCGACATCATCACGATCCACACGCCGAGAACCCCGGAGACCACCAATCTGATCGGGGAAGCCGAGTTCAAGCGGATGAAGAAGTCCGCTTTTCTCATCAACTGCGCGCGCGGCGGCATCGTCAACGAGCTGGCCCTCGTGGCCGCATTGCAGGCGGGCGAGATCGCCGGGGCGGCGCTCGACGTGTATACCGCCGAGCCGCTGCCCGAAGACCATCCCCTGCGCAAAGCCCCGCGCCTGGTCCTCACGCCCCACCTCGGAGCTTCCACGGCCGAAGCCCAGAAGAAGGTCGCGCTCCAAGTGGCCGAACAGGTGGCCAACTGCTGCAAGGGAGCCGAGGTCACCACGGCTCTCAACGCGCCGGCAATCAACCCCGAGCTCCTCAAGCAGATGCAGCCTTCCCTCAAACTCGCCGAGACGCTTGGCCGCTTTGTCGTGCAATTGTGTGATTCCCCGGTCAGGAAACTCGAGGTGTCCGTCAGCGGGACCCTGCTGGAGTACCCGACGCAACCCATCATGCTGTCCGTCCTCAAGGGTTTTTTGGAGCCGATCACCGACCAGCCGGTGAACTTCGTCAACGCCCGGATCATCGTGGAATCGAAGGGGATCGAAGTCGTCGAAACCCGCTCGGCCACACCAAAGGACTACCTTCAGCTCAAGACGGTGACCGCCACGATGGAGAACGGGGAAACCGTCTCGATCAGCGGCACTGTTTTTGCCCCGAACCGCCCCCGGGTCGTGTCCATCAACAACCTGCATTTCGAGATGCGGGCCCAGGGCAACGTCACGCTTGTCGAGAACGACGACGTGCCGGGTATCATCGGCCTGGTGGGGACCACGCTGGGTAACGCGCGGATCAACATCGGCGAAATCAGCTGGGGCCGCGACAAGCAGGGCGGAAAGGCCATGACGGTTATCCTCACGGACGGCGTGGTGCCGGATGAGGTTTTCCATCAACTCGCCGCGCTGCCTCATGTTCTCTCGGTCCGGCGCGTTGCTCTGTAAGAGGAGGGATGGAGCCTGGACGGTGGGCGTATAAGAGGAGGGACGGAGCCTGGATGGCGGGCGTGTGCCTTCACGCCGACTCCGCCGGAAACCAACGCCGGAAACCAACCGCTTGACACGAGAGGCGACTTGTGATTACGTGAAGCAGTATTGCCAACGACGCGGGTAACCGTCCGAATCCGATGCACAGGGCGAGGGCATATCGGGAAGATGGGAACTGGGAATGCGACGATTAGTGACAGCAATAGGTATTATGTCCCCCGATTGCAACCACCGCCGCCAGCGTGTTTCGCTCTTTCATCATGCCCCCTTTGTTCCCACCGCCCATCTTTTCCTCAGACCTATGATACCCGGCTCTCGGAGGAAGTCAAGATTGACAACGCCCGGCCGGATGGGGTAACATGGTTCTGATTTGTGTGCCCCCCGATTTCGAAAGAGGCGAAATGAGTATTGTGTTCCCCGATTCCCCAAACCGAAGGAGGGGTGAGATAAGTTGTGTGTCACCTGATTTGTGTCACCTGATTTGCACCTGATTTGATTTCAGTAATCGGTATTGTGTCCCCCGATTTCACCGATTTCAAAGATGACTTCCTGGCGCGCAAAGGATACTTGGTCAGAAGAAGCATGAAGGTAAGCAATGAGTCCCCGACGAGACGACATAGTACTTACAGATAAATTCGGAAACGAGGAGTATCTCGACTGCCGAATCGTGGTATGTTCTGTTTTGGATGCAATAAAAGAAGAATTGTCGCCTCTTGAGAGAATCTTCGTCGTATTCAAAACTCTCGATGCATATAATACCGACGCCCTAGGCGATTTTTACTTGGAATGTGGTTGCTTCGAGGAAGCCGCAAGACTGTTCGCGAAGTGCTCGGATGCCCGAAAGCTGGGCGACATCGCGTGGGCAGCTGGGAATCATCAACTCGCCCTTAAAAGGTATAAATCGGAAGAGGAACAATGTTGGGATCGCATCATAAAGTTATCTTTCTACCTCGGCGATTGGAGGCGGTTTTTTTCTGTTCTTTCATCTGCGCGAATTGAACCAGGCATTGCCCCTGGACACATCATGATCGGTTTCTTCGACACGAGCGCAACCGTTTATCTGGAGATGCTTGCCCAAGCCTTGCGCCATTGTCCTGAGATAGACGAGAGACAATGGGAGACCTGGGTACTGGAGAATGTTCAGATAGGGGCGGAAAGATGGCACCATATCCGTGAAAAGGCCATTGGCTATTCAAGGAGGCCAGCTGGCGATCTCAAGAAGAGAATCCAACCTCGAATAGCGCGAACACAAGCACTGTCTTTGGAGGAAGCATGCCGCATGGGTGCCACGAAGAGAGCGAAGGATGTACTCTCTTTCCTTTCCAAGGCAGACAAATGGTTGCTTGACGCATATTCCGCTGTTAGACGCTTCCTGAGGAAGGGGAGAGACGCCGACTTGCAGGAGTATATCGGAATCCTGCAATACTGTGGAATCCGTTCGACTTTGGAAACATTGTTCTTCGAATCCATAGGAAAACTGGTTAGTCATCTGGTATCCCAGCGTGTGTTTCCCACAGATCGTTGGCTTAGCCTGTTTTCTAGCCATCCGCTTATCCTCCGAAAGACTTTTGGCGAATACTTGAATTTGAAGATGACGGAGGATATTCCCCTTACGGCAAGGGACCTTCTAACCGGCGTTTTTCAGAACGCGTATTCGATCGAGGAGGAAGTCAAGAGGATCGAGAAACCTTCAAAGAGCTCGCCAGAGAATCGACTGAGCATCGAGCATCTTGGCATGTTCGAGGACTGGGCAGAGAGCATATTGCCCGAGTGGATAGAGAAGGAGGGGAAGAAGGAAATCCAAGAAGTGTGTAATGTTTGGAAAACTGGCAAGGCGCGTCCAGTAAAAGATCCGTGGAATGGAACCCGGAGAGCAGCCAGAGATCCACGCGAGATGCACGAATGGAAGAAGATGCTGAAATCAAGTCACAATTGGCTTGCAAACCACTATATCAAAGAAATCGGCGATGCCCAGTGGAAAAGGGAGAGCGCGCTCTTCGCTCTTGCTCGACGAACTTTCAAGAATGCAATTCGCCACGCAATGCCGGTGTGGCTCGCGCCCCAACACCTGGACATATTCCTTCCTGACCAGAACGCGGCCATCGAGTACAACGGCAGGCAGCACTACGAAGCTGTGGGCTTCTTTGGTGGGGAGGCAGGGTTTCGAGCGACAACAACTCGCGATGAGATCAAGAAGCGCGTCTGCAGTGAGAACGGTGTACATCTGTTTTTTGTTCGCTGGGACGAATCGCTGTCCGAACGGCTCGCTGAAATCGAGCACTCTTTGAGTCATTGTGTCGATTGAGTTGGGGCTATGGCTGGCTTTGAAATGGTAGCCTCTGATTCTGGGCCTCGGTTCCCGATCGCCCCAGGGGGAGTGATCGTCTATCGTCTTGGGCGCGGGATGTTTGACACCTATGAAAACGGTCCTCGTTACTGGCGCATCGGGATTCGTGGGGGGCACGTGGTAGAAGCCCTCGCGCGAAACGGCATCCGGCCCCGGCGTGGCGCGGGCAGGCACGCGTCGAAATCAGGTGACAAAATCAGGTGACACACAACTTATCTCTTCAACAAATCAGGTGACACAAATCAGGTGACACACAACTTATCTCTTGACACAAGAGCCCATCCGAAATCACATAGCAGAGTCAGGCTTCCACTTTTCACTTTACCGAGCCTCAACCTTGGCGGGGCGTTACCCGGATCGCCCAGGACTTCATCAATCGGGTGACACACAACTTATCTCTTGACACAAGAGCGCATCTGCAATCCGGCGACACCATACTTATATCCTCACGCAATCGGCGTAACACCCTACCCCTTCCTCGAATAGGAACAGGTTGACAAGCCGCAATGCCTGGGATATGTTGAGGGCGCTGTTGCGTGTCCTTGCCGGATGCGCCCCACTCTGGACGGCTCAGACGCCGCCATAGGGGAGAGAAATGCCCCGCTCGTCTTCCCTTCAGCCCGCCCTCTCCGCTCCTCGCTTCTGGCTCACTCTCTTTCTGGGTTGGCTGGTTCCGGGCGGCGCGTATTTCCTCCTGGACCGCCGCCATTGGCGCAGGGGCGTGATCTTTCTCGTGGCCCTTCACCTCACGTTCTTCATCGGGGTCTGCCTGCATGGCGGGGTGGTGTGGCCGCTGTGGAACCCCCGCGATGTCGCCTTCAGTTTCGTCAACAACCTCAGCTTCCTGGCGCAGTTGGGGGCGGGCTGGCCGGCGCTGCTTTTCCTGCTGGCGCACGCCGAGGGATGGCGCTTCGCGGCGGCGGAGCCGCACGCGCTGTATGAGCTGGGCAGCTTCTATTGCATGGTGGCCGGGGCGCTCAACCTCCTGATCATCTCGCAGAGTTTGGATCTTGGGCGCAAGAAGCCCTTTGAGATCCTGGCGAAGGAGTGACGTGAGCCAGAACCTCTTCGGATTCCTCAATGTTCTTTCCCTCATCTACCTGACCGGGGTGGTGGCGCTGGTCATCGGCCTTCAGGAGACGGAGCCGGGCAAGCCTCCCGCGCGCAACGTGATGGGGTGCTGGGCCAAGCTCCTGGGTGCGCTGATCGGCGTGGGGGTCGCGGTCTTTGTCCTGAGCCTTTTCGCGGGCTGAATAAGAGAAGTCAGGGATAAAGGAAAGGGACGGATAAGAAGCATGGCAAAAGCAAGCGTGGTTGTTTTGGCCGCCGGCATCGGCAGCCGCTATGGCGGGCTCAAACAGATTGAGCCGGTCGGACCCGGCGGGGAAACGATCATTGACTATTCCATTTACGATGCGATCCGGTTCGGGTTTGGCAAGGTCGTCTTTGTCATCCGGCGGGACATCGAAGAGGCGTTCCGCGAAGCTATCGGCCGCCGCTTTGAGGACAAGGTGGAGGTCCGCTACGCCTTTCAGGAACTGGCTATGGTCCCCGCCGGTTTCACCGTCCCGGCGGACCGGAAGAAACCCTGGGGTACCGGGCATGCCGTCCTGTGTGCCCTGGAAGAGGTCAACGAGCCGTTCGCCGTCATCAACGGGGACGATTACTACGGGCACCGCTCGTTCCAAACCCTTGGCGAGTACCTTCTTTCGCGCGATTTTCCGGAACAAGGCACGGAGGAGTACGTCATGGTCGGCTTTGTTCTGCGCCAGACCCTGTCGGAATTCGGGCACGTCGCGCGGGGCGTGTGCTTGATCGGGGCCGGCGGCTTCCTGGAGCGCGTAGTCGAAAGAACCCATATCGAGCAAGAGGGCAAAGCCGCGAAGTTCGTTGACGAAGCCGGCAAGCAACACCCCCTCACCGGGGACGAGATCGTCTCGATGAACCTGTGGGGTTTCACGCCTACGCTGTTCGATCACCTGCGCGCGGGCTTTGAGTGGTTTCTGAAAACGAAGGGAGGAAACGCGAAAGCCGAGTTCTTCCTGCCTTTCCTGGTCAATGAACTCATCGCCAGGGGAGAGGTCCGCGTGAGAGTTCTGCCGACGCCCGACTCATGGTTCGGGGTCACATACCGGGAGGACAAAGCCCAGGTGGACAAGAGCGTTCGCGAGTTGATCGCCAAGGGCGTATACCCAGGGAAACTCTGGAAATAGCGATCCCGCACGATGGATGGCGGGTCCGCATTCCGCTTGCGGCCTTGACATGATGGGATTTCGAGGCGTATTCTGTGTGCACCGCCTGGACGAGCGGGCGGGTGTCTCCTATTCGGACTTTCTCACCATGTCCAAGGCACGGCATTCCAATCCCATGGCACCCCTGACCAGAACACTCCTCCTGCTTCTTGCCATCGCCTTTTCTCTTTCCAGCCCGGGATACGCCCAGGCGGGTTTTCTCACGGGCTCCGGCAAGCCGGCCGAAAAGCCCGGATCGCAAGTCGAGCGGAGCGCGCAGGGCCCCGCCAACAAAGCCGGAAAACCTTCTCTTGCGGGGCGCGCAGATGGCGGCGATCAGGCGTCAACAGGAACCCTGAAGGCGGATGACAGCGCCACCACCGGCACCGTGATTGGGAAAGCCGCGGCTTACCTGGGGAAGGGCTGGCGGGACTCTCTGGCCGTTTTTCTTGCCTTCGTGCTGATCGCTATTCTGCTTCAGCGCGTTTTCAACCGCATCGTTCATAGACAACCCGCAGGGTCAGCCTTGAAGAAGGTTTTTGTGAGGATCGGGCGGATCTGGCCGGCGCTTCTGTTGTGCACGGGCTTGAATGCCGTCCTTCACATGCTGTGGGATGGGATGCCCGGCGCCGTTAGCGGTACGATTGCCTTCATCAACTATTTCCTGCTGTTTTTTGCGTTTCTCTGGCCTCTCGACACATTCGTCTTCGATTACTACTGCACCGAGAAACGGCAGATCCGGATTCCGCGTCTTCTGCGCGACGTGATCCGTTGGCCGATCTATCTCCTGGCGCTCGGCTACGCCTACCATGTCGTCTTCAAGGGCTCTGTTGCGGCTTTGTTCGCGACCTCCGCTGTTCTATCCTTCATACTCGGTTTGGCCCTCCAGGACACCCTTTCCAATCTTTTTGCGGGCTTGGCCATCCATTTTGAGGGTTCGTTTGCCTTGGGGGACTGGGTTCGCGTGGGCAACCAGGAGGGCGAAGTGTCGGCCATCACGTGGCGCGCTATCAAGATTCGCACCCGGGAAGACAATTACATGATCATCCCCAACACCAGCATTGCGAAAGGGGAGATCATCAACTACTCGCAACCGACGCCGGTGACGGGTCTCGCGCTCGAGATCGGCGTGAGCTATGAGGTTCCGCCCGGCAAGGTGGAGCGGGTGATCCTGGAGGTCGTCTCGGAGATCAATGAAGCGCTGAAACACCCCGAACCCGTCGTCCAGCTAAAGCAGTACGGCGATTCCGCCATCGTCTACAGGATTCGTTTCTGGATGCGGGATTTCGCGCACTCCGGGTTGATAGCCCACAAGGTCTATTCCGGCATCTGGTACCATTTCAAGCGCGAGGGCATCGAGATCCCCTTTCCGATCCGGACGGTTTATATGCGCGAAGCCCTTCGTTCGGATTCGGCGGAAATCACGCGGCGAAAAGCCGACAAACTGGACTCTGTGGACTTCCTTCAGCCCTTGTCCCGCGCGGAACGCGAGGACCTCGCCCGCGACATGCATGAGGTCATGTATGCCCGCAATGAGGTCATACTCCAGGGGGACGTGGTTAATGACCGATTCTATCTTCTCGAATCCGGAAAGGCGTCCGTCGAGCGGTCTTTGGCGGGCCGCATGACCACTAAGCTCGCGGAGCTGCATCCCGGCGAGTTTTTTGGAGAGTACTCGTTGCTTACCGGCGACAAGACTTCCGCCACGGTCCGGGCCATGGAAGACGTGTTGGTTTCCGTCCTCAAGAAGGAGAGTTTCGAACGGCTTCTGAAGAGTCATCCAACGGTGGCGGAGAGGATCAGCAACGTTCTGGCCGAGCGCACGGAGCAGCGGCACAAAGCGCTCGACACCATCCCCACGGATAGCACGGCGCCTTTGCCTCCGGTTTCAGGACAGGCCGCCGAACACACCGCGCGCAGGATCCGCGACCGCATCCGGCGGTTCTTCGGGCTTGCGTAGTTCCTTCCTCCGCGCGGGCCCGCGCGGGCGGCCTCCCTCCATCTTCACCGCAGCCGGCATAGAAGGACCTCTGAAACGTAGAGGTTCCGGTCGCCCTTTACATCCGCGTCGGTGTATCCAGGAACGTAATCGTGATCCAACCGGATGCGCAGCCTCATCTCACCCGGCAGGAAGCGGGGAGCGGAGATGGCGTACCACTGATCGGCCGGATCGGGGGAAATCCAGTGGGAATCCTGGCCAAGCTGGACCGCGCAGCCGCCTCCGACTCCCTGGCGGAGGGTCGTCCGGACGCGGAACAGAACGATCGAGTCCGCCTGGTTTTCCGGGGGGCACACGAGGGTGAAATCAGCCGGTGTGGAGTCGTTGAACACTTGCGTTTCGTTCAGCGAGATTGGCGTAACGGACAGAACGGACAGATCCAGGAGAGCGGTGGCGGAGGAATCCCGATCGGCCAGAGGAAACTGAGCCTCTTTCCTGGGCGGGGTGGCCGTCACCTTCTCCAGAAGGTTCAGAATGCGGCGCTCCAAGGGGTTTGCGTGGCTATCCGCGTATCTTTCCCAGTCGGAGCCGCGGTACTGCTTGAAGAGGCGGCTCCATTCCCAGAGCTCGGCCAGGGATCGCTTGTGGAGATTGACCTGGAGCCGAGGCCCTACCAGAGTGTCGGGCAGGACCTTCCGGATTCCTCTGAGCAGGCGCCAGAAGTCCGCGGGCTCGCGGGTCTGACTCCGCTGCAGCACGTCTTCGAGAACGATCTTCTGGAGCGCAGCCAGATCCTCTTGTGCGAAGGCATGGAGGCGCCTGTCCTGCAACTGCAGGGAGGCAATGACAAAATGCAGCGTGGCCCTGTCGTAGCGGCCCTGTGCCAGGTAAGCTCTCCCCAGCTCCATTTGAAAGCGCAGGAAGTAGGGGTAGCGGGAGCAGGCGTCCTCAAGCAGCTCGATGGACCGCGCCTGCTCCCGGGAGTCGGGGTTCCGGGCCGGCAGGCATTGGACAACGAGCGTATAGAGAGTGGGAAAACTCATCCTTTGTCCGATCAATGCCGGAATGGAGTCCGCGTCGGCGGACAGCCCCGTTTCCCGCGCGGCGGCGCCTTCCAGGAGCGCCAATAGACGTGTGCTCAGCGCGTCGCCGCGGTGTTGGCGCAGTATCGCCGCCGCCTTGGAGTCCTTTGCATCCAGCAGGAAGGCAAAAGCGGTAATCTGCTCGAAAGCAATCCTGCCCGGATGTGTGGGAGGAAGATGCCCCAAAGGCTTGGACTGGGCATATTCCAGTGCCCGCCCCGTCTGCGAAAGGCGCAGGAGGATGTCCATCTTCACGCAGGCGTAGCGCGACGATTTGCGGGAAGAAAGGGGCACGCTCTCCAGGTACTCCGCGGCCTTGCTCCACTGTTTCTGGTGGCCCAGGTGATAGAGGTAGTTGGTCCTCGCGAGTCCGATCAGATCTTCGTGCCATATCCCGAGCCCTACCGTTGTTATCAGCAGCAAGGCAAGCGCCACGAGGATCGTGAGCAAGCCAAGTTTTTTCCTGGGCTCACCGTCCGTATTCTCCTGGTGGATGCTGTCCTCTGCCCGCATGGCACGCCTTCCTTGTCCCGGTCTTCTTCCGCTCCCCTATTCTCCCTTCTGGTCACTTGTGTGTTTGATGTATCCTAGGCCATCCAACCGTCTCTGAACCTCTGAGTCAATCATGATCTCGCCTTCCTTGCCGCGGGTTAAGCTCCTCCACAGGATCAGGTTGCAGTCCTGCATGCGGGCGAGGATGGATTTTACCCGCCCCTTGTAGGCGGCGCGGAGAAGCATGTTGCGGGTCCCTGCCGTTTGCTCCTCGGGGTCTTTTGTTCGGTCAAAGGCCTTAAGAAACGTTCCTCTGGGCAGATGATTCGGGTCGTCCGTGGAGACCCCGGCAAACTTGGCGGAGTTGTCCAGGTGCCAGTTCTGGTGGAGCACGCTTCCCCATGCGCCGGTCATGGTCTTGTTCTTGGCCAGGTAGAGCACTTCCTCGGACAGCGCCGGACGGTCCTTCCAGTCATCGAGGTTCTCGCCGCGGATCAGGGAAAGCAAGGAGTGCCCGTGGAGCAAGAGGGGCTCCCGCGGAACACCCGCCAGGTCGAGGATGGTCGGCATCAAGTCCAGTAACTGCACGTTCTGCCCAAGCTGCTTTCCGGCGGGCAAATGCCCGGGATAGACCATGATAAGCGGGACGTGCAGCACTTGGACGAAGCCGGGTGGTTCGTGGCTCCAGAGATCATGCTCGCCCAGGAACTCACCGTGGTCGGCTATCAGGACGACGAGGGTGTCCTTGTCAACACCCGCCTGCCGGAGCATTTCGAGGAAGGTGGCAAAACAGTAGTCGTTGTGGCGCACCTGTCCCTCATAGAGCAGGCGCCGGCCTTCAGCCGTCGGCTTTTGCACCCAGTCAGGATCCAACGACCGATTCCTCTTCACCTCGGTCTGGCCAGGCGCGGCTTTCCGGTATTCCGCGTCGAACGGCGCCGGGGGGTCATAGGGAGAATGGGGTTCCAGGAGATGCAAATACAGGAAGAGATTGCGGTCCTTGTTGGCGGCGATCCATTTGGCGAGGGGCTCCGCGTACATACCTTGGGTCCGGCTGGTCAGGGTGCTATCGTCAAACAGGTTGCAGAACCCTTGGTGAATTCCGCATGCCGGGCCGGCGTTGTCATTTTGAATGAAGGATGCCGTCGCGAACCCCTGGCTCCTGAGGACCTCCGCAAGGGTGAGATAGGCTTCGCTGAGCATGTCGGTGTGGTTCCAAACGCCGGTGGCGGTGGGATAGAGCGATGTCATGAAGCTGGCGCAGGACGTGCGCGTGACGGTTTCCTGCGAAAACGCGTTGAGGAAGACAACGCCTTGTTTTGCGAACTGGTCCTTTACGGGCGTGGTGTTCTTGGGGTAGCCGTAGCACGACATGAAGTCGGCGCGCATCGCGTCTTCGAGCACGATGATGACGTTGAACCGCTCGCGCGGGGGAGTGCAGAGGACGGGATTGCTCCAAAAGGCCACGTTGGGCGCGCCGGGCGCGCTTCCGCCCCCCGAGCCGCGGGCCTCGAACCGAAAAGTGACCGTCTGATCCGCCCACCGGGAGCAGTCAATCTGTGCGTCTTCCCACGCGCGGTTATCCTCCAGATTCCGGTTGATGATCTCCTTTTCCTCCGCTCCGGCGCGGGCCGTGATACGGAACGTGACCGGCGCCTTCTCGAGAAGGATTCCCATACCCGTCCTGAGAACGGACTGTCCCTTGGGCACAGGCACTTCGTACTCAAGGGCAAACGGCGTGTTCATGTACATGCCGCACCGCATCTCTCGGTTGATGGTTTCGTACATTTGGCCACACGGCTTCTCTGCGTAGCGATGTGATTTGGAATGGAAGCGCACATAGTCTATCTGGACGGGGTCGCCCGCCACGTCGGAGGGGCGCAGGAAGACGCGCCGGATGATGTCTCCAGAGCCTCTTTCCTGCTTCAGAGCGTTGCGCAGGTCTATCCTGTAGGTGTGAAAGAGATTGTCCGGAACGGTGTGGACAGTGAGGACCCCGCGCCCGCCCTGGTCCACGCGCGCTTTGTCCACGTCGGCGCCCCAGCAAATGCCAATGGTCCGGCCCTTCTCCTGCTTCATGCGGATCTCAACCTCGCCGATCTCGCCGCGGTTCATTGCGAGCTTGCCCACGCTTTGCAGGTGCATGTTTCCGCCGGGCCAGCGCATCGCCAGGATTCCGTTGCGGATTTCGAACTCGCCCTCTTCCGCCGAAATCCCGATGGCGTCCTTGCCGTCAAACTCAAAACCCAGAAGGCACGGGGACGCCGTCTGCATGGTTTCGGACGCCGTCCGCATGGTTTCGGACGCTGTCCGCATGGTTTCGGACGCTGTCCGCACGGTTTCGGACGCCGTCTGCATGGTTTCGGACGTCGAGCCCGCGGGCCGTTTGGCGCGGTTCAGGTTGTTGTCGAAGCGGTAGCAGAACCCGTTCAGCCGGCTTTCACCGAGTTGTTCAAGGGCATCTTCCTGGGTGAAGGCCTCGGCTTTCCGCGTGGCGTTCTGAACCGCGGCCAGATGCCGTGCCATTCCCCGGGACAAGGAAGCGACGTCTATGCCCGTTTTGCGGAAGGCGTTCCACTGGAGGGACATGGGGATTCCACCCCCAAAGGCCGCCGCGATAAGTCCGACGAGGAATATCCACCGAAGCACCCTCTTTGTCATGATGGATTCCTTTTAGGGAGATTGCTTCGCCTTCCGGGGACACCTCGCCTTCGGGGGACACCTGCGCGGCCTGGCCGCAGGTGCGCGAATCCTCCCCTTCGGCGGCGATCCTCAGGGCCACTAGATTGCACATCCCCCCCTGTTGCGCAAGGGGGATTTTCCGTTGAAAGGCACGGTTCGCACTGGTAGTCTGACGCGGATGGAGGCTGTAGGCTTTAGACTGTAGGCTTTAGGCTGTAGGGTGTAGGCTTTAGGCTTTAGGCTGTAGGCTGTAGGCTTTAGACTGGCGGCTGGAGACTAAAGATCGGAGACCGGAGGAAAAATGAAAAAGAGAGATTCCTCAAGTCTTAGGCCCACAGCCTACAGCCTACAGCCTACAGCCTAAAGCCTAAAGCCTAAAGCCTAAAGCCTAAAGCCTAAAGCCTAAAGCCTAAAGGAGTAGAGCGATGCGTCGGGAACACTTCCTGGTAACGGGCGCCAAGGGCATGCTGGGCATGGCGGTGGTTGACTATCTGCGGCAGCGCGGCGAGGCGGTGACGGGCACCGACCTTCCTGAGAGCGATCTGACGGATCCGCGCGCCGCGCGCGAGCTCGTCCGGCGCTTGCGTCCCACGCGGGTGATCCATTGCGCGGCCTACACACAGGTGGATAAGGCCGAGTCGGACGTCGAGGTCTGCCGGCGGGTGAACGCGCTCATGCCCCGCCACGTGGGAGCCGCTTGTGCCGAAGCCGGCGCTTCGATGCTCTTGGTGAGTACGGATTTCGTGTTTGACGGATGCGCCCGCGAACCCTACCCCGTGGACGCCCTCCCCGCCCCAGCCGGCGCCTACGCCCAGACCAAGTACGAGGGGGAACAGGCTCTGGCTGAGGTGTTGCCGCGCCACCAGATCGCGCGAACCGCCTGGCTGTTTGGTCCGGGAAAGCGCAATTTCGTCTCGGCGATGTACGAGCGCCTGCGTCAAGGCATACGCCTGCGCGTTGTCGCTGACCAAACGGGTTGCCCCACCTACACGCTCGACCTTGCCAAGCGCCTGGTTGCCCTGTCCACCAAAGAGGAGTACGGCGTCTTTCACACCGTGAACGCGGGGCAGACGACGTGGTGCGGTCTGACGCGGAAGATCGCGGAGTTCGCCGGCTTGGACCCCAACACGGTGGAAGCCATTCGCACGGAGGACTACCCCGCGCCGGCCCGCCGCCCCGCCTACTCGGTCCTGGACTGCTCGCGGACCTGGGCGCTGGGCATCGAGCCCATGCGCGCTTGGGAGGAAGCGCTGAAGGAATACGTTCAGTTGCTCTTGCGGGAAGGTTCGGCGGGATAGTAGCGGATCGTCAGTTGGCGCAGTTCCAGGT
>Ga0315279_10003068_pt1 | contig 23952 bp, 16 predicted proteins | sample YL17G06_20_MG_FD_203694 | JGI IMG/M metagenome (GOLD analysis project Ga0315279, IMG submission 203694) | Sediment microbial communities from Yellowstone Lake, YNP, Wyoming, USA - YL17G06_20 | ecosystem: Environmental > Aquatic > Freshwater > Lake > Sediment | place: USA: Wyoming | collected...
ACGCCAGTAGAGCTTGAAGGCGCGAGTGTGCCATGCCTTGACAGTCGCCGCCCGCGTCAGCCGCCTCCTTGCAGAGGCAATAGACGATGTCCGCCAGCAGCACCGGGTCGTCGATAAGCTGCTGAATGAGCGTGCCGCCGACGGCATCGAGCAGGTTGACTCCGCAGGCGTCGCGGACGCGCTTCACCGCTCCGACGTTGATCGTGACGGACCAGCTTCTGCCGGTGTTATCTGTGAACGTTTTCATGTCCGCTCCTTCCCCTTACGATGCGACCTTGACGTATTCATCAAACACGGCCAGCTTCGCCGTCACCGAGACGGTGATGCCTTCCTCCAACGGCTCGTTGCGGGTGGCGTTGGTGATGGACCAGTCGCCGAGCAGGCCGTGGCTGCCGGCGGTGGCGCGCGGGCCGGTCATCGGGCACAGCCGTACCTGCGAACTGTTGAGATAGGCGTCCATGATCGCGTCGAAGCAGTCGTCGCCGGGCTTCCAGAGCATCTCGAACTCGCACGTCGCCTCCTTGAGCGTGGCGGCGGTGGCACGCCAGCCGGAGTTGGCGCGGGTGGTCACGTCGGCCTCGCCGGCCTCCATCGTGAGGGTCAAGTCCTTGATGTTGGACATCTCCACAAGCGCCGAAAGCTCAGCGCCCGGGTCGCCCTGGTAGAGCTTGGCGTTCATGCCCAGGATGAATGTCTGAGTAGGCATACTCTCTCCTTACTTCACGCTGCCGGCCCAGAGGGCGGGCAACTTGGGTTTCTCCTGCTCGAAGGCCGGTCCCATGAAAGGGCGCGCCTTGTAGATCGCTGTCACGTTCCGGCCCTTACGATTCTTCCGCTGCGCCCGGCCGCCGTATTCCAGCAGCGGCGGCGCCTCCACTTCGCTGCGGAACGGCGTCGGGCCGATGACGACGGACTTTCGCGCCGGGTCGTAACCGAAGAAGATCAACCGCCGCAGCGTCCCAACGTGACTGGATGGCGGGCTGCCCGGCTGGCTGACGGCCTTGCGCTTGCGGATGCTGTGCCTGGCTGCCGTGCGGACGAACGCGCCGAACTTGCTCAGCACGCGCCGAGTGGCCGAGTCCACCGCGCCAAGGACCGCATGGCGGTCGAAGAACATCTTCTTGGTGACCATTCCGATCATGCCGAACACCAGGTAGTTAGGCTGTAGACTGTTAGGCAGTTAGGCGCAGCGGATTGAGGTCTTGTCTTGCTTAACAGTCGAACAGTCGAAATGCCTAACAGTCTGCCTCTCATGCCGTCATCACCCTCAACGTCAGCGTCAGTACCGACGTGAACAGCCGCATCTCGCCCAGGTGCTCAGGGGCATAGATGGGTGAGTTCTCCGTCTTGACCCACACGGCGCCGCCGAAGCGGCCGGTGGAGCGGATGAACTCGGCGATCTCCTGGACCAGACCCATCAGGGCGTCGATTTCGGCGTTGTCGCCGGTAGTGAGTTTCTTCTGCACGGCCAGGTCGATCTGGATGTCACTTTGGGCCAGGCCGCGGCCAGCAGTGGTCATCTCGGTGGACTTCGGTACCACCGTCACGCGGAGGTCGCCCATATCCCGCAGGTCATACTCCGGCCGGTAGGCCCGAACAGCGGTGAAGGATTGGCTGAACTGATGCCCGTTCAGTGCGGCCACGACGGCGTCGGCGATGTTGGCAATGATGCTCACGTGCCCACCCCCGCAAGCGGCATCCGAGACGGACTGCCGTAGATGATCTCCAGGTACGGCACGCAGCCGTCCAGCACGAAGTGGTGCGTGGAGTCCGGCGGGGAGACGTTCGGCCGGTCGTAGACCTCCTCGATCAGACCGATGTCGAAGTTGGCCGTCGCGGCGTAGCGCTCAAGCGGGATGGCCGAAGCCCACAGGTCCGGTGCTGCGGTGAACTCAAAGAGATTCATCACCGCACCGTTGAGGATCTCCGCCTGGACGGTGCTGTTGTTGAAGTAGCCGCCGCTCATCGTGAACGCACACCGCATGACTCGAATCCACTCGGGGTTCTGCGGGCCGACGGAGCGGCGGACACAGAGGCGCACCGAGGTGGGGTTAGCGTAGGCCGACGTGTCGAACTTAATGGGGCAGCGCGAGACGGCCCACCAGGGGGCGTCGTAGCCGGCCCGGACGATCTGAATGTTGTAGAGAACGCTGCCGCTGGCGATGCGGGCCATGGCGAAGCTGAAGGTGCTGGCCGTCCACATCCGCCCGTACAGGCCGCTGGTGACCGTCGGGTCGAGGTTGATGGCCTCCCCGGCCTGGAGGGCCTGCTCCTTGGCCTCGGACATATCCAGAGTGACGGAGTCGGCGGCGACAATGCACTTATCGCCGAACTGGTACTTCCAGTCGCCGATGAACATGCCCACCGGAGCGCCTGCATCCTTGAACCGCCAGCCGTCGGCCGTAGGCTGCACGCCTGCGGTGAAGTTGACGGCGAAGCTGACCACGGGCGGCGCCTTGGCGGGGTCGAGCACCGGCCCGAAGGTCAGGCCGAACTGCCTGTCCGTGATGGCGGCCTTCAGCGCGGCGGGATCGTTGGGCCGAAGTTCGATGAACTCCTTGCCGAGGCAGACCCGGTAGCTCTCCGTGGCCGGGTCGTGCTGCACTGTGACAGCCTGCTCGATGGGAACGAGCGCCCCGTCCACCTGCACCCACTGCGGCGCGGCGTACAGGCGCGTGACCCGCCCGTCGGATTCGGCATAGGGACTCACCGGCTGCACGATCACTCCTCGTAGTAGACCACGGCGCCTGACACTTGCTTGGCGGCGGATAGGTAGAGGTTGAGCTTCTTGCCGGTGGCGATCCAGCATCGACAATGCCTGCCCGGAAGGCCGATGGTAACAGCCAGTTCTTCTCCTACCGCCTCCGCGCCGTCGGGCACCTCTTCGAGGCCGAAGACGAGTCGCAGGAGTGGCCCGACCTCCACGCCGCCATCCGCCAGGCCCGCAAGGCCTACCAGGCCGACGGCACGATGCCGGACTGGCAAGTCCTTGCCACAATGATTGCCGCAACGCTCCGCTCGGGCGACAACCCAGTTGCCGAAAACAGCTTGCCCGGCTCTCCCGATTCGGCAGGCTAGGCCGCAAACACCCCTAACGACCGGGGCTTCACCCGGCTTTTGGGTCTGGTCTCTCCCCGAGCCCGGGCCCATTTCATGCCAGAAGCCAGCCCCCAACACACATTTCGGGCCAGCAGAAAGAAATTCCCCTTGACCCGCCGCAATAATTGTGCTAAACGTTCGTTTGAACCGATAGGTTGAACCGGTCGTTTGATGTCCGGTGACAGACCTCAGCTAATTAGGAGCGCGACATGAGTACAGCAGCGGACGCCGCAGGGACGCGGGAGCGATTGCTGGAGATTGCTTGCGAGTTGTTCGCCGAAAAGGGCTACCCGAGCACCAGCATCTCAGAGATCACCCGCCTGGCCGGTGCGAACAAGGCCTCCGTCAACTACCACTTCGGCAGCAAGGAGAAGCTTTACCAGGAAGCGTGGCGGCACGCGCATGAGCGGCTCTTGGCGCAGGTTCCGCCCGATGGTGGGGTCGGCCCGGACCGCCCCGCCGAGGAGAGGCTTCGTGGCCGAATCCGCGCCGGCCTACAGCGGGCCATGGTGGGCGATGCCATCGAGTTCGGCATTATGCGCAACGAGATGGCCAACCCGACGGGGCTCCTGCACCAGATCATTGACGACGCCATCCGGCCGATTCGACAGGCGACGCAGGCGATTCTCCGCGAGCTGCTGGGGCCGCGGGCGACCGACACTGATGTCGAGTTGTGCGAGGTGTGCGTCGTCGCCCCCTGGATGCACGTTACGCACCACCGGCAGGCTGAGAAACACGAAGGGCTGGCCCCCGTGTTCCGCGAGGACATGCTCAATGGCATGGTGGACCATTTCACGGCTTTCGCGCTCGCGGGCATCCGTCAGACCCGTAAGCGGCTCGAGCAGTCCACCGGCAAACGTCGGCCCGGCGGCAATAGCCGCAAGAGGAAGTGAGGTCCTTATGAAGAAGTGGATCAAGAGAATGGTAGCGGGTGCCCTCCTCTTGGGTGCTATCGGCACGGCTTTCGCGTGGTACTTCCAGCGGGGCGATGGCAGGAACACGTCCTTCAGAACCTCGCGGATCACGCGAGGCGACCTGCTGGTCACCATCGACGCCACAGGGACGCTGGAGCCGGAGGAGGTCGTGGACGTCGGCGCTCAGGTGGCCGGCCAGATACTGACGCTCGGAATCGACGCCGACGGCAGGAGCGTGGACTACGGCTCGCGCGTGGAAGAAGGAATGGTCCTGGCCAGCATCGACAAGGCGCTTGCGGAGGCCGATGTCAAGCAGGCCGAGGCGCAGGTGGAATCCGCCAAGGCTGGCGTGCGACGGGCGGAGGCGGACCTGGAACAGCTCAAGGCCAAGCTCTTGCAGGCCCGGCGCGACTGGGAGCGCGCACAGAAACTGGGGCCCTCGGAGGCGCTGGCACAGGCGACCTACGACGGCTACCAGTCTGCCTATGAGATCGCCAAAGCGAACGTGGCCGTGGGCGAAGCGGCGATTCTGGAGGCCAAGGCCGGGTTGTCCCAGGCCGAGACGACCCTCTGGCGGGCCAACCGGAACCTCGGTTACTGCACGATCACTTCGCCGGTGAAGGGTGTCGTCATAGACCGGCGTGTGAACATCGGCCAAACGGTCGTCGCCAGCCTGAACGCACCGAGCCTCTTCCTGATCGCCAAGGACCTCAAACGAATGCAGGTCTGGGTCGCGGTCAATGAGGCGGATGTGGCGAAGATATACCCCGGCCAGCCGGTCACCTTCACCGTCGATGCGTTGCCGGACGAGACCTTCGGCGGCGAGGTGGTGAAGGTCCGCCTCAACGCGTCCATGACGCAGAACGTGGTGACGTACACGGTCGAGATCGTTACCGACAATTCCGCCGGCCGCTTGCTGCCCTATCTGACCGCCAACGTGAAGTTCCAGGTCAGCCGCCGAGAGAACGTCCTGCTCGTGCCCAGCGCGGCGCTTCGTTGGACCCCGTCCGTCGAGCAGGTCGCCCCGGAGCACCGAAACGGCCCGCCGGCAGGTCAGGTTCCGACATCGCTCCCGCAGCAGCCGCCCGCTGAGGCAAAGACAAGGACAGAGGCGCGGCCAGGCATGATCTATGCCCGCGAAGGTCAATTCGTCAGGCCGGTCCCGGTCAAGGTCGGCCTGAGCAGCGGCACTCACACCGAAGTCGAGGGTGTAGGACTTGCCGAGGGAATGGAACTTGTCACCGGCGTGGAGACGGGCGCTGCTGCCTCGACGGACATCAGCAATCCATTCACACCGAAGCTGCCTGCCCCGCCCAAGGGTGGACCGCCGCCGCGATAGGGGCACCCCAACGCGATTCGTCGCGTTGGGGACCCCTGGGCAGGAATGAGACGATCATGGACTTCATCGAACTGCGTGACATTCACAAGACCTACCACATGGGCGACGTTGACGTGCCGGCGCTCAGAGGCGTCTCCGTGAACATCGCCAAGGGCGAGTTCGTGGCCCTCATGGGCGCTTCGGGCAGCGGAAAGAGCACGCTCATGCACATCATGGGTTGCCTCGACCGCGCCACGTCCGGCCGGTACTGGCTCGATGGCGAGGAAGTTTCGGGCCTTTCTGCCGACCGCCGGGCCCTGGTGCGGAACCACAAGATCGGCTTCGTCTTCCAGAGCTTCAACCTCCTGGCCCGCACCACGGCCATCGAAAACGTGGCCATGCCGTTGGGGTACACGGCCGGTCATCTTTCTGAGCGGCAGGCCCGGCAGCGCGCCGTCGAGGTGCTCGAACGGGTGGGGCTAAGCGACCGGATGCGACACGAGCCATCAAAGCTCTCCGGCGGCCAGCAGCAGCGCGTCGCCATCGCGCGGGCCTTAGTGAACCGCCCGCCGCTACTGCTGGCGGATGAGCCGACGGGCAACCTCGACTCCCGCACCAGCGAGGAAATCCTCCGCATGTTCCGTCAGCTCAACGAGAGCGACGGCATCACGATCATCCTGGTTACCCACGAGCTGGACGTGGCCAGATACGCACGGCGGACCATTCACATCCACGACGGCCTCATCGTCGACGGCGAGTACGGCGAGGCTGGCCAAGCTGGCGGACAATCAGTTCCCCAGCCGGCCACAGGAGGTGCGACATGAAGCTGCGTCGAACCATGCGCGCGGCGCTGAAGGCCCTGCGGCGCAACCCAATGCGGGCGATGCTCACGACGCTGGGTATCGTGATCGGCATCGCCGCCGTGATCGCGATGATGGAGATCGGGGCCGGGTCCTCGTCCCAGCTCAAGAAGTCCATCGCCAGCATGGGCGCGAACGTCCTGCTGGTCATCCCCGGTTCCACCACCAGCACCAGCGGCGTCAGCCAGGGAAGCGGCAGCACCGTGACGCTCACGCCGCGGGACTGCGAGGTGATGGCGGCGGAATGTCCCTCGTTGCGGGCCGTCGCCCCGATGGTGCGGGCCCGAACGCAGATCGTCTATGGCAATCGCAACTGGGTGCCCAACCAGATGGTCGGATCGACGGCCGACTTCCTGGAAATCCGGGAATGGGCCGTGGCGGAAGGCGAGTGCTTCTCCGAACGCGACGTCCTCAATTCCAGCCGCGTCTGCGTGGTGGGGCAGACCGTCGCTGACGAGCTGTTTCAGGGCGAATCGGCCATCGGCAGGGAAATCCGCGTCAACAACGTGCCGCTGCGGGTCGTCGGCGTGCTCGCCCGCAAGGGGGCGGCGATGATGGGCATGGACCAGGATGACTTCCTGATCGCCCCCTGGACCGTGGTGAAGTACCGCATCTCCGGCTCGACGCTCACCAACGCCAACCAGAGCGCCAGCGGGGGCTCCAGCGGTTCGACCAACACGCTGAGCAACCTCTACCCAAGCGATCCGCCTTCCCTCTATCCCGAGCAGTCGGACACGCAGGCCCAGAACAGCCCGATGCTCGTGCGGTTCACCAGTATCGACTCAATCATGGCTGCCGCACGCAGCGCCGAGCAGATCCCCTCCGCGATGCAGGAGATGAAGCAGGTCCTTCGCCGCCAGCACAATCTGCGCACCGGGCAAGAGGACGACTTTGAGGTACGCGACATGGCCGAGATGACCAACACCCTCTCGTCCACCACGATGCTCATGACCAACCTGCTGCTCAGCGTGGCCTTGATCTCGCTGGTGGTCGGCGGCGTGGGGATCATGAACATCATGCTCGTGTCCGTGACGGAACGCACTCGCGAGATCGGCCTGCGGATGGCCGTCGGCGCTCGGGGGCGAGACGTCCTGCGCCAGTTCATCATCGAGGCCGTTCTGCTGTGCCTGGTGGGTGGCGCGTTGGGCATCCTGGTGGGCCACGGCGGGTCGCTGCTCGTGCAGATGTTCCTGCGATGGCCGGTGGAGACTTCGCCAAGCGCCATCGCCGCGGCTGTGCTGGTCTCGGCCAGCGTCGGCATTGTCTTCGGCTTCTATCCGGCGTGGAAGGCGTCAAGGCTGGACCCCATCGAGGCCCTGCGCTACGAGTGAGTTCATGACAGGCCCGAATCCGTTCGGGCCTGAGCAAGGAGTTCGATATGACCGCAACCAGTTATTGCCATGTTGCGACACGGATGCGGGCGACTGCGCTGCCGCTCTTCCTTTGCCTCCTCTGTACCGGGGGCTGCGCGGTAGGCCCCGACTTCGTTCGCCCGCAGACGGCGGTTCCCGATGCGTGGATTGGCGCGACAACCATGCCGACGACACAGCCCAGCATGGCGGAATCTGATCTTCAGCGATGGTGGGCGGCATTTAGCGACGCCAAGCTGACCTCCCTGATAGAGCAGGCATTCAGCTCCAATCTCGACCTTCGCCTCGCCACGTCCCGTATTCGCCAAGCCCGAGCAAGCCGCGGGATCGCGGTCTCCGGGATCGGGCCGACGGTCGATGCATCCGGCTCCTTCCGCCGCAGCCAGGCGTCCTCCGGTGGCGGCGACATGAAGAGCCCGACGGTCAATAACTACCAGGTGGGGTTCGACGCCGGCTGGGAGATCGACATCTTCGGCGGCGTGCGGCGCGGCATCGAGGCCGCAGATGCCGAAGTCCAGGCTTCAGTGGAGAACCGACGCGACGTGCTGGTGACACTGGCGGCCGAGGTCGCCCGCAACTACGTCGATCTGCGGACGTACCAGCAGAGGCTTGCCATCGCCAGGAAGAACCTCGAAGCCCAGAAACACAGTGCCGAACTGACGCGGAAGCGATTTGAAGGCGGCTTCGTCAGCGGGCTGGACGTTGCCAACGCAGACGCCCTGGTGGCCACGACCGAGGCGGCGATTCCGCTGCTGGAGTCCTCGGCCCGGCAGACCATCTACACCTTGAGCGTTCTGCTCGACCGCGAGCCGGGGGCGCTTGTCCCCGAGCTGTCCGAGGCCGCGGGCATTCCGGCTGCGCCTCCGGCGGCTCCCGTCGGCGTGCCGTCGGACCTGCTCCGTCGCCGGCCTGACATCCGCCTGGCCGAGGCCGACATCCACGCCGCCACTGCCCAGATCGGCGTGGCCGCAACCGACCTGTTCCCGAAGGTCGCCATTAACGGATCGGTGGGCTGGCAAGCCGCTAACTCCGGCGACCTGTTCAATCCGCTCAGCCGCTTCTGGTCCCTCGGTCCGTCGGTCACGTGGAACCTGTTCCAGTCCGGCCGCACCTTGTCCAACATCGAGGTCCAGAAGGCGCTGCAGGAGCAGTCGATCCTGACCTACCGCAAGACGGTGCTCACCGCCATCCAGGAGGTGGAAAACGCCCTCATCGCCTCGGTCAAGGAGCAGGAGCGTCGCAGGAGCCTCCAAGCCGCCGTCGCCGCCAATCGCAAGGCCGCCGACCTGGCCACGCAGCTCTACACCGAGGGCCACACGGACTTCCTGAATGTCCTCAGCGCCCAGCGATCGCTGTATTCCTCCGAGGACGCCCTCGCCCAGAGCACGCAGGTTATGGCCGTCGAGCTGATCGCCCTCTACAAGGCCCTCGGCGGGGGCTGGGAAGAAGTGCAAGCTGTCGCCGGCGGGCAGGAGAGGTAGGCCTTCATGGCAGTCTTGGTTCGCAGGAGCGTGACGCGGACGCTGTTCTCGATGGCCTTCCCGATGCTGGCCGGCACGTTTGCCATGAACGCGTACAACCTCACCGACACGTGGTTCGTCTCCCGCTTGGGGACGTTGCCGCTTGCCGCGATGGGGTTCACATTCCCGGTCGTCATGCTTCTGACTTGCGTGGCCCATGGCATCGGCTCTGGCGTTACCACCTTGGTCTCACATGCAATCGGCCGGCACAACCACGATGATGCCGCCAGACTCGCCACCCACGGCACGATGCTGACCTTGGCCGTCACGGCGGTGATCTCCATCGGGGGCTACCTGTTGATCGTGCCGGTCTTCACTGCCCTCGGTGCAGACCGCAACACGCTCCCGCTCATCGGCGAGTACATGCGCACCTGGTATCTCGGCGCGGTGTTCATGACCTTGCCCATGCTGGGCAACGGCATCCTGATCTCCGCAGGCGACTCCAGGGCCGCCAGCGGAATGATGATCCTGGGGACCCTGATCAATGTGGTCCTCGACCCGATTATGATCTTCGGCTACCTCGGGTGCCCGGCCATGGGGATTCGCGGGGCGGCCCTGGCGACGGTCATTGCCCAGGGCGTCTCGACGGTCTGGCTGGTTTACCTGCTCTTCAGGAGACACCGCCTGCTGACCTGGACCACGTGGAGGCTGGGAGAGTACACCGGCTCGCTGCGCAGCATCACGCGATTCGCCGTGCCAAGCGTCTTGAGCATGGTACTGATGCCGATCTCAGCGACGGTCATTACGAGGCTTCTCAGTGCCTTCGGCAACGAGGCAATCGCGGCCACGGGGGCGGCAGGCCGAATCGAGATGTTCGCGTTCATGGTTCCCATGGCGTTGGGCATCTCTTTGACGCCCTTCGTCAGCCAGAACTTCGGGGCCGGCCGCATGGACCGCGTGCGTGAAGCCCGGAAGGTTGCCACCCGTTTCGCCCTAGGCTACGGCGGCGTGACTGCCGTTGCGTTCTTCCTGGCCGCTCCCTGGCTGGCGGCGGCATTCACCGACGACCCCAAGGTCGCCGCGACGTTGGTGTCCTACGTCCGCATCATCTCTTTCGGTTACGGGATGATGGAGGTGCATCGGTACTGCGGCTTCTTCCTGACCGGTATGCACAAGCCCGTTTCCGCTACAGTGCTCAATGCCGTTCGGGTCCTGGCGCTGCTGATCCCGCTATCCTTTCTCGGGGCGAGCTTCTGGGGTGTCACCGGTGTATTCGGGGGCAGACTGGCCACAGATATCATTGTCGGCATCATGGGAATGATGTGGGTATCCAAGACACTGAACGCGAACGCCGCATGCGCCGACGCCACATGCACCACTCAGTGCGAAACGCACTCACGCCTCGTTGAGGCCCCCGTTCCTCGGACAGGAACGACAACCGGTCAAGACACTAGATGAATGGTCTTTCCCCGGTAGAGGGTCGCAGCCAGTCTCAAGGGGCGAAGGAAAGACTGCGTCGGAAGGGATGCCGGCGGTGTGCGCCAGTCGGCGAAGCAGGCCTCCGCCTGATCAGTTGTGGTGGGCAATCTCGACGTTCTGCTCGGTCAGAAGCTGCTTCCACATGCGTCGCTGCTTGCGCCAGTCAAGGACGGCGGCGATGGGCCGCAGGTGCCGCTCGCGGATGGGGTCGCGGCCCTTAACCGTGCAGGGCAGGAACAGGAGTTCTTCCTGGATGTCCAGGGCGAGGTTCAGGAGGTTCATGATCTGCGTCACGCGGGCGCGGGTGACGTAGCCGAGGCGGGCCAGGTCGGCGTAGTCGGTCACCTCGCCGTCCTTTAGGAGGTGCTCCAGGCGTAGCGCCAGGGCCATGAGCCGCGAAACGCGGGGGATGTTCCCCGGCTCGGCGGTCGCGGCTGGCGCTTCGCCGCACTCGAGCACCTTTCGCCGTCCGCGTCCGTGCCGAAAGTGCACCGCGCTGGTGATGGTGATTCCCCGCATCATACGGCTACCTCCTTCCGCCTGGCCTCCTCGGCCAGCGCGCCAATGCCCGTCGGGTGGAACGTCACCGAGACCGTTCCCTTCTCGCCGTCGTAGTCCACGCGTTCGACGAGGAGTTGCATCACCCGGACCTGCTCACGGGGCGAGAGGCTCTCCCAGACCGGGTCGAAGAGCGCCAGCGCCCTTGCGGCCTCCTTCTCATCCACCAGTTCCCGCCCGAGGGCGATGAGTTCCTCGCGGACCTGCGTGGCCCGCTGCTCGGTCGAGCGGATGCGGTCCTGGACGTCCGCCATCCGGTCGGTCGCCGTCCCGTTGTGGCCGAGGCGGCCCACCAGGTTGCGCATGTCGTCGTTGTGCCGCCGGAGGTCTTTCTCCAACGCCGCCTGTTCGGCCTGGAGTTCCTTGATGCGCTTGTCGGCCTGCTCCCGCGCCTGGCGGATGGTCTCGGCGACGAGGGCCGAGTCCTTGGCGATGGTCCGCACCTGGTCCACCACGAACTTCTCAATCTCCGCCGCCGGGATGGACTTCGACGGGCAGGCGTGCCAGCCGCGCTTCTGAGCGTTCAGGCACACGTAGTAGCGGTATCGACGGGTGCCGTTCTTGAGCGTGTGAGTGTGGACCATCGCGCAGCCGCAGGGCACACAATGCAGCAGGCCCTTCAGGAGCGCCCCGAAGCGGTTCCGCACGTGCTTGCCGCCGGATTGGCCGTTGCGGCGCAGGAGCGAGTGGACGCGCCGGAACACCTCGGCGTCTACGATGGCCGGGTGTTCGCCCTCGAAGACCTCCTTCTTCAGCGTGATCTTGCCCAGGTACAGGACGTTCGTCAGGAGATGGAAAAGGGTGTTCTTGTTGAAGGGCTTGCCGCCGCGCTGGCGGCCTTCCTTCGTGGTCCAGCGCTTGGTCGTCCAGCCGCGAGAGTCGAGCGCCCTGACCGTCTCGATGAGCGACTGGTGCTCCAGGTAGAGCTCGAAGATGGCCCGGACCCGCGACGCCTCGTCCTCGTTCACGAGCAGCCTGCCGCCTCCGGGGGCCACGTCGTAGCCAAGGATGGGCATGCCACCCGACCACTTGCCCTTGCGGCGGGCGGCGGCGATCTTGTCCCGCGTCCGCTCGGAGATGATCTCGCGCTCGAACTGCGCAAAGGACAGCAGCACGTTCAGCATCAGCCGGCCCATCGAGGTCGTGGTGTTGAACTGCTGGGTGACGGAGACGAATGAGACGCGGTGCTTCTCGAACGTCTCCATCATTCGGGCGAAGTCCAAGAGCGAGCGGCTGAGGCGGTCCACCTTGTAGACCACCACGCAGTCCACCCGCCCGGCCTGGATGTCGGCCAGCAGGCGTTTCACGGCCGGGCGCTCCATGTTCCCGCCGGTGTAACCGCCGTCGTCGTAGCGGTCGGGAAGGGCCATCCAGCCCTCGGACTTCTGGCTGGCGATGTATGCCTCGGCCGACTCGCGCTGGGCGTCGAGCGAGTTGAACTCCTGCTCCAACCCCTCCTCGGTGCTCTTGCGCGTGTAAATCGCACAACGGATGGTCTGTTTCTCAGGCATGCTCGTCACCGCCTTTCAGCAGGTTGAAGAAGTGGTAGCCGTTCCAGTGCGTGCCGGTGACGGCCGTCGCCACGGCGGAGAGCGACCGGTAGACCTTGCCCTCGTAATCGAAGCCGTTGGGCAGGATGGTCACGATGACCGTGCGGCCCTTGTACTGGCGGGTGAGCACCGTCCCGGGCATGGGAAGCCGCCTGTCGGCGGAGATGCGGAGCGTGGCGACCACCGCCTGGTCCGCGTTCGCGCCGGCCGTCCGGCGTGGCGGGGACATGCGGATGTCCGCGTCGTTGCCGAGTTCCGCCGCCCGTGCCCGTGCTCGCTCCGAAAGGTCGCCCTCGGCCTGCGACTGGAGCCGCCAGGCGATGCGCTTGACCAGAAAGTCCTTGTGGTGCGAGCGGGGCTCCTCGCCGAAGACCTCGGCGTACCTGGCCCGCAGCTCGGTTACGGTCATGTGCTTCAGCACCGCGATTTCCTTGCCGACGTTCAACATGAGGCCGTCCTTTCTCCGGTTCTCGCGTGCGTTAACCGGCGTGAGGATCAGGCCGTGGGGTCGCGGGCAAGCCAAGGGCTTTCTGGGCAGATTCTGCGGATTCCCGCGGCGAAACATGTCCGCCGGAAATGTCCGATGTGGCCGCAAGTTGCGGGCGGGTGCGGAGCCGTAGGAGCCCGGCCGCGAGGATGGCGGCGACTTCGCGGAGGCGCTCTTCGGGGGCCAGCGGAACGTCGGTCGTGTGCATGGGAACGCTCCTTTGGGAAGCGCCCACAACGACCTCCGCTGTGCGGCCGGCGCGTTGTCCGGCGGGTTTCTCTCTACTGGATACATACCCGGCGGAAGTTCGAGATGACGGACTGGGGCTGCGGTTCGAACGAGGTCGTTAACCCAGAGAGGGCTGTGAACCAGAGAATCCGAGAGTTTTGGCGCGGGTTTTTGGGGTGCGAAAGCAACCGTGATGGTTGCCTTCGCGCCCCAGACTCTCGGACTCGAACCGGAGAAAACGGCGTGGTGCGGGGGTGCGCTCGTAAGCCTTTGCCGTTAACGGTTTATGCACGAACGCCGAGGACTCTCGCCCTCGGCGTTCTGCGTTAACCCAAGGGGCACGGGAATGCCCCCTTATTGTTATGGCTCCCCGAGAAGGTCTCGAACCTTCAACCTAGCGGTTAACAGCCGCTCGCTCTACCAATTGAGCTATCGGGGAAAGGTTATCGGCTCAACGGTCACCAACCAGCTTAGCGGATCGGCCCGGGATGTCAATGCCGGCGGCTTTCTTTCCGAGGCCGGGAGCCCGTTGCGGGAGGATCGCGCCATGCCCCTTATGCCCTCTTGCGCAGCGCGCCCTGCTCTCAGGCTCGCGCCGGGCGAGTGCTATCGCGCCTCCGGCGGCTGAATCGGCGTCGTTACGGGACGAGCGTTGGTCATCGCAGGAAGCGGGGGCGTGGTCACCATGGCGGGCTTGAGGAACAAGTAATACAGCCGCCCTTCCTGCTGGGTCCGCCCTGCCAGATCGGCGGCTTCCTGGCCGATTCCCATGTACACGTCGCAGCGGCCGGCTGCGCGGATCGCCCCACCGCTGTCCTGGTCGAGGGCAAAGCCCCGGTACGGCCTCAACACCGCCCCGTCGCTGCGCCGCGGCAGTTGCGTGGAGACAAACGCCAGGCAGGCCCGCGGAAACACCGACTTGTCCGTGGCGATCGTCCGCAGGACGCTCACCGGCTCGTTAAGGCTCCCGCGCGGGTCGCCGTCAGTGACGGAGAAGAACACGAACCGCGGGTTGCGCGAGACGTACTCCTCGACCTCGTCGGGGTGGGCGCGGAAGTAGTCCATCATCGCCTGCAAGGAAAGGCTTTCCCGGGCGATCTTGCCGTCCTTGACCAGCTCCATCGCCACGCTGTTGTACTCGTAACCATTATTGGCCGAGTAGCCGACGGTGATCATCCTCCCGTCGGGCAGGCGAAGCCTCGCCGAGCCTTGCACCTGCGCGACGTACGCCTCGAACGGATCGGCGAGATACGCAAGCTCGCAGCCTTTCAGCAGGCTTGAGCCTTCCAGCTCCCGCCTGGCCGGGCAGCGGGACAACTGCCCGCCGCTGCCGCGGATGCCCAGGATCGTGCCCTCCTCGCCCTTGACCAGGCCCGGCGGCTCCTTGTAGAGCGGGTGGCGGAAACGCCCCGTCGGAGCCGGGGATGCGTCGAATATCGGCGTATAGTAGCCGGTGAACAGCACCGTCCCGCTGCCGTCCCAGCCGACGGAGGTGTAAACGTCGAACCGATCCCGCATGGCCGCGTTCATCGCCGAGGGCGACATCCCCGAGTCCAGCATCGCCGCGAATGCCTTCAAGCTGGCCAAGGCGTGTTCGTGGGTGATCTGCCCGTAAGGGAAATAGCGCTGGCTGGAGGGTTTGGACATGTAGTTGATGCTCCTGGCCAGGGCCTCGCGCAGGTTGGTCAGATCCGCACAGGCCGCGGTGAAATCCGGTATCTCGGCCGGATCGGTGATCCTGCGGAGGGCAAGCTGGCCCTCCGGAAGCGGGCGGCTGTACTGCGGCGGGGCCGGAATAGGCTCCGACAGCGTCCCGATGGGCTTCTTGTGACACCCGCTCAGCAAAACCGCGGCCAGGACGGTTACCGCGACGGCGCCATGGATTCTCATCCTTGAGCTCCTATGCCTGATGCGCCGGGGTCACACGCGCCCGCGCTTCTCAGTTTCCACCGACAAGTCCATTTGCACAAGCTTACGCCAACCACCGCAGGAGCTGGTCAACGTGGTCGATCTGCCCGATCGGGAATTCCACCGGACTGTAATAATTGTAATAATGCTGAACGTCCGCCGTGCCCAGTTCATAGAGACCCCCAACGTCAAACTCTGTTGGAGCGTAAGCCATCAGGCTTGCCCCCTTGTTGGAGTCATCCGGGGTGGCGGGGTCGTTATCCGGGTCATCCGCCATCAGCCAGAAGTGGTAGAAGTCGGTCGGATGGTGCTGCAATCCGAGGACATGGCCCAGCTCATGCGCCGCAGAATTGGCCAAGGCCCGAGAATACTCATTCAGCCTACCCGTGACCGAGCCGGCAAGAGAGTAGCCAAGCATGTCGTTGGTGAAGATGATCGTGTTGTCGGCCTTGCTCATGTTGGCAATGTCCCCCGTGCTGGCTACGCCCAGCAGCCCGCCGCCGAAAATGCGCTCCTCGGCCCGGCCCACAAAGACGGTCGTGAAGTCGGTCTCCGGATTCAGGCCCTTCAAGGCCGGATCGTCGGTGGTGAACCACAGGCCCTCGTCGGCTGCGAGGTAATCCGCCCAGTCGGTCGGGTCGTCCAGGTCGATCCTGCGGACGGTCAGTTTGCCCAGCGGGTTGGAATCGGGGGTATTGCTGTAGATGCTGACAATGTTGTCCATGATCCCGGTCACATCACTATTCCCGTTGATGATCACCGACTCATACCCGGCCAGGCTGGGGTCCAACAGCGCCAGGTCGAGGGCATCCACCCGGATGCTCTCAGCGTAGTACATATAATACTGTATGTACTTCGTCGCCGTGCCGCCGTCAAAATCGACGTAGACAAGCTGCTTTGGATAGTTGGCGCCAAGGTAGTTGTTGTGCTCCCCGACGGTGTTGCTGACGTAGGCGATCTGGGACAGGTACCCGCCCGATTGCGCCAGCAGGGCGCTGTCGCTGGACGCAAGCGTCATATTGAGGCGGTAAACATTGGTTGGGAGATACCCCGTCCACGCCACGACGAAGTACTCACCTGTCTGGGGAAGCTCGAAGGCCTGGAAGGTTGCGCCGGTCGCCGTGACGGCCTCGAACGTGTCGTCGGCCAGGGCGGCAGTCCCCTGGGTGTCCCTGTAGAACAGCCCAAGCTCGGCATTCGGCATCGTGCGGAATTCCGGGCCGAGGTATTCCATGCTGAAGTACTGGTATGCTTCCGCGGTAAAGCGGAAGACATCCACGTCGAGGCCCCCGTCGACGGAGTTGCTGACTATCACGGGACCGCCGTCCAGGATCAGGGGCAGCAGGTCGGTGTCCAGTGCATCCACGAACGTATCGGGCCTGTCACCGCCCATGATGACATAGACGAAGTCTCCGCCGGCCCGGCCATCCCCGCTGGGGAACGAGCCTGTAAACTCACCGTCCAGGACCCCGCCGCGGTTGTCGAGCACCGCCCCGTCGCCGTCGATGGATTCCACGGTGCCGTCAAGGGTGAGCTGGAACATCCTGCCAAGACCCGCCTTGTACTCCAGCGACTCCCAGGTGCCCAGGTTGCCGGACTTGAGGGTCAACGTGATCGTGTGGTTCTGGCCGTCGTAAACGGGCGTGCGGAGGTAACTGGCCAGGTTGGTGTCCGTCGCCGGGTCGAACGTCAGGTCCCTTGAGACGTACAGGCTCATCGTCGAGGCCCAGTCGACCGTCGCGAAGTTCACGCAATGGTTGAACGTGATGACAAGCGAATTGACGGTCATCTCGACGTCGGTCACCGTCAGATTGCCCGCGGCGCTTTCCATCGAGCCGTAAGACGCGTTGGCGTTGGGCTGGAACGGCTGGCCGTAGGCGGTCACCGTCGGGATGCCGCTTGCGGCGAAGACCCCGTAAGACTGGCTCGTCCCGGCCGAGGTGCCGAAGATGCCTCCCCGGACCTTCACCCTTCCGACGTAGCCGACCCCCGCCACCTCGTCGTCGCTGGTGCCGACGTAGCCGTCGGCGCCGGGATCGACGGCGGCGGAGATCGCCGACGCCGTCATGTTCCCCCCGATCGTCACCAGCCTGATGGACCCGCCCTGCGCCTGGTCGACCTGCCCGGGCACTGACGGGGCGACAAAGCGATCTATCCTCAGGTTGCCCGTTTCACCGCTGAGGTAGCCTGCGTCCCCGGGGCTGAAGCCCGAGAATATGTAGCTGTTGGCCATGTTGCCGACAATCGCCGCGGTGGTGAAGTTTCCGGAAGCCGCGACCAGAGCGCCGCTCATGCCGCCGACGGTCATGCGCTTGATGTCGCCCCCGGCCCAGGCCCTGCCCGTCATCTGCCCCTTACTGACATTCAGGGCGCCCAGGTCGCCGCGGGTGCCCAGCAGTCCGCTGAAGTTACCGCTCTTGACATTGAAGGCGCCAATCCCGCCGGAGGTGCGGTAACTGCCGGTGAAGTTGCCCCCGCTCAGCGTGACTTTGCCGGTCTCCCCTCGCGTCACGTCCACCACGCCGCTCAGGCCGCCGGCGGCCGCGACGCCCAGCAGGTCACCGTTGGTAACGGTCACGTCGCCGGAAAGCAGCCCAGCCGTCGAAAGGGCCTTCACGCTGCCACGGACGTTCATCTCCCCGCTGAATGCCCCGCCGATGCTCACCTTCGCGGCGTCACCCAGCGTCGTGGTAATGTCGCCACTGACGGCGGAGCCTGTAACCAGCGATGTCAACGCATCGGCCGTCAGGCTGCCTGAGAAGGCCCCGGCCAGGGTCAGCTTGCCGACATTCCCACACACTATGGCGGCGTTGCCAGGGGCCGCAACGGTAGCGGATGAAACGCCGCCGGGCAGGTTCCAGTTTGCCCCTGCCGAGATGGTCAGGACCTCCATCATGCCCACGGCGCCGTCGATGTCGGCATTGCCGATCTTCACGCTTCCAGCGGTGACCAGGGCCGCCAGCCCGCTGTCGTCGGAGGAGATGATCGTGATGGGATTGCTCATCGTCCCGACGATGCTCAGGCGGCTGCGCTCGGTTGTGCGCTCCAGCACCAGTGCGCGGGTAGCGGGATTGTAGTTGGCCACCCCTTCACCGGTCAGGGTCAGGGCAAGCCCGGGAAGCGCCAGGATCGGTCCAATGGCTGTGCCAGGCCCGAAGTCCGTTCCGGTGCCCGATTCGGTGTGGGTGATCCCGAAGTCGATCGTCACCAGCGCCCCGGCCCCGGCGACGAAGACCGGGTCGATGTCCGTGTCGGCCAAGACGCCGCTCTGGAGCGGACCGTATCCGCCGCTGACGGCCATCCTCAGGATGCTGCTGGCGCCGAGGGCCTCGGTGTTGTCGGCGATGTCCAGGAAGGCCGCGTACGCCCCGCCGCTCAAGTCCCCCGGCCCGACGCCCGCGGCGACGACGGAGCCGCTCAGCACACCGCCAATCGTCACGGACTTGATGTTGCCGCTGTGGACGCCGCCGGTGATCGGGTTGTCGTCTCCGCCGCCGACGACGCCATCGGCGCCGGCGTCATACCCGGCCAGGACGAAGGAATTGGTCACGCTCCCGGCGATCTTCAGGGCATCCAGGTTCCAGGCTGAGGATACCGTCGCCCCGCTCAGCGCCCCGGCCTGGAGCCTGGCGATTCCGCCTCCGGAGCGAATCGAACCGGTGATGGCGCCATCGACGCTCACAGCCGCGATGAGCGTCTCAGCGCTGACCGCGCCGGAGATACCGCCGCCCTTGACCGTAAGGCTCCCGATGCCGCGGTAGGAGACCACGTCGGCCGCCAGCGAACCGGTGACGGCGATCTTGCCAAAGCCCGCCCCGGCCGTGATGACGTGGCCGCCGGTGGCGCTGCCGCCAACGATGCTCAGGACGTCGATTGTCCCCTGGGCGGTCACGTCGGAGGCCAGGTTCCCGTTCTTGACATCCAGGCGGCCAATGCCGCCGCCGGTGGCGCTGATATCGCCGGTAATGTTCCCCCCCGTGACACTAATCTTGCCGATGGACTTGGCCGTGATGTCGCCCAGGATCGACCCGCCAACAAGTTTGACCGAGCCGAGCGACCCGTACCGGATGGTTACGTCACCGCGGATATCGGCGTTGTTGAGGGCGAGTCTGGCGATAGACCCGCCGACGGTCAGGTCGGCGTAGATGTCGGTATTGGGGTTGAACTTCATCGACTTTATCGCCCCGAAGACGGTGAGCGACCCAACGTCTTCGAGGATCCCGTCGTGGTCGTAATCGAGTTGCCCGCCCAGGCCGCCGTCCAGGACGAGCTTAGCCAGGTTGCCGTTGGTGGTCACGTCGCTGTAAAGCGTGCCGTCTATGTCCATCGTCCCGATGTTGCCGCCGACGTTGACATTGGCGTACAGGTGCGCGGTCCCGGGCGCCCCCATGACGCGCAGGTAGTCAAAGTCCTTGACGACCTCGATGGTCTGGCTCCTGCCGTTGGCGACATACTCAGGGTTGGTCCCCAGCGAGGCGCGGGAGATGAGCTTCTTCAAGCTCCCGGCCACGCGGAGCTGGCCGGTGTAGCCGCCGGCGGCGTCGATCAGGTCCACGTCGTTGTTCCAGCCGCCTTCCACGGTGGTGATGTTGGCCGTGATCGCGCCCGTCTTGGAGACGATCGATCCGATCTTCCCATAAGAGACGATGGTCCCGGAGATGCCCCCGCCGACGGTCAGGCTCTTCAGGTTTGCCAAGGCCGGGCCGCTGAGCACGAGCGTCGAGTCGATGAAGGACCCGCCGATGACCATGCTGTCGACGTTGCGAGCGACGAAGAAGAAGTTCATCCGGAAGTCGCCGTCCACGACCATCTTCCGGATGGCGCCGACGTTGGCGGTCTGGCCGAGGGAGGTCAGACCATATACGTCGCCCGATGCGGAGAAGCTCTCCAGCACGTTGGCGATGTGGAAAGTATTGTCGTAGAAGTTCCTCGCCTTGATCGATTTCAGCCCGTCGCCGGATGTGAAGGTGCAGAAGCGGATGTCGGCCTCGGGGCCGTCGCCGCGAACGACGCCGATGCTGCCCCCCGACACGTCGATCGTGGTGTTGTACATGCCCGGGCCGCCGGCCACTATCTCGCCCACCCCAAGTCTCTGCACCGCGCCCATGGCGGATATGAACGAGTTGTTTATGCCGTTGGAATCGACGCTGGTGGCGACCCTGCGGACGTACTGCCCGGCAATCTCCGCTCCATTTATGTCCGCCCCCGTGCCACTGAAGCTCACAGTCCCGATCCCGCCGGTCATGGGGCGCACCACGCTCAGGAAGCACTGGAACGACAGCAGGTCCGTGGACATTACCAGCGCCGTGCACGTCGCGCCCACCGTTCCTTCGACCCTGCCGATGGCATCGACCTGGACCATGACCGGGTTGCCGTCCGGGCCGATGATCACGTTGCCCAGCTCGTCCACGGCCTCGATCGTCTGGTTGTACCGGGCGAAGATTGAGCCGTTCAGCTCGTTGAATACGCGAACGCCCTTCAGCCGCTCGTTGATGTCGGCGCCGGGAGGCGGGATGACCTCGTGGCGGGGGCCTGTGACGCTCACGCGCCCGATGGAGTTGCCGGACATGATCCCCGCCCTCGCCAGGTCGGAGGAACCGTCATCGGCCAGGCCGTCGCCGACCGATATGTCATCGATCCTGGTCTGCGACCAGACCACCCCGTTCACACCGTCCCAGCCGCCGTCGGAGGGAACGCCGTCGGCGTTCACGTCCACTTCCCGCAGCCTGCCGAGAACCCGCAGGTCGCCCAGCGATCCGCCCACCCATACCCTGTTGACGTCGCCGGTAACCGTCAGGCCGTTCATCCGCCCGTGGTACCAGCCGTACTGCGGCTCGCCGTTACGGGCTTCAACGGTCACCGCCGGCGCGGCCTCGGTCCCGTGCAGCCAGGCGCCCGTGGAACCCGCATCCAACTTTCCCAAGCTCCCGCCCAGGCGGAGGGTGTCGATCGCCGTGGTCACGTTCCCGCAGACCAGATCGCCTGGCGTCCGGTTGACTAGGCTGACTGAAGTGAAGTTATTAGCCGAGTCGGGCACATCGTGAAGGTAATACACATCCACTTCCCCCCCGCCCTGTATCGTCACCTGCATGGTCGGCGGGCGAAGTTCCATGGGGTGGTCAGGGCGGCCCAAGTTCATAGCGACAACCCAATCGGAGGTCAAGTTCAGGTCGGATATCTGCGTCTTTCCCGTGGCACTGATCGTGACCGATCCATCGATCGACAGGTTGGCGATCACCGCACCGGCCCCGCCCTGGTACGGGTCGTTGACGCCGATAACGGTGTACATATACCATGAGACGTATTCCGCGGTCTGCAAGCCTGTGGTGGGGTCAATGATGGGGATAATCTCGGGAGTTATCGTGATCTTCCCTCCGCCGTCATCGGTGATCGTCCGCGTGGCGCCGTTGGAGACTACGGTCGGGCTGGCCGCCACCAGCCAGCCGCCCTGCTGCTGCCAGATCACTCCATCAACGTGGATGTACCCCACGTCGCCTCCCGGGCCGGTCACTATCTGAGGGGCGCCTGTACTAAAGCGGCCGAAGTCGCCCGCGACGTCGATGAGGTCGATCCTCCCGGGCGGCCCGATCAGGTCGGAATTGGCCCAGATGAGATATGGGTCCAACGTCCCGGTGACTGCGGCGGTGGACTCGGCAGTCCCGGCGATGTCGATGACGCCGATGCTGCCGGATGCGGAGATGTAGCGGCCTTCGCCTAGGCCAAACATCCACAAGCTGCCCGCGACGTAGATGTTCTGGATGCACGCGTCATGGTTGAACGCGCCGTTGCTCGCCCCGGCCTCAATGTCCGCCCGAATGTCTCCTTCCATGGCCGCGACGCGCCCGACGTTGCCCTCCGATGAGATGTAGCTGGCCCAGTAGTAAACCCCCGCGGCGAGGTCGACTGCGATGGACCCGGCCTCGAAGGCGATGATGTCCCCGCCCCCGCGAGCATAGACGTACGCCGTACGGCTTACGCCTGATATGGTGACACCCCCGATATCCCCCCCGTTCATCACCGCGATGTTACCCGTGTCGGCGTACGACGGGGCGTGATAGATCCCAATCACGTTGAACCCGCCCAGTTCCGCGGCGGTGGCGTTAGTGAAGTACAGCTCGTAGTCGCCAGGCCACTCATCACCAGTCAGGTCGGGGCTGACGACCGCGAGGTAATAGACCCCCGCCTCCGGGGCGGTGAAGGTCATGGGTTTGAGCCTATTGCCGCGCGAGGCGATGCCCCAATCCTCCACGGTCTCGCAGCCGAAGCTGGCCAGCCAGTGCTGCTCGGTAGCCTCCAGCCATCGCTGGTTGGGATCATAAATCCGCACGTGCGGCACCAGCCCGTCGATCATGAAGTACGAAATGGTCCCGTCGATCACGATGGTCTGGCCGGCCATCAGAGGCAGGGCGTACCAGTCCTGGTCATAAAGGTTTCCGTCGGCCAACTCCGTAGGGGTCTCCAAGTTCCAGTCAAGCCCGTCGATGACACCTCCCAACGTCCCGGTGAGGGTGAAGTTGCCCGTCGTGTGGCTGAGGTACTGGGCGTGGGCCATCGTGTCGTTGGTGTAGTCCACCAGGTACCCCCATCGCCAGCCCTGGGCAATCGTGGCGTCAGACCAGGTCTCGTCGTCTACCGTATCGACCACGCCGACTTCCAGCTCCGTGATGTGGTTGCCCGGCGGCGGGGACTCCATGGAGTTCCCGACCCACACGGCCTGGTACGTCCGCCGCTCGCCGGTATCAGGCCCGCGGGAATCGACCATCCTGATCGTCTCGCCCGCGTAGATGTACGAGCCGCCGTTCCACAATATGTAGTCGTCCACTCCAGCCGTCTCAGACAGCTGCACCCCGCCACCGCCCTGGCGGAGGATCACGTCGCCGATGCTCTTGCCCACGACGACGTTGCCCCACAGGAAGCCCATGTAGAACCGTTCGACGTTGCCCAGGCTCTCGGCCCTGCCGGCCACGGTGCCGGCGATGGAGAACTTGCCCATGTCCACGCCGTTGATGTTGATCCTGCCCAGGTGATAGGCGTCGGTCAGGGCCGAGCCGGGAACCAAGTCCGTGGTATAGAAGACGCTCGGGTCGTTTGGATCGGCCGCCAGGGAGGTCAACCCGCCCTCCGGCCACAGCCAGGTCAGCGCCGTCGCCTGCCCCCAGATGGCGCTGACCTCGTAGAGGACGTGCTTGCTGAGGTCGAAGCTCAGCTCCTGCGCGAACACCGCCATCAGCTCCGCGCGGCCTTGCTCGTAGTTGGTCACCGCGTAGATCTTGCCGTTCACGAAGTCCATGCCCGTGATGGCGAAGATGGGCGCTCCGGTCCGCGCCTCGGTGACGTTGGTCACGTGGGTGATCGTCCCGTCCAGCCCCACCGTGATAAGCCGGTTGCCGAAGCTGAGCTCCAAGACGAAGGAGTTGCCAAGGCCGTCCACCTGCATGGCATAGAGGTGCGACGGTTGGGTGGGGTTGTTCGCCAGGCCCACCATGCCCGTCATCCCGACGGAACCCAGGTCGATGGCTTGTTGCGTGCTGGTATCGATCAGATACAGGTTGGTGCCCGTCACGCCGAAAAGGAACCCGTTGAGGAAGTCGATCCCCGTGATGTACAGCGAGGGGTCCAGCGAGGCCACCTGCGTCAGGCTGGCGTAGAGCGGATCGCTGTAGTTTATGCCATAGACGTCGTACCCGGTGTGGGCGTCGACGCCGTACAGCGTGCTGTCGT
>Ga0315279_10003069_pt1 | contig 23946 bp, 16 predicted proteins | sample YL17G06_20_MG_FD_203694 | JGI IMG/M metagenome (GOLD analysis project Ga0315279, IMG submission 203694) | Sediment microbial communities from Yellowstone Lake, YNP, Wyoming, USA - YL17G06_20 | ecosystem: Environmental > Aquatic > Freshwater > Lake > Sediment | place: USA: Wyoming | collected...
CACAACCATTCTTCTGAAGCTGCCAGCATCGGTAACAAATGATCCCGCCGTGATCAGCCTATATGACATTGCGGGAATGCGCGTCGATCAATGGCGAATTTCAACCGCCAAAATTATGGTCTTACATCCGCGGAAAGATTCCCGATTCACGCCCGGTGTTTATTTTATTAAAGTCGATAGGCATGGTTCTTATGTCAAAACAAAAGTGGTTTGCTATAAATAAGGTATTGATATTGAGAAAATGTCTGTTTCTATTGTTCGTCATATCGGTTGGTCCAATAACCGCCCAGCAGGGCGCTCGGTATCTGATCGTCACCCACGACAATTTCTATAATATCGTCAAACCCCTGGCCGAGTGGAAGAACCGGACCGGCATGGAATGCCGGGTGGCCCGTCTTTCCGAAATTGGCTCGACCGCGGACGCAATCCGGAACTACATCGTCAACGCTTATAACAACTGGCCGTTGCGGCCGGAGTATTTGCTGCTGGTCGGCGCGCCGAACTTGCTGCCGTTTCCCCAGGTCGACGGCGTTTACTCGGATAATTACTACACCAACATGGACGGGGACATATACAACGAGATTCTGTCGGGTCGGCTGACCGTGCACGACAGCATCGAGGCGCATACGGTGATCAACAAGATCCTTGCTTACGAGCGATACCCTTTGACCGCAGACCCTGACTGGTTCCGGAAAGGGACGCTTATCGTCAATCAGAATTTCAGCCCGGAGGATTCGATTTATTGGTCGGACGCAAGGTATGCCGTGGTCCGGATGTCGGAGAACGGTTTTATCGGGATCGACACTTTCTCCAATATTTACAATGACGACGCGGCGGACGTGATCAACGCCGTCAATGACGGGCGTTCATTCCTTATGTACCGGGGCGCCGCGACCAATAACTGGTATCCGCCTTTCGACTGCGACCCCGATATCACCCAGAACGGCGCCAAGCTGCCGATCGTTCTTTCCGTGACCTGCGGAACGTTGGGGACTGGTCCCACGCCGGCCTATGCCGAACGCTGGTTCTTAACCGGCACGCCCTCAATTCCCAGGGGCGGTTCGGGATATTTCGCGACCTCGACCCAGTATCACGCCGGTTCCCGATTTCGGAGCGCAGTCGCCAAGGGGTTTTTTGACGCCGCGTTCCGGGATCGCAAGCGAACGTTCGGAGAGGCCTGCGAGGAGGGTAGAATACAAGCACAGATACAATATCCCGACAGCGGTCTGTACGAATATTACGGCTTTACAACGGTCGGCGATCCGGAAATGGGGCTCTGGACCGATACGCCCTGTTCCCTGAAAGTGACGCACCCCGCGTTCCTTCCGTTCGGCAGCGCCGATTTCGAGGTCTACGTCGTCCGGACCGCGAGCGGTTCGGCCGTCGCGGGCGCGTTCGTATGCGTATCCGGTAAACGGGATACCATGGTGTACGCCTTGGATACAACCGACGCCGCGGGTTATGCCTATTTCAATCTGCATCCGCAGGTGATCAAGGATACCATGTTCGTGACCGTGACCGGTCGGAACCTGCGGCCGTACGAAGGCCGCATGACCGTGATGGTTATGAGCGCGCCGCATATAGTTTACTCCCGTTCCCTAGTCGACGATTCAGTTTCCGGAAACTGCGACGGAGTGATCAACCCCGGAGAAGCGATCAACCTGCCGGTATGGGTGAAGAACTGGGGTGACAGTGCGGGTTACGGCGTCACGGGTTTATTGCGGACCGTAGATCCCTTCGTGACAGTGACCGATTCGGTACGATCGTTCGGAAACGTGCCCGGCCGCGACTCGGCATTCACCGGCGCCGACGGGTTCGAATTTTCAGTCGTCGGTAATTGCCCGGATACTCACGGTGTCGAATTCGAGTTGGCATGCGTGGACCAGAACGATTCAACCTGGACATCGCGGTTTTTGCTGTCAGTCCGATCGGCCGACTTGATCTTCCTGGACGCGCTGGTCAGCGGAGGCAACGGCAATGGATCTTTCGAGGCCGGAGAGACGGTAGGCATCATGGTCCGATTGAAGAATATCGGGAGCGCGGGTATTGATAGCGTCCGGGCGACGATCCGATCTGTTTCACCGTTCTCCGGGATCCTGGATTCAACCGGTTATTACAATCATATTGGTCACGACAGCGCGGCCATAAACACGCTGGATTCATTCATCATTTTTAACGATTCGCTTACCCCCATCGGCATGATCATCGATTACATTCTTACTTTAAGAACAGGATACTATTCGGATACAGTGCATTTTACCCTGACGGTCGGCAAGAAAGCTTATTATATCTGGAATCCGGATCCGACCCCGGCTTCCGGTGTCAACATCGATTCCACCTTGCAGTCACTGGGTTACGCGGGCGAACTGGGCAGCAACCTTCCAGTTAATTTGGGCAAATATCGGACATTGTTCATTTGCACGGGCGTTTACCCGAACAAATACGTGATCCGGGACACCAGCCTTGCTGCCCGGTCGATCCGGGATTTTCTTGTAATTGACAGCGGTCGTGTTTATCTTGAAGGTGGAGACGTCTGGTGGTATGATCCGGCATACAACAACGGCTACCATTTCGATTCCCTGTTCGGATTAAACGCGACTGCGGACGGCAATTCCGACATGGGACCCGTGACCGGGATTGCCGGCGCGTTCACGGCGGGAATGAATTTCAATTACGGCGGCGAGAATAACTGGATGGATCATATCAGCCCGACCACCGGAGTGTTAATTTTCCGGGATGCCGACAATAATTACGACTGCGGAGTAGCACATGACGCGGGCGCGTACCGGACGGTCGGAGTATCGTTCGAACTCGGTTTGCTGGTGGATGCCGCGCCGCCCTCGACGCGTCAGACTTTGCTGGATTCCATCATGCATTTTTTTGGCATCTCGAACGAACAGGAAATTGTGGAACAAAGAAAATTCTACGGTCCTTTGCGTTTCCGCATCAACTTATTCCCCACTCCTTTCCAGAACCGAACGCGTATCGACCTGGCGCTTACTGCGCCGGCGTCTACGAAGATTACGGCATATGATATAGCCGGCCGCGAAATGGCGGTCTTGTTGCCTAAGAAGAGTTTATCGGCCGGGATTCACACTTATTTCTGGGATGGATTCGATAAGAACAGGACCCGGATTACCTGCGGAGTTTATTTTATTAGATTCGAAATCGGGGACATTCAAAAGTCTATAAAGGTTATTTTTATTGAATAATATTCCGGGAGGTCATCATGGTTTCAAAAAATAAATGTTTTCTTCTTATACTCATTCTTGCCACATTCTTAACAGGTGATTCCTGGACCACGAAAGCACCCTTGCCGACCGCCCGGCATGGCACGACCGCTGCGGTCGTGGGGACCGCGATCTATGTCATCGGCGGGACCCCGGGTAATAGTAAAAACGAAGCTTATTACCCCGCGGGTAATTCATGGGTCATAAAGACTGACATGCCCACGTCCCGAAGCGGCGTTGCTTCCGCTGTCTACAACGACCGAATCTACGTGTTTGGCGGCTGGGCAGGCGATGCCCTGTCCGCGGTCGAAGAATATGATCCGGTAAGTAATACCTGGTCCTCCCGGACGCCCATGCCTACACCGCGCTGGGACCTTGCATGCGTGACGGTCAGTAATAAGATCTACGCAATCGGCGGTCGTAACGTCGGAGTGCTCGACACCGTCGAAATATACGACCCGCAATCCAATACCTGGTTAGTCGGCATATCCATACCCACGCCCCGGACCGGGTTGGGATGCGCTCTGGTGAACGGCAAAATCTACGCGATCGGCGGGCGAGACCTGACCATGGCCAGCGACGCCAACGAGGTTTATGATACACTCAGCCGGACCTGGCACCGGGCGGCGCCGCTGCCCACGCCCCGGGGTTATTACGCCTGCGTCGCAATGGACAGTTTTATTTACGCGATCGGCGGGCTGGGCACAGATCACCTAACGGTCAATGAGGTTTACAACGTCAACACTGATATCTGGCAGACCCGGGCCGCGATGCCCACGGCCCGAAAAGGTCCTGGTTCTGCGCTCTATGGCGGCCGGATATACGTGATCGGCGGTTCCAATACGGGTTACGTCAACGTCAACGAGGAATATGACCCGGTCTTCGTCGCTGTCGGCGAGCAGAAGACCGCAAAAAGCAGCGGTCCTGAAATCAGCGGACAAATGACCACCTTTAAAATAAACATCACATGCGCGGTTGGTAACGGGCAATTAACGAACATATCACTTTTCGATATAAACGGTTGCAAGGTGGACGAGTGGCAAAGACCGCTAACCCGTAATTTGACCCTGCACCCGAACTCGGGTTTGGGTTTTCCGAAGGGGATCTATTTTCTTGTGGTATATAATGAAGACTTGAATATCGTAAAAAAGTTCGTCTGCTACCCGTAAGCACGGAATCCCGTCGTCGGCAATTATCTGTTTTATCCATATCCGAGACTTAAGACTTGACAACCGAAAAATACTCGTTATAATATCTACGGAGAATAGATTTTGAAAAAAAGATGAAGAAGATCATCGGCGGTTTATTGTTAACGGCCGTTTTGCTGTTCGCCCAGCAATCCGGCGCGCGCTATTTGATAATCACGCACGACAACTTCTACAATGCGATAAAACCTATCGCCGAATGGAAGAACCGGACCGGCATGAAGTGCCGGATAGCGAAACTCTCGCAGATCGGGTCGACCGCGGACGCGATCCGGAACTATGTGATCAACGCCTACAACACCTGGCAGATTAAACCAGAATACCTGCTGCTGGTCGGTGCGCCGAACTTCCTGCCTATGCCCCAGGTCAACGGCACCTATTCGGACAATTATTACACCAACATGGATGCGGATATCTACAACGAGATCCTTTCCGGAAGGCTGACCGTGCACGACACGATGGAGGCGAAAACGGTCGTGAACAAGATCCTCATCTACGAAAGGTTCCCGGCGACGGGCGATCCGACGTGGTTTAAAAAGGGCACGGTGATCGTGAATATCGATAACGACCCCCCCGATGATTCGATCTACTGGTCGGACGCCAAACACGCGGCCGGTTTGATGGTCGCCAACGGTTATGTCCGCGTCGACACGCTTTCCGATCAATACGGGGACAATTCTACCGACGTGATAAATGCCGTAAACGCCGGCCGGACTTTTGTGCTGTACCGGGGCAGCGGCGTGAACAACTGGTATTCGCCGTTTGACTGCAATCCCGGATCGACCACGAACGGAACCAAGCTGCCGATCGTCCTGTCCATCACCTGCCGGCAGATGGGGACCGGATCGACGCCGGCCGCGTCCGAATACTGGCTCCTGACCGGCACGCCGACCGTTCCGCGCGGCGCCGCGGGTTACTTCGCGACCACGACCGCCATCACGGGCGGAGCCCATCTGCGCAGCGCGGTGGCCAAGGGATTTTTCGACGCCGCTTTTGGGAACCACAAGCGCACCCTCGGGGAAGCCTGCGAGGGCGGACGGGTCCGGGTCTATACGCTCTACCCGGGCGAGGCCCATGAGTATTACGGCTACACGACCCTGGGCGACCCGGAAATGGGGCTCTGGACCGATACGCCGTGTTCCCTGGACGTTGAGCATCCCGCGATCATACCGATCGCCAACGCCAACTTTTCGGTGCGCGTGGCCCGGATCGCCGGCGGAAACCCGGTGGGCGGCGCGTTCGTCTGCGTGATGGGCCGGCAGGACACCAGTCTATATGCCCTGGACACAACCGACGCTTCGGGGTACGCTTACTTCACGGTGCACCCGCAGATTTTCTTCGATACGGTCTACGTGACCGTGTCCGGTCAGAACCTGCGACCTCATGAAGGGTTCATGGTCGTATCATCCATGATCCCTTATATCCAATATTCCCGATACCGAGTCGATGATTCGTTATCCGGCAACCACGATGGCGTGATCAATCCCGGCGAATCGATCAACCTGCCGGTCTGGGTGGAGAACCTGGGCGCTCAGACCGGCCTCGACGTGTACGGTACGCTTCGGAGCGCCGACAATTTCATCACGATCGCCGATTCCCTTAAGTCTTACCGCGACATCCCCGGTTTCGACTCGGCATACTCCGGCGACGACGGTTATCGTTTTACGGTCCGCCCGGACTGCCCGGACGATCACCAGATCGATTTTTCCCTTATCTGCCGCGATTCGTTTGATTCGACCTGGGTGTCCTCTTTTTCACTCAAGGTCTTCGCCGCGATCCTACATTTTCAGGATGCGATCATCTCCGGCGGCAACGGCAACGGCTTAATCGAACCCGGCGAGACCGTGATGGTCAAGGTAAATCTGCGCAATTCCGGGAGCGTTGGAATAAGCAATGCCGCCGCCATCCTGACCACGACATCCCCATACGCCGCGGTTCTTGATCCGTCGGGGACCTATCCCTGGATCGGGCCGGACAGTATTACCGGCAACGACGCCGATCCCTTCGTGGTTTACACCCCCGCCAACACTCCCCACGGGACGATCTTACCGTTCCGGATGACCCTGAGCGCGGCATATTTCCAGGATACCTTTGACTTTAACCTCATCGTGGGCCACCGCCACTACTATATCTGGAACCCGGATCTGACCCCAACTTCCGGCGCGGCGATTCATACTCTCCTGACCGAACTGGGTTACGGCGGCGAGATCGGCGCGACCCTGCCGACGGATCTGGGTATTTATCGCACGGTCTTCGTTTGCGCGGGCGTATACCCCAATAACCGCGTTATTGCCAGCAGCAGCATTGAAGGGGCGACGTTGCGCGATTATCTTCTCAATCATGAAGGCCGGGTCTACCTGGAGGGCGGCGATGTCTGGTTTTACGACCCGCGCAATAACAACGGTTATTGTTTTGACACGCTTTTCGGTCTGCGCGCGACTGCCGACGGCAATCCGGACCTGGGCCCGGTGGAGGGACAGAACGGGACTTTCACCGAAGCAATGGATTTCGGTTACGCGGGTGAGAATGGTTGGATCGATCATATCAGCGCGGCTGAAGGTTTCCTGATCTTCAAGGACGGCGACAACGACTACGACTGCGGTGTGGCTTATGACCAGGGCAGTTACCGAACGGTCGGAGTGTCGTTCGAGCTCGGCGGTCTGGTCGACGGTCCGCCGCCCTCGACCCGCAGCGTCCTGCTGGATTTCATCATGCACTTTTTCGGGATCCATCTTATCGGCGTAAATGAGGGTGCGGCCCAGGCCGGCGAAACCCGCCCGGTTTTCAGCGCATATCCGACCTTGTTCCGCCAACGCCTGAGCTTTCATGTCCGCACGACCATGACCATGACCGGTAGCCTTAAAATATACGACCTTGCGGGCCGGGTACGGAAGACGGTTTTTAACGAAAAATTCATCGCCACGGGGATGCAAGAATACGTCTGGGACGGAACCGACGACCAGAGAAACCGGGTCCCCGAGGGCGTGTATTTCGCCCGATTCGAAGCCGGGGGATATATTCAATCCATCAAGATCGTTTATCTGCGCTAAAGGATCGGGAATGGACCGCAAAGAACAGACGATCTTGCTGCTGATTCTGGTCGCGGGGTTTGTGTCCGCCGATTCCTGGTCGACCAGGACGCCGATGTTCACGGCCCGGCACGGTACGACCTCGGCCTTGGCCTGCGACGCAATATTCACGATCGGCGGAAAGGACGTCTCCTCGGACGTTGCCGCGAACGAAGTGTTCGATCCAGCGCTTAACAGCTGGCGCCTGCGGATGGACATGCCGATCGCCCGCAACGGCGTTTCGAGTGGAGTGGTCAACAACAAGGTGTACGTTTTCGGCGGCACGAGCAACGGCAGCATCAACTACGAATACGATCCGTCACCCGACACCTGGACCACGAAGGCGCCGATGCCGACCACGCGCAGTGAGATCGCGAGCGTCACGGTCAATAACAAGATCTACGCCATCGGCGGCAAGATCGGCGGCACGACGACACCGATCATGGAGATCTACGATCCCATTACCGATACATGGACCACGGGTCCATCCATGCCGACCTCCCGATCCGGCTCTTCCGCCGCGGCCGTGGACGGCAAGATCCATGTCCTTGGTGGATACACCACAACAATGGTTTACTTGAACACCCACGAAGTGTACGACACGCTGACCCAAACCTGGACGACGGCCGCGGCAATGCCGACGCCGCGCGCGTTCATGGCCTGCGGTGCGGTCGACGGGATCATTTATTTGATCAGCGGATACAACGGCTCTACACATCAGACCCGGAACGATGGCTACGACACTCATAACAACGTCTGGCTGACCAAAGGTCCGATTCCTACCCCACGCAAGGGCGCGGGATGTGCGGTCTGTAATAACAAGATCTACGTGACCGGCGGCTCCAATTCGGTCTACCTGGCGGTTTGCGAGGAATACACGCCGGATATCATCGGCGTGGAAGATGGCTCCGGGATCGATCATGAACGTATTGCGGGGATCGAAGCGACCATGACCAGCCGTGAGATCTCTTTCGTTTCCGCTTCGACCGCAGGGCGTAAATCGAAGATCACCCTTTACGACGCGACCGGCCGGAAGGTGGACGAGTGGGAAAAACCGCTGACCCGGAATTTGACGCTGCGACCGAACTTGGGTTCGGGTTTTCCGAAAGGGATATATTTTTTAACGGTTATTGACGAAGATTGGAATATCGTAAAGAAACTCGTCTGTTTCCGGTGATCGCCGGATCCAACATTTAAAACGATAAATCAGATCTTGAATTTCCAGCCCAGGTAGAGTTCCCGGGCCTTGGGGTCGTTGATCAGGGTCTGGGCATTGCCGGCCAAAAGCACCTGCGCGTCGTAGATCAGGTACGCGCGGTCGGTTATCTCGAGGGTCTCCCGCACGTTATGGTCCGAAATCAAGATCCCGATCCCCTGCCCTTTGAGCTTGAGGATGATCTCCTGGAGTTCGGCGCGGGCGATCGGGTCGATTCCGGTGAAGGGTTCGTCCAGGAGCAGAAACTTCGGTTTGCTGATCAGGGCGCGGGCGATCTCCACCCGACGGCGCTCGCCGCCGGAAAGCGTGTAGACCTTTTGTCCTTCCAGCGCCTGGAGGTTGAAATCGGTCAGGAGCTGGCGGGACTTTTCCCGGGCTTCCTTGCCGCGCACGCCCGTGATCTCGAAGATCGCGACCAGGTTTTCAAGCACGGATAGTTTTTTGAAGACGCTCGGTTCCTGGCAGAGGAAGGAGATACCAAGCCGTGCGCGCTGAAACATGGGTTGATCCGTGATCACCCGGTCGTCGAGGAGGATATCCCCCTGGTTCGGGGTGAGGAGACCGACGATCATGTTGAAAGTCGTGGTCTTGCCGGCGCCGTTGGGGCCGAGCAGACCCACGATCTCGCCCTGATGGATCTCCAGGTCGACCTTGTTCACCACGACCCTCTTTCCGTAGAGCTTGGTCAATCCCTTAGTCACCAGCATTGCTGTCCTCCTTACGGTTGACCAAATAGCCGTGCGGGTTGCCGTTCACGATGATCTTGTAAGCCTGGCCGTTCTTGAACAGGATCGTGAGCGCGGATCCCGCGACATAATTCTTGGAACCTTCCTTGGTGTAGTATATCGACTCGCCTTCTTCCACGCCGAAAAGGTCGATGGCTTTTTTAACCATCTTGAATACTCCGCGTTTACCGGACAGCACGTTGTCCTTTTCGGTGACCCGGGGGTTGGCTAGCCGGCCGTCCTCTTTTTTAAGGTCGTAATCGAAGGTGTCCGCGCAAATCGTGATACTGTCGATCAGGGCGACGACCGAATCGAAACCGGAGAACCGGTCGGCTTTCACGTCCAGTGAAAATTCGCGCGCCCGCACGTTCATCGGCGACTTCCCTTCGCGGGCGATTTCGAGATGCGGCAGGCCGGTAAGCGCCCCCCGGTCCTGACCGAGGTCGAACCAACCTTCGTGGCCGAACGCGTTCATGTCGTTCTTCGTATCCTCGATCCGCACGTTATCGATCATCTTCACGAACCGCCGGTTCGCGTCGTAATCGAGGGAATCCGCGCGGATCACCTCGTTCTCCGAATTCAGCGTGACATTACCCCAGAGCCGGCCGAGCTTTTCGCGGAATTGGTATTGGGCGCGGTCGGCGGTTATCGTCCCGTTCGTATCCCGGATCGTGACGTCCTGTTCCAGGATGAAGGTACCTTCCGCGTCGTAAAGGCGCGCCTCGTGGCAATTGATCCGGACACTGTCGCTTTCGATCTTCACGTTTCCGATCAGGTGCACGATACCGCTATCCCGGAGAATTTCCACGGTGTCGGCGGAGAAGGGCGACAGCTGGATCAAGAGGAGAAATATCATCGTTTAATATCGGCCGGCGTCATTAATGACAAATGTCAAATGAAAAATTACAAATGATTCACGACGAGTATGGATCCGTAATTTGGAATTGGGATTTTGATATTGATTTGAAATTTGGACTTTAAAATTTGACATTTTTACCGGATCTTCGGGAACTGGATGGGCGAGGTGCCTTTGATATCGCCGATGATCTCGATCTTTTTTAGGTCGGGAGTGGTCTTAAGGCCGTTGCCTTCGATGACGGTGCTGTCTTTTTTGACGATCCGGACATGGGAATCGGTCAGGATCTTCTGAGAATCGTTCTGCCAGAAAAGCGAGTCGGTGTAGAGCCGGCTCGAATCGTCGGTCCAGAGGACGACGTGGTCTTTGACGACGATGTTTCGGGTAGTGGTATTAAGGGTTCCCTGCCGGGAAGTCAAGATCGAGAACACGGACTGTTTTTCGCCATAAAAATTGATCCGGACCGTATCGACATTGATGAGATTGTCATACACGTTAGCTGTGACCGCGTCCAGGATCCACAATTTTTTCCCCTGCTTGGTCTCGGTAAGGCTGAACTTTTCGATCGTGATGTTGGGGATCTTATCGGTCTTTTTGGTCTCGGTTTTTTCCTCGGGGCAACCCAATAGTAATAGAATGCAAAGCCCAAGAAGGCCGGATATACTGCGCGCCATATATAAAAGGCGGCGCATTTATTCTCTTCTCCGCGAACGGTAGGCCCAGAGATAATCGTAGGGCCGCTCACGCAGAAGCCGGTTCAGGTCGCAGCCCAGATCCAACACCGGTCGGCCGTTATCCCCGTAGACGGCGAACGAAACGAGGGGTACCCCGCACAGCCGGCCTAACCTCCGGACCGGGTCGAATTTATCGTACGGCGAATCGCCGTCGACCAGAACCCCGAAAATCCCGCCGCTCCGCAGGAACCGGGTGATCTTAAAGCCGTCGCCGGGATAGAAAACGCGGACATTCGGTTTCGCCCGGTACCGGTACAGGATAAGATCCGCGGTCCGGGCGAGAAAACCCGGCTGGTCAGCATAACGGTTGGCGATGACGCCGACGCGAAATCCGAGCCGGCTCAGGACCTTGGGCATCAGTTCCCAGGCGCCGAAATGGAGGGAATAGAGGATGCCGCCCGAGCGCAGCGGTTCCAAGTTTCCCTTAACCTCGACCCGGTTCCGGCCCAGCATGACCGCGAAATTCCTCGCGGTCCGGTACAGGTTGAGGAAAGCAGCCCGGCCGATCCGTTCCTTCAAGAGCCGGCGCCGGCTGCGGTTGAACCAGTATCCGGCGTACAGCCCGGCCATAACGGGGGGAATAAGAAAACCGGGGCGGGGGATAATGTCCAAAGCGAAGTTTTTCATAAGTTTGCCGATCGGCAAATCAAACGATCAGTGTTTTTTTAAAGCGGCTTTTATAAAATTGAAAAATATCGGATGGGGGGCCAGCGGCCGGGAAACGAATTCCGGGTGGAACTGGACCCCGATGAAAAACGGATGGTCGGTGATCTCCGCGATCTCCATCAGCTTGCCGTCGGGCGATTTCCCGGAGAAAGCCAGGCCGTTCTCGACCAGGGATTTGATATACTTGGGGTTGACTTCGTAGCGGTGACGGTGGCGTTCTTCCACTTTATCTTGGCCGTATACTTTACGCGCCAAGGTTTTCGGCTCCAACTGACAGGGCCAGTTGCCGAGGCGCATGGTCCCACCCATGCCTTTTACTTTTTTCTGTTCGGGCATGAGATCGATCACGGGATGGGGGGTCTCGTCGTCGAACTCCGACGAATTAGCACCCTTCAGACCACAGACGTTCCGCGCGTATTCGATGACCAGGCACTGCATGCCCAGGCAGATACCGAAGAACGGTTTTCGGGTTTCCCGGGCGTATTTTACGATCCGGATCTTACCCTCGACGCCGCGCATGCCGAAGCCGCCGGGTACGAGTATGCCGTCGACATAGGCGAGGGTGTTGGCCAGCGCGATGTCGTCGTCGATCCGGTCGCTGTCGATCCATTTCAGCTTGAGCCTGGCGTCGTGGGCTACCGCCGCGTGGTTCAGGGCTTCGATGATGCTCTTGTACGCGTCGCGGAGCTCGACATATTTCCCACAGATCGCGATCTCGACGGTCTTGGTCGGTGTCTTCGCCTTCTGCACGAAGATGGACCATTCGGACAGGTCCGCATCCTCGCGGCTGATCCCGAGCGTGCTGAGGATCAGCTGGTCCAGTTTCTGCTGGTGGAAGATCAGCGGGATCTCGTATATGCACTCCACGTCGATGGCGTCGATGACGGAGTTGACCGGCACGTTGCAGAACAGGGAAATTTTCTTGCGTTCTTCATCGCTCAACCAGGAATCGCTGCGGCAGAGCAGGACATCGGGCTGGATCCCCATGCTGAGTAGTTCCCGCACCGAATGCTGGGTCGGTTTGGTCTTGAATTCGTGGGTCGCCTTGATGAACGGGATCAGGGTCAGGTGGACATAGAGGGTGTTCGCGCGTCCCAGATCGAGCCGGAGCTGCCGGATCGTTTCGAGAAAAGGCTGGCCTTCAATATCGCCGACCGTACCGCCGATCTCGGTGATCACCACGTCGTATTTTCCGTTCCCGGGGCGGAGGATCTTCGACTTGATCTCGTCGGTGATGTGGGGCACGACCTGGACGGTTTTACCCAGGTATTCCCCGCGCCTTTCCTTGGAGATTACGGAATAGTAGATCTGGCCGGAGGTGATGTTGTTTTCCCGGCTCAAGGGCTCGCCCAGGAAACGTTCGTAATGACCCAGGTCGAGGTCGCATTCCGCGCCGTCCGCGGTCACGAAAACCTCGCCGTGCTGGTAGGGATTCATCGTGCCCGGATCGACGTTTAGATACGGATCGATCTTTTGGAGGGTGACTTTAAGGCCATAGGCTTTGAGGAGAAGGCCGATGGACGCGGTCGCGACACCTTTGCCCAGCGAGGAAACGACACCGCCGGTCACAAAGATATACTTTGTATCCATGCCCTTAAGTTTATATAAAAATAAGGCGGTGTCAAGCGCCGTCCTTTTTCAGGCCGTATTCGCGGATCTTGAGCCGCAGCGTGTTGCGGTGGATGCCGAGCCGCTCCGCGGCCTGGGACAAGTTCCCGCCGGTTTCGTCAAGGATCTTCGAAATGTGGGCTTTTTCGACATCGGCCAGGGTGCCGTTTGACAGATCGGCGTGATCTGAAGCCTGCAGGGGCAGGTCGCGCGCGTCGATCACCTCGCCCAGGCAGAGGACGGCGGCCCGTTCGACGACGTTCTCGAGTTCCCGGATATTGCCCGGCCACGGGTAGCGGACGAGTTGGTTCAGGGCGTCGCGGCTGAAACCGGACAATTTTTTCCCGCTCCGTTCATTGATCTGCTTGAGGAAAAATTCCGCCAGAGGTTTGATATCCTCCTTACGTTCGCGCAGGGGCGGCAGGAGCAGGGCGATGACGTTCAATCGGTAATACAAATCATCGCGGAAAAGTCCGGCCGCGATCTTCCGCTTTAAGTCCTGATTGGTCGCGGTCACAAGCCGGACATCGGCTTTGACCGGTACGTTGCCGCCCAGGCGTTCGAAGCTGAATTCCTGTAAAACCCGGAGCAGCTTGACCTGGGTCGTAACCGGCAGGTCGCCGATCTCGTCCAAAAACAGGGTTCCCTGGTGGGCGATCTCGAACTTCCCGATCTTCCTCCGGTCCGCGCCGGTGAAGGCGCCCCGTTCGTAGCCGAAGAGCTCGCTTTCGAGGAGGGTTTCGGGCAGGGCCGCGCAGGAGATCGCTACGAATTGCTTGTCCCGGCGCGGGCTGGCCTGGTGGATGAGCCGGGCGACCAGTTCTTTACCGGTCCCGGATTCGCCCAGGACGAGGACCGTCGTGTCGGATTTCGCGATGCGCGGGATCAAGGCGAGGATCTCCTTCATCTTCGGGCTTTCGGCGATGAAAGATTCGGGTTTGAACTTTTCCTCGACCGCGGCCTTGAGGGTCTGGAGTTCCTGACGGGTCCGCTGTTCCTCCCGGATGCGGTTGATGCGGATCTCGAGTTCGTCTAGGTTCACAGGTTTGCCGAGAAAATCATAGGCGCCGAGCTTCATGGCGCGGACCGCGTTCTCGACCGTGCCGTAACCGGTAAGGATGATGAAATATGTCGTCGGGTCGATGTCTTTAAGACGGGACATGGTTTCGATCCCGTCGAGTTCGGGCATTTTCAGGTCCATGATCGCGAGATCGTAACCCGCGGTCTTGGCTTTTTCCAGGGCGGCCGTGCCGGACTCCGCGGTATCAACGGCATGTCCTTTTTTCTTCAGGAACCCGGCCAGTAATTCACGCTGGGCTTCATCGTCGTCGACAATTAAAATTTGCACGGATTATTATAACGAGAATCGATAAAAAATCAATGGCAGGTGAGTTTCGGAATATTGGAATTTTTAATTTACTCTTGACTTTTTATATGGCCATATTATAATAATGAAAAGAGATCAGATGCCGACAAAACGATTTTTATTTTCCGCGGTCGTGGATCAGCATAAGTTCAAAGCCGCATTCCTGGCCAACGTCGTGAATCCCAGGATCGGAGGGCTTCTGGTCAGCGGGCCCAAAGGTTCGGGAAAAAGCACGATCGTCCGCGCCGCGGCCGGGATCCTTCCCGAATACGAAGCGGTTGAAGGTTGTCCCTTTAACTGCCGGCCGGACCGGCCGGAGAATTTCTGTACCCTGTGCCAGGAACGCAAGGAGATCAAACCGGCCCGCCGGGCCATGAAGATCATCACCCTTCCCCTGAGCTGCACCGAGGACCGGTTGGTCGGCGCCATCGACGTGGAAAACTTGCTCAAGAAGGGGGAGAAAGAGATCGTTCCCGGGATCCTGGGCCTGGCCAACCAGAATATCCTCTATATCGATGAGGTTAACCTTCTACCCGATCACCTGGTCGACGATATCCTGGACGCCGCGGCTCTGCACTGGAACGCGATCGAACGCGAGGGCGTTTCGGTCTCCCATCCGGCCGAGTTTGTTCTCGTCGGGACCATGAATCCCGAAGAGGGAGATCTCCGGCCACAAATCCTCGATCGTTTTCCGCTGTGCGTGAAAATTTTATCCGTTATCGATCCGGTGGACCGCGTGGAGATCGTAAAGCGCAACCTGTTGTTCGAAAACGACCCGGCGGGGTTCGAAAAAAAATTCGCCGCCGAAGAGGAAAAGATCCGCGAGACAATAATCCGCGGGATCGCGCTGTTACCCGGGGTTAAGATCAGCGACGAGATGATCTCCAGCGTCGCCCAATCTTGCGCCGAGCTGAAAGTCGACGGTCAGCGGCCCGACATCGTCATCGTTAAAACCGCGATCACCCTGGCCGCGCTGGCGGGCCGGGCCGAGGTGAACGCACAAGATATCAGGCTGGCTTCAGAGCTGAGCTTGATCCACCGGACCCGCGATGGCGGTTTGCTTGAACCCCCGACGGCCGAGGAGATCCAGGAGACGCTGAACCGCCAGATCGGAAGAATGGCTCAGAAACCAACCGGATCAGATTTGACTGTTAAGAAAACCCAAGTTGAGTTTGAAGTGACCTCTGAAGGCTCGCCTCAAACCGAACCCCGAAACTTAAAAAAAAACTCCGCCAAGCAGTAAATAAGCTGACCTGGTTTTTTCGGCGCCCTAAAAAATACGGACTGCACCTGCGGCCGACCGCTGATTATAAGACCGCTGAAGCCCAGGGCGTTCCCCTTTTCGGCGTAAGATCTTCACTGTTCCGGAGGTTAAGGGACTATTTTTCCCGGCTTTTGACCCGGATGGGCCGCGGCCGCACCCGACTGGCCAGAGGCACGCCGAAAAGACGGTCGGTCATATCTGAGAGATCCGGCCGGAATATCCGGGTCGTGCCGTATAAAAAAGGCGAAAATACGCTGGCCTTGCTCGCGACCATGACCAACGCGATCCGTAACGGCAAGTACGATCTGGCGCGGCAAGAATTCCGGATAAACGACGCCGATCTCGTGGGCTGGGAAAGGCTGATCCGGGAAAGCCTGACCCTGGTCCTGGTCGTGGACCTGAGCCGGTCCACCTTTCCGTTCGTCAACCTATTCGCGGAGATCGTCAATTCCCTGACCGGTTTTTTCCGGATGCACCAGGACCGGATCGGATTGATTTCGCTCCAGGGTGGCCAAGCACAGATTATGAACCATCCGACTCACAATTACCGGATCGTGACCAAGAACCTGCTTCAGCTCCGGATCCACGGCGCGACGCCGCTCGCGGACGGCCTGTTCAAGGCCCTGGCCATGGTTAAGCTGGAGAAATACCGCAAACCCGGAACGCGGAACCTCGTCATCCTCCTCAGCGACTGCTATCCGGAACCGATTTCGGGTTTGTTCCCGGACCTTTTTGACGAACCCGCTTATCGGGAAGCGATCCGCGCCGCGGCCGTATATCGTCGTTCCCGAGTGGCGCTGCTCATCATAAACCCCGCGCTTCAAAAACTGGCCGGCAAAAACGATTATCCGGGCGAACGGCTGGCTGACACCCTGGTCCGGGAGAGCCGGGGCCGGCTGATCCGGCTATATCGCCCGGAACCGACACCGAGCAAGAACACTTACGAACCGCCGACCAAAGCCGAAATGCAAAAGATCATGAGCGGAATCGAAGAGTCTTTACGGCACCGGTCGGTACCGGACCTGAACCAGCCCTACGCGTGATAATATAATTTTGGGGTATCTAACGGGACTTAAATCACTTTACGCAACCAACTCCGCCGCAGCTGGCGGAGGGTCAGTTTGAGCATATTTTTCCCTCGATAACTGACGACGAGCTTGGGCAAGGAAGTCGTGCGGCCGATCTTCGCGCAGGGCAGGCCGGCGAAGATTTTTTTGAAGGTCGCTCCGTTCCGGGGGTCAACCTCAATTAAAAACCGGGTGTTGGATTCGGCAAAAAGGATGATGTCTGCTCGCGACTGGCCGTCCCGATAGGGGACAAGGTCCAGCTTTATCTCGGCGCCGATACCGCCGCTGAACGCCATTTCGGCGATTGCCAGGCCCAGACCCGCTTCCGACAGGTCGTGGCAGGCCGAGACCAGGCCCCGTTTTGTCGCGCGGGACGTTGCTTTCATGATCCGGGGCGCAAGACGCAGAGCCACATTCGGTACGGCGCCGCCCCGGATGCCGAGCATCCGCGAATATTCGGACCCGCCGAGTTCGGGACTGGTCCAGCCGACCAGGTAGAGGTCATGCCCCGCCTTTTTAAAATCCATGGTTAAGCATGATCTTACGTCTTCGATAATACCGAGGGCGGAAATGAGCAGGGTGGCGGGTATCGGGTGGCGCTTACCCTTTTCATCGGTCCATTCGTTATTGAGGCTGTCTTTGCCGGAGATGAACGGAACGCCGAAGGCGCGGGCCGCGTCGTAGGCGCCGCGGCTGGCCAGCACGACATCGCCCAGGACCTCGGGCCGCTCCGGCGAAGCGAAGCAGAAATTATCCAGGATTGCAATTTTGCCTATATCGCCGCCAGCGGCGACCAGGTTGCGCAGCGCCTCGTCGACCGCGGACAAGGCCATGCGGTACGCGTCATATTTTCCATAACCGGGATTGAGGCCGCAGGCCACGCCGACGCCCCGGTTCGAATCGAGCCGGGGTTTAATGACGACCGCGTCCTGGGGGCCCTGCAAACCGCTGCCCACCAAGGGTTTTATCGCGCTCGCGCCCTGAACTTCGTGGTCGTATTCACGGATCACCCATTCCCGGGAACCGCAGTTTAAGCTGCCGACCAGTTGGAGCAGGGTTCGACCCAGGTCCCGGGGTATCGGGAAATCGGGTAGCGGTCGGAGCGGCTTCCTGCGGACCGCCTTTTTGCAGGGCATCGGCAATCCGTCGTGGAGGAAGGCCATGTTCAGGTCTGCGACGCGCCGGCCGCGATAATCAAGGCGGAGCCGGCGATCGCCGGTAAACTCGCCGATCGCGACCGCCTCCACGTTCTCTGCGTTGAATATTCCGATGACGCGGGCCAGGTGTCGGGGCGGTACAGCCAGGAGCATACGTTCTTGGGATTCCGATATCCAGATCTCCCGAGGGCTCAACCCCTCGTACTTTAAGGGAATTTTTTCCAGCCGGACCCGGACGCCGGTGGGTTTGCCCATTTCGCCAACCGCGCTGGAAAGCCCGCCGCCGCCGCAGTCCGTGACCGCGCTCGCGATGCCCAGCTCGCTCACTTTGAGCAAGCAATCCAGCACCCTCTTTTCCATGATCGGGTTGCCGATCTGGACGCAGGATTTTTCCGAGGCGCTGGAAAGCTCGGCCGAGGAGAAGGTTGCGCCGTGGATCCCGTCGCGTCCGGTCCGGCCGCCGACGAGCAGGACCTTGTCTCCGGGACGGGCGGCTTTTTGAATGCGATCCTTACGGATCAATCCCACGCAGCCGCAGAAAACAAGCGGGTTGTAAAGAAAATCTTCGTCAAAATATATGGCCCCGCTCGGCGTGGGGATGCCCATCCGGTTACCGTAATCCCGGACCCCTCGGATGACACCCCTGATGATCCGCTGGGGGTGGAGCAGGCCGGCCGGGAGTTTTTTCAGGGCATAGCGCGGGGGGCCGAAACAGAAAACGTCGGTGTTCATGATGGGTTTGGCGCCGAGACCGGTACCCATGATATCCCGGATGACGCCGCCGATGCCGGTCGCCGCGCCGCCGTACGGTTCGAGGGCCGAGGGATGGTTGTGAGTTTCGACTTTGAAGCAGACACCGTAATCGCGGTCGAACTCGATGACCCCGGAATTGTCGTGGAAGACCGAAAGGCACAGGGGGTGATTTATTTCCCGGGTTGCCTTCATGATCGTATTTTTTAAAAGGTTGTCAATGGTCTCGCCGGCGAAATCTATTTTGCCCAGGAACGTCTTATGACGGCAGTGCTCGCTCCAGGTCTGGGCGATGGTTTCAAGTTCCACGTCGGTCGGCTTACGCCGGGCCCGGTCGAAATATTTTTTAATCGTCGCCATTTCGAGAGCGGATAAGGAAAGGCCCATATTCTCGCTCAGCCGTTTCAGGTCGCCGTCCAGGCTGATCCGGTGGATCTTAAACCGGTATGCACGCGGTACGGGCACCGTTTCGTCACGGTATTTTAAATGCTGGATCAGGGGGTTGTAAAGAAAAAGCGCGGCATAAGCGCGGACTTGTTCCGCCCGATAACGACCCCGGATCAGGTAGTTGGTGGCGGTACGGATCGTCTTCACCCGGAGGCCGATATCATCCAGTGCTTTCCGGATGCTCGCCTCGCGCGGGTCGGTGACGCCCGGATTGTAGAGGACTTCGAAACCGGAACCTGGGCCCAGGCGGTATTTTTCCACGACCGGATCGCAGAGCAGCTCGGACGCCACCCGGCGCAGGGTAATCAGCGGGAGGTTCGGGGCCAGGTAATATATGTCGCGGACTTCAACCCGTTCCATGCCCTTAATACCGAGACTGCGGAATTCTTCACGGACGAAATCGCCCCGCGGGTCGTCTTTCCGCTTGATCTCCACGCGCTGCATCTACCGTCTTTCGTCCCGTTTCCGTTCGCTGCGCTGCCGCGCGGCGAACACGCAGATCAAGACCAGGGCAAAAAAACAGAAAAAACCAATGAGAAGGAGCAGGGTGTGAGACATGCGGTTCGGTTCCGGAAAGGGAAGGCCATCATTTAACGCGACGAAAAAGGTCCTTTTGGGACTTCACCTCCTTCAAAAGGGCGGTCGCTTTCATGACCAGTGAATCCGTGGCCACGCCAATCCGGTATCCTTCTTTAGTACCCCAGATGTTGGCGAAGATGTCGTGCCTCAGGCGTTGGGTGAAAAATGCGCGCGAGGAATCGAATTGGACTTCGGTGAATTCAACTTTCATGCCCCGGAGATAATCGGTGAATTCCCGGAGTAAGGCGTTGTCGGCGGTGAAATCTTTACTGATATCCTTGTGCTGGCTGGTGTATTTCACGACGAAATCGAAGAAATAACCCTTAAGGTAAACCTCGGTTTCAAGTTTTTTCGGTTTGGCCGGTTTTACGACAAGGTCGGGTTTGATCCCGCCTTCGCCAAAAACCTTTCTTTTCAGCAGCCCGACCGTGGTGAACTCTTTCTTGACGGTTTTTATCGAATCCTTGGGTAAGAGCGTGTCTTCTTCAAGGCCTTGAAGGTCCGCTGGCTTGTCGATGCCGCGGCCGGAAGGTGTGTACCAGCGGGCGGTGGTCAATTTCAAAGCTCCGCCGTCATCCAGCGGTATGACATTCTGTACCGATCCCTTGCCGAAGGTGTTGGTCCCGATGATCACGCTCCGGTCCCAATCCTGAAGAGCGCCGGCCACGATCTCCGACGCCGAAGCGGAGCCGATATCGACCAGGGTGATCATGGGAAACTCGCCGTAGTTGTAGGATCGGACGGCGCTGAAGACCTGGGTCGGTTCCCGCCGGCCTTTGGTTACGACGATCTCTTTGCCTTTGGAAAGGAAGAGCTCGCTGACCGCGACCCCTTCCTGGAGCAGGCCGCCAGAATTGGAACGGAGATCGAAGATTATCTTCTTCGCCCCCATGGCGAACAGCGAATCGAGCGCATTTTTCAGCTCGGCCTCCGCGGTGCGGGAGAAAGAAGCCAGGTAGGCGTACCCGATATCCTTGTCGATCATGCCGAAATAAGGAACTGCATCCAGCTTGATAACGGCCCGCGTTATTTCCACATTGAACGCGTCGCTCAAACCGGGCCGAAGAATGGTCAGGAGGACATCGGACCCGGGTTTGCCCCGGATTTGCTTGACCACCTGGTCGACGTTCTTGTCTTTGGTGGAAATGCTGTCAACCATGAGGACGATGTCCCCGGGAAGAAGACCGGCTTTGTAGGCGGGCGTGCCCTCGAGCGGGGAAACGATGTTTATGCTGTCATTGCGCTTGCCGATCGTCGCGCCGATACCTCCGAACTCGCCTTCCGTGCTGATCCGAAGCTGTTCGTATTCGTCTTTGGACATGTAAATAGTATGGGGGTCGCCCAGGGTTCGGATCATGCCCTCGATCGCGCCGTTGATCAGCGAGTCGGTCGGTTCCGGGTCGACATAGTTTTTCTCTACTTCATTGAGGATCCGGTTGAAAACCCGGAGAAGAGAATATGTATCCTGCTTGGCCCAGAGATGGTTGGTGATGAAGAAGCCGCCGACCAGCGATAAGAGGATCAGCGGGATTATTATTTTTTTCATAATTTATACCCCTTGTTGAGCAGCAAATTTTTTACCTGCGCGGCAACTTCCCGCGTCAATTCAGCGACCGGTTTTTCGCCGTCCAGGACTTTGACCCGCTTCCGGGCACGGCGCGCGAGTTTAAGAAAGCCGTCACGAACCCGGTCATGGTACGCGTCGTTCTCGGTTTCCATCCGGTCCCGGTTTTTGCCCCGATCGCGGCGCTTGCGGGCGTCGAAGTCGACGAGAAAGGTCAAATCCGGGTGGAGTCCGGACGCGGCGAAGCGGTTGAAGATGGCGATGAGTCGGGGCGGCAGGCTGCGGCCGCAGACCTGGTATGCGAAAGTGGAGTCGGCGAAGCGGTCGGTGACGACGATCTTGTGATCCCGCAGGGCGGGAAGTATCGTTTCCGCAACGAGTTGGCTCCGCGCGGCGAGGAAAAGGAGGGTTTCGCAGCGCGGGTTGACGGTTAATCCGGGTTGCAGCAGGATCGACCGGATCATTTCTCCGACCGGGGTCCCGCCCGGTTCCCGTACGAAAATAAAGGGTAACCCGGTATTGCCCAGCCATGCGACGAGGGCGCGGGCCTGGGTGGTTTTGCCCGAACCTTCGACGCCTTCAAAGCTGATCAGTACGCCGCGTTTAATGCCGGGCATTATTTTTTATTCTTCGCACCGTATTTTTTGATATAGTTTTCGGTTTTCTCCCGGCAAATATAGTCCGGATACTGGACCGGCGGGGATTTGAAAAAATAGCTTGAAGGTTCGATGATTGCGCCCTTGAGCCGGCGGTCAAGCGCCAGTTTGGCGCAGCGGATCGCGTCGATCACGACCCCGGCCGAGTTCGGCGAATCCCAGACTTCGAGTTTCAACTCGACGTTCAGGGGTACGTCTCCGAACGTCTTGCCCTCGAGGCGTATATACGCCCACTTCCGGTCGGTAAGCCAGGCGACGTAATCGGATGGTCCGATGTGAATGTTGTCGGCGCCGATATCGTGCTTGAGCTGAGAGGTCACGGCCTGGGTTTTGGATATTTTCTTGGACGCGAGCCGGGTTCTCTCGAGCATGTTCAGGAAGTCGGTGTTGCCGCCGACGTTGAGCTGGGAAGTCCGGTCAAGGCGTACGCCGCGGTCGTTAAATAGATTCACCAGGATCCGGTGGAGGATCGTCGCTCCGACCTGGGACTTGATGTCGTCGCCCATGACCGGCATGCCTTTTTCGATGAACCGCTTCTGCCAGTATTTCTGGCTGGCGATAAAGACCGGTATGCAATTGATGAACGCGCAGCGCGCGGTCAAAACCTGTTCCACGTACCACTTGGTGGCCTCTTCGCTGCCCACGGGCAAATAGTTGATCACCACGTCGGTTTTCGTTTCCCGGAGAAGGCGGACGATATCCGCGGTTGGTCCGGGAGCTTTCTGGATGATCTGGGAGAGGTAATAACCCAGACCGTCATGGGTCATACCCCGCACCACGGGTACACCCAACCGGGGTACTTCGCAAAATTTGAAAGTATTATTAGGCTTCGTATAAATGGCCGAAGCCAGGTCTTTGCCCACCTTGTTCTTATCGATGTCGATGCCGAAAGTAAATTCGATATCGCCAATACGGTACCCGCCCAGCCGGGTGTGCATGATGCCGGGGATAAGCGTGCCTTCCTTGGCATTGCGGTAATAATATATGCCCTGGACCAAACTCGAGGCGCAATTGCCGACGCCGATTATTGCCACTCTGATTTTACCCATCAAGTCCTCCTTATCATCCCCTTATTTTACATCTTTTCGCCGAAAAGTCAACAATATTATAGGCTGGAATGCCGGGCCGAGTGCTTGACATCTTTAAAAATCGGGATAAAATAATAAAATGACAATTTTGATTAAAAACGCGTCCGAGATCCTGACCATGGTCGATGGTCTGGGACTCGTAAAAGACCGTTCCCTGCTGATCGATAACGGGGTTGTAAAGGAGATCGGCTCGGCGCTTTCCGCGCCGTCCCGGGCCGTAGTCATTGACGCCCGCAAGTGTGTGGTCATGCCCGGTTTTGTCGACGCCCATACCCACCTGGTTTTTGCCGGCAGCCGGGAAAATGAGTTCGCCCTCCGCATCGGCGGCGTTAAGTATGAGGAAATTGCCAAGCAGGGGGGTGGGATCGCGAATACGGTCGCCAAAACCCGGGCGGCAAGTGAAGAAGAATTATATCAGCTGGCGCGGGATCGGATCGATAACCTGGTCCGGGCGGGGACCACGACCGTGGAAATAAAAAGCGGCTACGGGTTATCCCGGAACGAGGAATTGAAGATCCTACGGGTGATCCGGCGGCTGAAGGAGAACGCACCGATCGAGGTCGTACCGACTTTTCTGGTGCATGCGGTCCCGACCCACATGAAACGCCGCGATTATGTGGACATGGTTTTGGAAGAGATCCTGCCGGCGGTCGCCCATCAGAAGATCGCCGAGTTCTGCGACATTTTCTGCGACAAGGCC
>Ga0315279_10003070_pt1 | contig 23937 bp, 27 predicted proteins | sample YL17G06_20_MG_FD_203694 | JGI IMG/M metagenome (GOLD analysis project Ga0315279, IMG submission 203694) | Sediment microbial communities from Yellowstone Lake, YNP, Wyoming, USA - YL17G06_20 | ecosystem: Environmental > Aquatic > Freshwater > Lake > Sediment | place: USA: Wyoming | collected...
TGGGGATCTTCCAGCTCGCCGGTCTGCTGGTCATCCTGCTGCTGCGCAAGCGGATGGTCACGGCGGCGACCATGGGAGTGGGGAAGCGCTGAGGGAAGCAATGCGTGGACGTCTGTGGGGACTGGCGCTGTACGTGTTCATCCTGGGGTTCATCCTGAACCTGCTGGGAATCGTGAGCCACGTCATGGTGAGCGCTTTCGCCAAGCGCTGGTTCGGAACGCCCCTGCCCCGATCCCTCACCACCGAGTGGTTCAGCTATGCCTGGAAGGAGTTCGGCCTCGCCCACGTCCTCGGGGTGACCATCTTCGTGGCTCTGACCGTGGTGTTCGTGGCCTTGCTCCTGGGGTTCCCCGCCGCGTACATCCTGGCCCGCCGCAACTTCCAGGGGAAACCGCTACTTCTCCTGCTCTACTTCCTCCCCCTGTTGATCCCCCAGATGACCTACGGCATCCCGCTCGCGACCACCATGTTCCGGTACGGGATCGGCGGGTCCGTGGCTGGCGTCATCTTGGCCGTGATGGTCCCCATGGTCCCCCTGGCCATCTTCATCCTCATGCCCTTCTTCGAGCAGATCAGCATCAACCTCGAGTGGGGCGCGGCCATGATGGGGGCCAACCGGTTTCAGATCTTTCGCCGCATCCTCCTGCCGCTCACCTTGCCCGGACTGCTCACGGCCGGGATCCTCGTCCTCGTGAACACGGTCTCGAACTTCGAGCTGACCTTCCTGGTGTCGGGGGCCGGCTCCCAGACGCTGGTCGTGGCCCTGTTCTACAACGTCTTCGCGGGCGGGGTCCGCCCCGTCTATTCGGTGGACGCCATGGCCGTGATGTACATGACCATGGTCATGATCCTCCTCATCATCGCCCTGCGCTTCGTCCGCCCCACGCAGATGGTCTTCCGTCTGGATCAGCCCCGCCGATAGCCCGGGGGGGTGCCCAGTGCGCCCGTCGTGGGAGAGGGTGGCCATGGCTCCTGCTGGCGAGGCGGGCGGCTGCGCGAAGTTCGACAGTTCGAGTGTTCGGGCGTTGGACCGTTCCAGCGCACCCGAAGAACCGAACGCCCAACCCGTGTGCCTCACGTGTCACCAGTTGTATGGGGTATGAAGCATTCTGCTCGCGTGCCGTCGGCCCATCTCGCGTCGATCCGACGCGCAGAGTATAATCGCCCCGAGAAAGAGAGGCCCTCTTGCCATGAAGCATGCGCTGGCCGCTGACCTGCGCCGGGTGATCCCGGTGGGGCAGGTCCTGGACACCGCGGAAGATCGCACGCTGTACGCCTATGATGGCACCAGCGCCAAGGCGCTGCCCGACGTCGTGGTGATCGCGCCTTCGCGCGAGGCGGTCGCGGCCGCCCTGCGGTTTGCGTCGGCCCACGACGTCCCCGTCGTGCCTCGGGGAGCCGGGACGGGCCTCTCCGGCGGATCGGTCCCCGCGCGGGGAGGGATCGCCCTGGTCCTGGCTTCCATGCGCCGCATCCGGGAGATCGATTCGGGCAGCATGCTGGTGGTGTGTGAGCCTGGCGTCATCACGGGAGACTTGCAGAACACCGTGGAGGAAGCCGGCTTTTTCTACCCTCCCGATCCCGCCAGCCTCAACTACTGCACGATCGGGGGAAACGTCGCGGAGAACGCCGGCGGGCCGCGCGCGGTGAAGTACGGGGTGACCAAGGACTACGTCATGGGGCTGGAAGTCGTCCGGGCGACGGGTGAGATCGTCCGCCTGGGCGGCAAGCAAGTCAAGAACGTCACCGGGTACAATCTGGTGCAGCTCTTCGTCGGATCCGAGGGGACCCTGGGCGTCATCACCGAGGTGATCCTGCGCCTGCTGCCGCGGCCCGCCGCGAAGAAAACCATGCTGGCCATCTTCGATCGCCTGGAGGATGCAGCGGATGCCGTGGCGGCCGTGATGGCCGGGGGCATCACGCCGACCACCCTGGAGATCATGGACAAGACGTGCATCAACTGCGTCGAGGACTACCTGCAGCTTGGGTTGCCACGTGACGCCGAGGCCTTCCTGATCATCGAGGTGGACGGAATGCCGCAGGCGGTGGAGGCGGAGGCGGGCGTCATCACCACCATCTGCCAGGGAAAGCGGGTGCGATCCTTCCAGACGGCGCAAAACCAGAACGAGGCCGATACACTTTGGAAGGCCCGCCGGGCCGTTTCCCCGGCGATCTCCCTGGTGCGACGGGGCAAGATCGGCGAGGACATCAGCGTGCCGCGGAGCGCGATCCCGGCGATGGTCCGGGAGATTCAGAAGATCTCCCAAGAGCAAGCGCTCCCCATCGCCATCTTCGGCCATGCGGGGGACGGGAACCTGCACCCCAACATCCTCGCCGACCGGCGCGATCCCGTGGAGATGGAGCGCGTGGAGAGGGCCATCGCGGCCATCTTCGAGGCCTCGGTAAGATTGGGGGGGACCCTCAGCGGCGAGCATGGCATCGGCCTGAGCAAGCAGCCCTTCCTGCGGCTGGCCCTCTCGCCGGAGACCATCGCATTGATGCAGGATGTCAAGCGAGCCATGGATCCCAAGGGCATCCTGAATCCCGGCAAGATCTTCGGGAGCGCGTGAGATGAAGCTCGCCCACGTCGACGCGCTCTGGCGATGCAACAAGTGTGGCGCCTGCACGGCGGTCTGTCCCCTGTACCAGGAGACCGCCAATGAGGGGATGGCTGCCCGCGGGAAGCTGGCCCTCCTGGAAGCGGTGGTGGACGGAGCCTTGGCTCCCTCGGCAGCCCTGCGACGGCGGATCGAGGATTGCCTGCTCTGCGGGGCCTGCGCCCAGAGCTGTCCCAGCCTGGTCCCCACCACCGATCTGTTCCTGGAGGCGCGGTCGGCGCTGCGGAGTGGCCTCGGTCTCCCGCTCCCCATTCGGACGCTTCTCTTCGCGCTGTCTTCCCCGCGCCTCATGGCCGCGGGGATGCCGTGGCTGAGATTCGCGCAGCGTTCTGGCTTGGTGCGGCTTGTGGAGAATCAGTCCGGCGTGCTTGCGCCGGCCACCCTGCGTGCCGCCGTTCGGGCGGCACCGATGATTCCGGCCCGGCCGTTTCGGGCGCGCCTGCTGCCCCGAGATACGGATGGGGCAGGCACGCGCGGCACGGTGGCCTACTTTGCCGGCTGTTTCATGAACTGGGGCTATGCCGATGTGGCAGAGGCCACGCGACTTGCCCTGGACCATGAGGGTTACCGGGTGGAGTCCCCCCCCGTGATGTGCTGTGGGATGCCGCACCGGGTCTATGGTGATGTCGACGCAGCACGGCGCCTTGCGCGCGAGAATATCCAGGTGCTGGAGCGGTATGCGGCCGTCGTCACGGACTGCGCCTCGTGCGGGGCGGCCCTCAAGGAATACCGTGAACTCTTGGCGGACGATCCTCACTATCAGGAAAGGGCCAAGGCCGTTTCCTCTCGCGTCGCCGATGTGTCCGAGTTCCTGATGAAGACCCCGCTTGCCCGTCCCCGAGGCGAATTGCCTCTTCGGGTTACGTACCACGAGCCGTGTCACCTGGGGCGCGGCCAAGGGGTCAGAGAGCAGCCCCGGGAGATGCTGAAGTCCATTCCTGGACTCGAGTTTGTGGAGATGAAGGGGGCCGACGTCTGCTGCGGGGGAGCCGGCTCGTTCTGCGTCACGCACCCCGACCTCTCGGAAAAGGTGGGGGCGGCGAAGGTCGAGAATATCCTGGCGACCCGGGCAAGCGTGGTCGCGAGCGGCTGCCCCTCCTGCATGTCCCAGCTCCGCGCCATGCTCCAGGATCGGGACGCGGACATCAGGGTCTGCCACCCCGTGGAGCTGCTCACGGAGAGCTATGCGAGAGTGCCTGTCCGCGCCCGCGAGCAGGCCGGCAGCGATCTTCCCTCCTGATCCGTCCCCGGGTCGGCGGCTTTGAGCGGATGCCCTTCGGCATGCGCCGAGAAGAGATCCCGCTATGCCGGGATCGGATGGCCGGCTTGGACGCTTACCAGGACATCTCCCGGACGACGACCTCTGCGGGCAACGGCCCCCGCTATTTCAGAACGCACCTCGACCCCGACGATGCGGCGACCTTGGCCCAGCGGGTCGCTGTCGGTCAGTACGACAATCCGTGATCGGCTGGCAGCATTCCATTGGGGTCGCGGCCCCGTCGAGTTGTCCGCTGCCGCAGTCTCCCTGCTTGATTTGCTGGCGTCTTGGGGCTGGTCCGGGCTAAGATGATGCCGGGGCGGTCATCTAGTGAGGAACACGAACTGCAGGAGATTCACTCCACCTTCATGCCAGGGGGAACACGCACATGAGCACGCTTCGAAGCGACCTGGTGACGCAGATTGGGAAGACGGCGTACGAGCACGAGCGGGTCTATCACGGCTGCTCGCAATGCGTCCTGAGTGCCCTCCAGGATCACCTGGGGCTCGGGAGCCGGGACAGCTTCAAGGCGGCAACCGCCTTGGCCGGGGGGATCGCCCGGATGGGGGAGACCTGCGGCGCCCTGGTGGGCGGGATCATGGGGATCAGCCTGGCCTTCGGACGGGACCGGCTGGAGGACGCTACCACTTCGCAGGGCTACGCCCGGGCCATGGACCTGGGCGGCGAACTGTGCAAGCGTTTCGGGGCGGCGCTTGGCAGCACGCAGTGCCGCGACATCCAGCGATCCCTGTTCGGCCGAAGCTTTGATCTGCGTGACCCTCGTGAGCGACAGGAGTTCCGAAAGGCAGGCGGCTACGACAAATGCCCCCAAGTCGCTCAACGAGCGGCGGAGCTTGCCGCCACGGTCATTCTCGAGGCTGGATTTGCAGGCGACGGACAGGCCTGACCGCAGAGACATCCGGCGAGCAGGTCTGGCACGGCGTAAGCAAAAAGGGGAAGCGTTGGCATCGGGAGAGAGGTCAGGGCTCGGCGTGGCGAAACCTAAGTCCCATCATCCGCTACAGCCCGATGAGGTCGCGGTCATCCTCGACTCGGTGGCCGATGGCGTCTTCACGGTAGACGGCGATTTCCGAGTGACCTCCTTCAACCGGGCCGCCGAGGAGATCACGGGGGTCCCCCGGGAAGAGGCGCTGGGCCGCCCATGCTGCGAGGTCTTCCGGGCCTCCATCTGCGAGGCGCAGTGCGCGTTGAAAGAGACGATGCAGACCGGCCGCCCCGTCGTGAACCGGTCGGTGTACATCCTGCGCCCCGATGGCGAGCGCGTGCCCATCAGCGTCAGCACCGCCCTCCTGAAGGATCGGGAGGGGAACATTATGGGGGGCGTGGAGACGTTCCGGGATCTCCGCCTGGTCGAACAGCTCCGCGCCGAGATCGCCCGCCAGTACACGTTCGCCGACATCCTGAGCAAGAACCGGGAGATGCGGCGGCTCTTCGACATCCTCCCCACCGTGGCTGAAAGCGACAGCACCGTGCTGATCGAAGGAGAGAGCGGGACCGGCAAAGAGCTTGTCGCGCGAGCCATCCACAGCCTGAGCCCACGGAGGGATAAGCCGCTGGTGACGGTGAATTGTGGCGCCTTGCCCGACACCCTGCTGGAGTCGGAGTTGTTCGGGTACAAGGCGGGTGCCTTCACCGACGCTCGCAAGGACAAGCCGGGCCGCTTTGCCCTGGCGGAGGGCGGGACGGTCTTCCTGGACGAGATCGGCGATGTCTCCCCCGCCCTCCAGGTCCGGTTGCTCCGGGTGCTGGAGGACAGAACCTATGAGCCTCTGGGGGGCACGGAATCCGTAACCGCCGATGTGCGGGTAGTGACCGCCTCGAACCGCCGGCTGGCCGACCTGGTGAAGGCCGGGACCTTCCGCCAGGACCTCTATTACCGGATCAACGTCGTCGGGCTCACACTCCCCCCCCTGCGCCAGCGGCGGGAGGACATCCCGCTGCTCGCTGAGCACTTCATCGGCCGCTTCAACCGGCTCCGCGACAAGGACATCATCGGGGTCTCGCCGGAGGTGCTGCGAACGCTCCTGACCCACGACTACCCGGGGAATGTGCGGGAGCTGGAGAACATCATTGAGCACGCCTTCGTCCTCTGCCACGGCGGGATGATTCAGCCGGAGCACCTGCCGGAATATCTGCGTCCCGCGGAACCTGCCCCGGCAGCGCCCTCCGTCAAGACGCTCCGAGACCTGGAAGCCCACCTGATCTATGAGACCATGCGGCGCCACGGCTGGAACCGCCTCGCCACGGCCAAGGAGCTGGGCATCCACAAGACGACCCTTTGGCGAAAGATCAAACAGCTGGGATTACAGGTTCCAGACCGCTGAAGCACGACGTGTTGCGAGTGTGCAATCTCACGGGTCCGACATGGGTTGCACAGTTGCACCTCTTCCCGGATCCCGTGAGTCGTTTGTCTCTTACCACCCTGTATTCTTCCGGGGTTTCCACGGGTTCACTCTCCTTGTCTGACTCGCCGCCCTTGGCATAGGAAGTGCTGTTCACCAGGGCGGGGCGATCCTCTTTCCCGAGCCCTCGCGAACGGGGCGGATTCTCTTCGCTGGCGGAGACGGCGGACCCATCCTCGCGGATTCCTGCATGGCCGGGCATAGGGCTGCTGCGCCGCGCCCAGGGTCGGAATGCGGTTGGGGGAGCGGCCCCTTGGACGAGGATGGCATGACCTGCCCCGCGTAGAGGACGATGCGTTCCGCCAGCGCGGCGCGTGCACGCGTCGTCCGGGAGTCCGAGATGGTCCCGGCTGCGGGGAATGCCCGCGGGGATTTCTGGGCCGTGCCAGGCTCTCGCCGGACGCGGATCGCCCGGCGAACCAGTAGGCGTTGAAGGGAGGTGGTTACACGCGCGAGAGGGATGCGGGACGACCCCGCGAAGGGGATCGGTGTCTCAGGGGGGTACAGGAAGGACGGAAAGTTCCCGGCGCTGTGTCTCGACGCTCGACCTCCACCGGGCGAGCGTATGGCGCAGAAGAGCTGCACAGAGGGAGGTGCGACAATGAGAAAGGCGCTGCACTGGATGCTCACGTTGTCTCTGGCCATGGTTGTTGCCGTACTCGGATACATCCCACGGGCACACGACGCGTTTGCGGCCACCTATTCGTTCAAGTTCGCCCACGCGCAACCGGACACCCACCCCCGGCACAAGTCCATGATCTACTTCAAGGAGCAAGTGGAGTCGGCCTCCAAAGGACAGATCAAGGTCGAGCTGTACGCCGGCGGGGTCCTGGGGAAGGAGCCCGAGCTCATGGACATGGTGAAGGTCGGCACGATCCAGGGCACGCGCGGCGCCCTCTTCGAGCGGGCCAACAAGAAGTACCTCCTGTACACCCTGCCCTTCCTGTTCGCGGACATCGAGCAGGCCAAGAAGGTCATCCGCAGCGACTTCGGCGAGCGGGTCAACCAGGGGGCGAAAGCCAACGGCTTCTACGTCCCGGCCACGGGAGTGGCGGGGGGCTTCCGGCAGTTCACCAACAACGTCCGGCCGATCGTCACCCCGGATGATATGAAGGGCCTGAAGATGCGAACGCCCCCCATCGACTCCATCATCCGCACCATGAGCGCGTTGGGGGCCAACCCGCAGCAGGTTCCCTATGGCGAGACGTACATGGCCCTGAAGACCAATGTGGTGGACGGTCAGGAGAACCCCTGCTCGAACATTGCCGAGATGAAATTCTACGAGGTCCAGAAGTACTTCACCGACGTCAACTACCAGATCCATCCGGACCCATTCTTCGTCAGCCTGGCCTGGTTCGAGTCCCTGCCGGGCGATCTCAAGGCCGTGTTCACCGCCGCGGCCAAGGCGGCCATGGCCAAGAGCGACGAAGATTGGTTGGCATCCGAGAAGGACTACCAGGCCCTCCTGACCCAGAAGCTGCAGGCCAACCGGATCACGGCGGAGAACCACAAGGCCTTTGTTGCCAAGGTCAAGCCGGTCTGGGACTACTACGTGAGCGCCGGCTTCTTCACCCGGGCCGAGATCGACGAGGCGCTGGCGCAGGCTGCCCGGTAGCTGAACTCGCCTGAGGACACGGGTGCGCGGCACTGCGGCCGGACCCGTCCGGCCGCAGTGCCGCTCCCGGAAAGGATGCGTGTCATGGATCGCGTCGCCCGCGGGCTGGCCCGCTTCCTGGAGGCCGCGCTCGGCTATGTGTTTCTCGTCATCACGCTGGCGGTGGTCGTCCTGGTCGTGCTGCGCTACTTCTTCCTCACCACCATCGTCGGGGGGCAGGAATTCGCGATCTTCTGCTTCATCTACACCTCGGCCATCGGGGCGGCCGTGTTGCTCTACAAGGGAGAGCACATTGCCATCCCGCTGCTCGTGGACCGCTTGCCGCTGGGGGGGCGGCGCTGGATGCGGCGGATCAACTACCTCGAGGTAGCGCTCCTGAACGGGCTGGTGGTCGTCCTGAGCATTCCCTGGATCCGATCGGTCGGTCAGTTTCCCTCGCCCGTGCTTCGAATCCCGCAGGGATGGGTGCTCATAAGCGTCCCCATCGGCTGCGGGCTGGTCACCCTGTACGCCCTGTGGCTCGCATTCACCGACACCCGGCAGGACTCCCTTGGCCGGTGAGAAGAGGCGCCCATGCTCATCCTGCTCGGCGGTCTGGCGGTTTTCGTAGTGACGGGGCTGCCCATCGCCTACGCCCTCGGGCTGTCGGCCGTGCTCTATTTCGTCGCGTATCACCCGGAGCTCATTCTGGTCATCCCCCAACGGGTCTACGCTGGGATGGACTCGGAGCTCATGCTGGCCCTCCCCCTGTACGTGCTCATGGGAGCGATGATGAACCAGGGGGGTCTGACATCCCGGCTGATCGACTTCAGCCTGCTCCTCGTGGGGCGGCTTCGGGGCGGGCTGGGCATGGTCTGCGTCGTGTCCAGCATGATCATCTCGGGCATCTCCGGCTCCTCCGTGGCCGACGCGGCCTCCATCGGATCCGTCCTCATCCCGGAGATGGAGAAGCGGGGGTACTCCCGCGAATACGCCGCCGGAATCACCGTCGCCGCGACCACCAATGGGATGATCATCCCGCCCAGCATCCCGATGGTGATCTTCGCCTTCATGGCCATGGAGTCGGTCGGAAAGCTCTTCCTGTCGACGGCGATCCCGGGGCTGATTCTCGGCCTGGTCCAGATGGCGATCAACGGGATCATCTCGGCGAAGCGCAACTATCCCGTGGAGGATATTCGATTCACCGTGCCAGAGGTCTTGTCCCGGCTGCGCAAGGGCGTGCTGCCCCTGTTGATGCCCATCTTAGTGGTCGGGGCGGTGGTCATCGGGCTCACCACCGCGACCGAGGCGGCCGGTGTGGGTGTCCTCTACGCCTTCCTGGTTGGCGCCTTGTTCTACCACGGACTCAAGCCGCGTCACATCCCGCCGATGCTCCGGGAATCGATCATGAGCAGCGCCAACGTCATGATCATCACGGCCTTCTCCGGCCTATACACCTGGATTCTGGCGTTGGAGAAAGCGCCCGACCGGGTGGCGGCACTCGTCCTGGGGCTGGACCTGCCGCTCTGGGTCATCCTGTTGGTGCTGGACATCATCATCTTGGCCGTCGGGTTCTTCGTGGATGTGGCCCCGGCCATCATCCTCTTGACCCCGGTGTTCCTGCCGGCCCTGAAGGCCCTCGGGGTCTCCCCGATCCAGTTCGGCTCCATCCTGATCGTGGGGATGGCCGTCGGGCTGGTCACCCCTCCCGTCGGGATGTGTCTGAATGTCGTGTCAACGATCACGAAGCTCGACATCGTCACCATCTTCCGGGCGTCCATCCCGTTCCTGATCGCCGACGTCATTGTCCTGTTCCTGGTCACGTTCGTCCCCGAGGTGTCGCTGTGGCTCCCAAATCTCCTCATGGGTGCGCAGTAACCGACAACAGCAGGCGCCGGCCCCATGGGTATGCGCCGACGTCATCACAGGAGGGCCCATGCGCGGCTACCGGATCGTGGACTTGAGCCTGCCCATTCTGGACGGGGGCGGCTTCCTCAGGCCTGCCCGCATGACCTACCTTGACCACCGAAGCCGGGCCCGCATCGTCGCCGAGCGCGCCGGGCTTCGCCCGGAGGATCTCGGCGACCGGGCCAACGCCATCGAGGAGTTTAACTTCCTCACCTGCCACACCGGGACCCACATGGATGCCCCCTGGCACTACGGAGAGACGGCGGCCGGCGGTCCGGCGCTCACGATTGACCAGATCCCCCTGGAGTGGTGCATGGGCGACGGGGTCTGGCTCGATCTCGGGGGCAAGCGGCCCGGCGAGAACATCGCCGAGACAGATCTCCGGCAGGCCCTGGAGCGGATCGGCTACACCCTGAAACCCCGGGACATCGTGCTGATCCGAACGGGAACCGCCGCCCATTACGGGGAACACGGATGTGACAGCTTGAACCCCGGCATGACCGCCGCGGCCACCACCTGGCTGGGCGGGCAGGGCATCCGCGTCGTCGGCATCGACGCCGGCATCTGGGACCGCCCCTCCGAGATGCAGCTCGCCGAGCTTCGGGATGGCCGCGGCCGCGGCAGCTACATGCAGGGCCATCGGGCCGCCGGGGAATACGGGATGTGCATCCTCGAGTGGCTGACGAACCTCGAGCGCCTCCCCCACACGGGGTTCCTGGTCTGCGCTTTCCCGGTCAAGGTCCATCGGGCGGGCGGCGCGTGGGTACGCGCAGTGGCCCTGGTGAAGGACGCGGAGGTCGGCCCATGAGCCGGAACCTGATCACCGGCGGCACGGGGCTTGTCGGGACCTACCTCGCTCGCCAGCTCCTGGCCGACGGAGAAGAGGTGGTGCTCTTCCAGCGCCGGGCGGAGCTACCACGCGGTGCGGCGGATCTGGCCGGGCGGGTCGAGATCTCCAGTGGCGACATCGGCGAGTGGGTCCATGTCCTTGAGACGGTGAGACGATACCAGGTGACCTGCATCTACCACGCCGCCGCCATCCTCAGTGCGCCCTGCGAGGCGAGCGCCGCCAGCGGGTTCCGCGTGAACATGGTGGGGACAATGAACGTCCTGGAGGCCGCTCGAATCCTCGGGGTCGCGGACCTCGTGTTCGTCGGCTCAGGTGTGACCTACGGCTTGGCCAACGTCCCGCGGCGCGTCACCGACGACACCCCGCAGCGGCCCGAGAACATGTACGCCACCACCAAGCTCTGCGCCGAGTTGCTGGGACTGCAATATCACCGGCAGTACGGGGTCAACTTCCGCGGCGCGCGGTATGCCATGATCGTCGGCCCCGGTCGACAGATCACCCATCACTACGGGGACTGGTCGGGCGTCATCGAGCGGTCGGCCCAGGGGCGCCCCTATACGGTCCACGCCGACCCCGACTCCCCCTGCGCCTACATCTACGTCAAGGACGCCGTCCATGCTCTGTTGGAGCTCAGGCGAGCGGACGGCTCCCGGCTGCGACGGCGGGTGTACAACGTCCACGGCTTCGCAGCGACTCTCGAGGAGGTGGCCGCGGCCGTCAGGCGGCACCTGCCCGAGGCGCAGATCGCCTTCGAGTGGGACCAAAGCGAGGCGATGCGGGTGGCCAACCGCTCGCTCTCTTACGAGATGGACAACACGGCGGCATCCGAAGACTTTGGGTACGTCGTCCGCTACCCGCTGGACGCCTTGGTCGCTGACTTCATCGCGGAGGTGCGGGCGGGGAGAGCCGAGTAGCCGCGAGTATCTTCAGGGCGACCCGCCCCTCTCTGATCGCGAACGTTATCATCCTGCCGCTGGTCACGTCAGTCCCCGCCTTAGCCTCTGGCCACCCTCGGTTGAAGTGACGGGAGACCCGCCACCCGCGAGACCCTTCAGCTGGACCAGGCACGTCGTATCCCTGCAATCGGAAGCCCCCATTCGGGGTTTCATATTTGCAACCCAATTGCCCGGTCGCCCGAGGCGTTGCCGGAGCCTGACCCGTATCACGTTTGGAATTCCAGGGAGTTACCTCGAACCATGGTTAGGCATCCAGGTGCCTCCGATATGGCACGGTCCATGCCTCACAGAGAAGTGGAGGTGTGGACCAGATGCGCGTGGCCATTCCCGTCTGGAACGAACGGATCTCGCCGGTATTCGATGCGGCTACGCGACTGGTGCTGGTGGACTTCGAGAACGGCACGGAGCAATCCCGCCGCGAAGCGATGATCGAAGAATCGTTCCTTGCCCAGCGGGCACGGCGCCTGGTGGAGTTCGGGGTAAACGTCCTCATCTGCGGTGCAATATCCCGGCCGCTGGCGGCCATGCTCGCTGCCTCTGGCGTCACGGTGATCCCCTGGACGGCAGGGCCAGTGGATGAGGTCTTGGCGGCGTACCTGAAAGGACTACTGCCCGATCCGCGGTGGCTGATGCCGGGCTGTGGCGTCCGACGCCAGCGGCACCGGGGCGGGAGGGGTTGGTGCAGGCGAAGGAGTTGAGGGCCGCAATTCTTTGAGCCGGCCCCTGGCGAGGAAAGGACAATGAAGCTGGCGGTGACTGCACGAGGAAGAGAACTCGATTCACCCGCGGATGTCCGGTTCGGGCGCACCGGGGGATTTCTCGTCGTGGATACCGAGACCGGGGACGTCGAGTACCTGGGTAACGCGGAAGCATCCGGTGCCGCGCAAGGCGCGGGCATCCAGGCTGCGAGACTGATGGCGGCGCACGGGGTGCAGGTGGTTCTCACGGGCCACTGCGGCCCCAACGCCTTTCGGGCTCTCCATGCGGCCGGGATCAGAGTCTGCACAGGCCTCACCGGCGGGAGCATCCGCGAGGCGGTCGAGCGATTCAAGGCTGGAGCCCTGCAAGAAGCAACAACGGCGGATGTGCAGGGACACTGGTGAGGCGAACATCCGCCGGGATAGTAGGAAGGAGGGGAAGGCAATGCCACGAGGAGATCGCACTGGACCGATGGGGTCGGGCCCGATGACGGGCCGAGGAGCCGGCTACTGCGGCGGCTCTGGGATGCCGGGCTTCATGAACCGGGTGGGAGGCCAGGGTTTCTGGAGCCGCGGCGGCGGCCGCGGGTGGCGGCACTGCTTCTACGCGACTGGCCTGCCGGGCTGGGCGCGGGCTGCGTGGGGCCTGGCGGCGTGGGGAGGGCGGCCGTATCCGTTCGCGGCGCCCGTTGCGCCGGAAGCCGTTGAAGAGGTGGAACTCGAGACGCTGAAGGCCCAGGCCGGATCTCTGGAGCGCACGCTTCAGGCACTTCGGCGGCGCATCGAGAAGCTCGAAGGCGAAGGCAAAGCGGAGTAGGTCGCCGGCCGGGGGAGGGCCGATCTCTCGCCCCGTCATTCCATGCGGGCCTCCAGGAGTGTGGTCGCCCGAGGAGGGAAAATCCATGCCACGCGGAGACGGAACCGGACCCACAGGACAAGGCCCGGGAACGGGTCGGGGAAAGGGGCGGGGTGGTGGCCGCGGGCGGCAGGGAGGATTCGCGGCCGGACTGGGCGGTGACTGCATCTGCCCCAAGTGCGGGAAGACGGTGCCGCACCAGCGCGGCGTGCCCTGCATGCAGGTCGTCTGCCCCGCCTGCGGGATGGCCATGACCCGGCAACGCTGATTCCGCACGGACAGCCGGTTGTATCCCGGAGGCGTGCTGCCAAGCTGCACGAGCGTGTCCAGGTGTGATGTACCCGTCGGGCGGCCGGGCAACAGAGACAGGAAGCAGGCATGCGGATCGCTATCGCCAGCGGCAAGGGAGGCACTGGCAAGACCATCGTGGCCACGAATCTGGCTGCGACTCTTGCTCAGGACGACCACCCGGTCACCTACCTGGACTGCGACGTGGAGGCGCCCAACGGTCATATCTTCCTCAAGCCAGAGATTGCTCACCGCGAGACCGTTTCCGTCCCGGTTCCCGAGGTCAATGAGGCAAAGTGCACGCGCTGCGGGCGCTGCGGCGAATTCTGCCAGTACAGCGCCATCGTCTGCTTGGGGGATGCCGTGCTGACCTTTCCCGACCTCTGCCACGGCTGCGGCGGGTGCAGGCTGGTGTGTCCCGAAGGGGCTATCCGTGAAGTGCCCCGGCCGATCGGTGAGATCGAACGAGGAGCAGCGGGCGCCGTGCAATTCGTGCAGGGCCGACTCCGCATCGGCCAGGCCGTTGTCGCCCCACTCATCCGCGCGGTGAAGAGGCATCTTCCGAGGACAGGGATCGCGATCCTGGACGCCCCGCCGGGGAACTCCTGCCCCGTCGTGGAGACGATCCGGGACACGGACCTCGTCCTCCTGGTTGCTGAGCCAACGCCCTTTGGCCTCCACGATCTTCGGCTGGCGGTGGAGACGGTCCGGCAAACGCGTCTCCCACACGCGGTTGTCATCAACCGGGCAGGCCCTGGCGGCGGCGACGTCCGGCGCTACTGCGATCGGGCGGGCATTCCGATCCTGCTCGAGATCCCTGAGGATCGGCGGATCGCCGAGACCTACTCGCGGGGCGAACTGGCGCTCCGGACCATTCCGGCCTACGCGGGGTGGATGCGCGCGCTCTTCGAGAACGTGCGCCACGAGGCGCTCGTGTGAAAGAGCTCGTCGTCCTCAGCGGGAAGGGTGGCACGGGCAAGACCAGCCTGGTCGCGTGCCTGGCGGCGTTGGCGGAGCGAAAGGTCCTCGCCGACTGCGATGTGGATGCGGCGGACCTGCACCTGGTGTTGGACCCGCGCGTGCTCCACCAGGAGGAGTTTCGAGGAGCAAAGCAGGCCTCCATCGCGGCGGACCGATGCGATGCGTGTGGCCAGTGCGCAGTCTACTGTAGATTCGACGCGGTGCGGTTCGACGGGCCCGCCAGCGACGTCGTGGAGAAGACCTATCGCGTGGATCCGATAGGTTGTGAGGGGTGCGGGGTCTGCGTCCATGTGTGTCCGACGCAGGCAATTGAATTGGCGCCGAGTGTCACTGGCGAGTGGTATATCTCCGAGACGCGGCACGGGCCCCTGGTGCATGCCCGGTTGGGGCCGGCGGGGGAGAATTCCGGGAAGCTGGTCACTATCGTTCGCACCCGTGCCCGGGCCATTGCAGAGGAGAGAAGCCTGGACCTGGTGATCGCAGACGGCGCGCCCGGCATCGGGTGCCCCGTGATCGCCTCTGTGGCGGGGGCCTCGATGGTCCTAGGAGTGACCGAAGCCACGCTGTCGGGGAAGCACGACCTCGAGCGGCTGGCAGGTCTGGCCGCTCATTTCAAGATTCCGATGCTCGTCTGCATCAACAAAGCAGACCTGAACGCCGAAGTGGCCGCAGCCATAGGCGAATGGTGCCAGAGGCATAAGATACAAGTGGTAGGCAGCATTCCCTATGACCGGCGGTTCACCGAGGCCCAGGTGCAGGGGAAGAGCCTCGTCGAGTTGGGAGACGGGGCCACCGCCGAGGCCATCCGATCAATCTGGCAGGAAACCCGAACGGCGCTGGGGAGAAGCCAGTGATCGCCGAGAGAATTCAGCGCCTTCTCGAAGCCGAGGCGAAATCCATCCGCGTCGCCGACGTTCGCATTGGCCTCGGTTACACGGCGGTCCTGACGGAGTCGGGATCGGCGGGGGTGGCGTACACGCCTCGGGAGGAACTGGGCCGAGAGTGTTCGGTCCGCTCCGCGGGGCAACCCCTGGCTGGCCGGGACGCGGCGGAACTGCTGGCCTACCTCACGTCCGCCGATGCCTTGGAACGGGCGGTTGGCCTGGCCACAGCCAACGCCCTGATCCGCATGCGCGAGGTCGAGAATACCTGTGAAGGGGACGTCCTGGACGTGCTGGCCTTGCGACACGGAGACCGAGTCGGCATGGTGGGCTATTTCGGCCCGCTGGTTCCCCGCGTCGAGAGCGAGGTAGCCTCCCTGACGGTCTTCGAGCGAGGACGGGGGTGGAGGGCCGGTGTGCAACCTGCCGAACGAGCAGTTGATCTTCTGCCGAGCTGTACCGTGGCGCTCATCACGTCAACGGCGTTGATCACCGAGAGTCTCGACGCGCTGCTGGAAGCAGCGGCCCGGTGCCGGGTCGTGGCATTGCTGGGTCCGTCCACGCCCCTTGCAGCCGGGGTGTTCGCCGGGACGCCGGTCACCTGGGTGTCGGGCATCGTAGTTACTCATCCCATGGAGGTGTTGCGCGTGGTCAGCGAGGGCGGCGGGACGCGGCAGTTCTCGCCGTTCTCGCGAAAGGTGAATATCCGGATCGCGCGGGGCGGGTCGGCCAGCGCTCCGTGATGAATCGAGCCGGCGTGGCCTCGGAGGAGCCTGACTGATGCACCCTGCGAGCCGAGAGAGTGCCAGGGCTTCCGGCTCTGTGGCGCGTAACCCAAAGCAAGGAGGGAGTAGTGGAAGGTCCAGGTTCCCATAGCCCATTCGCCGGCGGACAGAAGCCGGCCGATGAGATGTCCGAGCGGATTGCTTGCCGGATGCAGTTGATTGCTCACAAGATCATGGTCCTCTCTGGAAAGGGAGGCGTCGGGAAGAGCACCGTGGCGGCGAATCTGGCAGTATCCTTGGCGGCGGCCGGCCGGCGGACGGGCCTGCTGGACATCGACATCCACGGACCCAGCATCCCCAAGCTTCTCGGTCTCGAGGGGAGGCTCCTTCCCGGACCCGCCGAGATGTTGCTTCCCGTCTCCTTCAACGAGAACCTCAAGGTGATGTCCATCGGCTTTCTGCTCCCTGACGATCGGGAGGCCGTGATCTGGCGCGGGCCCATGAAGCACAAGCTCATCTCGCAGTTCCTGGCGCAGGTGGAGTGGGGAGAGCTGGATTACCTGGTGGTGGATGCGCCTCCCGGCACGGGGGACGAGCCCCTGTCCATTGCCCAACTGGTTCACGGAGCGGACGGTGCCGTCGTCGTCACCACGCCGCAAGAGGTCGCCCTCACCGACGTTCGGAAATGTATTTCCTTCTGTCACCGGGTCGGTCTGCCGGTGATCGGCGTGATCGAGAACATGAGCGGCTTCGTCTGCCCACAATGCGGCGGCCGGTTCGCCATCTTCAAGGAGGGTGGAGGGGAAGCGCTCGCGCGCGAGATGGGAGTCCCGTTCCTGGGAAAGATCCCTGTGGATCCCCGGATCGTCGAGGCAGGTGATGCGGGGAGGCCGGACCTCGACCAGCAGGCGGGCGGGGAGGCTGCCCGTGCCTTCCGACGGGTCGTCGAGCGCATCCTGGAAGGCGGTGGAGGCACCGCGGTTCGGGAGGGGGCGGGTGCCAGAGACACGAAAGGGGGCAGCCGGTGAAGATCGCGGCGATCACCGATGATGGTCAGACCCTCAGCCAGCACTTCGGGCGCGCTAGGTACTTCCTGGTGGTCACGGCAGAGGCCGGGAGGATGGTGAGCCGGGAATTGCGGGACAAGGCGGGGCACCACACCTTCGCCCCGAACGAAGGCGCCGGTCCTAGCCACGCCGGGCCGCACGGATTCGATCCGGCCAGCCGTGACCGCCATGGGCGGATGCTGGCCGCGATTGCGGACTGCCAGGTCCTCCTGGCCGGGGGGATGGGCCAGGGGATGTATGCTGCTCTTGAGCAGGCCGGCATCCGGCCCATCCTGACGGCCGAGTCGCGGATCGAGGAGGCGATTCGCCACTACCTGGATGGGACCCTGGAGATCCGGCCCGACTTGGCACATTGACGGGATTGGCGGGCACCACAGCGGTGACGGCGGGAGCCACGTGGGGCCGATAGAGTGGAACGGCACAATGGCCGTGTCGCGGTGGGACCGGGTGAACCTGCCACCCCTGGGACTCTTGTGGAAGTTCGGGGGGTGGTGGCGCTGGGCGGTGCTCGGACTCGCGCTGGGCGGCGTCGGCGCCGGGCCGTGGTCCCCCTCGTTGAGTTGCGCCCTCCTCGGCGCGGCCCTCGCCACGGTCTGGGCGTTCCGAAGCCCCTGGCGGCCAGACCCGCCAGCGGACGCGCTGGTGGCGCCGGCGGATGGCATGGTTGACGATGTGGAGGATGTCGAGGGCTGTCCGTTCCTGCCCGGCAGCGTCGTGCGCATCGGCATCTTCCTCTCGCTGGCGGATGTGCACGCCATCCGCGCGCCGATCAGCGGGAGGGTCGAAGGCGTCGTTGCGGTCCCTGGAGGGCACGGAAGCGCCGCCGCGCGGGACAGCGGTGACCGGAACCAGCGCAATGAGATCTGGCTCCTGGACGCGGACGGCCATCGGGTGTGCATGCGGCAGATTGCCGGAGTCGTGGCCCGGCGCGCGGTCTTCGGACCCCGCACCGGGGACGATCTGCGCGCCGGCGCGGTGATCGGCATGATCCGGTTCGGCTCGCGCGTCGAGTTGTTCCTCCCGCTTTCCGCTTACCGCGTCCGCGTGAAGCCCGGCATGCGGGTCCGGGCAGGTGAGGAGATCCTGGGCGTGCGAGGCGGTTCTTGCGCTCCGCGCGCCTGAGCCCGAAAGCGAGGGGTTGATGCGATTCGTGTACGGACCGGTTCCATCCTGGCGCCTCGGCCGCTCCCTCGGGGTGGATGCCCTGGGGGGAGGGCAGAAGCGGTGCACTTACGACTGTGTGTACTGTCAGCTTGGACCCACGCCCCCCGGTCCGATCCTCTGCGACGCCTGGGTCAACGCCACGCTGCTGGCCGAAGAGCTCAGGGCCATCCGTGACGTTCCCGTGGACTATATCACCTTCTCGGGCATGGGCGAGCCGACACTCGCCACCAACCTCGGGGACCTGATGCGCACAGCCCGCGAGGTGCGGAACGCCCCGCTCGCCGTGCTGACTAACGCCTCGATGATGAATATTCCGAGCGTCCAGGAGGCCTTGTGTCTCGCCGACGTGGTCGTCGCCAAGCTGGATGTCGGGGAGGAGCGCCTGTTCCGGGAAGTCAATCGACCCCGCATCGTGCACTCCCTGGCGGAGGTGGTGCAGGGGATCTGCACTTTCAGGCAACGCTTTGGCGGCCGGCTTGCCCTGCAGATGATGTTCGTTGCCGCCAACGCGGGGCAGGCCGAGATGCTGGCCGCGCTCGCCCGCACGCTGCGTCCGGACGAGGTCCAGATCAACACGCCGCTTCGGCCCTCCCCGACACCGCCGCTGCCTCCTCCTGTTCTCACAGGGATCGCGCGGGTCTTCGACGGGCTACCCGTCCGGCAGGTCTACGAGGTCACGAAGCCCGAGGTAATAATCCTCGACCCTGTCGAGACGAGGCGCCGGCGGCCCGAGGCGAAGCCCGGCGAACGGTAGGCAGCGGGGCGGGTAAGCGCACCCCGTCCCAGTGGTATGGAAGCGGACGATGCCCCCGCAGGCGAGGGGCCAGACATTGCACCAGCGGCGCTGTTTCACGTGTGGGTTCATGCCACGAGCGATTCTTCCCCCCGCCGCGGCCCACGGGTGGCGAGGCTGGATACTCGGGCAGCCCGCTGGAGATCCAGGGGCCGGCCGCATACCGGAAGGACAGAGCATCTATAGCGACGAGGTCTCCATGAAAATCGTCCGTTTCCAGACGGGGCAACGCACGGCGTACGGGGTGTGGGAAGACGACATAGTTCGGGAGGTCTCCGGGTCGATCTTTGGCGAGATCAGGATCGGCTCGACGACGCACCGGCTCTCCGACGTCCGCCTGCTTCCCCCGGTCGAGCCGACGAAGATCCTCTGCGTCGGGCTGAACTTCCGCGACCACATCGAAGAGATTAGCTTCCCCACTCCCCAGTTTCCCGCGCACTTTCTCAAGCCGTTGACAACCGTCGTGGGTCCCGAGGACCCGATCGTCATCCCCCGGGTGGCGGAGCAGGTGGATTACGAGGGGGAGTTGGCCGTAATCATCAAGGATCGGATCAAGGATGTCCCGGTGGAGGAGACTTCGCGGCACATCCTGGGGTACACGTGCTTCAACGACGTGACCGAACGGCGGTTGTCGGTCGTCCCGGGGCAGCTCACGCGGTCGAAGGGCTTCGACACCTTCGCGCCCTTCGGGCCGTGCATTGCCACGGGTCTCGACCCGTCCAGGCTGGTCCTGCGGACGTTCCTGAACGGCAAGCTGATGCAGGAGGGGCGGATCGCCGACCTGATCTTCTCCATTCCCTTCCTGATCCACTACCTGTCCCAGTGCATGACGCTGCTGCCGGGAGACCTGATCAGCACGGGCACGCCGCGCGGGGTGGCGGCGATGAAGCCGGGCGACGTCGTTGAGGTGGCGATTGATGGCATCGGGGTGTTGCGGAATCCGGTGGCTGCGGCCTGAGCGTCCTGACAGGAGCCGGAGGAAGATGCCCGCTTCACCGCGCGCTTGCTTCGGCCGGGGGGCAGGTGCGCGCGGACAGCCTTCGTCGTTACACCCAGGGCCATCACGGTTGCTCTGCATGCCTGAGTGGAGGCACCGATGGCGACCACGCTGACCATCATCACCGAGAACACGGTCGTAGGAAAGCGGGATGGGCTTTACGCGGAGCACGGCTTCTCGGTCTTCCTGGAGCGTCCCGGGCTCCGGATGCTCTTCGACACCGGGCCGGCCGGTATCGCCACGCTGCACAACGCGCCGCGCCTGGGTATCGACCTCCGCGTCGCCGAGGCAATCGCGTTGAGCCATGGGCACGCCGATCACACCGGCGGTCTGCTGGGCGTGCTGCGCACCATTGGGACGCCGATTCGGGTGTACGCGCACCCGGGGATCTTCGGGGACCGGTACAGCCGACGCGCGGATGGGAACATCACGTACGCGGGCATGCCGTACAAGCGGGAGGCGTTGGAGGGGCTCGGGGCGACCTTCGATCTGTCCCCCGAGTTTCGCGCCATCGCCGACGGCGTCTACGTGACCGGCCAGATCCTGCGGCGGCGGACTTCGAAACCGGCGACGCCGAGCTGTACGTCCGGCGGAACGGCGCCCTGGTGCAGGACCCGCTCCTGGATGACCAGTCCCTGGTGATCGAAACGGAAGACGGGCTGCTCGTGATCCTCGGCTGCTGCCATGCCGGACTCGTGAACACACTGGATCAGGTCCGCGCCCTCCTCCCCGGCCGACCGATCCACACTGTTCTGGGCGGGACCCACCTGGGCTTTGCCCCGGCAGAGCAACTCGAGCAGACCGCAGCGGTCCTGCGGACCCTCGACATCCGCACGGTCGGTCTATCGCACTGCACCGGCCTGAAGGCCGGGGCCTACCTGGCCCGGGAACTCGGGGGCGGGGTCGAGTTCTGCAATGTCGGGTACCGGGCCACGTTCGCCTGAGCACCCGGTCGAAGAGGGACCATTGAGGGAGTGCGTCATGCCAACTTACGAGTACCAATGCAATGCCTGCGGGCTGCGATTTGAGCGGCGGCAGGCCATCACAGAGCCGGCACTGGTTGAGTGCCCGGAATGCCATGGCGAGGTCCGCCGCCTGATCGGTCCCGGAGCCGCGTTCATCATCAAGGGTGGCGGCCATGGCCGGGCTGCTCAGGCAAGCGCATGCTCGCTCGAGCGAGGCGGCAGGACGTGCTGTGGACGGGACGAACGCTGCAGCAAGCCGCCGTGCGAGGAATGAGCGCAACGACCGTAGGAGGACACATGGAGTCTGACCCCTATCGGGATTTGTCCCCAACGGTACTCGATCACGCCCTCAAGCCTCGAAATAGCGGAGTCCTTTCCAACTTCAACGGACACGCGCGCATCACCGGACCCTGCGGGGACACCATGGAGTTCTGGTTGCTGATCCGGGATGGGAAGGTCGAGGAAGTAAGGTTCACTACAGATGGGTGCGGCTGGTCCCGTGCCTGCGGGAGCATGGCGACCTGCCTGGCCGAGGGAAAGAGCATTGCGGACGCGGCCGCCATCGGGCAACGGGACATCCTGAGGGCCCTGGGCGGCCTCCCCCCGGAAGTCGAACACTGCGCGCTCCTGGCGGCCAACACCTTGAAAGCCGCCTGCGATGACTACATTCGCAGGAAGATTTGCCGACCTGATGAAGCCCGGTTGAATCTCTGATGCGTGTCGCCCTTCGCTGATAGCAGAGGCCAAGGGGGTGAATAGGTAATCCGCGAGTCTGAGCGTCGGTGAGTGAAACGATTGCCAACCACCAGGTGGAGGAAAGCGATGCAGAAGCTCGTGGGAGTCGTCCCGCCGATGGTGACCCCCTTCGCGCGTGACGGGAGTCTGGACGAATACAACCTGACCAAGCTCGTGCACTTCCTGTCCGACCAGGTACACGGCCTCTTCATCTGTGGCTCGTACGGCAATGGCCCGCTGATGAACCTCGAGGAGAAGAAGCGAGTCATCCATATCGTGGCCAAGAACATCCCGGCGGAGATCCAGCTCGCGGTCCACGTGGGCGCGACCAACGTGCGCGACGCCGTTGAGCTGGCGCGCTACGCTGAGGGGGCGGGGGCCGTCAAGGTAGCCTCGGTGGCGCCGTACTACTTTCACCACACGCGGGAGAGCATCAAGCTGTACTTCGAGCGGTTGGTGAAGGCGGTGAGGATCCCTGTCTACGTCTATAACAACCCGAGGTTCACAGGGGTCGCTATGGACGTCCCGCTCGTCCAGGAGCTGGCGGACCTCGGGGTGGCGGGGATCAAGGACAGCAGTTTCGACATCATGGTTCTGGCGAACTTCGTCCGGAAGATCAAGAATCCGGACTTCGACGTGGTCCTCGGGACGGAGGCCATGTTCCTGTACGCCGCCACCATCGGGGTCCGCGCCTTCATCCCGGGCCTCGGCAACGCGTTCCCCGAGATCTGCGTGGACCTCTACAAGGCCGCGACCCAGTTCGAGATGGATCGGGCCCGGACGCTCCAGGCCCAGGTGAACGAGCTGCGGGACATCATGTACCTGGCGAAGTCCACCGTGGTTGCGGTCTACGCCTTGCTGAAGATCCGTGGCGTGTGCGAGGCGTACCCGAGGGAACCGTTCATCCCCCTGTCGGATCCAGAAGTGGCGCACATGAAGGCCGAGCTGGTGAAGGCAGGCTTCCTCAGCTAGGCGGGATGGGCCGCATGTTCTTTGCGACGATTGATTGCGGGACCACCAACTCTCGCGTCTACATCCTGAATCAGGAGTGCGCCATCGTTGGGAAAGGTTCCCAGAAGATCGGGGTGCGAGATACGGCGGTTCATGGGTCCAACCAGGTCTTGAGAGAGGGGCTTGCGGCTCTCTTCGCTCGGACGGTCGCGGAGGGCGGCCTCGCGCTTTCCGACGTCCGCCTTGCCATCACGTCGGGGATGATCACCTCCGAACTGGGATTGCTGGAGATCCCCCATCTCCGGGCCCCAGCGGGCATCGAGCACCTGGCGCGGAGCGTCACCTACGTGGACGATCGCAAGGTCTTCCCCCTCGAGGTTCCCATTCTGTTCATTCGGGGGGTCAAGAATGCCTACCCGGACGGGGCGACCTATCGGCAGATCCGCCAGATCGATTTCATGCGGGGTGAGGAGACCCAGATTGCGGGACTCCTCGCCCTCCGGCCGAATCTGGAGCGCCCGCTGACCGTCGTCGTCCTCAGCTCGCACACGAAGTACATCAGCGTCAGCAGAGACGCACAGATCCTCGGCTCCCTGACGACGCTGAGCGGGCAGGTGTTCGAGGCCATCCAGGCGGCCACGTCCATCGGGAAGTCCATCGCGTTGCCCGATGGCTGCCCGGAGGAAGAGTTCTTTGAGGCGGAGGTGGTTGACGCCGCCCATGAGGCAGTCGTACGCGGGGGGTTTCTCCGGGCCCTGCTGATGCCTCGGTTCCTGGACGTCCTGCTCCGCGCCCCGGTGCGGCTCCGCCGGCTGTTCACCGAGGCGGCGATCGGCGCGGAGGATCTGAAGGCCCTGGCCGAATTCCCGGTGGTGGGCTTCCCGGCAGGCACCGCGTTCGTGCTGGTGGGGCAGCCGGGGCGGTGCCGGGTCTTCCGCCACCTGTTGGAGACGTATCACCAGCCTGCGGGGACCGTCTCCTGCATCACGGACGCGGAAGAGATCGACCGACTGAGCATCCACGGCGCCATCGCCATCGCCCGCGAGGCGGGATACCTCCCGTGGTAGCCCGAGGCTGATGGCATCGGCCTCACCGGCTGGGCTCGTTCCGCGTTGGGCGCAAGAGGCGCCCACCGGATGCCCACATTCATGAGCCCCTCAGAGGGGCAAAACAGGGGGGCACGATCATCGAAGCGAAGTCGCTGGGGGCCATCGCCAAGGCCGGGACCG
>Ga0315279_10003071_pt1 | contig 23935 bp, 24 predicted proteins | sample YL17G06_20_MG_FD_203694 | JGI IMG/M metagenome (GOLD analysis project Ga0315279, IMG submission 203694) | Sediment microbial communities from Yellowstone Lake, YNP, Wyoming, USA - YL17G06_20 | ecosystem: Environmental > Aquatic > Freshwater > Lake > Sediment | place: USA: Wyoming | collected...
TGTAGTTGTTCCGGTCAAAATGGCCGAAGGTGTTCTTGTCGTAGTTCGAGTCGTAGCCCAGGAAAAAGACCGTCCCCGGACGCAGGACGTAGCTGAAGAGGACGCTGCCGAAGACCTGCTTGTAAAAGAGGTTGTAATCGACAATGGCCCGCAGGGACAGGGATTTGCTCAACTGATACGCCGTCCGGGTGTGAATGACATTGTAGTCCCAGAGCCGTTCGCCGCCGCGCCTCCGCCAAAACGTGCTCTTGCTGAAATCGACTTCGAGCTGAAGGCGGCTGCTGGGCTTGAAGATTGACCCGACGCCGTAGGTGACGCCCCAGCCGCGGAAGGCATCGGCCGTATCGTAGTTGATGGTATCGCCGATCTCGGCGAACAGCTGCAACGGCATCCAGCGGATGATGTTGCCCTGGCCCTGGAGGCTGAAAACGTTCTTGCGGAAATCCTGATCGGCGTACCGCTCCTTCCCCGCATTGAACTGGACGACAAGCTGGTTAAACTCCGTAAAGCGGAACTGAGTTTGGAATTGGAGGGACTTGTCCTGGACGACATCCGAAAAATAGGCGTCGTGCTGGCGGGCCTGGAGGGAAAAGCGAAGCTGGTTGAGGAAGGGTTTGTCGGGGTAGAGCGTGACGTTAGTGAAGACTCCGGCGGTGCGGTAGTCGATCCGGTTGACGAACCCGGACGAGGCCTCGAAATCCGGATGGATGGATTCCCAATATCCGCCGAACGTGAAATTCCGGGTGAAATAGTAGGCCTGGGCGTAGACGGCCGGGGCCAGGCATGTCTGCTCGCCGTCGTAACTGGTCTTGGAGGCCACGGCTTGGAAGCTGAGGAAGAACTTGTCGGCGAAGCGCCACTGTCCGTCGACGCCCGCGACGCGGTTCCACGACCCGTCGATCTCCTTGTCGGCCAGGCAGAATCCCAGGTACGAACCCTGGTTGAAGACGTCCGTCTTGAGGCGGACGATGTTAAAGAGAGCCTTCTCGTCGCCGCTGCCGACGGTGTTGTGGACGTCCCAGACGCTCTGGCTGGGATGTTGGTCGTAGGCCGAGAGGATGCCGTAGGAAAAACCGCCCAGCTTGCCAGAGACTTTGGCCCCCCAAAGGGGATCGGTGATCCGGCGCGAATAGACCATCTCGATCTCAGGGAACTGGAAGATTTCCATGCCTTCCAGGAAGAAGGGCCGTTTCTCCTGGTAGCGCAGAGCGTAGCGGAGATTGATGTCGATCTGGGGTACGTCGGCCTCGACCTGGCTGAAGTCGGGATTGACGGCGGCGTCGAGGGTCAGATCGGAATTGAGCCCGTATTTCAGGTTGACGCCGGGCTGGATATCGACCGCTTGGCCCTGTTTTTTAAGGGCTGTGACGACCGGCATGATCTCGAGATTCTTGCCTTTTTCCACGTTTCCCTGCACCAGGATCGGCGCGGATTGAGCCAGAAGGCCCGGGATATCGCGGGAAAACGTCGGCCACAGAGAGACTTCCCCCGAGCGCGGCATGTTGCGGCCCAGGGTCAGTCCCCAGAGCTTTTTCTCCCGGTCGGGGAAGCGGAGGCTCTTGAACGGGATGGCCATCTCCACGGTGTAGCCGTTCGCGTCCATCCGGCCGTCCGCCTCCCAGACCGTGTCCCAGCTCGAATCCATGTTGTCGTTGCCGCCTTCCTCGATGCGGATGAAATCCATCTGGATGCCGATCGGGTTGACGGCGAAGGTAAAGGCCCGGCGCTTCTCGTTGAAGGTGTCGAGGAAGACGATGATCCAGTCATCGTCCATGGCCCCGTCACGGTTCGTGACGGATGAGCGGATCTTGCGGGCTTCCGTGTCCTCGCAGCGGAAAGCGAAATAGATGTTTTTTTCGTCGTAGCCGATGTAGGCGGCGGTCTTCTGGGTGGGGGCCCCGCCCGCCTTGGGCGCGAGCTGGACGAAGCTATCGATGCGCAGAAATTGCTTCTCATAAAGTCCGGGATCGAGCAGGCCGTCGATTTTCGGGGCCGTGGAGATCCGCGGGATGGCCAGCGGCTCCTTGGCCTGGCCGGCGTCCGACGCGGCGGCGGCCCATCCGGCCGTTGCGGCCAACAATCCGATCAGCGCCCTTAAACGAAAGGGCCGTCGTTCCGGCTTCGCTTCGCGTAGGCGTCGGGTCATGATCCATTTCCTTCGGAAGAATGAGGGCAGGGAACGCGAACGCTTCGGGCTCCTCAATCCCTAAGACGGCGGCGAGGGGAAAAAGGTTCACTCCGGCGGAACGGGGTTGCGGAATCCTCGGTTTTCGGTGTAATCTCTGGATGAGCTTCGTCCGTGAATCCGACTCGTTTCAAAGGAGTCCGGCATGCCGCACCAAAGGTTTCTTCCCGCTTTCGGTTTCATCGTCGTCCTGGGCTCGGTCTGGGGCGCCGCGGAAGCCGGCCTTGGCTTGGCCCTCAACGCCTGCGCCCGGGTTCTCTCGGGCTCGATCATGACCGGGGTCGCCGTATTCTTCCTCGCCTCCGCCCGCCTGCGGGCCAAATCCGCCCGGGGACCCCTGCTGGCCCTGGCCCTGGCCTTCGGCTTCAAGCTTTTCGACGCCGCCCTGCTCGGGCTCCCCATCCGCCATGCCGCGGTGGCCAATCCGATGTTCGCCTTCGCCACGGAAGCCGCCGCCGTGATCCTCTTTTTCGCCCTTCTCGGCAAATACGCCGAAGCGGGGATCGGCGGCCGGATTTTGCTCGGCGCCGGCGCGGCCGTCCTTTCAGCGGGCGTTTTCCCCCTGGTCAAGCTGGCCACGGGCATACCCGCCTGCGTCGTCCCCGGCACGTCCATGCCGCTCTCGATCGCCTGGGCCCCCGTCGCCGCCGCCGCCGGAGCGCTGGCCGTGCCGCTGGCGTTCGCTTTCATCCGCCGGGCGGAGACTTGGGAATGGAGCCGGCGCCCCGCCCTGCGGGCCGCCGTGCCCGCCGCGGCCGCACTGATGAGCCTGGCCGCCATCGCCGCCCTGCGGCTCGTTTGAGGCCCGGGCCGTGGACCGCTCCGGGAAAACGAAAAAGCTCGTCAGCCGCCGCGATTTTCTCAAAAGCGTCGGCGGGGGCGCGGCCGGACTGGGGATCGTCCCGCGCGTTCTGGGCCGGGACGCCGCCGGACGGGCGGCCGGGCCCGATCTCGAAACCGAGGAAAATCCCCGCATCACTTTGACCGTCAACGGCCGTAAAATCGTCCTCCTCGTGGAAGCGCGGGAGACGCTCCTCGAAATCCTGCGCGACCGGCTCCGCCTGACCGGGGCCAAACGCGTCTGCAATCGCGGGGAATGCGGCGGGTGCACCGTCCTTCTCGACGGCCGGCCCGTCTATGCCTGCCACCTGTTGGCCGTCCAAGCCGATGGGCAGGAGGTCAGGACGGTCGAGGGGTTGGCCAGGCGCGGAAAACTGCATCCTCTCCAACAAGCCTTCATCGACAAAGACGGCTATCAATGCGGCTACTGCACGCCGGGTTTCCTGATGGCCTCGGCCGCGCTCCTGGAAAAGACGAAAGCGCCCTCGCCGGAAGAGATCAAAACGGCCCTCTCCGGGAACCTCTGCCGCTGCGGCAATTATCAGAAGATCTACGCCGCGGTCAACGCCGCCGCCCAAGAAATGAGGAAGGGCTGACATGCGCGCCCGGGATCCCTTCGAAGACGCCTATTTCGACTATCGCGAGCACATGCAGGCCCGGCCCGGCGCCCCCCCGCCGCCGCCCCAAGAAGCAACGCCCGCGGGAGAGTTCAAGCACATCGGCAAGTACACACCGCGCATCGACGGGGCCAAGATCGTCACCGGCCGGGCCCGTTACACGCACGATCTGTATTTCGACGATATGCTCCACGGTAAGCTCCTGCGTTCGCCCCACGCCTCGGCCGAAATCGTGTCCATCGACCTGGGGCCGGCCTTGGCCCATCCCGAAGTGAAAGCCGCCCTCAAGCTCAAGGAAAGCGGGCGCGTACGCTGGGTGGGCGATCCCGTCGCCTGCCTGGCGGCGACGAGCGAACGGGCAGCCGAAGAGGCTCTGGCCTTGGTCAAGGTCGAGTACAAGGTCCTGCCCCACGTCGTCGACGACGCGGCGGCCATGGCCGACGGGGCGCCCCGGGTTGGCGACGCACCCAATGTCGCGGCGGCGGGACAGGCCACCCGCGGCGACATCGAAAAGGGGTTCAAGGACGCCGATGTGGTCATCGAACGGGACTATCGGACCAATTGGGAGGTCCACCAGCCGACGGAAACGCACGCCTCGGCGGCCGCCTGGGACGGGGATTCCTTGACCGTCTGGGACTCCACCCAGGCCGTCCAGTCCGTCCGCGACGGACTGGCTCGGGCCTTGGAAATGCCGGCGGGCAAGGTCCGCGTCCTGAAGGAGTACATGGGCGGCGGGTTCGGCAGCAAATTGGGCCTGAACGATTTCACCTTGGCCGCCGCCAAGCTGGCCCGTGAAGCGGGCCGGCCGGTCAAGATCGTGATGACCCGCCGGGAAAACTCGTACTGCGTCGGCTACCGCCCCTCGACCCGATTCCATATCCGGATCGGGGCGAAGAAGGACGGGACCATTACCGCCCTGCAGATGAAGAACTACAATTGCGGAGGGGTCGGCCGCGGGGACCGCTGCGCCGAGCCCTTCACCGATATGTATAAGATCCCCAACCTCAAGGTCGAGGAGTACGCGGTCCAGCTGAACGCCTGCGCTTCGCGGGCCACCCGGGCCCCCGGGCACACCCAGGGCACCCTGGCCCTGGAGGGGGCGATGGAGGAACTGGCCGCCGCGCTGAAGATGGACCCGCTCGAGCTGCGCCTCAAGAATTATGCCCGCAAGAGCAAGGGCGAAACAGGTCTGGAATATTCGCTCAAGGCCCTCGACCGCTGCTACCGGGCCGGGGCCGAGGCGATCGGTTGGGCACGCCGCAACAAGATCCCCGGAGCGGGGAGCGGCCGGGTCCGCCGCGGCATCGGCATGGCCTCGCAGATCTGGCCGGGCGCCGGGATTCCGGGCACGATGGCCGACCTCAAAATCTTCTCCGACGGCTGCGTCGAGATCGAATGCGGAACGCAGGACATCGGAACCGGCACGCGCACCCACATCGCCGTGGTCGCGGCCGAGACGCTGGGATTGAATCCGTCCGACATCACGGTCAAGGTGGGCAACTCCGACTATCCCTGGGCCCCCATCTCCGGCGGCAGCCTGACCACGCCATCGGTGGCTCCAGCCGTCCGCGACGCCGCCCTCAAGGCGGCCGATTATCTCAAAGAGTCGGTCTCCAAACGCCTCGGGGCACCGCCGGACGCCATCATCCTGGCCGACAAGAAATTGGTCCTCAAAACCGATCCGGCCAAGGCCGTCGAATTCAAAGAGGCGGTCAAGATGCTCCGCATTCCGGCCGTCTTTCACGGCGTGCGGGCCGGTTACCCGGACGACAAGTTCGATTTCCAAACCTTCGGCGCGCATTTCGCCGAAGTCGAGGTGGACACCGGGACGGGCAAAATCCGCGTCCTGAAGCACGTCGCCGCCCACGATATCGGACGCGTCGTCAACCGCCAGACGGCGGAGAGCCAGGTCCTCGGGGGCATCACCCAGGGACTGAGCGCGGCGCTCTTCGAAGAGAAGCTCATGGACGCCGAAACGGGGGCCATGGTCAATGCCAACCTTCATGATTACAAGATCGCCACGGTCCGGGATATCCCCGAGATCGTTCCCCTGTTCATGGACACGCCCGACGACCGGCTGAACAACCTCGGGGTGAAGGGCCTCGGCGAACCACCCCGGATCCCCTCTTCGGCCGCCATCGCCAACGCCGTCTACAACGCCATCGGCATCCATGTCGGGGAAATCCCCATGACGCCTGCCCGCGTCCGGGCCGCCTTTAAAAGAAAGAAGGAGGGCCGCTCGTGAAAAATTTCGCATACGGCAGGCCCGCGTCGATAGAACAGGCCCAGTCCTATCTGAACAAAGGGATTCCGGACGTCTTCCTCATGGGCGGGGGAACGGACCTTCTGGGCGAGATCAAGGAAGGGATCGTCGAGCCGGCGGCCGTCCTCGATCTTAAAGCGATCCCCGGCCTAGCCGGCATCAGAAAAGAAAAGGACGCCTTCGTCATCGGGGCGGCCGTTTCCATCGCGGACGTGGCCGAAAATGCCGAGATCGCCGGGCTCTTTCCGGTTCTTCACCAGGCCGCCGGCGTCATCTCTTCGCCCCAACTGCGGGCCATGGGAACGGTCGGCGGCAATCTCTGCCAACGGCCCCGCTGCTGGTATTACCGGGACGCCTCCATCCTCTGTACGAAGAAAGGCGGAGCGAAATGCTACGCCGAGAAGGGGCGGAACACGTATCATGCGATTTTCGCCGGCGGATTCTGCTGGTCGGTCTATCCTTCCGACCTGGCCCCGGCCTTGATCGCCCTGGGCGCCCAGGTTGTCCTCTGCGCGGCCGAGGGCGAACGCGTCCTGCCCTTGGGGCGATTTTACGCCCCCCCGATCGTCAACGTCCGCAAAGAGAACATCCTGACCGGCCGGGAGATCCTCAAGGAAGTGCGGGTCCCCCTGCCCAAGCCCGGCGACAAGAGCGCCTATGTCAAGTTCATCGAGCGGGGAGCCTGGGACTTCGCGATCGTCTCGGCGGCGGTCTGGGCCTCCGTTTCAGGTAATTCGATCCGCGATATCCGCATCGTCTGCGGCGGCGTCGCCCCCGTCCCCTGGGCGCTGGCCGCGGCCGAGGATGACCTGCGGGGAAGCCGGATTTCGCAGATGTCCGTCTCCCAGGCGGCGGCCAGGGCCGCCGCCCAGGCCGTCCCCTTGTCCGAAAACGGATACAAAGTCTATCTGCTCGAATCGGTCGTAACCGACGCCGTCCTGAAAGCCATTCGCGCGCCGACGCCAGGACGCGACACCTCAACCAGGAGCCCCACATGAATCACCGGCCCCGGCTCATCGCTCTTGTCATTCTGGCCGCGGCCACCCTGGCCGCCGCTCTTCCCGCGCAAATACCCGCCCGCTTTTTCGATACGGCCGGGGCCCCCCAGGGCAGGGTCCGGTTAACCATTTTCTATCCCTCCGTGGGCACACTCCGGGCCCTGATGGCCCTCAAGGAACAGGGCTTGATCCCCGTCTCCAACCTGGAAATCGTCGGGGTCCGTCACCAGAAGGAAAAAACCGACTACGCCGAATCCGAGAAATTCGTCCGGGAAAAGAAACTGGATTGGATCAAGTTCCATACCGTCACCGCCGATCTGGGGCCGGATTCGATCTATAAAAGGAACGCCGCCTCGACCGAGCTGGACAAGATCTTCAGCCTGTCCAGCGGCGTCATTTTCTTCGGCGGCCCCGACATCGTTCCCGCCCTCTACGGCGAAAAGACCGGCCTGCTGACGGTCATCGAGGATCCCTGGAGGCACTACCTCGAGCTGACGGCCATCTTTCACCTGCTGGGCGGCCTCCAGGACCCCGCGTTCAAAGGCTATTTGGAGAAGCGGCCGGACTTCCCCGTCCTGGGCATCTGCCTGGGGATGCAGAGCCTCAATGTCGGGACGGGCGGGACGCTGATTCAGGACATCTGGACGGATGTGTATAAGCTGCGCACCGTCGAGGACGCCGTCGCTCTGGGCCCGTCCGGCTGGCACTCCAATCCGTACCGCAAAATCGCCGTCCTGGACAAGGCCCTCCTGCCCTACATGCTCCATCCGATCCAATTCGCGGAGACGAGCAAATGCGTGGCCGCTTTTGGGTTCAAACCGTCCGACCGTCCGTACGTGATGAGCGCCCATCACCAGGCCGCCGGGCGGATCGGCAAGGGGTTCAAGGTCGCCGCCACCTCGGTCGACGGGAAGGTGGTCGAGGCCATCGAACACGAAAAATATCCCCATGTCATCGGCCTGCAATTCCACCCCGAGTTCCCGATGCTCTGGGAGTCCGACCCGAAATATAAAATCGCCCCTCAGGACAAGGATCTCTTCGGTTGCCGGACCTATCTGGAAGCCCATCCCCCGAGCTTCGAATTCCATAAAAAGCTCTGGGCCTGGTTCTGCGGCTCGCTTCGTTGACACGCGGGCCGGAGGAAAATATGATGTCCGGAGAGGAATCGCTCCATGCCGAAGGATAAAGCCTACGACGCTGAAGCGGCGGGCGGGCCGACCGTCATCGGCGAAGATGCCGTTGTGGAAGGGATTTTGCGCTCGACGGCCCCTCTTCAAATCAGCGGAGCGTTCAAAGGCAAGATCATCGCCGAAAACGAGTTCATCATCTCGGCGACCGGACGGGTCGAAGCCAAAGTCAAGGCCCGCCGGGCCGTCCTATCCGGCCATTTCGTCGGCGACATGGTCGTGATGGAAGATATCGAAATCACCTCCACCTGCCGTTTCTTGGGAACACTCATCCAGAAGGAGCCCGGCCTGACCGTGGCCAAGGGCGGGAGGTTCGACGGCCGGTGCGTCTATGTCGACGACCTCGACAAGGCCATGGCCGGGTGGTGAGGAGAACGCCATGCGCTCATCGCGGGAGCCTTTGAAGGACGATCAAGCCGGGCCCGGGGAGCGGCGCGGTCCGCACTCGATGGCGGTCATCGACGACGGCGCCGTCTTGAACGGCTTCCTTCGTTCGACGGCCTCCATCCGCTTGAACGGATCGTTCACGGGGACCATCATCGCCGACCACGAGCTCGTCATCGCCCCCGAGGGCCGGGTCGCGGCCAATGTCAAGGCCCGCCGGGCCGTCATCGCCGGAGTCTTTCAGGGAGATATGGTCGTTTTGGAGGAACTGGAAATCGCCTCCACCGGGCGGTTTATCGGCAAACTGATCCAGAAGGAACCCGTCCTCCGCATCAGCCGCGGCGGGCGTTTCGAAGCGCAAAGCGTTTTCGTCGACGATCTCGAGGCCGTCATCGCCCCCTGGGGAGTGCCGCCGCCCCTCCCGCGGCAGGACACGGGCCCGAAAAGGCACATCGCCCTCGACGAGATCAAGCTCTAAGCGGCGGCCCGGCCGGAATCAAAGAGTCAGCGTATCGTCTTTTCCGGAGTCGAGATCGCTCAGCGGATCGATGGGCGGCTTCTTTCCGGCATTCGCGGCATCGGTTATCCGGGTTACGTTGCCGCAGAAAATGCCGCCCTTGCTGATGATGAGGGAGTCCGTCTTGAGGTTGCCGTACACCACGCCGGATTCTTTGATCTCGACGTTTCCCCGGGCTTCCATGCTCCCATCGAAACGGCCGATGATTTCGGCGTCGGTCGTCTTGACGTCGGCGTTCACGAAGCCGTTTTTCTGGATGATGATCTGGCCTTCGATGTCCAGCTTGCCCTTAACCTCGCAGTCGATCTCGATCGACTTGCTGACCACGAACTTGCCGTCGATTTTGGCCGTCTCTCCCTGGATGGTGAGAAGCGTCCGGCCCTTCACCTCGGGTTTGACATTCTTGGGGATCTCGTTGACGATCATTAGACCTCCTAATAAGTATAAGTGGTAGAATTAGGGTTGGATTCCGGGACCGGATTAGGGGCCGCGGCATCGACGAATGCGTCGAGCTCGCGGAAGGCTTTGAGGATGTCGATGGCAGCCGCCGAGTTCGGATAAGACACGAAAACGGGTCGGCGTTCCATGGTGATGGACATCTGGTAGGCCGCCAGGTTTCGGATCTTCTGTTCCAGGATGGGGAAGCGATCCCCGTATTTGGACCGGCATTTCTCGGCGATCGTCCGGTTGATAGCCCGCCCGCTCTCGTAGGCGTTGATCAGGGCGGCGACGATCCGGATATCGACGTTGAATTTCTCCGACAAGGTTCTGCAAATTTTGAAGAGATAGCCGACATCCAGGTAGGAGAACAGCTCCGGCCTCATGATGACCACGATGTTCTGGGCGTAAAGGATAGCCGAAGTCGAGAGGAGGGAATAATTGGGCTGAGAGTCGATCAGGACATAATCGTAGGAGCCCTCGGGAATGGCCTCCTCCAGGACGCGCCGGATCAGGACATTGCGGTGCTGGGCCTGGTAAATCGTGTTCTCCTTGCAGCACCGTTCCAGGAGGTAGTCGGTCAGGTACTCGTCGAGCTGCGATATGTTGTTCGAGGACGGCAGGATGTCGATATGGGGGTTGATCCGCAGGAGATAATCATTAAGATCGATGGGCTGTTTATGCGTATACCGGACGACCATTTTCTCGATCGTCTTCTCCAGGGCCTGCGGGGGGACGTGGGGAAACGATTTGACCAGGTTGATCTGGGGATCGAAATCGAGGAAGAGGACGCGTTTCTGCCGTTTCAGGGCCAGATACCATCCATAATTGTAGCAAAGAGTCGTTTTTCCCGTCCCCCCCTTGGCGTTGAAAAAAACGAGTTTTTTCATATCGATGACCCTAGATTCTGCGTCAACATAGCTCTTATTATTTATATATTGGGATTCCATGCATGTCAAACGGAAGGCCTACGGATCCGAAAGGGAACTTTCAGCCCGGCCGCATGACAAACCGTCCGCAGCCTGGCCTTTTGACTTCGATGGCGGGCTCGGTTATAGTGCCCGCCGCCGGGAGGCCGGCAAGAAATTTTTTTCCAATTCCATATTTCCCTGAGGGATCGACGGCCATGTATCTGCTGAACGAAATGCTCCTGATGACGCCGGTCGTCCTCTACGCCGGACTCCGGCTGGGCAGCCTTCTCCGCGGCAAAGCCGGAAGGATCGTCTTCGCGCTCTTCTATATTTTCCTTCTTCCCGCCTTCCCCATCGCCGAGGGGCTGGGCCACGGCGCCGCGGCGGGCCGCGCCCGGGTTCTGATCGCGATCCTGTCCGATGCGCTGCCCTATCTTCTTTATCTGATCCTGATCGTCGTCCTGGCCGATCTCGTAATCGGGCTGTTGCGCCTTTTGAAAATTCTCTCCAGACCGACGCTCCTCCGGCCCGGCGTTCGGACCGCGCGTTTCTGGGGGCTATTAATCGTCCCGGCTCTCATCGTCGCGGCGGGGATTCTGAACTTCGCCCATCTCTCGGTCAGCCGCTACCGGATCGCAGTCCCGCGCCGGGCCGCGACCGTCGAAGGCCTGCGCATCGTCTTCGCTTCGGATTTCCACCTCGGGACGATGACGTCGCCCCGTTTCCTGCCGCGGTTCGTCGAGGCGGTCAACGCCCTCGCGCCGGATCTCATCCTGATCGGGGGAGATATGCTGGAAGGCGATCGTCCGGACGAGGGCGCGGAAGCCTTCGCCGCGCAGTTCCGCCGCCTCCGGGCCAAGTACGGGGTCTATGGAGTCCCGGGCAATCATGAAGGATTCGGAGGAGCGAACCACTACGCCTTCTTCGCCCGGGCCGGGATCACTCTGCTCAGGGACGAGGTCAAAAAATTCGACGGGATCCTCTACCTGGCCGGCCGCAACGACGCGGGCCGCTCCCGCTCGGGCGCGGCCCGGCGGAAAACGCTCGCCGCGCTCCTGGTCGCGACGCCGCGCGATCTGCCCGTGATCCTGGTCGACCACCGGCCGACCGAGATCGAAGCGGCCGCCGCAAACGGCGTCGACATCCAGTTCTCGGGCCACACCCACGACGGCCAGCTCTTCCCCATCAACTTCATCACCGCCCGGCAGTACGAACTGGCCTGGGGTTACAAGAAAAAGGGCCCCACTCAAATCTTTGTCAGTTGCGGCGTCCAGCTCTGGGGGCCGCGCGTCCGCACCGTGGGCGTCTCCGAGATCATGTTGGTCGACGTCGATTTTCGAGGGGGATTGTAAAACCGGCTCGGCCGCCGGCTAAAAATTCTTCCGGATTTTTTCGATGATGTCGGTGCTGGAGTGCCCCCGGAGATAGGGCACGCGGACGACCCGGCCGCCCGCACCCTCGACCTCGGCCCGTCCGACGATTTCGTCATTCCCCCAGTCACCGCCTTTGACCAGCACGTCCGGCAGCAGCGCGGCGATCGTCTTTTGCGGAGTGTCCTGGGAAAACGAGGTCACATAATCGATGGACTCGAGCGCGGAGAGGACTTCCAAGCGCTCGGCCAGGGGAAAGATCGGGCGCGACGGGCCCTTGAGCCGGCGGATCGAAGCGTCGCTGTTGAGGGCCACGATCAGGACGTCCCCCTGCGCCTTGGCCGCCCGGAAGAGGTGGATGTGCCCGCCGTGGAGGAGGTCGAAACAGCCGTTGGTGAAGACGACTTTTTTTCCCCGGCGGCGCAGGCGGGCCCGGATCTTGATCAGTTCGACCAGGGTTTTGACTTTCGACCGGGCCATGCCTATTGTTCCGGAGTTTTGATTCCGATGTTCGGCCCGAATTCCCAACGGTGCGGCAGGCGCGAGACGCCTTCGTCCCGTTTCGTCGAGGAGACGAGGAACGAGTAAAGGCTTTTATGGTAATCGAAGGGGTAGCCGTCGCGCTTGTGGACGGCCACATCCAGGTAATACGTTCCGTTGATGAGGCCCAGCTTGTCGATCCGGCAGACAACCTTGCCTTCGCCCCGGATGGATTCCGGGACAAGTTCCTCCAGATCGGTGTTCGTGCCGTAACAGAGCGTCCCCAGGGAATTGAAGATGCCGATGCCGAAGACGAAGTCCTTCTGCGGCTCGCGGGCGGCTACATCCATTTCGATGAGCAGACCATCGTCGGGGGCGAAGACATGCCGCTCCTCGCCGCTCGGACAGCGCAGGACGACTTTGCGGATCTCGATCTCGCGGCGGCCCCAGCGCTGTTCGCGGCCGCCGTCGACTGCAGCGGCCGGGGCCGCTGCGGCGGCGTCTTTTTTATCCTGGAAATCCTCTTCCTGTTTTTCGGCTACGTCCTGGAGATAGGCGTCGACAACCCGCTTGGGCTCGCCCAGCATCCGCAGCCGGCCATCCTTCATCCAGGCGACCTTGTCGCAGATCTTGCCCACCATGGTCAGGTCGTGGCTGACGAAGAGGATGGTCTTCAGGCGCCGCCGGAAATCGTCGATGCGGTCGAGGCACTTGGGGATGAAGGCGGCGTCGCCGACCGCGAGGACCTCGTCGACCAGCAGGACGTCGGGGTTGACGTTAATGGCGATGCTGAACCCCAGCCGCATGAACATGCCCGAGGAATAGGTCTTGACCGGTGCGTCGATGAACTCCTCGAGGTCGGCGAAGCGGACGATTTCGCCGAACTTGGAGGCGATTTCCTTTTTGCTCAACCCGAGCATGATGCCGTTGATGAAGACGTTTTCCCGGCCGCTGATCTCGGGGTGGAAGCCCGCGCCCAACTCAATGAGAGCCGAGATCTTGCCCCGGACGGAGACCGTCCCCGCCGTCGGCTTGGCGATGCCGGCAATGAGCTTGAGCAGGGTACTCTTGCCCGAGCCGTTGCGGCCGATCAGGCCGAGTGTCGTGCCTTCCTCGACCTGCAGGGTGACGTCCTCCACGGCGGAGACCAGCTCGTCGGCCTTGATCGAGCGGAACAGGTCGCCCCGGACGATGGCGCTCTTGAACGTCTGGAAGCGGTGCCGCGCGGAATACTTCTGATAGACGCGCGAAACGTGGTCAAGCTCGATGGAGTTCACCTAGACTTCCTCCGGGAACGAATCGCGCAGGCGGTCGAAAACGGCGTAGCCGAGGGCGAAGAAAACCAGGGACGCCAGCAAAGTGAGGCCCAGCTTTTTCCAATGGATGAGCTCGCCGTAATAAAGGGCGCTGTGATAGCCGCTGATGATGTGGGTCATGGGATTCAAATTGAGCAGCGTCCGCAGCGCCGGCGAGTTCTGGATCTGGGGCATATTCATGGAATAGATGACCGGGGTGGCGAAGAACCAGAACGTCAGCAGGTTGCCCAGGATGTCGCGGATATCCCGGAAATGGACGGTCAGGGCGGAGATAAGCAGGCTGAAGCCCAGGCAGTAGACATACTGGACAAAGATGACGACGGGCAAAAAGAACATATACAAGGAAAAATGACCGCCCAGCAGGGGAATAAGGATGAACAGGATGGGCAGGCCGAACAGGAAATGGACCATATTGGCCGTCACCGTGACGATCGGCAGGACCTCGGCCGGAAAGAGGATCTTTTTGAGCAGGTTGCCGTTGGTCATCAGCACGGTCGACGATTCCAGCGTCGACGCGGCGAACCATTGCCAGGGCAGAAGGCCGGTGAAAAGGTAAAGGGCATAGACGAGCGGCTTACCCATGAAATTGGGGTCTTTCGGCTGCAAAATCAGGCCGAAAACGGCCGTATAGACGACCATGAGCAGGAAGGGATTGAAGAATGACCAGAAGAATCCCAGGACGGTGCCGCGGTAGCGGGCCTTCAATTCGCGTCCGACCAGGCTCTGGATGAGGACGCGGAAACGATAAAGCTCGCGGAGATTAGCGATGAGCCGTGACACGGGGCTTTCCTTCATAGATCCGGCGCGCCTCCGGGGTGTCCGCGCCGGCGGCCGTCTTCAGGATCAGGGCCCTTAGGGCCCGCTCGCGGCCTTGGCCGAAGCCCAGCTCGGCCAGCACGAACGCGGGCGGATCGCCCGGCCGCGGCCGGACAAGCCGACTCATCCGCGGGAAGAGTCCGGCCGCCGCGGCGGCCGTCCGAAGCTCGCCGGCGCGGGCGGCGGGGTAAATGAAATAGGCCCGTCCGTCGGCCTTCAGCAGTTCGGAAGCGGCGCGCATAACTTCTAAAATATCGCATGTTAGCTCGTGTTTTGCAATGGATTTCTCGCCCGAGGCGCTCAAAAAGCCCGTCCGGACCTTGATATACGGCGGATTGGAGAAGACCACGTTGAAGCGCCTCCCCGGGCGGTAGGCGCGGAGATCCGCCCGGACGATTTCGATCCGGTTTTCGAGGCCGTTCAACGCGACATTGCGGCGGGCCAGGGCGGCCAGGCCGGTTTGGATTTCCAGGGCGATCAATTTCCGGAACGGCTTGGCCCCGAGCAGAAGGGGAATGATCCCGTTTCCCGTACCCATTTCCAGGACCTCGTCCCCGGCCTCGATTTCGATGAAATCGGCCAGGAGGGGGGCGTCCAGGGCAAAGCGGTAGCCCGTTTTGGATTGGATGACACGGACCCGCCCGCGATAGAACGTGTCGAGTCTTTCATTCGGTTGGGCCGACTTTTTTTTCATGCGCTTATCGAAAGGCACGGAACCAGGCTGGATTCACGAGCCTCGCTGACGATCCGCAATAGAAAGTTGGACCCCTTCGGAATCGCGAATCCGGCGGATTCTACTCCGCCAGCGATGTGAAAACAAGAACGCGGTCGGGGAGAATCTCGGCCGTGCCGCCTTCGACCTCGAACGATTCCTCGCTCGTCCCTTGCCGGATGACGATCGAACCCTTGCCCAGGGCGAGCATCAACGGGCGGTGGCCAGGCAGGATGCCGATCTGGCCGTCCAGGCCGGGGATGCGGGCCTCGTCCACCAAGGCGTCCACAAGGAGCCGCCGCGGCGTCACCACGTGGAGGTGGAAACGGACGGCCTTCTCGTCTTTCATTGCGCCTTCAATTCCTCGGACCGGCGGACGACGTCGTCGATGCCGCCGACCATGTAGAAGGCCTGTTCGGGCTTGTCGTCATGGAGTCCCTCGATGATTTCCTTGAAGCCGCGCACCGTCTCGTTGGCGGCTACGTACTGCCCGGGGCGCCCGGTGAACTGTTCGGCTACGTTGAAAGGCTGGGAAAGGAAGCGCTGGATCTTGCGGGCCCGGGCGACGATGAGCTTGTCCTCATCCGAGAGCTCCTCGATGCCCAGGATGGCGATGATATCCTGGAGGTCTTTATAGCGCTGGAGAATCTCCTTGACCCGGCGGGCGACGCGGTAATGCTCCTCGCCGATGATGGCCGCGTCGAGGATGCGGCTGTAGGACGAGAGCGGGTCGACGGCGGGATAGATCCCCATGTCGGTCAGGGCGCGGGACAGGCTGGTCGAGGCGTCGAGGTGGGAGAACGTCGTGGCCGGGGCGGGATCGGTGAAGTCGTCGGCCGGGACGTAAATGGCCTGGACGGACGTGATCGATCCCTTCTTGGTCGAGGTGATGCGCTCCTCGAGCTCGCCCAGCTCGGTGGCCAGGTTGGGCTGGTAGCCGACGGCCGAGGGCATGCGGCCGAGCAGGGCCGATACTTCCGATCCGGCCTGGGTGAAGCGGAAGATGTTGTCGATGAAGAGCAGCAGGTCCTGGTTCATCTCGTCGCGGAAATATTCGGCCACGGACAGCGCCGTCAGCCCGATCCGCAAACGGGCGCCCGGGGGCTCGGTCATCTGGCCGTAGACGAGGGCGGTCTTGTCGATAACCTTGGACGCGGTCATCTCCAGCCACAGGTCGTTGCCCTCGCGCGTCCGCTCGCCGATTCCGGCGAAAACGGAATATCCGCCGTGCTTCTTGGCCACGTTGTGGATGAGCTCCTGGATGATGACGGTCTTGCCCACGCCGGCGCCGCCGAACAGGCCGATCTTGCCGCCCTTGAGGAAGGGCTGAATGAGGTCGATGACCTTGATGCCCGTTTCGAACATCTCCAGCCGGGTGTCTTGTTCGTCGAGCTTGGGAGCCTGGCGGTGGATGGGATAGCGCTTGGCGGTCGTGATCGGGCCGGCGTGATCGACCGGTTGGCCGATGACGTTCATGACCCGGCCCAGCGTCTCCACCCCGACCGGAACCATGATCGGGCCGCCCGTGTCGATCGCCGTCAATCCCCGGGCCAACCCGTCCGTGGACTGCATGGACACGCAGCGGACGGTGTCCTCGCCCAGGTGCTGTTCGACCTCGACGATGATATCGATGGGCATGGGCGTGTCGATGCCTTCGCTGGTGATGCGGATGGCCGTGTAGATCTCGGGCAGTTCCAGGCCCTTGAAGGACACGTCGACGACGGGCCCGATGACTTGGACGACGGTCCCGACGCGCTCGCTGTTCGCGGTTGTGTTCATGGTGCGCTCCAATCGCTGCGGCTATTTTTTCAGGGCTTCCACCGCGGTCATGATCTCGAGGAGTTCCTTGGTGATGCCCGCCTGGCGGATCTTGTTCATCACCAGGAAATATTTATGGATAAGCTCCCCGGCGTTGCGCGAGGCGCTGTCCATGGCCATCATCCGGGCGGCCTGCTCGGCCGTCTGCGATTCATAATAGGCATGGGCGATCTGGTCCCGGATGAACAGGGGCAGGAGCGAATCGAGGACGTCGCGGGCGCCGGGCTCCCAGGCGGGGACGACGATCCCGCCGGGCTGGGCGTAGTGCCGCGTCTGCTCCGGCGGCACCACGGGGATAAGCCGCTTGATGTTGATGCGGGGCGCCAGGACGGATTTGAATTCGTTGAAAGCCAGGTAGACGGCGTCGGTTTCCTGGAAGAGGAACATCCGGATCATTTGGCGGGCGATACTCCCCAGGACGTCTTCGTCCAATCGATCCGTTTTTTCGCCGACGGCCCGGTCGATGGGAAAAGCCTGTTTGCGGAAATAATGGACGGCCTTGCGGCCGATCACGATGAGGCGGACGCCGGCCCGTTTCGATTTTTCGTCCAGGAACTCCTGGACGCGGTTGAGCAGGTTGGAATTGAACGCGCCGCACAGACCCTTGTCCGAGGTCAGGACGATGACGTGAACGCGGCGTTCCTGGCGGGGAGTCAGGAGGGGATGGCCCCGGCCGTTCGTCCAGCGGGCCGCGTCCCAGATCAGGGCCGGAGCGCCGTGCCAGTGGGGGCGCCTTTCGATGATGACCCGCTGGGCTTTCTTGAACTTGGCCGTGGAGACGGTCTTCATCGCCTTGGTGACCTGCTGCGTGTTCTTGACGCTTTTGATCCGGCGGCGAAGATCGATGAGGGTCGGCATCAGATGCTCTGTTCCCGAAAGCGGGCGTTGAATTCGGTCAGGGCGGCGGCGATCTCCGCGTCGAGGGCGTTGTCGATCTGCTTGCGCTCGGAGAGGGCCGTCAGAATGCCGCTCTTTTCCCGGTCGAAAAACTCGTACAGCTTGCGCTCGTAGTCGGGGATGCGGGAGACCGGGAACTCGTCGAGGAAGCCGCGGTTGCCTGCGTAGATGATCAGAATCTGCTTTTCCACGGGCAGGGGATGGAACGATCCCTGCTTGAGGATCTCGGTCAGGCGCGCGCCCCGGTCAAGCTGGGCCTGGCTGATCTTGTCCAGTTCGGTGCCGAACTGGGCGAAAGTCAGGAGCTCGCGGTACTGCTGGAGGTCGCCGCGCAGTTTGCCGGCGATCTGCTTCATGGCCTTGATCTGGGCGTCACCGCCGACCCGCGAGACCGAGATGCCGACGTTGATGGCCGGCCGGACGCCCGAATTGAAGAGCTCGGGTTCGAGGTAGATCTGGCCATCGGTGATGGAGATGACGTTGGTCGGAATGTAGCCCGAGACGTCCCCGGCCTGGGTCTCGATGAGCGGCAGGGCGGTCAGCGATCCGGCGCCCAGCTCATCGTTGAGCTTGGCCGCCCGCTCCAGGAGGCGGGAATGGAGGTAGAAGACGTCGCCGGGGTAGGCCTCGCGGCCGGGCGGGCGGCGCAGAAGGAGCGAGATCTCGCGGTAGGCGGCGGCGTGTTTGCTCAAGTCGTCATAGATGCACAGGGCGTGCTGGCCATTATCGCGGAAAAATTCGCCCATGGCGCAGCCGCTGTACGGCGCCAGGTATTGGTACGGCGAAGAATCGCTGGCCGAAGCGGCCACGACGATAGTGTAGGCCATGGCCCCGTAGTCCTCCAGCGTTTTGACGAAATGGGCCACGGTCGAGTTCTTCTGGCCGACGGCCACGTAGATGCAGATGACCCCGGTCCCCTTCTGGTTGAGGATAGTGTCCATAATGATGGCCGATTTGCCGGTCTGGCGGTCGCCGATGATGAGCTCGCGCTGGCCGCGGCCGATGGGGATCATGGCGTCGATGGCCTTGATGCCCGTCTGGAGCGGCTCGCGGACGGGCTGGCGGTCGACAACGCCGGGGGCCAGGCGCTCGACGGGGTTGAAGGTATCCGTCCGGATCGGCCCTTTGCCGTCCAGGGGGAGGCCGAGCGGGTCGACGACGCGGCCGACCAGGGCCGGCCCGACGGGCACGGAGATGATGCGGTGCGTCCTCTTGACCACGTCGCCTTCCTTGATCATATGGCTCTCGCCGAGGAGGACCGCGCCGACGCTGTCCACCTCCAGGTTCAGGGCGATGCCGGAGACGCCGTGGGGGAAATCGAGCAGCTCGTTGTACATGACCCGGTCCAGGCCGTACACCTTGGCAATCCCGTCGCCGACGGAGATGACCGAGCCGACCTCGCGGATATCGACGTCGCTCTGAAACCCTTCGATCTCGTGCTGGATGATCTTGCTGATCTCGTCGGCTTTGATGGCCATGACACTCTACCTCTCGCTGATTTGGTCTTTCAATTTTTCCAGCCGGCCCTTGAGCGACACGTCGTAGACCAGGTTCCCCAGGCCGACGCGCAGACCGCCGACGAGGGACGGGTCGAGGAGGTAATCGCAGTGCGCCGGGCCGTCCCCGAGGCGGGCCAATTCGGCCTCGAGACGGGTTTTCTGACCCGTCCCGAGAGGGACGACGGAGCGGACCTCGAAGGACCGGACGCCCCGATTCCGCCGCCAGACGTTGGGCAATTCGGCCAGGACTTCGGGCAGGATCTCCAGCCGCCCATGGCGGAGAAGGACGTCCAGGAAGCGGACCGTTTTGGGCTGGGCCTTTTGCGCCTCCAGGATGGCGCGGATGATGCGGCTTTTTTTGCCTGCGTTGAGGAAGGGACGGAAAAGGGCCTGGCCCAACTTCGGCTCGGATTCCAAGAACGCCGCGAATTCCGCCAGTTCGCGCTCGACGAGTTTATATTCGGCCGGGGAAGCCAAGGCCGCCGCCAGCCCGTCGGTGTAGCGTTTAACGACGGTCGGATTTTTCATTCAGCGTCTTCAGTCGATCGATGGATTTGTCGATAAGGGCGGATTGATCGGCTTCGGTCAAGCGGCCTTTCAACCGGGTTTCGGCCAGGCCGGCGGCCAGTTCGGCGGTCGCGGCCTTGAGTTCGCGGATACCGGCCCGCAGGTGCGCATCGATCTCCAGGCGGGCCAGGTTGCGCAGGCGTTCCGCTTCCTGTTCGGCCAATTCGCGGATGCGCTCTTTTTCCTTCCGTCCATCCGCTTCGGCCTCGATCTTCAGGCGGGCCATTTCGGCTTGCAGGGCGTCCGCTTTGCGGCGCGCCTCGACGAGCTGCCGCTCGGCCGCCGCACGGGCCTCGGTGGCTTCGGCCAGCGTCCGCTCGATCGTTTTCGTCCGCTTGTCGAGCAAGGCCAGGAACGGCTTGCGCAGCAGGACGAACAGCCCGCCGAAGAGAAGGACAAAATTGATGATTTTCCCGATCATTGCAGCAGCCGCTTTTCGATGGCTTCGGCCAGGTTTCCCGCCTCCGCCTGGAGCTGGGCCTTGAGCCCATCGAGTTCGCCGGCCAGCTCGGCCCGGGCCGCGTCGACCTCGGCCCTGGCCGCGGCTCCGACCTCATTGAGCAGGCGCGTTTTTTCCTTGAGCGCCTCGACTTCCAGGTCTTCCCGGATTTTGGACGCCGCGGCGCGGGCCGCTTTCACGGCCTGATCGACATCGTGGAGGCTGCGGGCGTTCTCCTCGAGGGCCCGCCGGGACGCCTCGCGGTCGGCCTCGATCCGGGCCGCCCGCTCCGCGCGGATCCTCTGGAAGGGGCGGAAAAAGACCTGGCCCAGGATGAGAACGAGGATCCAGACGACGGCGAAGGTGACCAGGAACGTGGCGTTGATATCCAGCATGTTAAGGTCGTCCGCTCTCCAAAATGAGGCCGAAATTATACTGTTTTCCGCCCTCCCGTTCAAACGAGATTCTGCGGCTTCGGGGGCGGCGATAAACATGAATATCGGGCTCGGGGCAAGCCGGATAAAACACGCTCGTTTTCCCCTGCGCGGAAAACTCGCTCCGACACTCCTCCTGCGCTCTTTTCGCCTGCGGCGAAAAGCCATGCCCGCTCCGTCGTCGTACGGGTTTTACCCGGCTCGCCCGTCGCCCGATCAATCAATAAATTTTTCGGCTTGAGGGAATTTCGTGTGGGGAACTCATAATCTAGGCGGGAAATACGAAGGATGCATCCGTCCCGCTGGAGCAGAGTCGCGGACGAGAGGGAGATGCGGGGTCAAAACCCGTGCGACGACTGAGCGGGCACGGTCCCACCCTAATTGGATTTACTTTAAATCCAATTAGGGTAGGGAGCGAAGGAGGAGCGTCGGAGCAGGCAAGACCGGCCTACTTCTTATCGTTCCTCACCGGTGAAAATGCGTCGGGGCAGCTTCTTGACTTCGCCGATGAGGTAGAGCGAACCGGCGATCAGGATCGTCCCTTTCGGCCCGGCCAGGCTCCGGGCCAGGGCGATCGCCACGCGCAGGTCGGGCTCGATCCGGATTTTTGAACGGAACCGGGCGGCTATTTTCAGGACCTCTTCGGGCGAAGCGACGCGGGGCGAGGGGATGGATGTCAGGACGATCTTTTCCGGCCGTGGAAAAAGCAGGCCGACGGCCCGGCCGACGGCCTTATCCTTCAGCATGGCGAAAACGAGAATCAAGGGGCCGCGGACGAATTCGCGAACGTAAGCGGCCAGGGCCCGGGCCCCGTCTTCGTTATGCGCGCCATCCAGAAGAACAAGCGGCCGGCGCCCCGCCTCTTCCAAACGGCCCGGCCAATCGGCCGCGGCCAATCCTTCCAGGATCGCGCGCCGATCGATCGGCCGCCAGACGCAACCCAGCGTCCGGGCCGCCGCGATGGCCACGGCCGCGTTTTCTCCCTGGTGGCGGCCCTTCAATTTCAGGCGAAAGGAAAATGATTCCCCGCAAAAATCATAGCGGAAACGATATCCCGCCGCGGTCCGCGCCGCGAACAGCGCCGCGTCCCGGCCGAAGACCGGAACAAGCGGGGCGTGAAGCTCCCCGGCCCGGCGGCGGATGACCGCGGCGGCCGCTCCGCCCTCGACCCCGCTGACGAGGGGGACACCGGGCTTGATGATCCCGGCCTTTTCGAAGGCGATGGCGGCCAGGGTATTCCCCAGGTACTCGCGATGGTCCAGGGAAATCGAGGTGATGACGGAGACGAGCGGGGTGACGACGTTGGTGGCGTCGAAGCGACCGCCCATGCCCACTTCGAGGACGGCGATGTCCACCTTCCGTTCGGCGAAATGGAGAAAAGCCAGAATGGTCAGGACTTCGAAATAAGTGGGATGGGCTTCGAGCCGCCCGGCGGCCAAAAGCCGTTCGATCGTCCGCTTGATCCGGCCCAGCAGGCGGTCGAAATCCGCGGCGGGGATGAGCCGGCCGGCCGCTCGGATCCGCTCGCGGACATCCGCCAGATGCGGAGACGTGAACAATCCGACCCGCAGACCGTGGGCGCTCAGGATGGAGGCGAGCATGGCGCTGACCGATCCCTTGCCGTTGGTGCCGGCGACGTGGAGGGAGGGAAAACGGCGGTGCGGATCGCCGCAGGCGGCCAGGACGGCGGAAACGTTCTGCAGGCCGAGCTTGACGCCGAATCTTTGAAGGCTTTGGAGATAAGCCGTACGCCGGGCCGGGTTCATTGCGGGCGGTTGAGCAGGAGCCGCAGAACGCGGACGAGGTAGGGGCGCAGCTGCTTCCGCGGCACGATGTCGTCGAGCATGCCGTGCTTGAGCAGGAATTCCGAACGCTGGAAGCCCTTGGGCAGTTTTTCCCGAATGGTCTGTTCGATGACGCGCGGCCCGGCAAAGCCGATCAAGGCGTTGGGTTCGGCGATGTTGAGATCGCCGAGCATGGCGAAGGAGGCCGTCGTGCCGCCCGTCGTCGGGTCGGCCAGAACGGAGATGAACGGCAGATGGGCCTGCTCGAGGCGGGCCAGGGCCGCGCTCGACTTGGCCATCTGCATCAGCGAGAGGGCGCCCTCCTGCATGCGGGCCCCGCCGGAGCAGGACACGACGATGTAGGGGAGCTTTTCCTGGAGGGCCTTTTCCGCCCCCCGGGTCACTTTTTCTCCCACGACCGAGCCCATGCTCCCGCCCATGAAGGCGAAATCAAGGGCGCAAATGACCGTCCGGACGCCGCCGACATAGCCGACGGCGGTGACCGCCGCCTCGGGCAGGTCGGTCTTGCGCTGCGAATCGTCCAGCCGCTTGGCGTACGGCTGGCTGTCGACGAATTGGAGCGGGTCGAGGGGATAGATGTTATGGTCGATGATGTCGAACTTCTGGTCGTCGAAGAGCATGGCCAGCCGTTCGACCGCCGAGAGGCGGAAATGGAAGCCGCACGCCGGGCAGACAGACACATTTTCCAGAATGTCCTCTTTGAAGAGGATCCTCTGGCAGTTGTTGCAACGGGTCCAAAGATTCTCGCTCATGATGAGGCTTTGAGTTTAACAAAAAGAATGGGGTCGCGTCTACACTTGGCCGCTCGTCACCGGGGACTTTGGCCTAATCGAGGTCGATAGGGGTCGCGTCTACAGTTCGCTAATCGTCTTGAAATTCCCCGCGAGGCGGAGATTTCTCGGGACGATTAGCGAACTGTAGACGCGACCCCTATTTACTTTATTCGGCCGCTTTCTTCTTCAGGAAATCCACGATTTCGTCCAGCGTGGGCAGGTCGAGCCGGATGTCGATCCGCTCCTTAAGTAAACCCAGGGCGCAATCCAGGAAACGCACTTCATCGAGGGGTTTCTCGAAGTACTCGGCAGCCCCGAACGAAGTCAGGGCCTCGTGCCGGTATTGGGGGCCGCGATAGAGCCCGGTAATGATGATGACCGGAACGGTTCCCTGGGAGTCCTGAACGATGCGCTTGGTCAGATCGAAGCCGTGCAACTTCGGCAGGATGGCCTCCAGAACGACGAGGTCGGGCTTGTCCAGTTGGTATTTTTCCCAGGCCGTTAAGCCGTCCGAGGCCGTTTCGGTCCGGACGCCGTAGGGTTGAAGCAGGCGGACGATGGTTTCCACGGTGCGCAAATCAAAATCGACGATGAGGACCTTCTTATCGGGCACGCGGCTATTTTATTATAAAAAAGCCGAAGAACAAACCTCCCTGTCACAAAAAGAAG
>Ga0315279_10003072_pt1 | contig 23926 bp, 20 predicted proteins | sample YL17G06_20_MG_FD_203694 | JGI IMG/M metagenome (GOLD analysis project Ga0315279, IMG submission 203694) | Sediment microbial communities from Yellowstone Lake, YNP, Wyoming, USA - YL17G06_20 | ecosystem: Environmental > Aquatic > Freshwater > Lake > Sediment | place: USA: Wyoming | collected...
AACTGCCGTCTTACCCCCACCAGTAACAATATTGAGCAAAAGTCCGTTGCTACCAATCTCAGTCTTGCCAAGAATTTCGTAGCAATAGATGACTCGGAGAAAAGATTCCCACTGATGAAGCCAGAGAGTTCCAGAGCGTGGGAGCTGATCGTTTGAAGGGTCGCAAAGAAAATCGATATACTTGTATGTCTCTGCCTTCAGTCCCGGATAACCATCACGTCGCCAATCAGAAAACTGTTGTTCATGTCGAGCAAATTCATTAAACATAAGTTAGGTTACCTCAATTTCACCTGTCCAGATTCCTTCACCGCCCATATCGTCTTGCACTTTGCAGGCGATGCGGAATTTGCCGGTCTTTGGGAATTCATACTGTATCAACAGAACAGGCTCCTTCTTTGTGCCCCGAATGAAAGAGTATCCGGGCGTGCTACTGAATCGTTTGCCATAGTCGAAATCCCATTGCACATTAATTATTTTTGCCCCAGGGTTGAGAACGGCTGTTTCCGATACGTCGAACTTATATATTCGAGATGCAATCTGTTTCCAGCCAACTTCCACCTTAGGCGGTTGGACGAATGTTAGAAAATTTGCATAATCCGCATGGTCGGTAGAAAGCGTGGCGATGTGTTCACGGAAACGGTATGAGTCAATTCTAATTTGTTCAAGTCGAATGAAGTTCAGTTCCGTTTGTTCCATTTCTCGCAAGCGTTCGGCTGCTTTGACCGCATCAGGACGAAATGCCCAAGCGAGCATAATGCCGTCACGAAGATTGTCTTGCTGATAGCGGATAGTTTTTCTGACGGCGTTGGCGAAATCTTCCACATCTTTTGCAGACACCTGAGACCGTTGACTTGGCTCGCCAACCCAGATGGGGATCGCTCCTTTGTAGCCGTGGATATGTTGACTTGCACTATCCGGCACAGCGCCGAAAGCACGGATGACGAAGGCACGGAATTGATCTGCCGGCATCTTTGAGAGCCGTTCTGCCTCATAGATACCCCAGTGTTCAATGGTAAAGTCGGGCACTGGAAGTAGCTTGCCTGTCATTTCTTCTACTTGTCGCGCAATTCGATCTGCAGTAAGTGCAACTGCAACCCGTGATTGATCGCAAGCAATCCAGCGTAATCCCATTCTTTGGGCCACCATCGCAGTAACCCCACCGCCGACGAAGAAATCTGCTACTGTTCCGCCTTCTGGAGTTGCTGCCGCAATTAACTTTTCTAAAAGTTTGTAGGGTTTCTCCGTTGGATATCCTACGTGTGATAAAGACCCTTTTGGATATCGCTTTGCAATTGCAGCTTCAATCCAGTCTTTTGGGAATTCGAGACATTCAAATGCAGTCTGCATTATCTGCTCTTCCATTTCCTCTTTGCTTAAATCTTCCTTCCACCAGTCTTCGGGCACTTTCCCTTTCGGCAGGTCGTATGTTTCTGCGAGGAACCCTGATCCCCGCAATCCATCTTTAAAGTTAGCAAGAGTTTTTTCATCATGTGAGGCCCGTACAGCTTCCCGATTGAAAATCCATGTCTCCGACTTGCTATACCAGAAGATCGAGTCATGCTTTCTATTGAACTGTCTCATTGCTGGTGAACCTGGACCTGTGTAGCACCAAATGATTTCATTTCGTAAGTTGTCTACTCCGAAGATTTTATCCAGTTCACATTTAACATAATGAGAGGCGTGCCAGTCGAGGTGGACGTAGATGCTGCCGGTTTTCTTGAGCAAGCGTTTCATCTCATAGAGTCGAGCATTGAGCCAGATCAGATAGCCCGGTATGCCACCTTCCCAAATGTCTGAAAACGACCGCAACTCATTTTGATCTCCAAAGATCACGTTGTATTGCCTTCCGGAAAAGAAAGGCGGGTCGATGTAAATTAGGTCAATGCTCTCGGAAGGAAGCTGTCGCATCACGTGGAGATTGTCGCCCCAGAAGAGTCGGTTTGGCTCAAGCTCCGGATGTCCGAACGAAACACGCTCCACAACCTGCGTAGGCAGCGAAACAACCGGAAAGAGCTTGCGAAATCCTCTTCGGCGATCCCAACCTAACGGCACTTTCTCAACAGGAACACTGCCAAATCGTACCGGTGGTCGCCAAAACTCCTCCTGATCTGGAAGAGCATCCGTTCGCTCGTCCATATCAACAACCTCAGGCGGCGGAACGAACTCCCCTTTGAGGGGTCCTTTGATTTCTTGCTCGTTATCATTTTTTTCAGGCATTCAAATCTCCATTTTCTTGCAGAAGTTGGTCCGGAGCCCTGCGCTCCTGACCTCTTATTATTATTTTCCTATCAGTTTTTTAAACTCCTCCTCATTTATAGTCTTCACCCCCAATTTCAAAGCATTATCATATTTCGATCCCGGATCCTTGCCCACAACCACAAAGTCAGTGTATAGCTATCAGCCCTATTTTCCTGACATCCAATCCTTCACATTCCTAAAATCGTTATCATTATCGAGTATGCACAGGTTGGACATTCTCAACCTCGAATTTAAATAACTGTTGGACTGAAAATTTTTGGCTTGCCTTCAGTATTTCTATAGCAACAATCTTATTGTCTTTCGTAACGTGAACGATTATGCCTTCATCTATCTCTATAGCCCCATAAGGCCTCTTGTTTGAAAGTCTTATATAGGCTGCATTTGCTTTTGGGTCATAACTTACTTTCATTTGTTTCACCGCCTTTCAAAGGTTTTTCTGAGAGGATAAGCTGTTATGATGATTCTATCATCATCTTCTATCATATATACAACTTTTAGTGGCATATTTCCAAATTTCCCTTTGATTCGTTTTATCGCAACGTATCTGTCTTCTTCTAAATATCTTATTTCTGCTTCTTCCAAAACTTCTTCAATGTCCTCCATTGTTATTTTATAAAGTTTGATGTTATTTTTTGCATGTCGGGTTGGTTTTATCATATAGCCGCTACCTTTTCCTCTCCTTTGCTATTACATGTTCTTCAACTTAGGTTAGCTCACAATCTTCATTTACCAATCAGCTTTTTAAACTCCTCCTCATTTATGGTCTTCACTCCCAATTTCAACGCACTATCATATTTTGACCCCGGGTCTTTGCCCACCACCACATAGTCAGTTTTCTTGCTCACTGAGGAGGAGACCCGTCCTCCCATATCTTCTATTATCTTTTGAGCTTCGTCTCTGGTGAAAGAATCCAATCCTCCGGTCAGAACGAAAGTCTTGCCTGAAAGGGGAGTCTCTTTTGCTTTGATTTTTTCGACCGGAAATTTTACCCCTCCTTTTTTTAGTTTCTCAAGGACTTTTAGATTCTTTGGATTATGAAAGAAGTTATATATGCTTTGTGCCACTATTGGTCCAATCTCATATACCTGAGTTAGATCATCCACCGTTTGCTTGGCTAAATTATCTATGGATTTGAAATTCTTTGCCAGAACACCTGCCAGGTGATAACCCACATTTCTTATGCCCAGAGCATATATCAAATTGTCCAAGCTGGGGTTTCGGCTTTGGTCGATAGCATCTAAAAGATTTTGTGCCAATTTGTCGCCCATCCGGTCCATCTTCATCATATCTTCTTTTTTCAGAAAATACAAATCAGCTTGGTCCTGGATGATTTTTTTATCAATCATCTGCTCTAAAAACTTATATCCTAAGCCATCCATGTCCATGGCTCCCTTAGAAACAAAATGCGCCATGTTCTCTTTTATCTGAGCGGGACAAGCGATTCCGGTGCACCGATGAATTGCCTCTCCTTCTGGTCTTTCAACCTTCGACCCACACACCGGACACTTGTCCGGCATGACAAACTTCTTTTCCTTCCCGGTTCTTTTCGACTCCACCACTTTTACCACTTCTGGAATCACGTCTCCGGCTCTTTGAATTACCACGGTATCGCCAATCCTCACATCTTTTTTCTTTACCTCGTCCTCATTATGCAGAGTAGCTCGACCTACTTCCACCCCACCAACTCTTACCGGTTCCAAAATTGCCACAGGAGTTAAAGCTCCGGTTCTTCCCACGCTGACGATTATGTCCTTTATTATGGTGTTTTCCTGTTGTGCCGGGAATTTCCAGGCAACGGCCCAGCGAGGACTTCGGGAAAGCTCTCCCAATTTTTCCTGAAGGACAAATTCGTTCACCTTGATCACCATTCCATCGATCTCATAAGGCAAGTCGCTTCTTAACCTCAATAACTTATCATAGTAGCTTTTCACCTGATCTACATTATCACAAAGCTCCACATACTGGCTCAGCTTGAAACCTAACTCTTTCAAGTAATGGATGCTATCCCAGTGATTGGAGAGACTTTTCCCTTCCACTCTTCCTATGCCGTAAACAAACATATTGAGTGGTCGAGAGCTGGTGATTTTAGGATCGAGCTGTCTGACCGATCCGGCGGCAGCATTTCGAGGATTGGCAAACAAAGGTTCTTCAATCTTCTCCCTTTGTTTGTTCAATTTCTCAAAGTCATCCTTGTTTATTATAACCTCTCCTCTGACCTCGAGTAACTCAGGCAGAGTCTCTCCCAAAAGCTTAAGAGGGATGGTCTTTATGGTTTTTAAATTCCGAGTTACATCCTCTCCCACTACCCCATCACCCCTGGTTGATCCTATGGTAAAAATTCCTTTGCGGTAAACCAGCTCGATAGCTAAGCCATCAAATTTCGGCTCTACGGTATATTTGATTTTCTTCTCTTCCACTCCAGAGAGCTCCAAAACCCTGCGGTGGAAGTCCAGAAATTCAGGTTCAGAGGTGGACTTGTTCAGGCTCAACATGGGAAGGCTGTGCCTGACCGTTTTGAATTCTTCTAATGGGGTGGCACCCACCCTCTGGGTAGGAGAGTCAGGGGTGATAAGCTCCGGATGTTTCTTCTCCAATTCCAAAAGCTCATCGAAGAGCCGGTCATATTCGGCGTCAGAGATCTCCGGACTATCTAAGACATAATATAGGTAATTATGATAATTTATCTGTTCCCTTAATTCTTGAATCCGGTCGATGACTTTTTTGTCTGGTTTGGGCATGGTTTAATTCAGTTTGTTAGTTTGTCCGAATTCTGGATCCATCGGATAAGTTTGGAGTTTGTAAAATGAAGCTCCAAACTAACAAACTCCAAACTCACAAACTGTTTTTCCTCATCCTCCTCGTCTGCCTTTGGTTCCTCCTAAAAACTTGTCCTTTCTTTGTCTGTCAAAAAGATGCTTGCCCCGGTGAACAAGGTTTTTCCTAAAATCCTTGAGTCTCTCTTTGTATTGTGCCTCGGCTACGCGTTCCTGTTTTAGGCGTTTGTGTTTTTCTTTTCCGGGACGAGTCTCGGTCTTTTCTTCCACCTTTTCCTCTTCCGCCTTTTTTTCTTCTTCTGGTTCTTCCGGCATTTCTCTATCCTCCGATTTTAAGTTTTACTTTGTTCCAAATTTAGCAGAATCTGTTATCTGTGTCAATCATTTTATTTTTTTGTGGAAGATGTAAAATTTACTGAAAGTTCAGTTGGGAATGGGTTTAGATCATTTACAAGATAATTTAGTGATTTTTTTAAAGAATTGTTGACAAATGTTTTTTATTTAGTATTTTAAAATTTATACGTAATTATGTTAATTCTCATTTTAGGAGGTTTGTGGTGAAGGATTTTAAAATTAGCGAGATCAGAAACGTAGGGGTGGTGGGGCATGGAGGTGTAGGTAAGACCTCCCTGGTGGAAGCGATACTTTATGATGTGGGCGTGACCACAAGACTGGGCCGGGTGGACGATGGGACCACCACGTCGGATTATACCGACGACGAAATTCAAAGAAAAACTTCCATAGGAGCTTCGCTTCTTCACTTGGAATGGAAGAACCACAAGGTGAACTTGATCGATATGCCCGGTTACGCAGATTTCATCGGGGAGGTGGTGGGAGGATTAAGAGTTGCCGAAACTGCACTCATTTTGCTCTCGGCTCAAGCTGGGGTGGAGGTGGGAACCGAGCAGGTGTGGAACATTGCCCAAAAATATAATATTGCTCGGGCCTTCTTCGTGAACAAGATGGAAAAAGAACATGCGGATTTCGAGAAGACGGTTAAACAGGCTAAAGAGTGCTTCGGGCATCAGGTGACGCCGGTCCAGATTCCCATTGGTGAAGGATTGGGGTTTAAAGGGATAATCGATTTGATCAAAATGAAGGTAGTGTATTTTGATAAAATGGGGGCGCCCAAAGAAGATAAGATTCCTCCGGAGTTAGAAGGCCGGACCAAAGATTATAGGGAAAAGCTGATGGAGACGGTGGCAGAATCTGATGATTTGCTTTTGGAGAAGTTTTTCGAGAAGGGTCAGCTAACCAATGAGGAGATAAGAGACGGTTTACGCAAAGGGGTGGTGGGGCTCAAGATTTATCCGCTTTTGTGTGGATCGGCTTCAGGGAATATCGGTGTCTCCACTTTATTGGATAGCATAATCGAGTGTTTCCCCTCTCCTTCAGATTTCGTTCAAATAAAAGGAAAAGATCCCGGGACCGATAAGGAAAAGACCATAAAGATAGGTCAAGATGGCTCTTTGTGTGTTTTTGCTTTCAAAACCGTCTCCGAGCCCCACGTGGGTGAGTTAACCTTTTTAAAGGTATACTCCGGTAAATTGCAGCCGGGAATGGACGTTTATAACTCCAATAAAGGTGCGGTCGAAAGGATTGGACAAATTTATGCCTTGAACGGAAGAGAAAGAAAGGAGATAGGGTTAGTTAATGCAGGCGATTTGGCGGCGGTGGTCAAGCTCAAAAATACTCAAACCGGAGATACTTTTTGTGAGAAAAAAGACCCGGTGATCCTTCCCGACATCAATTTCCCTAAACCGGTGATAAATATGGCTATAAAGCCCAAAACGAAAGGCGACGAAGAGAAGATCGCTAATGGATTCGCCAAGCTGCACGAGGAGGACCCTACCTTCATTATGGAGGTGGACGCCGATATTAAACAAACTATAATTTATGGCCAAGGGGAACTGCACTTAGAAGTGATGGTGGACAGATTGAAGAAGAGATTTGGAGTTGAAACCGAGTTGGAAAAACCGCGAATACCTTACCGGGAAACCATCAAAGGTAAAGCAGAAGCTCAAGGCAAATATAAGAGACAATCCGGAGGCCGAGGTCAGTATGGGGACGTTTGGCTCAGGTTGGAGCCTTTGCCCCGTGGAGCGGGATTTGAGTTCGTGAATGAAGTCGTAGGTGGGGTGGTCCCTTCCAAATATATTCCCTCAGTGGAAAAGGGAGTAATAGAGACTATGAATGAGGGGCTTCTGGCTGGTCACAAGGTAATGGACGTGAAAGTGACCATCTATGACGGCACCTATCACGTGGTCGATTCCTCAGATTTAGCTTTTAAGATTGCAGGATCGATGGGATTCAAAAATGCGGCAAGTGTGGCAAAGCCGGTTTTGTTGGAGCCGATTTATAATTTAGAGGTGATGGTGCCGGAAGAGTTCATGGGGGATGTGATGGGAGATCTCTCCAGTCGACGTGGTAAAATTTTGGGGATGGATCGAGAGGGAAGTTTTCAGAATATTAAAGCCCAAGTCCCCTTAGCCGAATTATACAAATACTCCACCTCCTTGAGGTCTATGACCCAGGGAAGGGGAATTCATACCCGGGAATTCTCCCATTACGAGGAGGTGCCCAGAGAGATCGCAGAAAAGATCATCAAAGAGGCGCAGGTAGAAAAGGAGAAATAGATTAGTTTGCAAGTTCGAAGGTTAGAAAGTTTTCATGTTATGAGCTTGTCTAACTTTTCAACCTTTTAACCTTCTAACTTTTGACTTTTAACTTCTAACTTCTGACTTCTAACTTCTTGCTGGAGTAGCTCAGTCGGTAGAGCAGGGGTTTTGTAAACCTCAGGTCGTGGGTTCGATTCCCTCCTCCAGCTTTAAGAGTTCAGAGTTGAGAGTATAGAGCTTAGATAAAAAGCTTTTTTGTTTGTAAAAAATAAATTTCACTTCTGAGAAGTTGACCGTAGAGTATGTCGATGGAAGGAAAAAAAGAGTTTGGATCTTTTGGTAGAGGAATTTCAGTCTGTATTGCCCACGTAAGTGGTTTTAGATTTTAAACTCTTGGCTCTAAACTCTTAACTCTAAGCTGATTTTGGAGAGGTTCCCAAGTGGCCAAAGGGAGCAGACTGTAAATCTGCCGGCTATGCCTTCGGAGGTTCGAATCCTCCCCTCTCCAGTTTTAAGTTCATGGTTCGTGGTTCATAGTTCGTAGTAAAAAGATTTTTATTTTTATGAGTGGGGAACTACCAACTATGAACTACGAGCTACAAACCAACATGCGGGAGTAACTCAGTTGGTAGAGTGACAGCCCTCCAAGCTGTTTGTCGCGGGTTCGAACCCCGTCTCCCGCTTTGTTTATGGTGACTTGCAAAATCTTCTTGCTTTTCTGTTGACGAAACTTATATTTGACTGAGCAGTATAAGAAAGAGAAACTTAATTCTAATAGTAAAGGAGGAATTAAGATGGTTAGAAAAGGCACTTTTTCGAGGGTCGTGATGATCATATCTATTGCGGCTTTTTTGTTTGGTATTTTTGATTGTGCAAAAAAGGAAGATATCATAAAAATTGGTGTTGTGTTACCTCTAACCGGAAGTGGGGCGGCGTATGGACAAGATTCACAAAGGGGCATTGAGCTTGCTACAGAAGAAATAAATAACCAAGGAGGGATCAAAGGAAAGAAAATTCAACTTGTCATGGAAGACGATCAAAGCGTGCCCAAAACCTCTACCTTGGCTGTTACAAAGCTCATAAACCAAGATAAGGTTCAAGTCATTATTGGGAGTGATTTAAGCTCGTGTGTATTGGCTGATGCTCCAGTAGCAGAAAAAGCAAAAGTTGTATTGCTTTCACCCGGTGCTTCTAATCCAAGAATAACTCAAGCCGGAGACTATATTTTTAGAAACTGGATTTCCGATGAGTTGGAAGGAAGCAGGATGGCTGAATTTATGTTTAACGACATGAAGCTTAGAAACATTGCAATACTTTACATCAATAATGAATACGGTGTTGGTCTAAAAGAGGTAGTAGAGAGAAGATTCAAGGAATTGGGTGGAAATATCCTACTGTCCGAAAGCTATGAGCAAGACGAGATGGATTTTAGGACTCAGCTGACAAAGATTAAAAAGCTAAATCCAGAGGGGATATATTTACCTGGATATTACAAAGAGATGGCGCACATTGTGAATCAAGCAAAAGAGCTGGGAGTAAAGAATCAGTTTTATAGTTGTGTGTGTTTTGAGGATCCAGAACTTTTGAAAATAGCTGGTAAGAATGCCGACGGCGTTATCTATTCTACTCCTTTCTACGATCCCAATAGTCTTGAGGAACATATCCGGCAGTTTCTGAAAAGCTTCGAAGAAGAGTTTAATAGGGAACCTGGCATATTTGCAGGGCACGGCTATGATGCACTCAAAATCGTTACGCTCGCCATCGAACGTGGCGGTTACTCAGGTGAGGCAATTAAAAACGAACTTTATAAGGTCAGAGATTTTCCAGGAGTCTCAGGAAACACAAGCTTTGATGAAAATGGCGATGTGGTGAAGCCTGTGGCAATTAAGACAGTTAAAAACGGGGTCTTCACAATGTTCAAATAAGCACAAAGGTTTGAGCAGTCGGTTTGTAAGGAGGTTCAGTATGCCAGATGAGGACATTTCACTGACAAGGAACAAAATCCTTTGGGGTGCTGTATTCGCATCGGCCCTTATAACGGTCTATGAGGTTGGTAGATGCATAAAGTACTCCGACATGTGGCCATGGTATTATTGGCTTTTAGAAATGATGACAGGAATAGTAGCTACTTTTGCATTAGTTTGGGTTGCATTGCATTTTGAACGAATGGATAAGCTTTTGGAGAGATACTCAAACGCGACAACAGCGCTTATCCGAGAAGTAAACACTACGAAACAGGAACTAGAGACCACAAGAATTGAGATGCAGACGGAATTTGGGCGAACCATCGAGCAAACAGGTCAGCAAGCTAACTCTATGCAAAAAAGCTTGGAAGAGGCTCATAGCAGACTATCCAGTGCAACAGGCTCACTTATAGACTTGGCCGAAATAGAGGCTAGTAAGGAAGAATTGAAGGAAATTCTAAAAGGTAAACCCGAGATTTTTAAAACATACACTGAAAGCATAAAAAATATCTCTAACCTTTGGGCTAAAGTAATTACTGACGCACACAATTCTCAAAATGAGCATGCACTTTGCTGTTGGGATCTCCTATTAGACACCTATTTGTCTGAGGAAGCAGAGGGCATCACTCACAAAGTAGTAACTACAAATGTGGGAGTTTACTTGGACATTTTAAGTGCATTTATGAACGAATTTCTGAAGGAAGTAATCTCGGGAAAAGGTAAATTAAACTTCTATGCAGTGACAAATGTGTTGCCAGAGGAATGGTATAATTGGAAAGATCGTACAGAAGAGCTTTGTTATGGCAGGAAATCGAATTTCTTTGATAAGTATAGGCAGAACATCTGTGATGTGCTTAAGACCTCATCACCCGAAAAGCTTTTACTCAAGAGATATATCTTGGTTCATGAATTTCAAAATCAAACTTTTGAGCAAGAGGGTACCGAAGATCTCAAGCAAAAGATTCTTACAGTCAGAGAGTTGGGTATACAGAAGCTCGATCAGTTGAAGCAGCAGTCAGAGAAATATATACTCTGTGACAAACAAGAAACGCCGAAATGTTGTTCCTTCCAAGAGCTACAAGATATCCTTCTTAAGGATTACGAACAGAGATCTATAAAAGAATTAGCTAATAGAGAGGTGGATTTTAAAGCATATGCGATAAGTGAGAAGTTTAAGAAGACTAATAACTTTGTCAAAATTCCGTTGCTAGACCTGTTCATTAAGACCCTTCATTCCGGCGAAGCAGAAAAGGAGAAGATTAATAATGCCAAAGTTGTAATATTAGAAAAATCTAATGTAGGACTCGTTGATTCCTTACCCTCGATGCTCACTCCCGAAAGTGGCAGGGAGATTAAATGTCCTGACTTCTTGTATATCGAAATTGGAGAGAATCCTGTCGCCGCCGTAACCGCTCAACTTAAACCTCCTCATGAGACAATGTTGCTTCACCTTATTACCGAAGTAGACCTACTGCAAAGAATTAAAACATTTATTAAGCTCGCCGATAACATATCTATGACCCTTAATGATGCAGTAAAATAGTCTGTCTTAGTTTTCTTAATCCACTATGCACAGGTATAATCAGAATGAAAAATTCGTTACCTTTATTATTAGATCTAGAACGCCCGAGAGGAAACCTAATTTCTGGACAGGTACACAAGAAAGAGTTAGACAAGTTGCTCCTGAAGGAGTTGAGGTCTGGTGTAGTAGGCGAGGAACAATGGTATCGCAATGATGTTTTGTGGCATCGTCTTAAGTCAGCCCCTGGTAACCCTTACGGGAACTCAGGATGCGATTCGGAATATGATCTTGTTAAACGTTCAAGCGATAAATTCTCAAAGCTAATCAGGAACTACACTCAGGTATTTCTTGGTGTAGGCACAGGTGAGTCGGAGTTGGAAGTTGTTAAAGCTGGGCTGTCAACTGAGTCATATCTTGAAGTTATCGCTGTCGATGTGAACAGGGAGTTTATCTCAGATTTCGCAAAAATGATACGAAGGAAAGTTATTTTAGACGACTGTGTTGTTATGTTTAAAGGGTTGAATTCGCTCTTTCAGTCTCTAAACGAAAAGAGTTTCCAGTTTTGCAATAAAAAGAATGCAAGAAACATTTTTATTTGTTTTGGTAACACAGTTGGTAATTACGTTCCACAGCATTTGATTTTCAGTATCTTTGAGAAAATCTCAAATAGAGGCGACCGATTATTTTTGGGTTTTCAATTGAATAACAACATAGAAAAGATTTACAAAAAATATAGTGATTGCGCCCTATTCTTCCCTTTCATGACCAACTTCATCTCTAAACCCGACTCGTCAAAAGTCAGATGGAATCTGAACAAGGAACTCACACAGATTGAAGCGTACTATGAGAAACGCATCCGACGATCGAGAGGTTTTCCAAAACGAACTCAGTTGTTCCGTTCAAGAAAATATGATTCAGCCAAAATAAGCAAGGAACTGGAACCATTTGGGTTCAAAAAGATTTGGGAAAAGATTGACGACCAGGAAATTGCTTGTATTCAAATATATGAAAGAAAATCCTAGAAATGCTGCTTCAGATATTGGTTAATAGCCTTATTATTGGGAGCATTTATGGGTTAGTCGCCCTAGGTTTTGGTTTAATTTATGGGACTACTCGATTCTTTCATTTTGCCCATGGCGCGGTTTACACCTGCGGAGCGTATTTAACTTTTCTTTTCACTGTCTGGTTTAAATTTCCTCTTTTTTTTTCTCTCGTTCTTTCAATTATCCTCACTTCATTCTTGGGAATTCTAATTGAGGTAGGAATCTACAGACCTCTTAGAAAAAGAGAGGCAACAAGCTTGGTTCTTCTAATCGCCTCTCTGGGAATTTTTATTGTTATCCAGAATATTGTCTCTTTAGTCTTTGGAGATGATACCAAAACTTTAAGATCAGGGGTGGTCAAAGAGGGGATAAATATCTTTGGCGCAAGGATTACGCCCATTCAAATAGCGATCATATTGGTTAGCTTAGGGCTCTTTGTCATAACCAGCTTGATCTTAGCCAAGACCAAGACTGGAAAGACCATAAGAGCGGTGGCGAATGATCCGGAACTGGCTATCATACACGGAATTGATACGAACAAAGTAATATTATACACTTTTGGCATTGGATCAGCTTTAGCGGCGATCGCTGCAATCTTAATCTCTTTCGATGTCGATATGGTTCCATCAATGGGGTTTTTTGCTTTGATGATGGGAGTTGTAGCCGTTATAATAGGCGGTGTTGGAAGCATTCCCGGGGCGGCTTTGGGAGGATTGCTTTTAGGCTTGGCTCAAAACTTAGGTGTTTGGAAGATTCACTCAAAGTGGCAGGATGCTATTGCGTTTGGGATCCTGCTTTTATTTTTGTTGTTTAGACCCTATGGTTTCTTTGGCAAAAAAGTGAAAAAGGTTCAGATATGAATTATCTCTTCCACATATTGATTTTGATCTTCATTTACATCATTATATCTGTCTCCTTGAACCTGATCTCAGGTTATGCGGGCTTAATATCTGTGGCTCATGCCGCATTCTATGGAATTGGAGCTTACGTTGTAGCGCTTTTGGCTTTGAACATCGGAAGTGGTTTCATCGTGAACATGATCTGTGGCATGTTACTTGCAGGAATCTTGGGAGCAATTATTGCTATTCCTTCATTAAGAATTCATGATGATTATTTTGTGATCGCCACTTTCGGGTTTCAGATTATTGTTTTCAGCATTTTAAACAATTGGGTTACTCTAACCAAGGGACCATTGGGAATACCCGGAATCCCTCAACCAATAATCTTGGGAATCAGCATTTCTTCGCATGTGCAATTTCTTATCTTCACCGGATTTTTTGCTTTGCTAACATTTCTTTTCGCAAGGAGGTTAGTCAACTCACCATTTGGAAGGGTGTTAAAGGCAATTAGAGAGGATGAGATTTTTGCTGAGGCTTTGGGAAAGAATGTGACCAAATATAAAATACTTGTGTTCGTGATAGGTGCCTCCATGGCAGCTGTTGCAGGAAGTTTATATGCTTGGTATATCACATTCATCGATCCGACCAGCTTTACGGTTCAAGAATCGATTTTTATGCTTTCCATCGTTATAATCGGAGGAACTGGAAATCTCTGGGGGTCAGTTTTAGGAGCGGCACTTTTGATAACCATACCTGAAGCACTCCGGTTTTTAGGTATGCCCAGCGCCATTGCCGCCAATACAAGACAGATACTTTACGGAACTCTCTTAGTAATTTTCATGCTCTATCGACCCCAAGGGCTTTTGGGGGAATTTGCTTTTAGGAGAAAATAATGAGTGTGGTGCTTGAGGGGAAAAAATTATATAAAAACTTTGATGGAATCAAAGCAGTAGATGATTTCTCATTTTCCATCGAAGAAAACAGAATTGTGAGCCTCATTGGTCCAAATGGCTCGGGAAAGACGACTTTATTCAATATCATCACTGGATTTTTGGAACCAGATGGGGGAGAGGTGCTTTTCAAAGGAAAACCGGTTTTGGATGAACCCCCGCATAAAATTGCCAATCTTGGTATCGGGAGGACGTTCCAAAATTTAAGGCTCTTGCAGAAAGTGTCTGTATTAGATAATGTCTTGTTGGCTTTTAAAAATCAAAGTGGCGAGAAACTATTTGGCGTTTACTTCGGTCTAAAAAATAGAAATGAACAGGGAAAAAATAAAGAAAAAGCACTATCGTTTCTGGAATTTGTCGGACTCTCCGAAAAGGCAGAAGATCTTGCAGAGAATCTGTCCTATGGCCAGCAAAAGCTTTTGACTTTGGCATGTTGTTTGGCCATGGATGCTGAACTATTGTTATTGGATGAACCAGTGGCAGGATTAAGTCCGGTGATGATTGGAAAAATGTTCGGCATGATAAAGGATTTACAAAAGCAGGGCAAAACCATCTTTTTCATAGAGCACAATCTTAAAGTAGTAATGGAGATTTCAGATAAGGTGATCGTGATAGATGAAGGGAAAAAGATAGCAGAAGGTGAGCCATCGATCATAAAAGAGGACTCTAAAGTGATTGAGGCTTATCTGGACTAAAATGCCTATAAAACTTCAAACCATAAACTTAGAATCCGGCTACGATAAGAAACCCGTTCTTCGCGGAGTCTCAATTGAGGCCAAAGAAGGGGAAATAGTTAGCATCATCGGACCGAATGGTTCGGGCAAGTCGACTACTCTGAAAACCATATTTGGACTACTTAAAGCGACGAAAGGCACGATAATATTTAACAATAAAGAGATACAGAATAGAAATCCTGCATTAAACGTTAAAGAGGGAATCGGTTTCATTCCGCAGGGAAGTAGAGTGTTTACGGAACTATCCGTTTTGGAGAATCTGGAATTAGGTGCTTATCTGATTCCAGATGGAAACGTGGTTCAGAATAGATTAAACAATGTGTTTGAAATGTTTCCTATTCTAATGGAGAGAAGACTGCAAAATGCAGGCAGTTTAAGTGGTGGGGAAAAGCAAATGCTCTCCTTGGGCAGAGCTTTGATGTCAAATCCACAATTACTTTTGTTGGACGAACCTTCTTTGGGCCTCTCACCTGGGTTAGTCAAGAGAACCTTGCAAAAGATAAAAGAGATAAATGAGAAGTTAGGCACTACCGTTCTTCTCGTGGAACAGAAGGTCAATGAAGCCTTAAACATCTCTGATCGAACGTTCATACTGCGGTTAGGGGAGGTAGTATTTCAAGGGACAAAGGAGGAAATAATTTCTAATGACAAGATCAAGGAAGCATATTTAACTTGACCCCCATTACTTGATTTTAAAATCTTATAAAATTCAGATGGTAGAGTCTCCCACCTTTGGCGGGATGGCTGTCCGTCTTTCCTTCTGAGTTTATAGACGATTGAAAAAGAAACAAAAAAGTAATTTAGTCATTCTTTTCAATAGCTACAATCTACCTGACTGGTTTGTAGACCTCCCAAAAAATCCTTGACAAACCTTGATTTTGGATGTAATTAACTACTCTGAGTTGTCTAAAGTCTGGATTCGTTGGAATTGAACTTTTAAGAAAAGCAAAAATAGGAGGAAGAATGAAAGCTTTCAAATACTTGATGTTTTTTCCAATCCTGGGGCTTTTACTCTCAACCTGTGCCAAGAAAGAAGATGTGATCCTCTTGGGTGAATTTGGTTCTTTAACCGGCACCACGGCTACTTTTGGCAAATCGACTCAAAAAGGGATCGAGATGGCGATTGATCAAGTGAATAAAGCTGGAGGGATCGAAGGAAAGCTTTTAAAAATCATTGTGGAGGACGATCAGTCCAAACCGGAAGAAGCGGCAACTGCAGTCAAGAAATTGGTCAATCAGGATAGAGTCCTTTTGGTCTTGGGAGAGGTGGCTTCTTCCCGCAGCTTAGCCGCTGCTCCGATCTGTCAGGATGCTTTAGTTCCTATGATCACCCCCTCCTCAACCAATCCAAAAGTGACTCAGGTGGGTGATTACATTTTTAGGGTATGCTTTATCGATCCCTTTCAGGGTGAGGTGATGGCTAAATTTGCCTTCAATACCCTTAAGGTTTCCAAAGCCGCCATTTTAAAGGATGTGAAAAACGACTACAGTGTGGGGTTGGCACAATTCTTCACCGATACCTTCACCGAGTTAGGAGGAAAGATATTTTGTGATGAATCTTATTCCGAAGGAGACATTGAATTCAGAGCTCAGCTGACCTCCATCAGAGCCAAAAATCCCGATGTGATCTTCATCCCCGGATATTATACGGAGGTGGGTCTGATCGCCAGGCAAGCCCGGGACTTAGGAATCAAAATTCCCTTAATCGGGGGAGATGGATGGGATTCTCCCAGGCTTTTGGAGATAGGCGGGGAAGCTTTGAATAACTGTTATTATAGCAATCATTATACTCCCGAGGATACCAGGCCGGAAATTCAAAATTTTATCAAAGAGTTCAAAACCAGATATAATGAGATTCCGGATGCCATGGCCCCCTTAGGATATGATGCGGCGACGATCGCTTGCGATGCCATCAAAAGATCAGGAATTTTAAGTCCAGAAAATATCAAAGGGGGAAAAAATTTGATGGAGGCGATAAATACCCCGGATAACCGAAAAAAAATCAGGGATGCCATAGCACAAACCAAAGATTTTCCTGGAGTAACCGGAATAATCACCATCGACGAAAATCGAAATGCCAAAAAGCCGGCAGTGGTGCTGAAGGTGGAAGACCAGAAGCTTAAATTTGTGGAGACGATTTATCCTTAGGGCTTTGGGTTTTGAAAGGATTAAATAAAAGAGTTTGCTATATTCTTTTGTATAGCGAAAAGCTCAGTAAAAAAACAAAGAATCATTCACTCATTCTTTTGAGTTAGAATATTGAGAAAGGGACGTTTTAGATTCATTTTTAGCATACCTTTCTTCTTTAATAAAAACATAAGGCGGTTTCCTCTTTTCCTTAAAAGGAGAACTCTCCAAAATTAATTAGACTTTTTTTATTCGTCATTCGATATTAATTATCCGTCATTTGTTTTTTTATGTCTGAATTTCTCCAACAACTAATTAACGGTATTACCTGGGGATCGATATACGCTTTGATCGCTTTGGGCTATACTATGGTTTATGGGGTTTTGAGGCTGATCAATTTTGCTCACGGAGATGTCTATATGGTGGGTGCTTTTGCCGGTTTCTATGCCAGCAGGTGGCTGGGTATAGCTCAAAAGCCTACATTTTTAGGAATCTTGTTGGTCTTTTTGGTCGCAATGCTTGTCTGTGCCTGTTTAGGGCTGATAATCGAGAGAGGAGCGTACAAACCTTTAAGAAAAGCTCCCCGATTGACTGCCCTGATCACCGCCATTGGAGTTTCTTTATTTTTGGAAAATGCCGGACAGTTGATTTTTGGAGCGGATCCCAAATTTTTCCCCCAGATCATTGCCAAAAAGGATTTGATTTCCAAAGGTGGGGTGATCCTTACCAACCAGCAGATGATGGTCATCGGGGTGTCACTTCTCTTGATGGCTCTGTTGCAGCTTTTTATCAAAAGAACCAAGACCGGCAAAGCCATGCGAGCGGTCTCCTTTAATCGGGAAGCCGCCTCGCTGATGGGAATAGCCACGGATAATATTATTACTATAACCTTTGTCATTGGCTCCGCCTTAGCCGCCGCCGCCGCAATCTTAGTCGCTTTGACCAATCCCAAGATCGAGCCTTTAATGGGGATCATGCCGGGAATAAAAGCTTTTGTGGCAGCGGTATTGGGAGGAATTGGAAATATCCCGGGAGCGATGTTAGGAGGGATGATTATGGGGATTGCCGAAGTGATGGTGGTGGGCTATCTTTCCTCCACTTATAGAGATGCTATTGCCTTTGCCATTTTGATATTAATCCTCCTATTTAAGCCTTCCGGGCTTTTAGGAGCTTTTAGCGGCGAGAAGGCGTAATTATAGTGGATGAGAAAAATAAATAGACACAAATAATCTATACTAAGCATCAAAATTAAGTAATTAAGTTTACATACCCCTCACCCTAACCCTCTCCCGCAAGGGGAGAGGGAACTATCGCATCCCCTCCCTTGATGGGAGGGGAATGAGGGGAGGGTGAAACATATCAACTCATTAAAGTCATCCACTTATGATTAGCGAATAAAAGATGACAGATTATGAAAAGTAAGAAGATAAAAAGAATCTTAGGCTTAGTGTTGGTTCTGGTATTTCTTTTGGTGGTGAATTATTATCTCCCCTCCAGGATCAATCCCTATATTCTGCAGATCGTCATTCTGTGTGGAATAAATATCATGTTGGCGGTGAGCTTGAATCTGATCAATGGTTTCACCGGGCAGTTCTCCATCGGACATGCGGGATTTATGGCAATTGGAGGTTATTCCTCAGCGGCTTTTACCTATTATTTAGGGGGTGGCTTAATTGAATCCGTAAGCTCAGTGGTAATGTTCGGCTGGTTAGCTAAGTCGATAATCTTCGTCTTTGCCCTTCTGTTGGGTGGAACTTTAGCTGCTGTTGCAGGTTTGATAGTAGGCATTCCCTCATTGAGATTAAGAGGTGATTATCTTGCCATTGCTACTTTAGGATTTGGAGAAATTATCAGAGTGATAATACTCAATATTGATGCAGTCGGGGCGGCGCGTGGTTTTGCGGATATTCCGGGATATACCAATCTCTTCTGGGTTTTATTCTTTATGCTTTTGACCATTGTGGTGGTCAGAAATTTGATGGATTCTTCTCACGGACGAGCTTTTCTTTCGGTGAGAGAGGATGAAGTAGCCGCAGAAGCCATGGGGATCAACACCACCTATTATAAAGTTAATGCCTTTGTCATCGGAGCGTTCTTTGCAGGGATTGCCGGCGGTCTTTTCGGTCACTATCTGATGTATCTCCACACCAATAGTTTTACCTTTATGAAGTCGATTGAGGTGGTCATAATGGTGGTTTTAGGGGGAATGGGAAGCATCACCGGATCTATTTTAGCCGCTATAATATTGACCATACTTCCAGAATTTTTAAGGATACTAAAAGAGTATCGAATGGTAATTTATTCCTTCACTCTAATAGTTCTTATGCTTACTCGCCCCCAGGGTATCTTCGGAGTGGAGGAATTTAGTTTGCAAAGAATTAGAAATATATTTGTGAAAAAAGCGTAGGGGTGACCCTTGCCTCGGCACTGATCCCTCCTTTGGCGGGAGAAGTGTGGTTGCCCGTGGGGCGGGAAGGGATCCAGCAAAAGCGGGATTCCACTTCCTTCAACAAGCCCCTCCCCTACGAAGGACAAAAACGGAGAAACAAATAGGGAATAATGAAGATCATGCCTATCCTTGAGATCAAAAATTGTTCCATGCATTTTGGGGGATTGAAAGCAGTAGAGAAATTGGATTTATGCATGGATAAAGGGGAATTGGTCGGTTTGATCGGTCCCAATGGCGCAGGGAAAACTACGGTCTTTAATATGATCACCGGGGTCTATGTCCCTACCTACGGTGATATATTCTTTCTGGGAAAAAGATTAAATGGCAAGAAACCTTATCAGGTCACTTCTTTCGGAGTAGGAAGGACCTTTCAAAATATCAGGCTTTTCAACAGTCTATCCGTATTAGACAATGTCAAGACCGCCTGCCATCTCCATTCCAAAGAGGGGATGCTAAGCTCGGTATTGAGGACAGATACTTTTTTGGCAGAGGAGGAGAGCCTTACTTTTAAAGCTTTGGAGCTTTTGAAAATTCTGGGCTTAGAAAATCTGAAAGATGAAAAGGCTAAAAATCTTCCTTACGGTCAGCAGAGGAGACTGGAAATTGCGAGGGCATTGGCAACCGATCCCCAGCTTTTGCTTTTAGACGAACCGACAGCCGGGATGAATCCGCAAGAGACACAAAGTTTGATGGATTTAATAAAAAAGCTGAAAGAGAAATTTGATTTGACCATACTTTTAATCGAACACGATATGAAAGTGGTGATGGGGATCTGCGAAAGAATTTTGGTCTTAGATTATGGGAGCAAAATTTCGGAAGGTCCTCCGGAGAAAATAAAAAAGGATCCCAAGGTTATTGAAGCTTATTTAGGGGAGGAGATGGCATAAAATCAATGACGGATGACGAATAACGAATGACGAATAGCTGATGGAAGAGGATGAATAAAAAAGTATGGATGAAGATAAAAAGCTTTTAGAGATTAGTGATTTGAACGTTTATTATGGGGCGATTCATGCGATTAAGGGAATTTCTTTTTATGTTAAGAAAGGGGAGATCGTCACCTTGATCGGCGCTAATGGAGCAGGCAAGACCACAACTTTAAATACCATCTCCGGGCTTTTGAAACCGCGCTCCGGCAAGATTATATTTGATGGAAAAAGAATTGATAAATCTCCGCCTCATAAAATAGTTGACTTGGGAATCTCTCAGGCTCCGGAAGGAAGAAAGATATTTGCCAATCTTTCTACCTTGGAAAATCTGGAATTGGGAGCTTATGCCCGAAAAGATAGGGATGGGATAAAAGATGATTTAGAAAAAGTCTTTGAACTTTTTCCCCGACTAAAAGAAAGATTAAAGCAGAATGCCGGAACTTTAAGCGGAGGGGAACAACAGATGTTATCCATGGGCAGGGCTTTGATGTCCTCCCCTAAGGTGATGCTTTTGGATGAGCCCTCCTTAGGTCTGGCTCCCATGTTAGTCAAAAGCATCTTCTCTACAATCTTAGAGATAAATCAAAAAGGAACTACTATCCTTTTAGTGGAACAAAATGCTTATATGGCTTTGCAGATTGCTCATCGAGGATATGTGATGGAGACGGGTCGCATAGTCTTAGAAGATACCGCAAAAAATTTAGTTAATAATCAGCAGGTAAAAGAAGCTTATTTAGGAGGATAACGAACTTATCTTGAGATGACTGGAGAATACATGATTTGCCTTTAATTTCAAAATTTCCCCATTTAGGAAAAACTCAATTCTGACGATATTTTACAGGATAATCTTTTTTCTGCAAAAATAGGATTAAGCAGTCTGATTAAAGGTGTTAATAGAAATCCCATAAAATGATCTATAATAATATCCTGGAAACCATCGGCAGAACGCCTTTGGTTAAAATCAATAAGCTCGTGGGAAAAGATGATGCCACCTTGATTGCTAAGCTTGAATTCTTCAATCCCGGCGGGTCGGTGAAGGATAGGATTGGACTTTCCATGATTGAGGCGGCAGAAAAAGATGGTTCGTTGAAACCTGGCATGACCATTGTGGAGCCGACTTCGGGCAACACGGGAATAGCTTTGGCTATGGTGGCGGCGGTGAAGGGATATAAATGTATATTCACCATGCCTGAAACCATGAGTTTGGAAAGAAGAGCGATTTTGAGATTTTTGGGTGCAGAGATAGTTTTAACTGAGGGATCAAAAGGGATGAAAGGTGCGGTGGAGAAGGCGCAGGAGCTGGCAAACAAATTTGACTTTTTTCAACCTCAGCAGTTCTACAATCCTGCTAATCCCGAAGTCCACAGAAAGACCACGGCGGAGGAGATAATAAAGGATTTGGGAGACCTGAACTTGGATTTTTTTGTAGCTGGGGTGGGAACGGGAGGAACCATCACCGGAGCGGGGGAGATTTTGAAGAAAAAATATCACAATAAAAATATTGCCGTAGAGCCAAAAGATTCTCCGGTTCTTTCCGGAGGGAAACCAGGTCCACACAAAATTCAAGGAATTGGAGCAGGGTTCGTTCCCAGAGTTTATAAGTCAGAGAATGTAGATCAGATCATCCAGGTTTCTAATGAAGATGCTATTATTACTTCAAAACGGCTGGCTAAAGAAGAGGGAATATTAGCCGGAATATCTGCTGGAGCCAATGTTTGGGCCGCTATTGAAATCGCTAAAAAGGCAGGTAAAGGAAAGTTGGTTTTGGCGATGGTTCCAGATTTGGCAGAAAGATACCTAAGCACAGATCTTTTTAAAGAGGAAAATAGTTCTTGCTAATACAAACATAGTTATTTCCGATTCGAAGCTGTCTTCTTTCTTTATCCTCTCCCCTCCGGGAAAAGGGCAGGGTGAGGGAGAATCAAGTGGACTCTAATAAATCGGAGATGCATACGTAGTCTCCTGCATTTCGATTAAATTCAAATTTCTGGGTGAAAAATATGGTTTCTATAATAGAGGACATAAAGGCGATATATAGAAATGACCCGGCCGTTAGAAATATTGAGTTTTTGCTCTACCCAGGACTTCAAGCCGTCATTATACATCGATTCACTCATTTTTTGTGGAGATTAAAAATCCCATTCCTTCCTCGGTTGTTATCTCAAATCTCAAGATTTTGGACCGGGATAGAGATACACCCGGGTGCCAAGATTGGGAAGGGATTTTTCATCGATCATGGTATGGGAGTGGTCATCGGAGAGACCACCGAGATTGGTGACAACTGCGTGTTGTTCCATAATGTCACTTTAGGTGGAACCGGAAAACATAAGGGGAAAAGGCATCCCACCCTGGGGAATAATGTTATGGTCGGAACCGGGGCAATTCTTTTGGGACCCATAAAGGTGGGGAACAATGTGAAAATCGGAGCCAACACTTTTATCCTAATGCAGGATGTCCCTGATAATACCACAGTGGCGGGCACGCCTGGTAAAATAGTGAAGATAAATGGGCAGAGCGTGAGTATTAAACTTTCCCCTTCAAAGATAGAGCAAACAAAAATGGTAGAAAAAGCGTAAAATTTTTCTTGACAGAATTTGGAATGGGTGTATATTATAAATTTACCGTTTCAAATTCCACATTGTGGGAAAACGGTAATTTAATTTTTGTGCCTATGTAGTTAGTAACATTATAGAGAAAGGAAGAATTTAATTTCTTTTGGTTTTTTCAAATTTTGCTTCTGTCCAGGTAACCTGAGTTGGTAAAGCATCCGTGTGGAAGGTCACCAGTTCAAAATTGACGTTACTTTAGAATTTGCTTTTGCCCAGGTAGCTCAGTTGGTAGAGCATCCGTATGGAAGGTCACCAGTTCAAAATTGACGTTACTTTAGAGTTTGCTTTTGCCCAGGTAGCTCAGTTGGTAGAGCATCCATATGGAAGGTCACCAGTTCAAGGGTGATGGGTTAATGTATTACAAAATTTGGTTTTTGCCCAGGTAGCTCAGTTGGTAGAGCACATCCTTGGTAAGGATGAGGTCACCAGTTCAATCCTGGTCCTGGGCTTGTAGAAGAAAGGTGAAATATTACGTTTACATTCTTAAAAGCAAAATTGTGGATCGCTATTATGTCGGATCAACGAGGAACCTAAAGAGACGATTAACGGAGCATAACAATCGTAGAAGGCACTGGACAAGCAGATTTCAGCCGTGGGAGATAATTTACTCCGAAGAATGTGATACTCGGTCTGAGGCGGCAAAAAGAGAGAAGAGACTAAAAAGTAAAAACGGTATAGCAGAGAAATCAAAAATAATAAGGAAGACAGAGTAAGTCCACAGGTAGCTTGAGTTGGTAGAGCATCCATATGGAAGGTCACCAGTTCAATCCTGGTCGTGGGCTTGTAAAACAGTTCGTAGTTCGTGGTTCATAGTTCATAGTATTTATTGATCTGAAGAACAAAAAAAGTAACAATGCTGATGAGCTTTAACAGTTCAGTTAGTAGAGCATCCATATGGAAGGTCACCAGTTCAATCCTGGTCGTGGGCTTGTAAAATAGTTCGTAGTTCATGAACTTGTTGATCCGAAAAGAAGAAAGAAAAAATCTGGAGGTAAAGATTTATGGCTAAGCCGAAATTTGTTCGGACCAAGCCGCATGTGAATGTGGGGACGATCGGGCATGTGGATCATGGTAAGACGACCTTGGTGGCGGCGATGACCTTTGTCTTG
>Ga0315279_10003073_pt1 | contig 23918 bp, 21 predicted proteins | sample YL17G06_20_MG_FD_203694 | JGI IMG/M metagenome (GOLD analysis project Ga0315279, IMG submission 203694) | Sediment microbial communities from Yellowstone Lake, YNP, Wyoming, USA - YL17G06_20 | ecosystem: Environmental > Aquatic > Freshwater > Lake > Sediment | place: USA: Wyoming | collected...
ATCATCTTTGCATGGATAAGGCATGTAAGTTTCCTTTCATGGAATTGTTAATGTTTTTTCCCATAAAAGGATATGCCTTATCTTCTAATTTTGCAATAATTATTAATTATGCGCACCCCTCAAATAACTATATCCAAGAAGGATAATTGTATGAAAAGTTCAAATAAAGCCCTCATAATCTCTCTGGCTATACATGGTCTTGCGCTTTTGCTATTCATAAACTATAAATTCGATAGCGTATACAAAAAATCATCTGGTTCTGTGTCTATTGATATCACAAAAATCACCGATCCTAAGTTACTTGTAAAAAGGCAGGTTCTGGAGCCAGTTAAAATGATACCGATGCAGAGAACAACATCCATTACACCTAACAACCGCCAAATAGAACTCACTACTGCGGTACAGTTTAATCCTACACGTGCAGAGCGTGGTGCTGTGGCGCTGAAAGGGTCACAAATGCCAACCGATCTAAGGATGCCGGCTGGAACAGGTATACCGGGAAATTTCTCCGCTCGTGATTTCAGACCCGGTGAACATAAGCGAATTCTGACGGAAAGAAAAAGCCAGCTAGTCAATTTTTTTGATAAACAGAAGGGCAAAAGGGAGATCGTCTATTGTCTGGACGTATCCGCTAGTATGAGTGCACCCGGATCAAATAAACTCAACCTTGCAGGGAACTATCTCGTGGAGTCTTTGAGTGCCTTATTCGAACAGGATAGTTTCAACATTATCGTTTTTTCAAAGGATGCAAAGGTATTTAATTCGAGGGGAACAGTACAGGCTACAAAGGAGAATGTGTCCAATGCGGTAGAGTTTTTGAACCAGTTTACTCCACAAAACACCAAGTCAAATATAAAGACTGACCTTTTGAGTGCAATAGTGCAGGCTCTCGGCATGAAGCCAAACTTAGTTGTCGTTGTGACAGATGGTTTACCTACGGTTGGTGTTATCCAGCCAGAAAAAATACTTCAGAGCATCCGTGACGCTAACCTTGGCGCAAAAATATTTGCCATCGGCATGGAAATGGACCCAGAACAGCCAGAGACATGGCTGATGAAAAGCATTGCAGAACAGAACAACGGTGAGTTCCAATTGCTTAATTGAGTGGCATGGTCATAAAACACGGAGTTACAGAGACACGGAGAAAACATTTTTAATAATTACTTTTGTCAGAAGGAGGTAGATGAAATTGATAGCAAGAATAAAAGTTTGTAAGCTCTCAATTTTCACGTTGGTTATTTTAGCAATGTTAATTCAATCAAGTCTGATATATGCTTTGTTCTTCGACTTTGAGGATGATGCGCAATTAAAGCAATGGACTTTTCAAGGGACGTGGAAGACTGTAAAAGACGATAACACAAAAAGTATGGTATTATCAGGCGAAGGTGCAAATGAGGTCTGCGCCCTTGTAGGTGATGCGGAATGGAAAAACTATACTATTGAATGTGATGCCAACGGACAGACAGATGAAATATCAATTGCTTTCCGTGCTACCGACCCGGATAACTTTTTGTCTTTCATGATTGCCCCAAGCCTAAGCCTTTCGGAATTTTTCAGTAAATCAAAGGCAGTCTTTGATGAGGCTATAAGCACAAAAGGTGATTCTCTTGGAGTCAAAATTCAAGAATGGCACAAGTATAAGTTAGTAGTGCAGGATGACAAAGCGAGTATATTCCTTGATGGCAAAGAAGCCATTAAAGCACTAGATATTGGTAAATTAGCCGGGTTTAGTAAAGGAAAGGTCGGTTTTCGACAGTGGGGTGATCGTGCATATTACGATAATGTTTTAATCACAGGTACAGGTATCCCACATTCAATCGGAGAACCCGGCGCAGTCAGTTCCATTGCTAAACTAACCACAACATGGGCAGAATTGAAAAGATAATTTTTTAATCTGCGAATGAGAAATGTAAGGAGACATTATGATTGTTACACTTTTCTTTGACATAATATTGTCTCCTTTTTTGGCTTTTATTTTAACAAGATAAAGTTATTTCTTATTGGTTCTTTAGACGCTAAACGATTCGCTTCATCCATCGGTTGAACAAGAATTACTCTACTATTCCAATATATTGGCAAAAGAAAGACGTAATAAAAATCTTCGTTATCGTTATTGTCATTGTTACGGTTAATCATTTTCGGAGTCAGAACAAACTCAATATTGTCTGCTCTGCCTTGAAAATCCCAACCGGAACCATAAACTAAGATACGGGTTATATACGTTGGGATAACAGGTGGTTTATATTCGTGAGCTTTCACAATAACTTGCATGTCGGAGACTCGCTGTGCATCTGCACAATCGGGTGATACTTCCTTTAGATTCGGTAACGTATAAGTAAACCATGTGTTCTGCCCTATCTTTGCTACATTTTCATATTGGCTGTCACCGTCGTAGATGAATCCATAAGTCCACGTCTGTGGATCGCCTCGCTGGTCAATAAAGGCAACCTGCACCATAATAGGATACTCTCCACCTACCCAACCGCCTCCGACTAGGCTTTGGAACATAGGCTTAACATCAAGGCGTATACGTACGTCATCATACTGAGACAGATCAATGAATACGTCTTGAGATACCCCTACTGATGAACCGTCATTTCTGCTTTCTGATCTTTTGAATTGAATGACGTTTGATTTCTTGTCTTCGTCATATACGATCTGACAATTCCAGATGCTATTCTGACGATCTAAGCTATGCCCAACGTCCCAACTATTAAGGGCATTCTCGAGATCTCCATTTACAATGAGTTTTTGCTTTTTCTCAGCAGGAATCTCGATGTCTTTGTTGAATTTGTCTCCTGATGGATTTCCATAAGGTGCTGTCTCGTATGTAAAAGTTCCGTTTTCCCATGTATTTCCGATATTCTCATCAGTTACAGATAAACCGAACAGCGAATACATCTCTATTGATATGGTATTAATATCATTCAACACATCATCCTGTTGCCTTTGCAACTCCTTGTATTGTTCCACAAGTTCATGTATTGACTGATTAAGTTTCTGCAATCTTTCAGTCTCATTGTAAGAGGCTGAAGATTGAGAAGGTGAAGATTCACAGTATATTGTTGGTATAAACAATATTATCAAGCATAATACTACTCCCAATATGGCAATCAATTTCCATGTCTTATTCACCATCGTATTTCCCTCCTTCAAAAATCATTCCCCAAGAAAAAGCCACACACCGCCATAAACTCTTGATGAATTGTATTTTACCGTTCAAGTTTATCAGGTGTGGCAGTAAGTGTCACTGGTATTTCTAGTGTATCTTCACCACGTTTGATTGACAGAACGACCTTATCACCGATATTCTTATTAGCAATAATTTTGACGGCAACATTGGGATCGGGAGTTTTTTCTGAATCTATCGCAAGCAGTAAGTCACTTCGCTGAACACCTGCGTCTTTACAGGGACCATTCTTGAAAACTGTGACTATGTATGCACCTTCTCTTGATTCTCTATACCTGAAACCAAGCCCAAGAAATGGCAGTTTTCCTCCACGCTCAATCTTGAGTATTTCCCTTTCAACGTCACCAACCATCGGGGAATTGATTGTACTATACATATCCACTACTTTTCTATAATATCCCTTCGCTTCATCTAGTTTATCGAGTTTTTTTGCACACTCAGCGGCGTTGTAATAAGCGGTCAAAGATTGCCATGGACTCGCATTTGGATAGTCGTTGATGACAATCTTATATTGTTCGAGAGCTTCTTTGTATTTGTCCTGATTCTGATAAGCCATTGCCAGATACAGATGACTGGTTGAGTCTTGATATTTCTTCACAGTATTTTCAAAAGCCTCAAGCTGTTTCTCTGCTTGTTTGACGTGACCATAAGCAAGACCCAGCATCAGTGTAGCAGATGGAACATAAGAACTATCGGGCATGTTTTCAATTATCGTTTTATATACGTCAATGGCTGGTATGTAATTCTTCTGCTTGTGATAAAGCGTTTCTGCCTTTTCCATGAGTGCTTTAACCGATTCTGGTTCATTTTGTATCTTATCCAATCGTTTCAAAGCCATTTCAGCCGAAGCAATGTAATCATCTTCGTTTGTATCCAGACCACCAAAATGCTCTATTAGAAGGATATAATATTTTCTTGCGTCATCAACTCTGGAAAGTCTTTCACTGTCCCAGCCAGCCCAATAATAAACTTCCATAAGCATAACTTTTGAAGTATCCTCTCTTTTGATCAGTGACTCATAAAGCTCTATTGCCTTCTCGTATTCCCCCTTTATCTCATAAGCGGATGCAAGCTCATAATAAATTGGCGAAGGAACCTGAAATCCGTAATTACCAATCAACTCTTTCCATCTCGATACAGCATCTACTGACTGTTGTGATGGGGATTCAGCTTGTAAGAGAGCCTCCATAGGTTTCAATTCACTAAATTTAGGCATTGCTTTCAATAGCATGTCCCTTAAATCCTCTAAAGACGAAAGCTCAATTTTTCCTATCAGAGTCATCTCCGATACTTCGGAAGGACTGAAAATAATCACCATTAATTTCTCACGAATATTCTCTTTTTCCAGACCATAGATCATTATGATTTTGCCTTCATTCATACCTTGCATGATCATCTGCCAGCCTTCATCAGTGAGTCTTTCTCTATAACCGTTTGAGACTGACTCCATAGTAGAGTCGTCCATCGCTTCGGACGTTTCGTAGTTTTTCAGATTCACCTGAGTCAGTCCAGAAAGCTTTTGAGAGTCACCGATTAACTCCTTTAGTGAAGTACCTGTCAGGTTCAATTCCTCTTTCAATTTCATGGAGCCATAAAATGTGGTCAAAAAGCTGGGGATTGGCTCAATTGCTAAACTAATTGACGTGCATGTTGTAAAAAAGGCTAAAAGTAAAAGAATTATAGAAACATTCCCCCTTTGAAAAAGGGGGTTAGGGGGATTTAAAAACTTTTTATACAGATTATTTTCTACGCCATAGTCTGAAGACCCAATTATATTTCTATTTCCCATTCCTGTTTATCTCCTTCTATTACTTCAAGGGTTGGTCCCAGAAGTTTTAATATTTCCATACTTATGTGAACGTTGACTTGTTGTAAATCATTTTTATTACTATGCTGAATGCTTGAAAGTTGTATGTTTTTGTTACTTACTGACTTTTCTTTAATCTCCATGATTATTGGCTTCACATAATCAGGCTGTGATTTAGCCACAATTTTTGGTAGGGTAGCCTTAATTGATTGTATATTTGTCGGATAAGTCAACATTTCCTGATCTGAAGACGATCTATGAAAAAGAGATATTTCCAGACCCAATCCAATAAGACAGATCATCACTACAATGCCCAGAGCAAGATTAAAAGAGAGTTTGGAATTTGTATTCTCGCTATATATCCGATCCAGCACGTTTTCTGGGAAGTTATCAGGCGGTTTCGTTTCATTTGAGAGGATATTATCAAATGCCACCAGTTCCATGCTGGATCGGAATTTTTCAACTTCGTCTCTGCAAGTCTTGCATATCATTATATGATCTTGTACTTCCTGATTTTTGTGATAATCAAGACGCCCATCCGTAAACTCAACAAAAAATTTCTTATATTTAGAACACTTCATCTTTTTCACCTACCATCACTATATACTCACTTCCGAACTATTCTCAGCCCACTCGCTGTCATCAAGAAACGGCTTAAGCTTTTCTTTAAGCTCCATTCGAGCATAATACAATCGGGATTTAACTGTCCCAATAGAGCATTTCAATACTTCTGCTATTTCCTCGCAACTGTAATTCTCAAAATAATGCAGTATTATTACGGTTTTTTGCTTTATTGGTAATGAGTTGACTACCTGATAAACTTTCTCATGCTTTTCGTTACGTTCAGCCACAATCTGAGGCTCAACAGAACGTCGTTTAGAGGATAATCCAAACGATAGGAACTTAAATCTATTACGATTTTTCAGGTGATTTATACATTGATTTATCGTTATCTGCGTCAACCACGTAGAAAATGACGATTGACTGCGGAAATCTTTAATAGACCTGTATGCTTTCAGAAATACATCTTGAGAGACGTCATCAGCTTCATAAGCTCCACCTAGCATTTTGTATACTAGACGGTATATTCTGTCCTGATGTCTGCGCACAAGCCCATCAAATGCAGTGACGTCACCTGATTGACAGAGTTTAACCAATTCAATGTCCTTATCGGAATTCATTGGAGGATCCTCTTTTACGTTGGCGTAAGATTTCGTTTCTATTATATTAGACAATCACGAGTCGAAAATGGTTCATTTTTTATGATTGACTTTTGTAATACTTATTGTTATACTTTTTATGTAACTGTTTAGTTCCCTTCGCTAAAAGATGTGGCAAGAAACTTGCAAAATAACCAGCGAACATATAAAAGTAATGTTTTCATACAAAAAGGAACAGAATCATGACAGACATAAGAGAACAAGAATTATTAGCACGCATCGCTGAACTGGAAGCTGAAAATGCTTTTCTGCGTGCACGTATTGCTGAACTAGAGCAGCAATTATCAAAGCTAATAGATTCTCATGATTCTACAAAAACTTCGGACCCATCTCTTTCTGTTCCTGCATTTGTGAAACCCAAACTACACTGGCATGGATGGTCGTTGGATTGATCAGGTCAGAAAAGATAAGCCCTACTGTGCCTCATGTCGAAAGCAAAGCACAATATGTTCAGAGCATCCAAAGACGATTTCATAGATGGCTCTGTAATGACCGAATCGAAGTAAATACCTTATATTGTCCATTGATACAGAAAGCGCTGGATACTCCGTTGATACACCAAAGGCACGTTTTCATTGGGAACCCAAACGTCACTCATCAAATACAGTCTTTCCACCGAAAGGACTTACTCTAACGCTGAATTTTAAGCCACCGGAAAGCGCAATTAGTAAATATAACGGTTTGACCATATCGGTTCATTACGAGATGTATCAAGGCATACCCGTATTGGCGAAATGGGTGACGGTCAATAATAAAATCTACGATAAAGTTATCGTAGATTCTTTGGAGTGTGAAATACTGGCAGTGACTGAAGCAGAGAAACGCAGACTGCGCGTTGAAAGCAACTACGCTTTTGACGGTATGAATACGACTCACTGGGGTTCTGACTCAGAATATTTGACACAGACTGACTATTTATACCAAATGCCTATCTTGCTAACGAGTAAATATCCTCTTGGACCCGGCGTTCATCTCAAGCCCAGTGAGCAATTTGAATCTTTCCGTACCATAGAGATAATATACGACAGCGATGATAGAGACTTTGACTGTATGATACACGTCATCCTGCCACAAAAGGATTGGGTGTGATGCATGCATCATGGTTTGATGATGCACACAACCATTACCGTTACTCCACAAAGAGTTCCTCTTGGGATCATACATCAACAGGTATGGAGTAGACCTGAAGAAGACTTTGGCAAAAAGCATAAGCGAAAACAACGTCCCATTAATTATTTAATCATTATGTCTGTCCCTACGTGCGTTTGAATCTGACGACATCAAATGATGCTTATACCATTTGCCAATTGAGATCTAACATTGAAAGGGCAACCGCAAGGGATTGCCCCTCCAATTAAATGTCATATTTGAATTGGAAATTGATATTACTTTGCCTTTATCGCTCCCCAAGTCAGAGAAGCCTTACCACTAGAGTCCACAGAGGTGATTACTAATGATGATAAAGTAATATTTCCGAATCCTTGGGTCTGGTCATGCGCCTCCAAACCAGTCCACGTCATCTGCATTTCCCTATCAACCGTGTCAGTATCATCAAACACAGCATTGAATCCAAGAACTTCACCAGTTTTGAAATTCAGTAATTTCATATTACTATATTCAATCGCCGCTTCGATTATATATCCGTCTGCGGTCGTAGTTGATGCTGTCTGGACGTAAGCAGGTTCTTTTTGTCCAGCACCTTCCATATTGCACCAATTCCACTTCATATTTTTGGCATTTAACCCATACTGGTAATGTTCTGTACCAGTAGCTGCCGCCTTTTCGGGTTTGGTGAAGAATATTTCAACTGCGTCTGCATTCCATATATTGCCACCATCTTTATTTGTGATGATCTTATCATCTTTCATCACAACACCGACATAGACATTCTTATTGTCCCACATCAGATAGTAACTTCCACTGCTGTCTTGAGTCCCGGTCCATGATTCAACACCAGTGAATATCTGTTCTTTCGTATCTAATACTGCCGGGGTCATGGCTTTGAGGTTCCAATCATCCAATTTGCCATCAATCGAGCCAGGAGTGCCTTTGATACAATCTATAACAAGAGGTGCACCAGTTTTTGGATGTTTATAGGGTGGATCAGCCGCAATCGCTAAACCTGAAAGGAACAATGCAAAAATTACGATTACCAATAGTTTTTTAGCAAACATTTTATTTTCCTCCCGAAATTAGTTTGTAGGTTGGGTTACTAACCTAACCTCTTAAACGCTTAATATATCCAACACATAAATTTTCTTTGTCATCACCCCCCCTCATAACGATTTACTTTAAATCCTTGCCGGTAGGTGTAGCTCAAGGTACGCCCTGCCAGCAAGTATCTCACGACCCGGTCGTATATGTATAGCTATGTCGTAGAAGTTTGGACGATCCCTATCTTGTGAGACTTTAACCTGAACTGCATCTACTGCCATACTCCCCTTTATTGAAACGAACCTGATAAGCGCATCGGTGAATCCTTCCTCGATACCGTTTGGGCTGTTACCGGGAATAATCTGATTTTGTATAATCTGCACGTATTGAGCGATCCTCGACACGAGTAATTGATATGGCAAAGTCGCCCGTAAAATACTGTCCTCTGTCACTTTCTCATCTCCATACTTTGCAGGAGTATGCGCAGTTGGTATTGACGTCAAAATAGTAGAATCAAAGTTGACCCGACACATCAGTGAAACTATGCCATTATCCGCAATGTCTGAGCCAAGTTGTATTGGTATAAAAGTCTCCAGTGGTATGGAAGTCTTTTCTCCACTTTTTGGTGTATATTCACGCACAGGAAGGTTCTCAACGACGCCATTTTTTGCACCATAGATTTCCGTTGCCCATCCCAGCTTTGCAAAACTCGACGTCATCAGGCTACCCACCACCCAAACAGGATTACCCCATACAAAATACGATTCCGTCTCGCTGAAGTCGAATCGTTTTACACGATTTTCACGTCCATAAGGTAAGCGCAGAAGGAAACGATTAAATGTCATCGTCACCCATCTTGAAGAATCAGTCTCTCGAAAGCCCTTCCATTTGACGTATTCACTTCTGCTCATCACCTCGCCAAGATATGGGAGTGAATTGATCCCGTCAGCAGTTGAAATACCAAAAAATTCAGAACTAATGGACGAAACGAGGGGAACCTGTATCGCTTCAAGATCAGTTGACAGATCAAGTAGAATTGCAACGTCAGGAGTTGAGTTATCGAACTCGTAATCAGCTACCACAACAGATAATGGAAAATCAACCTCACCATCATATTCTGACTGAAAGACACTTTCGTGGAAAACTTCACGCAAAGAGTTTTTTGGCACGCTCATAACATCAATTTGGATGTTCTCACGAAAGTTAGTCCTGTCTACAAGAAACTTCAGTCCACGCCACGAGGATTCCAAACGCCGAAACTCCTTGTGACGCATTATCTCGTTGACCTGTGAAGATATAACGCCATCCATCTCCATGACTGCGGAATCTATCGCCCTTTTGTCAATTGAATCATAATCTTTTCCGACTGAGGTAAGCATCGAGATTATACGATCTAGAGCAGTCTCTGCTGAATATGATCTTGGGGCTGATTTATTTGGCAATTCGACTATGCTGAACAGATCATTGAGGGTATCAACTCTCGTTCCGCCGAGTAACGGAAGAACAGATGTTTTTATTTCTGCCTGCGGGTCTTTTTTGATTGATTCAGAAGATGTGGGAGTGAATAGTATATTCCTGACTCTGGACATAATTTCTGCGCCAACGACTGACCTGTCAAGCCTGTCCTGAATCTCCTCTTGAGACAGCTTGTGATCCTTCATGTATACAAGCAGGTCTCTAACGTCAAGCAGGTCTTTCAATACTGTGGTATTTTCAGCAATAAACTCTGGTTTGAATGAGTTTACATCTTTAAGAGGAACGTCAACGATAATCTCTTTTGGGTCATCTCCAAGTCGGTTCGGGAGGTTCAAGGTCACTTGTGAAGCAATTTCGGACATGACCGATTTGAAATTGTCCTTGTCAATTCTGAGTTTTTTGGATACTGATGATTTTCCAGTTTGAATGTCACGAGGGGCAAGTTCAGACAGAACCAGCATTTTAAAAGGTAGTTGAGTCACCTGATTATTAAAAATTTCAAAACCATCTTTACTTCTATAGTTACTCATTTTTTTCACTTCCAGATTAGATTGTATGTATCAAAATATACTGTAGGGGCGAAGCATTTGCCTCATAAACGCTGATTATATAATAGTTCACAATAGCAAATGCTTCGCCCCTACAATATTATCCCAGTAAAATACCAAAGAACCTTATTAGTTACCTTGCTTAACCTTTGCCCAGGTTATACAAAGCTTATCAAAGGATTTAACAGCCTTCGCCACATCACCATAGAAGAACGTGCATCCTATATCTACTTTATTGGCTGTTGCATCAAGGTTAGCGGGATATGCCCCGATTGGTCCCCATGGGATGCCATCAATTTTCGCTATCTCAGTGGTCTCTTTTCCCGGGGTTATCATATAGCACGTAGCCCAATTGTCTCCACCCTGAAACTCCTCTGACTCAATACAATACGTTTCTCCCTTTGGTAGTTTTACGGAAGTTTTTAGCATTTCGTATACAAAATCACCATTTTCCACTTTGTATTTCTGTGAATCTGTTCCAACGATTACCTCTGCTATTACTTTCTTATCCGCTGACGACCAGAGAGTGATTGTATGCTTTTGTTTAAATATAGCGGTTACTGGTCTGCCAAGTGCAACTACATTCACGTCTTCATTTGTTGTAAATTGAATTCCTGTAACCCCTGAGTAATCATTCCTTGTTGGTGGATTTACTAGCTTGAAAAAGCTTTCCATTCCCTCTTTTCCATAAGTAACTCCTGTGAATATGAATATTAAAAGTAACACAACCAGTATTGACGATCTTCCGATCCTCATTTTTTTAATCCTCCTATGGATGTTTAGATAATGTTTTTAAAAAGAATAATCACGAATTACACAATGAGAACAGGTCTATGAGTCCATGAATTTAGAACCCATAGTCTTGTGAATTACCCCCGCATAAATGTGGAGGCTTCTTGCTTCAACGAAGGGCTAATCTCAGGCGACACCTGAAATGAACTCCCTTCTCCACAAGCGTAACTTCGGGCTATCCCAGCCCTAGTCTTATAGACTCATTGACTTTTCTGAATATTCGTGAAATTCGTGTTTAATTTATTTTTCTGAATGTCTATGATTTTTGTATTCAGGATACTAACTACACTTGTGTTTGCAACTGTAATGTGAATTCTACATCCCTTGACTCAATCTGCAACTTTGGTTTTGTATATATACTAACCACGTAGGTGTTGTTTATACCCTCAACAGGAGTGACGTTCACAGTCACTGTTTCTTCTGGATTGTCACCACCGTAGGGAGCGATAAGCTGATACATCTTGTCACGGACAAACTGAACAATCTGTTCCGGTGTACTACCGCCCGGAATTTGCTGATGCAATCTGAAATAGCGATGAAAAACGTGGCTGATGTAGAGATGATAGGCAAGAGTTGAGTGTAGTGTGATCCCACCGGAACGATAAGCATTGGCAGATAACGGAAAATATGCCATATCCGAATTATCAACACCATTGAGTGGCGTGACCCCGGCACGGAGAAAACTCCAAACCTTATCGTCAACCATCGTAGTTTCAACCGAAAAATTTACTTTTTCCGTTCTACTTTTTGGGAACTCACGAACAGGAAGCCCTGTGAACTCTCCACCAAGTCCCACCCCGGAAATTGATAAACACAAGCCAGTAGTTGCAAAGCTTCGAGCAAGGATAATACCCATAATCCAGATAGGGCATCCCCAAAGGTATCTTTCAGGATGAGATGCGTCAGCTTTTTCTGTGTAATTAAAAATCTCTGCCTGATCCTGACTATATAAATCACGGAGTAAAAAGCGATTCATCGTAAGACTGATCCATCGCCCTTGCTGACTTTGCATGATGCTTTTCCATTCTGTTTGGGCTGGTCCGGTCAGTCGGCTGAAAAGGTCTGGTAAAGCGACAAGGTGAAGTATACTTCTCATCCCAAGAAAATCCGTTGCCAGTGAAGATATAAAGGCAACTTGAAGTATAGCGGCTTTTTCTGCCATCTTCTTCAATATATGCAGATCGCCTGTACTCTGGGTAAGATCAAAATCCGCCAGTATTGCGGATAGAGGAACATCACAAACGTCATCATACTCATTCTGAAATACCTTTTCATCAAATCGCTCTATAAGATTTTCCTTTTCCACGTTTAGTATCTCAAATTGGACTTTATCAGGAAAATCTGCATTTTCAAGTAGTAGTTTTAATCCACGCCATGCGGATTCTAATTGTTGAAACTTCGGGTTGTGTAGTATCTCGTCGAACTGATCGCTGAGAGCAGAATCAAGTTTGCTAATAGCATTATCCAATATTTGTGGCTCTATTTCTTTTTCTGATTTAATATGATCTTCAATAATAGCAACAATATCAGGTATCTGAGAATTAACAACTGCTGAATCTGAAATAGCGTTTTTTGTTTCATTCAATGTGATCTGTTTTTCCGCAAGATCATGAAGTGCTTTCCTCACTTTGACAGCTTCTTTTATCACTTCAATCCGATCAGCGATAGCTTTTGGAAGAAAAGAATCCATTCCAGTAAAAATCAGATCAATGTTTAGTTCCTTAGGTGCTGATGTCAGCTTATTCGCCACACGCATATAAAGGCGAGGATTCAATTCAGAGAATATATTCTGAAAGCTGTCTTTGTTTACCTTTAAGTGTTGTGGATTTTCTACGTTAGAGCCATCAAAATGACCTAAAACAAGGATCTTCATGGGCATAAAACTTACTTCAACGGGCATACTCATTTTTCTCAACTCCTTAAACTGGATGGTTTAGTGAACTGTTCCCCCTGAATTGATTCTAACACAACGTCAAGTCTTTTGCAAGCTTAAATAAGATCGTGGATATATCTTCTCGTTCATCAGGAGTGATTTGGGAGTCTATCAAGGTCATGAATGTTGTGGTCATAATTATCATAAAACTGAGAGAACACACCGGTTATCCCCTACAATTCATCCCTTTTCATCTTTTTATATCTCCCCATGAAACAGGTATCTTGTTTATTGGTGTTACCATTGTTTCACCTTTCATCTCATCGGCTGGTTCGCCTTCAAAAAATCTGAAGTCATCAAACCAGAAGTCTACAGCCGATAGACCAACTAGAAACTCGACCCGTATTGGTCCTTCTAAATCCTTTGGGGGAACTACATAGACATATTCTTTCCAGTCTACGCTGTCAAGAGTGATAGTTTTGAGAAAGACTTGCTTTGGAGGATCATCTAAAGTCTGAATATTCAAAGCGAGTTCCCTTTTGTTTCCATCTTTAGCATCAACCTTTGCCCAAAAAGCTATCGTATAAGTTTTATTTTTCTCCATAGGCACATTGTTATAAAAAGCTCTTACGTTAGCGGCATTAGCAGAAGCTATTGATTGATTAATCTTTGCACTTTTTATACTCTTGTTAGCTGTTGAATCATCGGTTATCAGGCGATACACGCCTGCTGGGTCACATCCTCAGCCACCGCTTTCTATCGCCCATTGTTTAGGTAAATCACCAACGTTATCAGCCTCAAAATCGCTATTGCCAATGCGGTTTTCACCCTTCAAAAACGCTCCTGCACCGTATGCAAATATACTACCAATCATAAAAACGTTCATTACAATTAATATTAATCTTTTCATCTTAAACCTCTTTTAATAGTTAATCAAAGTATTCGCTCATTATCATTTTATATTATAACCTGAATCCTGATTACTTTTCGACTTTACCATCAATAAAATCACGCCAGACAACGCAATAATCAATAAGCGGACATTCCCTGCATTTGGGTTTCTGTGCATGGCAGATTGTACGACCGAACGTTATCATATTTACGTGAAGTGGATATGCTTTCCCCTCCGGAAACAACTGTTCCATGATCTCGTGTGCTTTATCAGGCGAAGCATTAGAAGGCACAAGAGCAAGTCGCTTACTGGTTCGGAATATGTGTGTATCAACAGGAAAAACTTCCTTCCCACAGGCAAAACAAAGCATTACGTTTGCAGTTTTTAGTCCTACGCCTTTAAGATTTGTAAGAAGCTTAATAGCTTCTGATGTATCCATATCACAGATAAAATCCAGATTTAGCTTTCCATAAGTATTTTTGACCCAACTCAAAACTTCCTTTATTCTTATACTTTTTTGTCTGGCAAGACCGCCCACCCTGATTACTTTAGCGATCTCATCAACATCCGCTAACAGAATATCTTCCCATGTACGAAAGTTTGTTGTCAGGTTATCATAAGCCTTTCCGCTGTTAGTGTCATTAGTATTTTGTGAAAGAATCGTATGGATCAAAGAGTCCAATGGGTCTTCGTTTCCCTCTCTTTCTGGTATACCGAATTCCCTTTCTAATATGTCATTTATCTTTTTAAGTTTCGTCTTTAATTCTTGCATAACAAAAAATTGTTTTTGTTGACGTAGGGACACGCTGATGCGTGTCCAGAATAAATATTAGCCATTTAGCGATAGAACCACTAAAGTATAAGAAGCATCAAAACATTGTGTAAACATTATGTAAGATCAACTGTGGAATGTCAAGTGAAAATGTAAAACCAAACATTTTGAAGTTGACATTTTCCAATGGAATATATATACTTTCCAAACAGATAGCTTATACCGTTTTGACAAAATAGCTTTTCAGGATTTAGTATGGAAATAAAACTTGCGAAACAGAACATAAGCGGAATAGCATGGCTTTAGCCTGCATTAAACATTTACTTTACGTAATCGTTAAAAAATGGGTTTACAGTAGGATGGGTAAAGGGTTTTTGCTTGTTATTTACATTTACAATAATTAATAGCTGATGAATCTTGTAAAAACAATAATTCAAAACCATTTACCCATCCTACAATTGTGCCAAAATGGCATTTTTTAACGATTACTTTACACTAAAAAACGCAAGCTAAAGCTGTGCTATTCCGTATTTTGCAGTTTTCATTCCCACACCTAACTCTGAGAACTTACAGATTAAAGGATATTCATTACTGATCACTCATCACTAATTATTGGAGTTTTTGTATGATTAAAGCTCTGCTCTTTGGAATGCCTGATAGTACCCCAAGGTTTAGCGTATTCATGTCATTGCCGAGTCTGGGATTAGCATCTCTTGCTGGCAATGTTGATCCTACTGTGTGTAACGTCAAGATAGCTGACCTTTTTCCTGTCAGACATAGATGGGAAGAATACGTTAGAAATCTGCTGAAAGAACAATCCCCTGATATTGTCGGATTGAGCTTCATGAGCTTTCAGTGTAGTAATGCCCTTAAAATGGCAAAGATGATTAAAGAATATGACAGCAAAATACTGGTGGTCATGGGTGGTTACCATCCCTCTTTGATGTATGAGGAAATCGCTGAATCTCCCGATTCTCAGTTCATTGACTTCATAGCGCGCGGCGAAGGTGAAGCGACTTTCAGTGAACTGGTAAATGCTCTGAATTCTGGAACAGGATACGAGAATATACGAGGACTATCATACAAGGCAAATGGTACGTTTATCCATAACTCACCGAGGGAACTACTGTCACTAGATTCCATTCAGTTGCCAGACCGTAACGCAAGGCTGATAACGAAAGGATTCAGCATATTTGATATGTCATCTGATGGTGTTGAAACGTCAAGAGGATGTACTTACAACTGCAAGTTTTGCTCCATCAACAAAATGTATGGCAGGAGTTTCAGGACTTACGAGATAAACAGAATCATAGCAGACATAAAAGACGCTCAGAAACATGGCATTAAAGCTCTGGTTATTACAGATGATAACATCACTCTTGATCTCGAAAGGCTTGAGATGCTGTGTGAGGAGATAATAGCTTCAAAACTCAACACCATGCACTACATCGTTCAAGCAACAGTGAAAGGTATAGCACACAGTGGACAACTCGTCAAGAAGATGGCAGATGCGGGTGTAAGAATGGTGTTTCTCGGCATAGAGAGCTATTCCAAAACTGAGCTTGACTTTTTGAGAAAAAAGTCATCCACAGAAGAAGATACTCGAAAAGCAGTCAAGTATCTCAGAGACAATAATATAGTCAGTTGGGGTGGATTTATCGTTGGGAAACCAGATGATGATGAAAAGTCTCTGTGGGACACATACAATTTTGCATGGGAGTTAAAGCTTGATATGCCAGCCTTTTCAATCCTTACGCCGTACGTAAAAACAGAGATTCGTGAAGAACTTATAGAGATGGGTTTAGTTACGAATGTTGATAATTTCGACAATTACGAGGCGCTCACCGCAAACGTCAGGACAAAGTATCTAACTCCACAGGACATAGAGAGAATCCTGAGAAAGATGTATGACGCTTATCTTGTCAATCCAAGATATATAATGTTTACCCAGATACGAAAGCAATACCCAAAATATTTCTGGAAGACAGCTTTTCAGCAGACTTTGCCAGTAATATTAAGTTTGATGGGTAAGCGAATAGAAAATGAGAGATAAATGGATACAGAATCATCAAGTTTAAATAAACGTTTAAGAAGATTAGTTTTTGGCAAGGCACGAAGACCTGAAGAGCCAGGCGCATTTCATAAGATGTCGCTGATAGCATTCCTTGCATGGATCGGCTTAGGTGCTGATGGTATTTCGTCATCGTGCTATGGTCCGCAGGAGGCTTTTATTGCCCTTCATGGTCATTACTATCTTGGCATATTTCTGGCAGGAATGACAGCCCTGACGGTATTCATTATTAGTGCCAGTTACATGCAGATCATTGACCAATTCCCGTCCGGCGGTGGTGGCTACATAGTTGCAAGCAAGCTGTTATCCCCAAAACTTGGAATGATCTCAGGATGTGCCTTAGTAGTTGATTACGTTCTAACTATCACAGTGTCAATCGCCAGCGGTGCTGATGCTGTCTTTAGTTTCCTTCTTGTAAAATGGCACTCATACAAAATTGCTGTCACTTTATTAGCCATAATAATACTTATAATTATGAATCTTCGTGGGGTGCGAGAATCAGTTATACCCCTTGTACCTATTTTTCTTGTATTTATGGCTACACATGTAATAGCAATATTATATTCTATCTTTACTCACTTGCTGAATTTCCCAATAATCCTAAATAAAACAGCAGAAGAACTTCAAGTTTCAACCTCACAGATGGGCATCTCTGGTGTTTTATTCATCTTAATGTACGCTTATAGCGTTGGAGGTGGAACCTATACAGGTATTGAAGCGGTCAGTAATGCGCTTCCTATTCTGCGTGAACCACGAACGAAAACAGGTAAAAGAACAATGACATACATGGCAATCAGTCTAGCAGTTATGGCCGGCGGATTGATTCTGGGTTTTCTGCTCTACAAGATTGAACCACAGGAAGGAAAAACGCTTAATGCGGTTTTGTTTCAGCAAATATCTCATACATGGTTAGGTGGATCAGCGTTTGTATTGATAACTCTCTTATCAGAGGCACTTATACTATTTGTTGCCGCACAGACTGGATTTCTCGATGGTCCTCGTGTCCTTGCAAACATGGCTGTTGATGAGTGGATGCCTTCGAGTTTTGCGGTACTCAGCGACCGTCTCGTTACTGAAAATGGCATTTTACTAATGGGCATATCATCAATCGTGCTTCTTCTCATATCAAAAGGCTCTGTAAGTTTCCTTGTGGTATTATACAGCATCAACGTTTTTCTTACGTTCACCTTATCTCAGCTTGGAATGGTTAGGCATTGGTGGAATGTACGAGAACATTCCCCGAACTGCTTACGCAAAGCAATCCTAAACGGAATTGGATTTATTCTGTCGGCTTTGATTCTGATCTTTGTCATCATTGTGAAATTCCACGATGGCGGGTGGCTCACTTTTGTCGTTACAACCTCTCTGGTAATGGTAGCACTGCTCATAAAAAGGCATTATGGACGTACCAAAAAACTACTTGAGCGACTTGATACACTACGCACGGCCGCTATTGAGGAGATCGAACAAAGTCCTCAACCGAAGCCAGTAGACACATCAGACTGGAAGGAACACTCGAAGGATAATACTGCTGTTATACTCGTTAGCGGATTCAATGGAATGGGTTTACATGCGACCTTCGCCACAATGCGAACTTTTCAGAACCATTTTAAGAATTTCGTATTTATTCAGGCTGGCGTCATTGATGCAAGCAAATTCAAGGGAGTTGAGGAGATCGAAAACCTGCGTCAGAGCGTTAATCAGGATTTATCTCAATATGTCACTTTGATGCGCATATATGGATATTACTCAGAAAGTGTATATACACTTGGTACAGACGTTGTGGACGAAATTGAAAAGCTGACACTGGAGACTACCGAACGCTTTCCCAAAAGTATCGTGTTTGCCGGTCAGCTTGTATTCCCAAATGAAACGATAGTTACACGGATATTGCACAATTATACTTCGTTCTCCATTCAGAGGCGCTTGTATTATCAGGGTATACCAGTGCTAGTTTTGCCTGTCCGTGTAATAGTGAATTAAATACGAAAGAAGGAAAACTATGAAGCAATATATTGTTATAGGAGTTGGAAATTTTGGGGCTAATTTAGCAATAACATTATGTGAGCAGGGAAATCAGGTGTTGGTTATTGATCAGAACAAAAAGAAAATAGACCAAATCAAAGATAAAGTGACACACGCTGTTATCGCTGATGCCACCGACAAAGACGTTCTTGCGGAATTGGTTAAAGGTTCCATTGATGCTGTGATCGTTGGTCTCGGAGACAACATGGAAGCTAATATCCTGACTACACTACACCTTAAAGACATGAAAGTAAAACGGATCATAGCAAAAGCTACAAGCGAGGAACATGGCAAAATACTAAGAGCGATAGGTGTCACGGAGGTTGTCTTTCCAGAGAAGGACGTAGCGATCAGGATAGCCAAAGAACTGATCGATCCAAACCTTATAGAGCATATTCCGCTTGCTCCTGAATATAGCATTGCAACGATAGCGTCACCAGATAAGTTTGTCGGCAAGACGCTGAAGGAGCTTCAACTTCGTAACAAATACAACGTTGAAGTTATCGCTATAAAAGACGTTCTTTCCGACAACTTTCACCTTGTCCCCGGAGCAGATTTCAAGATACCGCCCGATAGTGCCTTGTTAATTATTGGTACTAAAGGCAGTGTAGACAAGCTCAGATTTTGATAATTGACTTATAAAAAGTAATTGCAGGCTTATTAGCATTGAATAATTAATCGGGTAATAGATTCAAATGAAATGGAGTATGTATAATGAAAGTAGAAGTTGTTTCATTAGGTGAGTTGCTTGTTGAAATAATGAGGAAAGAACTCGATAAGCCCTTATATGATCCTGCTGATTTCGTTGGTCCTTTTCCGAGTGGTGCGCCTGCAATATTCATTGATGCAATAGCTCGGTTAGGTCATTCCGCAGGTTTTGTGGGAACAATAGGGAATGACGATTTCGGTAAGTGCATACTAGACAGATTCAAAAGAGATGGGGTAGACTCAAAATACGTCAAAGTTCTGAATAATCACACGACAGCGGTTGCTTTTGTGATGTATTCCTCTGATGGAAGTCGTAAGTTTCTTTATCATATACCTTATGCGGCGGCAGGACAATTATCCCCTGAAGATGTTGATCCTGATTATTTTAGATCAGCAAAATTCCTTCATCTCATGGGTTCCTCACTTTCGGTCAACGAATCAAGCAGAGAAGCCTGCTATAAAGCGATACGATTGATCAAAGAGGGTGGGGGAAAAGTCACCTTTGATCCCAATCTTCGTCCTGAATTGTTGAGTATCGAGAAAATAAGGGAGATATGTCAACCTGTTTTGCAAGTGTGTGACGTAGTTATGCCCAGTGGTGATGAAGCTCGTATGCTTGCTGGAATCGAAGGCTCCGCTGATGATGCTTGCAGAGAGCTATTACAACTTGGTCCGGACATAGTTGCTTTGAAGCAGGGAGAAAAAGGTTCTGTTATATATACCAAAGATGATAAGCTCGTAGTGCCATCCTTCAAAGTTCAGGAGATCGATCCGACCGGCGCAGGTGATTGCTTTGGTGCAGGATTCATCTATGGTTTGCTCGAAGGATGGGTGCTTGAAAAAACAGCAAGATTCGCTAACGCAGTTGGCGCAATGGCAACCACAAAGAAAGGTCCCATGGAAGGTGCGCCGACTCTTGAGCAAGTTTTGGAGTTTATGAAAATAAGCCAAACATAACGGAGATGATTATGAGTTCATCAAAAAATTATTCTGTTCGCTCTGCTTACTGTCATCATCGCTCATCCGATGGAGCGATTTATGATACTTTATGCCGTATAGTTGATCCCTTAGAAAGATCACTTGATAAGATAAAAAAAGCAAAAAAGATCGTCATCAAAACTAACATGGCATGGTCTCCTGAACATATCAAGTATTTTGAAGGACGACGCCGTGAACACGTTGACGATTCAGTGTTGCGTGCTGTTCTGAAGTACCTTAGAGCGCATACCAATGCTGAGATCGTCTCTACTGACGTTGATGCAGAAGACATTGCCCAATCTTACGGTATAAACTATATACCGATCCTTAATGAATTCGGTGTAGAGTTTGTAGACTCAAATAAGCCTCCATTCAAAATTTACGACGTGCCGGGTGGTGGACTGATGTTTTCGAGATACAAGCTCAATGAATGTTTTGCCGACGCTGATGCAGTGGTATCAATTGCAAAATTGAAGAATCATGGATTTATGGGCATAACAATGTGCTTGAAGAACCTTTTTGGTCTTACTCCCATGCTTCCGCATTATAGACCGAGGCAGTACTTCCATCACGTTATACGCCTTCCCTACGTACTCCCTGATCTTGGTCTTATAACACAGCCGTGCCTGAATATTATAGATGCGCTTGTTGGACAGTCAAGGCGTGAGTGGCATGGTGAAGGGCGTATTTGCAATGCGCTAATTGCAGGAGATCACGTTGTTGCAACAGACGCCTGCGGAGCGTGGCTAATGGGCTATAATCCCATGTCCGATTGGCCAACAATGCCATTCAGGCGAGATCGAAACGCCCTGCTCATTGCCGCAAATAATGGCTTTGGAACTGTGAACATGGATGAGATTGATTTCCAGACAGACATAAATCCACCATTAGCGGAATTCAGACCAGATGAACCCGATTCACAAGAGACAGTCAAAAGCTGGCGTAAGACTACTTGCGAACAGGCGTTATTCTACCTTGAGCATCAAGAAGAATTAATGGCTAAATACGCTGGTGAGTATATATTCCTTCAGGATGATGAAGTAGTGATGAGTGGACCTGATTTCAGAAATCTTGGCAGTAGAAGAGATTTAAGCAGAGGAAGACCCGATCATGCCCTTTGGCTCAAACTCGTTGATCCTGAAGACATGGAAGGCGAAAAGTTTGAGGTTTATAAAGATAACTTGGATAGATTGACAACTAAAGATTGAGGCAGGTGTCGAATTGTGGGGTAATCTGCCAGATTGCCCTTTTTTGTATTGGATGGTTATGGAGAAAGGGTTAATAATGGAAACGAAATACTCGACTCTTTTGCAGGATATATTGACGAGGTGCGGATTTCCAAAGTTGCCCGATATGATCCAAGAAACGCCTATTCTGCTCCCAAAGCAAATTTGATTCAGATGATGACACCGTTGCACTATGGCATTTTGATGAGCGTAACAGAGCAACAACATTTCGTGACTCATCACATAATAAATATAATCTCATCGGAAAGAATGATGCAATCACTAAAGGACCCCTTGCTATAGATACAAATGGTTTTATTCTTTGCGTAAAGATATTTTCTTAACAACCAAGCAAAAAGTTTTCGTCTGAAGAAGCCTAAAAACGAATGGTATTAACTTAACGATTATTAACCCCAGGGGAGTGACATATAAATCACCATTATGAAAAATATGCCGCTCCGCTGGAGCTAATAATTTTGCTTGACTTGTTTCTATAAATATAACGCTCCTCTGGAGCTTAGAATTTGATTCTTATGTTTAGAAAGAATATTTCTTCTTTACGCTTTGATATGCTTTTGTTAAACTATATGCAGGAGTTTGAGACTTTTGACTCTGACGTGAAGAAGGTGTTACAAAAATGTATAAAGTTCCAAAAATAACTCTTGGCAAAACGGGTTTAGTAGTTACAAGACTTGGTATTGGTGGCGCATATTGTGATTCGGTGGACGGATATCGAACTGCATTAGATTGTGGCGTAAACTATATAGATACTGCGCGTATTTATAGGGAAGGTGAGGACGAAAAGGTTATTGGTGAAGCAATTCAAGGTCAACGAAAGCGACTTATTTTGGCAACGAAAACTACACAGCGTGATGCAGATTCCGCTCGTAAAGACCTTGAAACGTCATTGCGATTGCTCAAAACAGAATACATAGATATTTACCAACTTCATCACCTCAATACTCAGCCTGATCGTGAGAAAGCGCTTGGTCCCGGAGGTGCAATTGAGACAGTTCTAAAAGCAAAAGAAGAAGGTCTTATACGCTTCATTGGTGTGACTGGACATGATTGGGTTCAGATGAAAGAGGCTGTTATAACAGGACTTTTTGATACTGTCCTATGCTGGTATAATTGTGCAATTAGAGAGCCTGAAGATACAGTTCTACCTGAAGCTCTTGCTCGTAACATGGGTGTAATCATCATGAACGCTACCCGGAATGATAAATTACTTAATGATCCAGAAGCATTGCCTCCTGAACAATTTTATCGGTACGTACTCAGTCACGAAGCTGTGCATGTCACAATAATGGGGTTGAGAAATGTAGAACGATTTTGTCAAGTTGCATCTGCATTGTCACAGCGAGATACGCTTACAACGGAGGAAAAAGCTCAAGTTGAGGCTTATGGGAAAAAGATGCGCTCTCTTGGGAAATTGGATTAGTAATATTTAGTTAAATTTTTGGCATGGTTCACAATCAAGGTAACACTTTTAAGATTATCCAAAAGTAGGATGGCACTGTCTATCAATTAACATCAATTATGCATATACGATGGGCAGTGCCCATCCTCTTATGCATATACGCAGTATATGCCATGCAAGTTTTATGCATGGAAATGGCATGTAGCCTACTTATTTGTTACCTTGATTTATGCAGAAAATGAACCATCCCAAAATTTTTTGTTCTGAAATTATTGAAAGTGAAAAAGTGATGGAACGAGATTGCTCCCGTTCCATGTTAAATGCTGTTAGAATTCAGCTAGTTGCGAATCGTCCAAAGGTATCTGCTCCATTACTTTTTTGGCAAATCCCATGTTGCCAGTAGTTTTTTTTTCTCTTTCTTTATCCGCATGTTTATGGAATCAGACACTGCTGATGTTGCATAGTTTTATTTAGACTCAGTTTTAGCGTGACCATTGCCATTTATACTTAGCACGGTCGTAAATTGAGCTTTTTTTTGACTCAAAAATCCAGTATACTATCATGTAAATAATGCTTTTCTGTTTCGGATAACTCAACCTTCATCCAAAAGAGCTTTACATGATTAATATTGTGTTTACTGAAGAAGATAGCACTGAACTATGCCCGTTACCATCATCCCCATCCAATGGTGCAACGTAAGATGGAAGCATTGTGGTTAAAGAGTAATTACACAAAGACATTGCTATGATTACAGACATATCTCCCA
>Ga0315279_10003074_pt1 | contig 23916 bp, 20 predicted proteins | sample YL17G06_20_MG_FD_203694 | JGI IMG/M metagenome (GOLD analysis project Ga0315279, IMG submission 203694) | Sediment microbial communities from Yellowstone Lake, YNP, Wyoming, USA - YL17G06_20 | ecosystem: Environmental > Aquatic > Freshwater > Lake > Sediment | place: USA: Wyoming | collected...
GCTGAAGAACTAAGGGATGAAAAGTGCCCCAAATGTGGAGGTAAGTTAACTGAGCCCCGTATGTTTAATCTGATGTTCAAGACCTTCATGGGTCCCGTTGAGGATGAGGCAAGCACTATTTATCTCCGTCCTGAGACTGCTCAGGGGATGTTTGTCAATTTTGAGAATGTTGTTGCTATTTCAAGGAAAAAATTACCCCTAGGCATTGCCCAGATTGGTAAATCCTTTCGCAATGAAATTACACCGGGTAATTTTGTTTTCAGAACTAGAGAATTTGAACATATGGAAGTGGAATACTTCGTCAAACCCGGGGATGACAAACATTGGTTCGATTATTGGGTAAAGGAACGATTTAACTGGTATATCGGCCTTGGCATCAAAAAAGAAAACCTCCGTTTACGGCAGCATAGCAAAGAGGAGTTAGCCCATTATGCTAAGGACTGCTACGACATCGAGTATCTGTTTCCTATGGGATGGGCAGAACTTGAGGGCATTGCTAACCGAGGAAATTATGATCTAACTCAGCATGCTAAGTTTAGCGGCAAGGACCTCAGCTATTATGATAATGAAAGTGGGCAGCGCTATATTCCTTACATTATTGAGCCTTCTGCTGGTGTTGAACGCTCCTTTTTAGCCTTCCTCATCGATTCCTACCGTGAAGAAGTAGTGGAAGGTGAAAAAAGGGTAGTTTTGTCTCTCCATCCTTCTTTAGCTCCCATAAAAGTAGCTGTGCTACCCTTGAGCAGGAATGAAAAGCTAACTCCTTTAGCCAAGGAGATTTATGGACAACTACGTTCTAGCTTCATGACCTATTATGATGATACTCAAAGTATAGGGCGAAGGTATCGACGCCAGGATGAAACTGGCACGCTGTTCTGTGTCACCATAGATTTTGAGTCTCTGGAAGACCACCAGGTCACCATCAGGGATAGAGATAGCCTGGCACAAATCAGGGTACCCATAGAGAAGCTTGAGCAGACTTTGCAAACCAAGTTGAGTGGTGAGCCTTTTGACGCTTCTCCATTATGGGCAACAAGGGAGAAGTAAGGCTACTCTATCAACTTAAACGCCGTGACATCTACCAATCCCAAATCGGTCAACCTCAATTCAGGAATTACCGGTAAGGCCAGGAAAGAAAGGATGGAAAAGGGTGCGGGAGGCAAATTGCCTAAACTGGCAGCAGCTTTTTCTACTTGTTCAAATTGAGCTACCACTGTTTCCAAAGGCTCGGAGGAGAGCAGTCCAGCGATAGGCAGTGGTAGGTAGGCTATGGTCTCTCCCGCGGTGCAGACGACAAGTCCACCCTGTAAATTCTCTATCTCCTTGATTGCAGCAAGGATGTCAGCATCATTGGTGCCTACTGCTATTATATTATGAGAATCATGGGCTATTGATGAGGCTAAAGCTCCATTTTTCATGCCAAAGCCTTTGACTAATCCCACACCAACATTTCCGCTAGCTTTGTGTCTTTCCACCACTACAAGCTTCAGGATATCATTTTCAATATCGGGCGCCACTACCCCTTGCTCAATCTTCACCTTTTCCAACCTTTTTCTGGTAATTATTTGCCCTGGGATGATTTCGATAACTGGCTGAGTTTCATTGTTGACAGTGAGTTTAAATTGCTCAATGGTAAGCGGTTTCTTGATATGCACTGTATTTGTCAATTCAGGTATGATCTGTGGTATGGGGAATAAACATTTACCCTGTTTAGCCACCAGCTTGCCTTTGTAGAACACCATATCTATGTTTAACGTGAGAAGTTCCGTGATGGTGATAAGATTAGCCAAGTAGCCTGGGGCAATGGCTCCGCAGTCACCAAGTTGGAAATACTCCGCGGTGTTTATGGTAGCCAATTGCAAGGCTCGGATTGGCTCCATCCCCTGGTTGATGGCTTTCCTCACCACGGCGTCGATGTCACCTTCTCGGAGCAAGTCGGAGCAACTGCGGTCATCCACTACAAAAAAACATCTTTTATAAGTGTTGTCATTAATTAGTGGCAAGAGGGTATCGAGGTTCTTCTCTGAGGAGCCTTCTCTAATCATGAGATACATTCCTCGTTTTAGTTTTTCTTTCCCTTCTTCACTCGTAGTGCATTCATGGTCAGATAAAATTCCTGCTGCCTTATAGGCATTGAGCTTTTTCCCGCTGACTCCCGGGGCATGACCATCAATTATTCTTCCCTGGGCAGCACTAATTTTACATAATATTTCGTTATCACCACTTATAACGCCAGGGAAATTCATCATTTCTCCCAATCCGATAGCATTTTGGAGAGCGAGGATTTGTTTTATTTCTGCGACACTTATTCTGGCACCTGATGTCTCAAGAGAAGTTGATGGCACGCAGGAAGGAGCCATGAAGAATATGTCCATTGGCAAGTTTTGTGCCCAATCAGTGACGAATTTTATGCCTTGGATGCCGCACACATTGGCGAGTTCATGGAGGTCGGTAACTGAAGCTAAAATTCCTCTAGGGACTACCGCTTGAGCGTATCGAGCGGGATGGAGCATGGAGCTCTCAATGTGGATATGCCCATCGATTAGCCCTGGAGATAAGTATTTGCCTTCCAGGTCAATGATTTCCTTCGCCAGTTTATAATCTCCTATGCCAGCAATCCTATCACCACAAATGGCTACATTACCTCGCTCTATTTCACCGATGAAGGTGTTTATGATGCGGGCGTTCTTTAGCAGCAAGTCTGGTAGAGAATCTCCTCTGGCTACGGAGATAAGTTCAGCTAGATTCATCGTTCTCTAAAACACATATATCTGGTAAGTTACGGAATTTCTCATGGAGGTCAAGCCCATAACCAACAATAAATTTACCAGGCAAGGTGAAACCTAGATAGTCAATAGATACTGGAGCCTTATGGCGGGATGGCTTATCGGTTAGGGCACAAAGCTTTAAGGAAGCAGGCTTTTTCTTTCTCAAATAATTGAGCAAGAAGGAGATGGTAAGCCCGGTATCCACAATATCCTCAATCACCAGAACATCTCTGCCTTTTATCGGTGTTTTGAGTTCTTGAACTACCTTGACTTCACCTGAACTCTTCATGCCAGCGCCATAGCTGGAGAGCTTGATGAAATCGATTTCCACTGGCAAGTCCAGTTGGCGAATAAGGTCAGCCATAAACACAAAAGAGCCTTTGAGGACGCTGATAAGCAGGGGTTGCGTGTCACGGTAATCTTCTTTTATCTCCTTAGCTAGTCTGGCTACGGTGTTCTTTATTTCTTCTCTGCTGATGAGTACTTTAAGTTGATAATCTTTATCCGGCATTATCTTTATCGCTTGAATCTACTATAGCATTGTGCTAAATTAGCCGTGGGGCTGTAGCTCAATTGGGAGAGCGCCTCAATGGCATTGAGGAGGTAGTGGGTTCGAATCCCATCAGCTCCATATTTGCTCTAGAGTTAACACTCACTAGGTTGACATAAAGCACGCTAATTTTTGTTTCCATTAGGAGTAGGTGTTTCTTCCGGTTGCTCTTTCCTGGTTTCGCGGAAAAAGAAATACCATACTGCTGTTCCTATACCAACTACTGCTATCACCAGGCTGGTGATGAAGAGAGGACGAAATTCTGGAGCAAGGAGCTTTGATAAGCCACCCCCAAAAGCTCCTAAGGCAAGGTAAATCCCCTCCCATATTAGCAGTTGGATAAGCACACCTCTGAAGAAGTATCGGAAACGAATGCGTGTTGTACCGTAAGTAACTGAAGCAAGAACGCCAAGCCCCGGGGTAAGCCTTGCCATAATCAGGTTGGGCAGAGCAAACCGTGCAATTTTCCCCCTTGTCTTTTCTAGGCGTTCCCTTGTGATTCGAATACGCTTGCCAAATTTGTCCACGAGCCTGTCTCCAAAGGAGTGTGAAAACCAATAGGTTGATGTGGAGCCACACAAGCGTCCCGCAGGTGCTAGGATCAAGAAGGGAGCTAGGGAGGCAGTACTACCCGTCCCATGGACAATCTGGAAGCCGGCAAAAACTATTAGGCCTTCTATGATTGGGTATGTAGGCAGACCCATCTCGGTAACCATAGCGAGCAAGAATATAATAGCCAGCCCTAATAAGCTGCCTGCGGTCACAGTCCCAAGTATTTGAACTACATCCTGCCACATAGTTATGAATCAGAAAAGACTTTTCTTAATCTTTTCAATGTTTACTGAATAAGTTTAGCTTATATCCCATATGCTAGTAAAGTATTTGCCCCATTGACAATATTAAATGAGGAAATCCTGCCTACTTGACTCAGGGTGTTACTTTTCTAGAGATGGAAGGTATGATAGAGTATTTCCTTTGGGGAAATTTTGAAAGAGCGTATTCTCATCGGTGTAGCCTGGCCTTATGCTAATGGTCCTTTGCATCTTGGGCATATTGCCGGAGCCTACTTGCCTGCGGATATCTTTGCTCGTTATCATCGTCTTAAGGGCAACGAGGTGCTGATGGTCTCGGGTAGTGACCAGCATGGAACGCCAATTTTAATTCGCGCTGGCCAGGAATCCAGGTCTCCACAAGAGATAGTGTCCAAATATCACCAACAATTCCTGGATTGCTGGCAAAAGTTGGGCATTTCTTTTGATTTATTTACTACCACAGGCACTCAAAACCACGCTCAAGTTGTGCATGATATTTTCCTAACCCTGCTCAATAAGGGTTATCTTTATAAGGATAGAGCACTCCAGGCTTACTGCCCTGAGTGTCGACGTTTTCTTCCTGACCGCTATCTGGAAGGGGTGTGTCCTTACTGTGGTTTTTCTGAGGCAAGGGGGGATGAGTGTGACCACTGTGGACGGCCGTTAAATCCATCTGAGCTCAAGGATTTACATTGTGTTCTTTGTGGCAGTTCACCGCGGTTCGAATCTTCAGAGCATTTCTTTCTACGCCTCAGCGCTTTTCAGGATAGGTTGAAGAAATGGGTAGCAACTCAATCTCACTGGCGGAAAAATGTGGCTGGCACTACATGGAAATTTTTAAATGAAGGGTTAAAGGATAGGGCAATAACTCGCGACATAAATTGGGGGGTAAGCGTGCCACAATCAGGATTCGAGGAAAAGCGAATCTATGTCTGGTTTGAGGCGGTTATTGGCTATTTGTCAGCAAGTAAAGAATGGGCAAAATTACACCATGATGAGCAAGCATGGAAGTGTTTCTGGGAGGGAGACGCAAAAAGTTTTTATTTTTTAGGTAAAGATAACATCTTTTTTCATACCATCGTGTGGCCAGCGATGCTGATGGGCTATGATGGGTTAAATCTACCTTATGATGTTCCCGCTAACGAATTTTTGACTATAGAAGGCAAACGACTTTCTACCAGCCGTAACTGGGCGGTTTGGCTTCCTGATTATCTGGAGCGGTATGACCCTGACTCATTGCGGTATATTTTATCAGTGAATATGCCGGATACCGCGGATAGTGATTTTTCCTGGCGTGAGTTCGTTCGGCGAAATAATAATGAACTGGTAGCTACCTATGGTAATCTTGTTCATCGTGTTCTCAGCTTCGCTTATCGCAATTTTGATGGAGCGGTGCCCTCGCCAGGTGAACTTGACTCACAGAGCGAGGCATTGTTTCATAAAATGGAGACAATGCTCAATGAGGTAGATAAGTTGCTTTACCACTGTAAATTCAAGGGGGCGATTAAAGAGGCTATGTCTTTGGCTCAGGAGACAAATCGTTATCTCGACGACCAAGCCCCGTGGAGAACGATTAAGGAGAACCGCCAGGCTTCAGCCAGGTCTATTTATACTGCAATATCTAGTCTATCAGCGTTGAAAACTGCTCTTTATCCCTTTCTCCCCTTCAGTTCTGAGAAGCTTCACTCTCTTCTTGGTTTTGAAGGAAGCCTCATTGATAACGGTTGGAGATTTCAGTTGCCAGCGGAGGGACAAAAACTGTGCCAACCACAGCCACTATTTAGCAAGTTGGATGAGGATGTTGCTGACCGGGAAAGTAGTCAACTTGGCTCAATATGCAACTGGTGAGATAAATGGAGCTTGATAGTATTTATGAACCTATCCGGGAAGACCTGCAGAAGGTGGAGGAGAGTTTAGTCGCAGTTGCCGATGTTAATATGCCCATTCTAAAGGAACTACTGAACTATATAGTCAAAACCAGTGGTAAGAGGATTCGTCCTGCCCTTACTCTATTTAGCGGGAAGTTTTATAACTACGATTTGGGACTTTTGCTTCCCGTAGCCACGGCAATAGAGCTGCTACACACCGCTACGTTGGTTCATGATGATGTTGTGGATAATTCGCCACAGCGACGTGGTAAAGTAACACTGAACAAATTATGGGGTGATACAAGTGCGGTATTGGTGGGAGATTATCTGTTAGGTAAATGTGCTGAATTAACGGCAAGAACGGAAAATATTAAGGTTATGAAGCTTTTCAGTAACACTGTTATGGTCATTTCTTCAGGTGAGTTAAGACAAAAGGGGCTTTCCTTTGATAGGAAACAGAGTAGGGATGATTATTATCGTTGGATTGCAGCTAAGACTGCTTCTCTTTTTTCAGCGGCGGCAGAGGCAGGAGCGATTTTGGCTAATTCTCCCCGGGAGGCAATTCAAGGTTTAGGTGATTATGGCTATAATTTGGGTATGGCTTTTCAGGTTGTGGATGATATTCTGGACTTTATGGGTGATGAGGCGAAGCTGGGTAAGCCTCCGGGCTCTGACTTAAGTCAAGGAGTACTGACTTTACCAACCATAATCTTTCTGGAGCGCTATCCTGATGATGATACGGTAAAGAAAACTTTAAGAAGTAAAATTGCTGAAGATGTAGAATTGGCTAGGGAAAAGATTTGCCAAGCAACGGTTATTCAAGACTGTCTTGATATCGCTCACAATTTTTCCGTTCAAGCTTGCCAAGCATTGGAAATTTTGCCTGATAAGTTTCTTCGCTCACATCTGGTTGATTTGGCTCATTACGTTGTGCAAAGGAAAGGATGAAAAACCTAGCTGGCGGTGGGTTTTGGCAATAGCCCTTCAAATAGCTTATCCAGGTCAGGTTCTTCCAAGGTTTCTCGTTCGATGAGAAGGGTTGCTATTTCCTTTAGTTTTGCTTCATGAGTGGTCAGGATTTTCTTAGCAGTGGAGTAAGCACGCTGAATAAGATTGTGTACCTCTTCATCTATTTCGTCAGCTATCTTATCGCCATAGTCTCTTTGCTCGGTAATCTCGCGACCCAGGAAAACATATTCGGGCTTTTGTCCTAAAGTTCGTGGTCCTAGTTTATCGCTCATCCCGTATTCAGTAACCATTTTGCGGGATAATTTAGTTGCTTGTTCCAGGTCATTTTGTGCTCCTGTGCTTATCTCACCGAGGGCGATTTCTTCAGCAGTTCGCCCACCTAAGCTAACTGCTAACCTATCTTCGAGTTGAGGCTTAGTCCAGAGATGGTGTTCCTCAGTAGGCAGGAAGCGTGTCCAGCCTCCCATCATCCCTCGAGCGATGATAGAGACTTTGTGCACCGGGTCAGCATTGGGCAACATCTTGGCTACCAACGCATGTCCGCTTTCGTGATATGCAATGGTTTTCTTTTCATTTTGGGTAATTACGCGGGTTTTTCTTTCCGGACCGGCGATAACCCTGTCGGCGGAATCCTCAAGCTCCTTCATGCTGATATCTTTGCGGTTGTGTCTGGCTGCTAGAAGAGCAGCTTCATTGAGCAGATTAGCTAAGTCAGCACCGCTAAAGCCGGGCGTTTGCCTGGCTATTATTTCAAGGTCAATCCCCGGTGCCAATGGCTTACCTTTGGCATGCACTTCCAAGATAGCTTTACGTCCTTTGATATCCGGGGTATCAATAACAATATGACGGTCAAAACGTCCCGGGCGTAACAAAGCAGGGTCGAGGATGTCAGGACGGTTGGTGGCAGCTATGACGACAACATTGGTATTAGTATCAAAGCCATCCATCTCGGCGAGAATTTGATTTAAGGTCTGCTCTCTTTCATCGTGACCGCCGCCTAATCCAGCGCCGCGATGTCGCCCAACGGCGTCAATCTCATCCACAAAAATGAGACTTGGCGTAGTGCGTTTTGCTTGTTCAAATAGGTCTCTAACTCTGGCAGCACCGACACCCACGAACATTTCCACAAACTCACTGCCACTGATGGAATAGAAAGGTGCTTTTGCTTCCCCGGCTATGGCTTTGGCTAATAAAGTCTTACCGGTTCCTGGCGGACCTACCAGGAGAACGCCTCTAGGTATCCGAGCACCTAAGGCATGGAATTTCTCAGGCGACTTGAGAAACTCTACTACTTCCTGAACCTCCTCTTTTGCCTCCTCAATTCCGGCGACATCGGCGAAGGTCACTCTGGGATTGGCGGGGGAATTTAATCGAGCACGGCTCTTACTGAAATTGAATGCCTGCATGCTTGCTCCTCGGGCTGAGCGGAAAAAGAAATAGAACAATACTCCCACTAACGCCATAGGCAATATCACCTGTAATGCTATCACCCCCCAGTTGGTGCTACTGGGCTTAACATCGATGGGAACCTCTACTCCGGCTCCTTTGAGATAATTAGACAGCTCAAGGGTACTGCCCTGGAAGGCAGTTGTGTATGCTTGCTTGTCATCTTTGATACCAATGAGGGTGTCTCCATCCTGCCTGATGGTATCAATTTGCCCTTCCTGGGCGTAGCTTATAAACACAGGTAGTTCTACCTCTTCGGGACCTTGTTGCACCCTCGGTACAACGACAAACATAAGGCTAATTACTACCACTAGAAGCAGTATGTAAAAGAAACCACTTTGCCACCATTTAGCTTTCATAATCTTATGTTTATTATATCAACTATGGCATAAATGTAAAAATTAGCCCTTTTATATCATTGTGAGCACGAAGTTGAGTTAACCAAGAGAGTTATAGGTTTCTTGGAGCAATAGGGCATCTTCTTCCAGGTTAGGGCTCTCACTGATAACCAATCCTTTAACATTAAAATCTTTCAAAGCTTTAGCCAAGCTAACATAATCAAAATCCGATTCCTTCAAATTCAGATGTTTGATTTCGCCTCTCTCTCCGTAGGCTATTCCTGAAACATGTATATGCATATTATCCAGAGCTACCCTTCCTAATTTATTCTCTGTTTGTTCTAGTATGCTGGCAAATTCACCATATGAATTGAATCTTCTGGTGCGAGCATGCCAGTGAGCAAAATCAATACATGGGGCAACCCCTTCGGTCTCACTACTTAGCCGTAATATCTCCGGTAAAGTCCCGAATTGAGTATTTTTCCCGGTAACTTCAGGTCTAACCCAAACTTTGTTTTGTTCAAGTTTTAGCTTGTTCAGCACTTCTTGCAGGTTTTGCTTTACTACGGAATACACTTTATCTGGCGGGTCATTCATGTAGAAGGCAGCGTGAAAGACTACGGTTCTTGCTCCGCATAAAGAGGCAATTCGAACGGCGTGTAGTAATCTTTCCTGGCTAGCGGTTATTTTTTCGGCTTCTCTGGCATTCAGGTTTATAAAGTAAGGTCCGTGGGCGCTAAGTGCTATTCCTTTCTCCCTGGCTGACTTTCCTATGCTACGAGCAACAGACTCTCCCATTTTTACTCCTCTTACAAACTCCAGCTCCATGCAACCAAGCCCAAGCTCGGCCACACGCCGAATACCACCCTCAGTAGAGCGGTCTTTAGCACTATGGGGAACCCCGGCAGGGCCAAAACGCAATTCCATAATACTTGAGTATAGTATAAACAGAGAGGAGAACCCCGTCAAAGGTATTTTCCACCTTGTGGCATAAAACTATTGATTTTAGTTTGGATAAAGGCGTAGAATTAGCCAATTTATGTAGAGTCGTTATAGGATTTAGGTCGTTAATGCGTGTTTTATTGATAAATCCTCCTTACCCGGAAGCTGAAGGGCTTCAGGTTGCCTTGAGCATACCTTCCATAGCGGCAGTGTTGGAGCGAGAAGGGGTAGAAGTACAGGTTTTAGATTTTCTGGTCACCAAAAATTCCCCCCGAAACATTGAGAGAAGGTTAAAAGAGTTTAAGCCTGATATCGTGGGAATAACGTCGGTTACACTGAATTATCCTGCAGCTCGTCGGATTGCCCAGACTTGTAAGGAGATATCTCCAAACCTTATTATTGTTGTGGGAGGTCCCCATGTCACCTTTAGTGCGGAGGAGACGCTGCTTGAATCGCCATCTATAGATATTGTGGTGATAAGGGAGGGGGATGAAACGGTGGTGGAGTTGGTGGAAACCATTGCAAAGGATGGAGATTTAAGCCAGGTTAAGGGGATAGCTTTTAGAAAAGATTCGGAAATAGTGCTGACTCCTGAGCGTCCATTCATCCAGAACTTGGATGAGCTTCCGTTTCCAGCAAGACATTTGCTTCCCATATCTAGATATCAAGCGTTACAGTCTGCCTGCGGTTTATCGACAAGTAGAGGCTGCCCTTTCGGCTGCTCTTTTTGTGTGGGACACCGAATGGTTGGTAAAAAGGTAAGATACCGTACCCCGAAGTTGGTAGTAGATGAAATAGAAAGCCTTACAAAGTTGGGGTTTGGGTTGCTTTCCTTCGAAGATGACTTCTTCACCGTTAACCATAAACATTGCACTGACATCTGTGACGAAATCATTGCTCGGAAGCTAGATATTATATGGGGAGCTTATGCTCGGGTGGACTCAGTAGATAAACCTTTACTGGAGAAGATGAAACAAGCTGGATGCTTTGGTCTGTGTTTTGGGGTGGAGAGTGGCAATCAGGAGATTTTGGATCTAGCTCATAAAAAAATTACCCCAGCGAAAATAAGGGAGGCTATTACGCTATGCCAAGATTCAGGGTATGATTTCATTGCTTCTTTTATTGCTGGGCTTCCCGGTGAAACTGAAGATACTTTGAGGCAGAGTGTAGAATTTGCTAAAAGCCTTGGTGATGGTAGCTGGGGGTTCCATATTTTATCTCCCTTCTTTGGAACAGAGGTCAGACAGGGGGCTGCAGAACTTGGGCTTAGAATATTAACTGATGATTGGGAACGCTATGATTGTAATCAGGCTGTATGCCAAACTGAAGGGATAAAGGCGGAGACATTAAACAAGGTAGTCAATGAACTCACTCAAAAGTATTACGAGCGGTGTATCATGGGCTTGGTGCTCGGCGACCTCTCCGACAGAGAAATTCAAAAATTGCGGAATGAGATGTCGCAAAATTTCGTATGGCAATTATTGCACCAGGAAGTGATTGAGGAACAGGGAAAGATAAGGATAGATGGTAATCCTTTAGAAGTGGAGAGATATGTTGCTGAATTACAAAGGCGAGTACGGAATACCCTTGACTTTCCCCTTGAGTTTGTTAAAACGGAGATTGAGAGGCTGATAGACAAGAACTATTTGACTTACCATTTAAACGACGAGCACATTATATGGAAGTGGAATGAATGAGGTTATTTGTTTATGGTGCCGTCAGCATTATTTGGATTTGGTTATGAACTCGTAAGTTCCGCCTGACTCCAGAATAACTGAAACCAAATCAACCTTGGTTATATCCTGTAATTTAATAGGGCATGTTGGATTTCCCTCAATCGAGGGTCGATGTAGATAAATTTTCCCTTTAAAGAAGTAATTTCGAAGGCGGAATGCCCAAAGTATCTCAGTGCCATTATTTTTTCCGTTAAAAGCAAGGGATTTTGAATTGTAACTCACCTTTTGTAGAATAAGCAATTATGGGGCTCAATTTGCGGATATTTGCTGGTTAAGCGGGATGGAAAGAAGCTTAGTGCTCATTAAACCTGATGCTATGGAAAGGGGATTAGCCGGGGAAATTATCTCTCGGCTTGAAAGTAAGGGACTCAAAATTGTGGCGATGAAAATGCTTCGTATGGGTAAAGCATTGGCTCAGCGGCACTATGCTGTTCATAAAAATAAGCCATTTTTTGATGAGCTGGTTGATTTTATTACCTCTGGTCCCGTCATTGCTATGGTTTTACAGGGTGATAACGCGGTAAAGGTGATAAGGCAAACAATGGGTGAAACTGACCCAGCAAAAGCTCCGCCAGGCACTATTAGAGGTGACCTTGGAGGGGATGTTAGCCATAACTTAATACATGGCTCAGATTCGCTGGAGAGTGCTGAAAGTGAGGTCGCCCTCTTTTTTTCAGCCAAAGAAATTTTTGCCCCAGATTATTGAATTCTGATTATCGGGATTGCTTTATCCCAAACCCTTTCTAGTTGATAGTAATCTCGCTCTATTGCTGTGAATATATGAACAATTACTGAGCCGAAGTCAGTAAGCATCCAACCCGAATCAGGGGTGCCTTCTTTGTGGTGAGGGACAATCCCTTTGTTTTTCATCGTTTCGTTAATGCCTTGCCATATAGCTTCAATATGGCGGTCAGAATCTCCACTACAAATAACAAAATAGTCCGTAAATGAACAAATCTTCCTTACATCCAGCGTGACAATATTTGTTGCTTGCTTCTCCGATGCAACTTCAGTAGCTAATTGTGCTATTCCTTCAGCTTTCAGGAAGATGCCACCTCCTTCCCTTGGTTATAATTATAGCTTTTTATTTGGAAATAGAAAAGGGGGGGTAGCGAGCGCTACCCCCCTTTTCTAAATGAGGCGGGAGGTTTACTGGTGGGAAATGTTTGCTGTTTTGGAAGTGGTGCTTATAGAGGATACGGGGAATCGCTGAGTGCGACGCAGGAAGGAAGGGACATCAAGAAGGGTTTCAGCGCCACCTTTTATCAAGCGGCGAAGTTCCTCAGCAGGAATTCCTTCCTTACCGTATTGGGTAACAAAGCCAGTGGCAATGATAGTAATCTGAAGCTCACTATCCATCTTGGGGTCAAATACCACACCAAAGATTATGTTAGCTTCAGGGTCAACCGCCTGAGCAATTGCCTGGGCAGCCTCATTGCATTCGAATAGGGTGAGGCTTGAGCCACCGGTGACGTTAAACAGCACTCCCTTAGCACCGGCTATAGATATATCAAGCAAGGGACTAGCCAGAGCGTTTTTGGCGGCCTCGGCGGCACGATTTTGTCCGCTGGCTCTGCCCACAGACATCCAGGCGGGACCGGCATCCCTCATCACCGACCTGATATCGGCAAAGTCAAGGTTGATTAAACCGGGGACAGTGACCACTTCGGAAATAGCTTTAACCCCCAGGAAAAGAGCATTATCAGCCAGTCTGAAAGCATTATCCACAGGTGTTTTGGCATCGCAGAGCTGGAGCAGCCGGTCATTAGGGACGATAATGAGCGTATCGACCTTGCCTGATAAGGCAAGCAATCCTTCTTCAGCTACTTGGCTGCGATGCATCCCTTCAAAGCTGAATGGTTTGGTTACCACACCGATAGTCAGAGCGCCAGACTTTTTGGCGATTTCAGCTGTTATAGGGATGCCGCCGGTACCAGTGCCACCACCCATACCAGCGGTAACAAATACCATGTCGGCACCATCAAGGACTGCCTCTATATCTGTGCGGTTTTCCTCTGCTGCTTTAGCTCCAACTTTGTGGTCACCACCGGCACCTAAACCTCGGGTCAATTTCTCCCCTAGTTGGATTCTGACGGGCGCTTCAGTTAGAGACAATGCCTGCCCATCGGTGTTCATGGCGATAAACTCGACCCCTTTTATTGCTTCACGCACCATGCGGGTGATAGCGTTGCAACCGCCACCACCAACACCGACACATTTAATCTTTGCTGCATTTGGTGTATAAATTTGTTTTGCCATTTTTTACCTCCTTTTTTAAATTAGGCTCCGAATAACCTTCTGAACAAGTTACCTGTAGTGCCCCATATGCCACGTCTTTTCACCGAGATCTCGGATCCCTTTTTGCCTTCTACCTGCCATAGGATTAGTCCCAGGGTAGTGGCATAAGCCGGGTCGTTAAGAATATCTAGGATGCCATAAATACCAGTGGATAACGGCTGGCCTATTCGCACTGGCATTCGCAACACTGCTTCTGCTAGTTGGGCGAGTCCGGGGAGGTTGGATGTGCCACCGGTAAGGACGAAACCGGAGGGTGCCAAAGAGCGGTAATCAGTGATAGGCATTTCGGCAATTATTAGCTGCAGTAATTCTTCCATTCTGGAGCGAATAATCTGACACAGCCGGCGATGAGAGACATCATGACCACCTTCAATGCCTACCTGTGCTGCCTCATCAATTTCTAGTTCTGGTGTTACATTGCCATACTTCTTCTTCATACTCTCGGCTATCTCAAAAGGCAGACCTAAACCGATTGAGAGATCACTGGTCACCTGGTAACCGGCAACCGGGATAACTCCAGTATGGTAGATGCTGCCGCTCTTGAACACAGCGATATCTGTGGTACCACCACCGATATCAGCCATAATCACACCGGCATCTTTTTCCTCTGGGATTAATACTGCTTCGGCAGTGGCCAGAGGCTCCAGGACTAGGTCTTCAACATCAATACCAATACTGCGGATGCACTTGACCAGATTCTGTATTGAGGTTATTGAAGCAGTGATGATGTGGGTTTCCACATCTAATCTGGTTGCGTGCATGCCCACGGGCTGTTTTACCATCTCCTGTCCATCCAGGGCATAGGAGCGTGGAATAGCATGCAACAGTTGTTTACCTTCAGGGATAGGAATACTACGAGCTGATAATAACACTCGCTTGAGATCCTGGGGACGCACCAGGCGGTCATCCCTTGGAATAGCTACAACCCCCCGGTTATTCACGCTAGTTATGTGCCTGCCGGTTACTCCGACATAGACGGAGTCTACGCGTATACCGCTGATTCTCTGAGCTTCTCTCACTGAGGCGACAATAGATTGCTCGGCTTGGTCCATGTTAACTACGATGCCTTTATGCAGGCCTGTGCTGGGAACGACTCCGACACCTAAAATCTCAATGTTGTCTTTTGCTTTGACGTTAGCCACAATGGTGGCTATCTTAGTTGTACCTACGTCAATAGCAGTAACAATTCTCTTTGCCATTTTCACCTTCTTTCTAATTCATTGTTAGCTGCGGAGTATTCTTCTAATAAGACTCACCAAGCCACCCAAGATTCCAGCCCTTTTTACTCGGAAAGCAGCTCCCTCTTTCCCATTAAGCGGCCACAGGATTAGTCCAAGAGTGGTGGCATAGGCCGAATCATGTAAAATATCAGAGATGCCATAGATTCCCGAAATCAAAGGGTTTCCTTTGCGCACAGGCATTCGCAGCAGTGAATGTCCTAGTTCCTCAAGCCCGGTTAAGTTGGCAGTTCCACCGGTAAGCACAAGTCCATAAGGTGCTAGCGAGTGATAATCAGTAGTAGGCATTTCCAGAAGGATGAGTTGAAGTAATTCTTTCATACGGGAATGGATGATACTGCATAGGTCGCGGTAAGAGGCACTATGACCATTTTCGATACCTACCTGATCTTCTTGGTTGATCTCCAGGCCTGGGGTTACATTACCATATCTCTTCTTCATTTTTTCAGCAATGCTGAAAGGTAAGCCCAATCCAATTGATATATCACTGGTTACTTGGTAGCCAGCTACTGGAATAATAGTGGTGTGATAAATCTTGCCACTCTTAAATACCGCAATGTCTGTTGTGCCGCCACCAATGTCAGCCATTATGACGCCGCCTTCTCTTTCCTCTGGTGTTAACACGGCTTCACTGCTAGCCAGTGGCTCTAGAATCAGGTCTTCAACCTCGATACCGGCGCTGCGGACACATTTAACCAAGTTTTGCACTGCAGTTGCTGAGGCAGTGATGATATGTGTTTCCACATCAAGCCTGGTGCCGTGCATGCCTACAGGGTGTGTTATTCCCTCTTGCCTATCCAGGGCATAATAGCGGGGGATAGCATGGAGCAGTTTCTTTCCTTCAGGGACGGAAATGCTGCGAGCTGCCGATAACGCACGTTTGAGGTCTTCAGGACGCACTAGTCGGTCAGAGCGTGGAATGGATACCACCCCCTGATTGTTCAGGCAGCTTATGTGTCTACCGGTAACACCGATATAGGCAGAATCCATGCGTATGCCGCTAATTCTTTCAGCTTCTCTCACTGAAGCGGCGATGGATTCCCTGGCTTCATCCATGTTGACTACTATGCCTTTGTGTAAACCGTGGGAAGGGACGACTCCCACTCCTAGGATTTCGATGTCATTTTCTGCTTTAGCGTTAGCCATGATGGTGGCTATTTTACTTGTGCCGACATCAATAGCTGAAATAATCTTCCTTCTTGCCATTTTCACCTCCTTTATTTTCTTGAGATTCTTCCTGTATCAGCTGAGCCGCTCGGCTATCCTTAATTTAGCGCTGCGACTGCGTGGGTTGGATTTTGTCTCCAACGAAGTAGGTCTAGTGACCTTCCTTGATATGAGCTTTAAGGTAGGCATCTCACTGCTGGATTCCTGGCGCATGAATCGTTTGACTATGCGGTCTTCCAGGGAATGATAGCTGATGACTGCTAACCTACCTCCAGGGCGAAGGAGGTTGATGGTCTGCCCAAGGGCTGTCTCCAGGTTCTCTAATTCACCGTTGACAGCGATGCGAAGTGCCATGAAAGTCCTGGTGGCAGGATGAATTCTGGTATGCTTGCCACCTAGAACTTGCTTTACTACCCGAGCAAGTTTCAAGGTAGTGTGAATGGGGCGGTTCTGGACGATGTAGTGGGCTATTTTTCGACTATGGTGCTCTTCACCATATTCTCGAAGAATCCGCCCTAATTCTGGTTCAGAGAGGGTATTAACCAAATCATCTGCGGTTAACCCTTGGTTAGTGTTGAAACGCATGTCCAGAGGCGCCTCGCGTTGAAAACTAAAGCCACGTTGTGCGGTATCCAGTTGCCAGGAAGAAATACCAAGGTCAAACAGAATACCATCAACGGGATGAAAGTCATATTCCTGGCAAATATTCGAAACATTAGTGAAGTTATCGTTAACCAGGATGAGCGCCTCACTGTAATGTGCCAGTTTGGCATTGGTTAGCTGAATAGCCTCGGGGTCAGCATCAATGCCGAGGAGTTTCCCATCAGGTAAAATCCTCTCTAGGATTGCTGAAGCATGTCCTCCCAACCCCACGGTGCAATCGATGAAATGTCCCCCTGGCTGAGGTTGAAGTCCTGCTATTATTTGGTTAACCAGGACAGGGATATGAGTAGGCAAAGGAATATCCAAGGTTATCACTTACTCTCCTTCATGTTCCAAAGTGTATCTAGTTGTTCCCACTTCTTCATTTGCTCTTCCCAAAGTTCTGGATTCCAGATTTCCACATATTTCACAGCACCGATAACGACAGCGCTATCGGTGATTTCAGCGTAGTTGCGTAGCTCTACGGGGAGTGCTATTCTTCCTTGCCCATCGAAGCCAAGGTCGAAGATACTGGCGCCGAAAAGGCGGCTTAATTTTCTTTGTATGTCTGGGGGCCTTACTGCTTTTTCTAGTTCATCTGCTTGTTTTATCCATTCCCCTAAAGGGTAAATGACGATGCATTTATCTGCCCCCTTGGCCAGCTTGCCACCTCTTGAATCCTTTAATTGCTCCCTGAACTTTCTGGGCAGGGGCATCCTTCCCTTTTCGTCAACCTTATACCGATATGTACCGTAGAAGAGACTTTCTTTCATGTTAATTTAGCAGGTAATACCAAACAGTGCCGGCATCGCTTATTTGCTTTTCGAGAATTCCATCATTTACTAAGTCTTGTATCTCCTTATCTAGCTCGAGTTTATTTCGGTAATGGTCATTTAAAATACATTCGATGGTGAACTTCATTTTGGGATGCTTGGTGCAGAAAAGTCGGACTCTCTGTTCTATAGCAATATAATTAGGTGGTTCCACAGAGTTGGATAGCTTTACTTCAACTACATCCATAATGGCCTCCACCTAGCCTATTCCACACAATCTCCCACAAATTCCCACAATCATTATACATTTCCCCCCCATTACTTTGTCAATACCTTTTTCATCTTTTTCGCTAATTTTTTGATTTTTGTATGCAAGTTGTTGAAGTTGTTCTGGGAAAACACGACTCTTGAAAATAAGGAAATGGTTCTGTTGAATTAATGTGTGATAAGATAAAACAGCGGAAATGAGAATTGATATATTGTGCCTTTTCCCGGAGATGTTTGTATCGCCGTTTGATTGTAGTATTATTAAGCGGGCTAGAGAGCGTGGATTGGTGGAAGTTGTAGTTCATAATATTCGGGACTACACACATGACAAACATCGCACTGTGGATGATTATGCCTATGGGGGTGGTCCGGGAATGGTGCTCAAACCCGAACCAATTTTTGAAGCAGTGGAATCAATAAAAAAACAGGTTGATTACAGTGGGTTGCCAATTATTTTACTTACGCCCCAAGGTAGGCTTTTCACACAACAGGTTGCTAGGGAGTTAGCCTTACATCAGAATATAATGCTAGTTTGTGGTCATTATGAAGGTGTGGATGAAAGGGTGAGGGAACATCTGATTACCGATGAAATTAGCATTGGTGATTATGTACTCAGTGGCGGGGAATTAGCTGCTATGGTTGTTGTTGATGCTGTAGTTAGATTAATACCAGGAGTACTGGGATCACCGCTATCGTTTCACAGTGACTCTCATAGCAACGGACTTCTGGAATATCCTCAATATACGAGGCCCGAAGTATATCGAAGTTGGTCGGTGCCTGCGGTTTTGCTTTCTGGAAACCATGGAGAGATTGCTCGATGGCGACGGCAGCAGGCTATCTTGCGAACTCTAAAGCGCCGTCCTGATCTTGCTAAACAAGCAAATTTATCTGCTGAGGAGTAAAAATGGATGTCAAATCGCTAGTTAAGCCGAAAATAAACTCAAATATCCCTGAACTCTCCCCAGGTGATACGGTGAAGGTTAGATCAAGGGTGATAGACGCTGGTAAGGAGCGAGTTCAACAATTTCAGGGAGTAATAATCAAGCTGAGGAAAGGTGTTGATGGCGGCAATTTTACGGTGAGGCGAGTAAGTTATGGGGTTGGAGTAGAATGTACTTTCCCCTTGCAATCTCCGCTTATACAAAGTGTGGAGGTGCTCAAGCATGGTAAAGTGCGCCGCGCCAAGCTTTATTACATACGGAAACTTAGTGCTAAACAGGCCCGATTGGAAGAGAGGCAAGAGAAAATTCAAGCACCTTAAATGAGCTATGCCCATGTAGCAGTTAACTGTCCAAGCTACTCTCCTTTTTGTTATGCCATTCCGGCTCATTTAAAAGTGGATGTGGGTCAGGCAATCTGGGTTCCTTTTGGTTCTCGAATTGTTCAAGGCGTTGTTGTGAGGTTGAGTGAGGCTCCTTCTGTTGATGCGGTTAAGGAGATAGTTGATGTTATTACTGGTTACCCTTTACTTTCTCCCACTCAAATCCAGCTTGCCCAATGGATAAGCAAGCATTATCTTTCCCCTTTATTTGATGCCATAGCTCTAATGCTGCCACCAGGCTTTGAACGCAAACTCGCCACTTACCTCTGTCTATCAGGTGATCAAGGTAGTTTACCATCGCTTACTCCAGACCAAGCTTATGTCTTTCACTTTGTGGAAGAGAAGGGAAGGGTAAGCCTCAAGGAATTGGAGCGAGAATTTGGGGTAAGTAAAGCCAGACGAGTCACTGACGGGCTTGTTAATCTTGGTCTGGTAGTCAGGTTTTCAGAATTGCAAAAGGCGAGGGTAAAACCAAAGGTAATTCCTTATATTAAGCTCATTGCCAGTAAGGACAATATTGCGGCTGAAATAGCTCGGCTAAAAAAAACCAGAGCCTATAAGCAGGTTGCATTGTTACAATTTCTGGCCGAGCATCCCGAGCCACTTCCCATCAGCGAAGTAAGGAAGCGAGTTAGTTGCTCGCTTAAAGCGGTCAGGGTTCTGGAATCCCGGCACTTGTTTTCTGTGGAATTGGTTAGTGTTAGGCGTGACCCATTGTCGCGTTTCGATATCAAGCCAATGTCACCGCCACTTCTTACCTCATCCCAGGAAGCTGTCTGGAGCGTAATAGAACATAACCGGAGCGAATCACCTGTTTTTCTCCTTTTCGGAGTTACCGGGAGTGGAAAGACAGAGATTTACCTGCGGGCTCTGGCTAAAGTCGTCGCTGAAGGCAAGCGTGGTATTTGCCTTATTCCTGAAATTGCCCTTACCGCACAGACGGTAGAGCGCTTTGCTAGCCGTTTTCCAGGTCGGGTAGCGGTGTTGCATAGTGCCCTTTCTTTAGGCGAGCAATTTGATGAATGGCAGCGAATAAGGGAGGGAGAATGCGATGTGGTTATTGGTCCTCGAAGCGCTCTATTTGCTCCTCAACCTAACCTTGGCCTTATCATTATTGATGAGGAGCACGAATGGACATACAAGCAGGAAGATAAATCTCCTCGCTATCATGCTCGAGATGTAGCTATTAAATTGGCAGAATTGAGCGGTGCTACCGTTATCTTAGGCAGTGCCACCCCCGATGTTGATAGCTTTCACAGAGCACAGTTGGGACAATATCAACTAGTGGAACTGAAGGAAAGAATTACTCCTCATGGTTATTCACCACTTCCTGAAGTAAACATAGTGGACTTAAAGGAAGAACTTAAAGCAGGAAATACCAGCATGTTTAGCCGTTCTTTGCTAAGTGTGATGAAAGAAGCTTTGGTTCAAGGAGAACAAATAATCCTTTTCCTTAACCGGCGTGGCACAGCTACTTTTGTCCGGTGCCGTCGTTGTGGGTTTGTTTTTCGCTGTCCACGTTGTGCAATAGCGCTTACCTATCATTCGACGGAGAGAAAGTTAGTCTGCCATCGTTGTCACTATGCTTTGCCAGTTCCCCGAAATTGTCCAAATTGTTTAGAGTCTTGCCTCAGGTTTCTTGGCATCGGCACGCAGAGGGTGGAAGATGAAGTGAAGCGATTCTTCCCGCAGGCAACAGTGCTTCGTTGGGATAGGGATGTAATAACGAAGAAATATGCGCATGAGGAACTATTAAGGACTTTTCGTGAGCGTAAGGCTGATATACTCATTGGCACACAGATGGTAGCCAAAGGGCTAGATTTGCCCTGGGTAACTCTGGCGGGAATAATCAACGCTGATACTGGACTTAACTTTCCTGATTTTCGTGCTGGTGAACGTACCTTCCAGCTTCTTTGTCAGGTAGCTGGTAGGGCTGGACGTGGGGTTAAGGCGGGAAGGGTTATCGTTCAAACATATTCTCCAGAGAACTATGCTGTTCAAGCTGCAGCCAAGCACGATTATGTGGGTTTCTATAATCAAGAAATAAATTACCGGCAGCAATATAGCTATCCTCCTTTCAGTCGGTTCATTCGCCTTGTTTATACTTATACCAATGATAAATTGTGTCAGAAAGAGGCGGAGAGGGTGAGTAGTTTACTCTTGGGGGAAAAACGGGAGAAAATGCCTGATTGGAACTTAATTGGTCCCATCCCTGCTTTTGCTTCCAGAGTTAGGGGGAGATATCGCTGGCAGATTATCATTCGTGGTTCTAATCCTGCTCAAGCTTTATTGAATATAGCCTTACCCCAAGGCTGGACTGTGGATGTTGACCCTGTGGGGATGGTCTAGCTTTACGGAGTAGGGAAAGCTGGGTTATAATTCAGGTATGGCAGTTTTAGAGATACGCACTTTGCCTGACCCGGTGTTGCGGCGAAAGGCGAAGAGGGTAACTACTATCGATGGCTCAATTCAGAAGTTAATCGATGACATGATTGATACTCTGCGGGCTGTCCATGGTACAGGGTTAGCTGCTCCTCAAATAGGGGTGTCGTTGCGCATAGCGGTCATCGGAATTTCTGAAAAGGAAGTCATTACTTTGATTAATCCTGAGATAGTAAGGAGGGAGGGTGTGCGGGTGGTTGAAGAAGGTTGTTTGAGCTATCCTGGTTATTATGGGGAGATTAAGCGCTCAGAAGTAGTCAAGGTGAAGGCGCAAAATAGGCAAGGTAAGCAGTTTCGGCTTAAAGGTGAAGAGCTTCTGGCACAGGCCTTAGAGCATGAGACAGACCATCTCAATGGCATTCTATATATTGACCATGTAGAAAGCCCCGACAAACTATGGGAAGCAACTTCGCAAGATAGCGAGCCTTAGAAATATCGAACCTGATTTATCTTAAAGCGGGCGGTGAATAGTGGTAATGGCGCATATAGCTTAATGCAATTGAATCCCTTTCCTGCCATTGCTCCTGACTATACCTTACAATTTACGCGGGACTCATTTATAATACTCTACTAGTCTTGGCAAGCTAGTAATCCAGGATGTAATATCGTTGTTTTAGGATTTCGTTGATGTCGTTTTATCTAGATTTTAACCACAGGAGGGAGAAGTGCAATACGAGTTAACTGAAGAGCAAAAAATGCTGAAGGCTGCGGTTAGGAAGTTAGCTGAGGAGCAAATTGCGCCAGGGGTGCATGAGAGGGATGAGAAGGAAGAATTTAGCTGGGAGATGGTGAGGCTTTTGCGGGATGGTGGCTACTTGGGTATAGACTTTCCCGCAGAGTATGGGGGAGGTGATGCTGGGATGCTGGCTGAAACTATCGTGATAGAAGAACTCTCTCGAGTGGATGCCTCAGTTGGACTTCTTGTTGCCGACCAGGCACTTGGCGCATTGCCTATAATGTTGGCTGGTAACAAAGAAGTGAAGGATAGATTTCTTCCTAAGCTAAGCACCGGTGAGCATTTAGCTGCCTTTGCGCTTACTGAGACATCAGGTGGTTCCGATGTGGCTGACTTTGATTGTCGGGCTGATAAAAAAGGGAATGGATATGTTCTCAACGGCAATAAGATATTTATTACCAATGGCAGTGTCGCTGATGTAGTTACTGTTTATGTAATAACCGACCCTGAGAAAGGTGCTTCTAAAGGCGCCAGCGTATTAGCGGTTGCCAAGGGAACTCCCGGGTTCTCTGTGGGTAAACATGAAATGAAGATGGGTATCAGGAGTTCTGATACTGTGGAGCTTGTATTTGATGATTGTCATGTGTCTGTTGAAAATCTTGTGGGGGAAGAGGGGAGGGGATTTGCCATTTCTATGAAGACCCTGGATTTTGCCAGACCAGCAATAGCAGCCCAGGCCTTAGGCATAGCTCAGGGTGCCTTAGATTATTGTATAAATTATGCTAAGGAGAGAATTGTATTTGGCATGCCCATTATCCAGCATGAAGGGGTAGGATTTAAGCTGGCAGACATGTGCATATTTACTGAAGCGGCAAGGCAGCTTTTGTACAAGACTTGTTCCATCCTGCAAGAATGCCCCAAAAATATGACCAGGCTGGCACCCGAGCAAATCAGGTATTCATCAATGTGCAAGACCTTCGCCAGTGATGTGGCGATGAAGGTGACTACCGAGGCGGTACAGATCGTTGGTGGCTTTGGATATTGCCGTGATTATCCTCTGGAGCAACGTATGAGGGATGCCAAGATAACTCAAATATACGAAGGCACAAATGAGATACAAAGGCTAGTAATTTCGAGGACACTATGATAAGGTAAACAGCAAAATAGCGATATTAGCGACCAGGTAGAAAATAAATTAAAAAAAGAGATACAAAGGCTAGTAATTTCGAGGACACTATGATAAGATAAACAGCAAAATAGCGATATTAGCGACCAGGTAGAAAATAAATTAAAAGGGGGAGGTTTACAATGCCAGCTTACAAATATCCGTTACTTATTAAACAATTATTACTCGCGCCATCAGTTCGGACACCAAATAAGGAAATAGTCTATCGAGACTTAGTCAGGTTTAGTTACCGAACGCTATTCGAGCGTATCAATCGATTAGGCAGCAGCTTAGACAAGCTAGGGGTTAAACAAGGCGATACCGTTGCCGTTGTTGATTACGATAGCCACCGCTATCTGGAAAGCTATTTTGCCATTCCAATGTTGGGAGCGGTGCTGCACACAGTCAACTGGAGGCTTCCTCCTGAGCAAATGCTTTACACTATGAACCATGCAGAGGATAAAATCGTCCTTGTCAATTCTGATTTCCTGCCAGTGC